>Ga0335082_10001473_pt1 | contig 25160 bp, 20 predicted proteins | sample Lox_Sample_41_FD_206718 | JGI IMG/M metagenome (GOLD analysis project Ga0335082, IMG submission 206718) | Soil microbial communities from Loxahatchee National Wildlife Refuge, Florida, United States - Lox_Sample_4.1 | ecosystem: Environmental > Terrestrial > Soil > Wetlands | place: USA... | reverse complement strand
GTAAACCGAACTAGGCGAAAGCCCGACCTGCACCGAACCGCCGATGGTGTTGGTGGTGGTGTTAATAATGTCGAGCCAGCCGGGAGCGCTGCCGTTGCCCTGGCATACGACGTAAATGTAGGCACCGTCGGAACTGGCCACCATGGCCACGGGGTTCTGATGCAGCCCGCCGGCCTGAGTAATCGTGCTCGAAACGCTCTGACTCACCGGGTTGTACACCGAGATGGTGTTGTCGCCCAGATTGGCCACATAAACATAGCCTCCGTTGGGCTGCTGCACGATGGCAACCGGATTGGTGCCCACACAAACAGTGTTGGTGGCGACCAGCGAAGATGAACTGATCGCGCTGATCGAACCGGTGTAAGGACAGAAGGAGTTGGTGCCGGAGTTGGCCACGTAGGTCAGCGTCGAGGCGGTAGCGGTGAGCGCAACCGGGCGTGAGCCGGGGGCCAGGCCGATGTTGATGACGTTGATCGTGCCGGTGAGGGTGTACTCGCTCACTGAATCGCCGTCCCGGTTGGCCACGAAAATCGCGCCTTTAACGCTGCCCTGAAAGGCCTCAGCCACTGAACCGTAACCCATGTTAAGGACTTGCAGGTTGGTATCGCCGGAGACGTCGATCTGGGTGGTGGAACCGAAGCCGACAGGATTGTAATTGACCACATAGGCGAAGTGGGTGTTCTGCGGCTGTCCGCCGGGGGAAACGATGGGATTGGCGATGGGACGGTACTGATCGCCGCAACCAAGTTCGAACGCGAGAAAAATGAAAACGGGTACGATGACTGTGAATTTACGCAAAAACCTCATCCAGTCTTCCTAACGGGGATTCATCCGGCCAGAACATTTCACAGGAAGCTTTCATTGTATAGGTACACTGCGTTCGGGTACAGCGGCTCCGCCCTGGCAGGGGCCACAGTGCTAACCCGGCGTGCGCCGCCAGGTTGCGGATGGCGCGGATTTGTGCGCGCAAGACAAAGCCCTGTTCCGGCGGAACAGGGCCTGGCAAAATCGTGTGCAGTGCGGCTTACACGTTGAACGATGAGCCGCAGCCGCAAGTGCTCTTGACGTTGGGATTCTCGAACTTGAAACCCGCGCCCTCGAGCGTCTCGACGTAATCCACGGTGACACCCTTCAAGTACATGAGGGAGGTGGCATCGACAAAGACGTTTAGGTTGTCGAAATTGAAAGTCTTGTCCATCATGCCGGCGCTGTTCTCAAACGACATGGAGTACTGGAATCCGGAGCAGCCACCTCCGACTACGCCCACGCGCAGCCCCGCAGGGACTGGATTCTGTTGCGCCATGACCTCCTTGACCTTGGCGATGGCCGTATCGGTAAAGATGATGGGCTTGGTGTCGACGCTGGGCGTCGTGGTGGACGGTGTGGTAGTTGTAGTCGCCATTCCTCGTCTCCTCGTGAGCTTGGCAGAATTATAGCAAACTGCCGGACTGTGGTTGCGCTCGGGGCGTCCGAATCGGACTTGGCCGGAACGTGCCATTCCATTAGATGTCGTCTATCCGCCCAGGTTGCATCGGATGGCGGCGCCAGGCAGCGGACATCATTACCTGGAATGACACCACCGAGCGATACGAAATACTTGCAGACGGCACTTGGCCTGAGCATATAATGTGGGCGAGTGAGGCCCCCAATTGGTGGGTGAAGTCAACAACCCGCCAAGCGCGAGGGCCGGTTCATCTGAACCGAGGTGGCATATGTCCCCGATGATGATGTTGAGCGTTGTGTGGGCGGTCATTACAACGGCGCTGATCATAGTTCTGATTTATCGCAGCACACTCAGCATGCACGAGGATGATCAGCTCTTTCTGGATGAGTCCACGGCCAACATTCGCGCAGAACAGGAAGCATTACTTCGGCGGATGAATAAAATCACGCCGGTGGTTCGCATTCTGGGCGCAGCCTCGGGACTGCTGGTTCTCGTGCTTGCGGGGATGTGGGTGTACGCCCAGATGAACCGTCCATTCTAGGCGCGCAACGGCCTTGAACCGACAGGCTAGCCGCTATAGCGTGAGCGGCTGGATGTGAGTACTCCTAACCCCGCCGGGCGATGCGGGTCCCTCGGCATCAAGACGCAGCGGCCGCGCAGTCGCAATGCCTACGCGACACGTTTGTCGGAGCGGCGTTTCTCGCCATTACAATTGCCGGAATTGGCTGCGCCGAAAGCACCGAGATCTGATACTCTCAGCGTCCTTCTCACAAGCAACACATTGGCCGCAGGACACGACCGTAGCCGCCAAGTTCGAATCGAAGGAGTGAGCGATATGGAAGATAAGGAAAAGCGCCTCTGTGCACATGAGCCGTGCCGGTGTAGGGTCGCCGAAGGCGAGAAGTACTGCAGCGATTACTGCAAAGCCGCGGGCAGCGAAGAGGTCGAGATCGCATGCGACTGCGATCATGAGGCCTGTCAGTAGAGGAGCAAGGAAACACGTTCATTTCCGCACCATGCTGCGTGGGATGCGTCTGCTAAACTTAACGTAGTCCTTAACCGATGCCTGGTTTCGTGGGGAACCAGATGCTCGACGTTCCGCGTGCCTTCTAACGGCGAGGGTGTCGATCGCGCGGTGGCAACGATGCGTTGCCGGGCGCTTGGAAGACGCCGGGCGAACTTGAAATCCGAAGACGGACGAAACTTGTGAAAAAAGAAGCTGTTCGGCCGCCGAGGCATCCATTAAAGTTAGCACGCGCTTGCACAAAACCGATTCTGTAGCCGCAATGTTTGGAGCTGGATCCAGTTCCGCCCGAGCGTTGTCGGCCCGTTTTCCGAGGTTAACGTGGCCCTGCATAAATCCATGAATCCTGTCATTGAGTTTCCCGTAAAGCCGGACGTGGACTACGAGGAAGAAGTCGCGGAGTGGATTGAGGCTTTCGATCAACTCGTCGACGAAGAAGGCGCCAACAAGGGAGCCGAATTGTTGGGTGCGTTGGTAAGCCGGGCCCGCACCGCGGGCGTGGATGTTCCGGTCCAGCTCAACACGCCCTACCTCAACACGATTCCAATAGCGGACGAGGTTCCCTATCCCGGCGATCGCCGGCTGGAGCGCCGCATCAAGAGCCTGATCCGCTGGAACGCGATGGCCATGGTGCATCGCCAGAACAAGAAGGATCCCGGCATCGGCGGACACATCTCGACATATTCTTCTATCGCGACGTTGCTCGAAGTCGGATTTAATCATTTCTTCCACGCCAGCTACGGTGATGAGCCGGGCGACCTGATCTATTTTCAGGGTCACGCTTCGCCGGGCGTGTATGCGCGCGCCTATCTCGAAGGACGCCTGAGTGAAGAGCAGGTCAAGAATTTCCGCCACGAGCTGCGCGACACGCCCGGTCTGTCGTCGTATCCGCATCCCTGGCTGATGCCGGACTTCTGGCGCTTCCCCACGGTATCGATGGGCCTGGGTCCGCTGAACGCGCTGTATCAGGCGCGCTTCATGCGCTACCTGGAGCACCGCGACCTGATCAAGCAGACTCCGCGCAAAGTGTGGGCGTTCGTGGGCGACGGCGAAACGGACGAGCCCGAGACCCTGGGCTCGTTGAACCTGGGATCGCGTGAGAAACTCGACAACCTGATTTTTGTCGTCAACTGCAACTTGCAGCGGCTCGATGGTCCGGTGCGCGGCAACGGCAAGATCGTGAATGAACTCGAGGCGGCTTTCCGCGGCGCCCGCTGGAACGTGATCAAGGTGATGTGGGGTACTGATTGGGACGCGCTTTTCGCCGCCGACAAGACCGGCTTGCTGCTGAAGCGCCTCGAAGAATGTGTGGACGGGGAACTGCAGAGCTACAAGGCCAAGGGCGGAGCGTACATCCGTAAGGAATTCTTTGGCAAGTATCCCGAGCTGCTTAGCCTGGTCGATCACATGAGCGATGAGGAACTGCATCGCCTTACGCGGGGCGGCCACGATCCGCAAAAGGTGTACAACGCATACTTGCGGGCGGTGCAACACACGGGGTCGCCGACGGTGATCCTGGCGCAAACCGTAAAAGGCTATGGTTTGGGGTCGGCGGAAGCACGCAACGCGACCCACTCGGAGAAGAAGCTGGCCGACCAGGCGCTTTCGGCCTTCCGCGCGCGCTTCGATATTCCGATTCCGGAGTCGGCGGCACGCGACGGCTCGCTGTACCGTCCGGCCGACGACAGCGAAGAGCTGAAGTACATGCGTGAGCGGCGCAAGCAACTGGGAGGATTCATGCCGTCGCGCGAGCCCAAGCCCGTTCACTTCGAGGGACCGGCGCTGGAGGAGTTCTCCGAGTCGCTAGCGGGATCGAAGGGACGCGCCGTCTCGACCACCATGGGTTACGTCAGCATGTTGCGGCAGTTGCTGAAGGACCCCAAGATCGGCAAGCGGATCGTACCCATCATCCCCGACGAGGGACGCACCTTCGGCATGGAGTCGATCATCCGTCAGGTGGGCATCTATGCCAGCCAGGGGCAGCTTTACAAGCCGCACGACCAGGACATGCTGCTGTATTACCGCGAAGAAAAGGACGGGCAGATTCTGGAAGAGGGAATCACCGAAGCAGGATCGATGGCGTCGTTCACTGCCGCGGGAACCTCCTACTCGAACTACAACGTGATCACCATCCCGTTCTTTACGTATTACTCGATGTTCGGCTTCCAGCGCATCGGCGACCTGGTTTGGGCGTTTGCCGACGCGCGCGGCAAGGGCTTCCTGATGGGAGGCACCGCCGGCAGAACCACGCTTTCCGGCGAGGGGTTGCAGCACCAAGACGGCCATAGCCTGGTGCTGGCCAGCACAGTTCCGACCTGCCATGCCTACGATCCGACGTACGTCTATGAGATCGCGGTGATCGTGAAGGACGGCATGCGCCGCATGTACGAGCTGAACGAGGACCGCTTCTACTACATCACGCTCTATAACGAAGACTATCCCATGCCGGAGATGCCGCAGGGCTGCGAAGAAGGCATTCTACGCGGCATTTACAAATACCGCGCCGCTGCGAATGGCAAGGCGGTGGTGCAGTTGTTCGGCAGCGGTCCAATTCTTAACGAAGCGCTGCGGGCGCAGGAGATTCTTGCTGACAAGTACGGCGTCGCCTCCGACGTGTGGAGCGTGACCAGCTACAACGAACTGCGCCGCGACGCACTTTCCACCGAACGCTGGAACCGTCTGCATCCGGGCGAAGCGGAGAAAACCCCTTACATCCTGTCGGCGATTGAAGGTGCGGAAGGCCCAATCGTCGCAGCGACAGACTACATGAAGGTCGTGCCCGACCAGCTTGCACCGTGGCTGCATGATCGGTTGGTCTCTCTAGGCACTGACGGCTTTGGGCGCAGCGACAACCGTCAGCATCTGCGGAGGCACTTCGAGGTCAATGCCGAATCGATTGCGACGGCGGCGCTGTCGCGATTGGCGCGCGAAGGCAAGTTCGACGCTCAGCGGGCGCAAAAGGCGTTCGACGAGCTCGGGGTTGCGACGGAGACGACGGACCCGGCGATCGCGTAGTCCGGTTTCCGTCAGATAACAAGCACCGCGGCCCCGTCGATGGCGTCGCGCTTCACCGCAAGCAGCGCCTCGTTGGCTTCGTCGAGCCGGAACGCCGTCGCCTTGGGTTTCATTCCGATCTCGGCGGCAATCTGCAGGAAGTCCCGCGCGTCGCCACGGGTCATGTTGGCGACACTGCGAAGCTGACGTTCTCCCCACAACAGGCGGTCATAGTCGAATTCAGGAACGCGGTCGAGATGGATGGCGTTAATGGCCACCACTCCTCCTTTGCGCAAGCTGCTGAGCGCGGCCACCACGACGTCACCGCTGGGAGCGAAAGTGACGGCGCGGTCAAGTTCAACGGGAGGCTTGTCCGTTTCAGCTCCAACCCATGCCGCACCGAGCGATTGCGCGAGTCGGCGATGCGAATCGCCGCGAGTCGATACGTACACTTCACACTTCCAGGCATGCAAGACTTCGATCGCCAGATGCGCCGACGCCCCAAAGCCGAACAGCCCCACACGCTCCCGGCGTTGCACGTCGGCGACCCGCAGGCTGCGAAAGCCGATGATACCCGCGCACAGCAGCGGCGCGGCGTGCAGGTCATCGAGGGCGTCGGGGAGCGGGAAAACGAAGTCGGGACGAGCAGCGGCGTACTCTGCATAGCCGCCGTCCACGGTGTAGCCGGTGAACGTGGGCGCGTCGCACAGGTTCTCTTTGTTGTTCCGGCAGTACCAGCAGGAGCCATCGGTGCCGCCGATCCAGGAGACGCCTACGCGCGTGCCCAGCGGCAACTCAACCGTAGCGCCAGCGACCACGTCACCGACAATCTGGTGGCCGGGAATCAATGGCGTGCGGCGGCGCGGCAACTCGCCTTCGGTGATGTGCAGGTCAGTGCGGCAGACCCCGCAGGCGCGGACCTTGAGCACCATCTGTCCTGCTGCAGGCTGGGGCTGTGGGACGTCTTCGAGATGCAAGGGGCGATCGGCGATCGGAGCGGGTCGGGTGAGGATTGCAGCCTTCATGATGTTCGCCTCCGCCCTGATTGTAGGGGAGAGCCGAAGCCATGCGGCCAGGATGTCACAGGGCGGCGTGACCGATTTCCTTGAGCCGCTTTGCACCAGGAGAGACGATTCCACTAAGGTGCCTGTTCTGCTTCGCCGCTGAATGGGCAGGCCTGGAGGAGGTAAGTATGCCGCGTCTCACCTCACATTCCGCGCGATGGATCGTGGTTTTGTGCGCGGTGTTGCTGGTTTCTGCCACCGTGCTTCTTTCGTCTTCGGGAAAAGTGCAGGTAAACGCTGATGCGTTGAAGATGTTTGCACCTCTGCCCCCTGTGATGACGTCGTCCGACAACCCTGCAACCGAGGCGAAGGTGAAGCTGGGAAGAATGCTGTACTACGAGCCTCGCCTGTCGGCGAACCAGAAAATCTCGTGCAATACTTGCCATCCGCTGGATGCGTATGGCGCGGAACCGGAGCGGGTGTCCACAGGATTCAAGGGGCAGAAGGGCAGCCGCAACGCGCCGACCGTGTACAACGCAGCCGGACACTTCCTACAGTTCTGGGACGGACGCGCACCCACCATCGAGGAGCAGGCGAAAGGGCCGATCATGAACCCGGTGGAGATGGCCATGCCCTCGAATGCCGCAGCCGTAGCGGTGCTGAAGTCCATACCGGAGTATGTAGAGCTATTTACGGAAGCGTATCCCACCGAGAAGGATCCGATCACTTACAACAACATGGCGCAGGCGATCGGGGCGTTCGAGCGCGGGCTGGTGACGCCGGCGCGCTGGGACGCGTTCCTGAAGGGCGATGAGGCGGCCCTGTCGGATGCCGAGAAGCTGGGCTTCAACAGCTTCGCCGCAGTGGGATGCCAGTGGTGCCACAATGGCGCGTATGTCGGGGGTTCCGAGTATCAGAAGCTCGGCGTGATGAAACCGTGGCCAAATCAGAAAGATACGGGACGATACCAGGTGACGAAGGAGGAGGAGGACATGATGGTCTTCAAGGTGCCTTCGTTGCGGAACATCAAGAAGACCGGGCCGTATTTCCACGATGGGTCGGTACCCACACTAGGCCAGGCGATCCGCGACATGGGAGTTCATCAGCGCGGGATCGAGCTGAGTGATTCGCAAATGAAGTCGATCGAAACGTGGATGAATTCGCTGACCGGGACCATACCCAAGAGCTACATTCAGCCGCCGGCATTGCCGAAGAGCACGGCGCAAACGCCGGCTCCTGCCGCAGAGTAAGGCCTTAAGACGTCAGCGACTTCGAATTGCACTGGCCTCGTCAAACAGGCCCGGGTTTCAGACTCGGGCGCCTTTTTTCGCGAAGTTGTCCAGCTTCCGCGTGTGCAGCAGTGAAAATCCAGTCCGCGCTACAGCCACCCTTTGGACCGGGCGATGCGTGCCGCTTCCACGCGATTGGCGGCCCCCAGCTTGCTGATAGCTTCTGATAGATAGTTGCGTACTGTACCTTCCGACAGGTTCAACTCAGTGGCGATGTCCGAACTGGCGACGCCTTCTCCTGCCAGGCGCAACACCTGGCGCTCGCGCTCCGTGAGTGGATCGGGCTCGTTGGTCCAGGCTTCAGCGGCAAGTTGCGGATCGATGACGCGCAAACCAGTGTGCACCCGGCGCACGGCATCGGCGAGTTGCTCAGCGGGCATGTCCTTTAGCAGGTATCCGGAAGCACCGGCTTCCAGTGCGCGCCTCAGGTATCCGGCACGGGCAAAAGTCGTCAGGATAATAATGCGCACCAGCGTGCCGCGGCGCTTGAGTTCGGCGGCGACTTCCAGGCCGGTGCGGCCGGGCATCTCGATGTCGGTGATGAAAACGTCGGGGCGGGTTTGCTGAATGAGGCGTAGGGCCTCATCGCCGGAGCGGGCGCGGGCGACGACCTCGATGTCGTCCTCCATTTCCAGTAGGGCCGCAAGCGCGCCGAGGACCATGGCCTGGTCTTCGGCGATGACCACGCGGATCTTGTCGCGCCGGGTCGGCGTCATGCTCTCAGTTTCGCAGAGCAGAGGCGGCCGAGGCGAGAGGCAAATCGATGATCAGGCGGGTTCCGTTGGAGCGGAGCAGCCGCAGGGAGCCGCCCAGGGATTCGAGGCGCTCGCGCATGCCGCGCAGGCCGTTGCCTTCGGGGCCGTTGGCACCGCGACCGTCGTCGGCAACCTCGAGGGTACAGAGACCATGAGTGCGCCGCAGAATCACGTTACAGCGGCGGGCTTCGGCGTGGCGCACGACGTTGGTAACCGCCTCGCGTAGAGCGAGCGCCAGCACGGACTCTTGTTCCGCACTGAGCGGCACCTGGTCGGTTTGGCACTCGACAGCGACGCCAGCGGTTTCCAGGGCGGCGCGGGCCCGGGCCAGCTCGGCAAAGATGCCGTCGCTGCGGTAGCCCCGGATCGCTTCCCGCACGTCAGTCAGCGCGGCGCGCGAGGCGCTCTCCACGTCGTGCATCTCCTGCTTGGCGCGCTCGGGGTCGCGGTCCACCAGCTTACGCGCCAACTCCGACTTCAGGGTGATGAGCGAGAGCGTATGACCGAGCACGTCATGCAGGTCGCGGGCGATGCGTTCGCGCTCAGCAACCTTGGCCAGGTGCTCCAGCTCTTCGTGGGCGAGGCGCATCTTCTCGTCGTGGCAATGAGAGATCGCCCAATGATGGTTGCCAAAGCCCACCAGGACGATCAGCAGAAACATGGAGCCCCAGTAGCCGATGTCCAGGTGCAATCGCATCGAATAGAAGAACAGGATGCAGAGTTCGAGGGCGAGCAACGCTACCACCCAGCGAAGCTTGGTGTTGAATCCGCCAGCTGCTGCGGCATAGATCAGCAATCCCACGCCCCCGGAGTTCAAGGGAATGAAAATCGCCGCCATTAACACCATCAGCACGATGCAGATGTTTCTGACGCGGCCGAACCGCGAGAAAGCTTGCAAGTAGAGAACGATGAAGGACAGTCCGGCAACCGTGTTCCACACCCAATGCCATGAGCTAGCGTGCTTCCAGTACGGATCGAGGAAGAACCAGATCATAAAGGGAAGCCACATGAGTGGCATCCACTTATGCTTGTGGTCAACGGGATAAAGCTTCCGCCAGATTGCTTGAATGGTACTCATCGCTTCCCCTATCCGGGTTCAGTCCTCGGCACTATTGTCTTCCGGAACGCGTCTGAGGCACAATCCCGTACCAGAGCACCGCCACGATCGTCATGGCCAGCGCCAAGTCCATCCAGCGCGCTGTCAGCGTCAATCCGGTGAACACGAGCATCACGAGCGCCCACAATATCCACTGCACGGTTTTGCTGCTCATGGTCAACTCCCCATCCAAGTACAACTGCTTCGCCTTGTCTCACGATCCGAAGCCACCAATCGCGGCGTGGTGGGTACCGCAACACCGGCTTCGGACCGTGTGATACCGAAGCGCGAGCGAGCCCGAGCTTCGGGAGCCATCGAGTTTTGTCCGCCATCGGGGCGACAGGTGATGGCGGACAATCCTCGCCGGGCCAACCCTGCGTTGTTGCCGACGCTATCCATATAACTGGCCTTCATCGCGGCGGTACAACACGACTGCAATGCCGAGAAACAAGAGTGTGAAGCCCACCAGCGCCTGCAAGTGTCCACCGACTGATCCGGTATCGCGCGCCAGGCCGATGGCGCGCAGCGCCAACTGGCTGATGTGGAACGGCGGCAGCAGACGTGCCACTTGCCGCAGAACGTGTGGCAGCAGGAAGATCGGGATCCACAAGCCCGAGCAGAATGACATTGGGAGATAAATCAGGTTGACCAGCGCCGGCGCCGAGTTCGGCTTGGCAAGATAGCCGAGAGCGAGACCCATGGCGCCGAAGGGAATCGCTGCGGCCATCAGAATGCCAACTAATTCGGCGCATTGCAGCAGGCTCAGGCGGACGTTTCCGAACGCGAAGCCGATGGCCATCAGGGCGAGGGCGATGACGGCGCTGAATGCCATTGCGCTCACCAGCTTGGCGGTGAAGTATGCCGCCAACGGCATCGGCGATGCCCGCTTTACCTGCAGCCACCCTTGACCGCGCTCCATGGCCAGGCTGACGCCAAAGCCGAACAGCGCTACTCCCATGACGCCAAAGGTCCCGAGGGTGGCCAGCGAATAGGTCGCGCTTTGCGCCCGCATCACGGGATTGCCGGGCCCCAGCACAATTGCAAAGAGGACATAGAACATCATGGGGAAGAAAATGGTCGAAGCCGCGTAGATCGGGATGCGGATGTTCTTCACCATCTCGTACTTCGCTTCCTTGGCGAAGAGCAGAGCCAGGCTAGCGAAAGAGCGCCGAGGGACGGTTAGATTGGCAGGAATTGCGGTGGCGGCCATGTCAGTTGCTCCCGTATGCGGTGGAATTGTGGTTTTGGGTCAGGGCGAGGAAGGCCTCCTCCAGCCCGGCACTGGTGACTTCCAGGTCGGAGAGCCAGGAATCGCGTTCCAGCAACTGGCGGACCACCGGCTCGGCCGCCTGGACCTGTAATTCAAATTTCTGCTGATCCGCGGTGGCACTCAGCACGCCGGGAATGGCGCAAATGTCGTCGAGCGAGAGCCGACTGGTGAAGCGTACCTGTTTGCCGATGGCGCGCGACTTGATCTCTGCCGGAGTGCCTTCGGCCACGATGCTGCCGTGCTGCAGCACCAGGATGCGGTCGGCCAGCGCGTCGGCTTCGTTGAGGTAATGGGTGGTCAGCAGGACGGTCTTTCCCCGGGCCACCAGGGCGCGAATCTGCGTCCACATCATGCGGCGGGCTTCGACGTCGAGGCCGACGGTAGGCTCGTCGAGAAACAGAAGATCAGGATTGCCACAGATGGAGATGCCGAACAGTACCCGCTGGCGCTGGCCGCCGGAAAGCTCACCAAATCGGCGGCCCGCCAGGTCTTCGAGTCCGGCGATGCGCAGGGTCTCGGCCACCGGGAGGGGGCGGGGATAATAGGACGAAAACAGGTCAATGTGCTCGCGGACCTTGAGAGTTTCGGGCACGCGGGCGACCTGCAGCATGGCGCCCACGCGATAGCGCATGGCGTCTTCCCGCGGGTCGGAACCGAATACGGCTACGCTGCCGGAGTCGGGGCTGGCCAAGCCGAGCAACATTCGTACCAGAGTCGTCTTGCCTGCGCCGTTCGGACCGAGCAGCGCCAGCAGTTCCCCGCGCCGCAGGGCAAAATCAACGTTGCGCAGGGCGGTGACTGGACCATAAGTCTTGGTCAAGCGCCGGGTGCGGGCCACACTGGCGACTTCCGGCACGGCGCTTGGAATCATTGGGGCGATTGCGGTGGACATCCCTCACTCCTGAATGGGTTTCCCGGTTACTGGACCAATCATGTGCCAAAGTGGGAAAGGCGAGTAGTGCGGATTGTCAGGCGGGGAAAGTGACAAATGTCATGGGCCGCCAGCGGCCCGCTATCCGCTTCTCGCTATTCGCTCTTCGTTACTCACCTTTCAATCTTCGCTGTCAGTTTTTGGCGAAGTATCCGGCAGGCAGAAAAGGCGAAGGGTGGTGCGGTTCTCAGGAGAAGGCGCAAAACGCGGTTTCCGGGCAGGAAGTTGTGCTCCGGTTCAGAACCCGACACTTGTATACCGCTCCCGGTCGGTCGCGGTTGGCGAATAGCGAACGGCCAAGAGCGAACAGCGATACCCATTACGCCGAGCAGAACGGAGACCGTGTCGCGCCCTGTGAATCATTTGTTACACTTGGTTGTTCGGTGACCCTTGTCACTTTTCGGGGTGACTTGAATCACGGCTCGAATCAGGGAAATAACCGACACTAAATTGTAACTAAGTGAGGGTTCCGCCTGTGTTGTGTCTTGCTCCTCCCTCAGGCACGGGCGGGTAGAAAGAAGGTCAGCTATGTTGCTCGCGTATCGGCTGGTAAGGCTGATTGAGACGCATTCCGATGGGCTCGCCCGCAGCTTGCACGATCGCTACCGCACCGATAAGAAATGCTCGGCTTACGCCAATGTGCCGGAGGCCGAGCTGACGGCTAGGGTTTACGAGGTGTATCGCCACCTGGGCGAATGGCTGTTGGGCAAAACTGAAACCGATGTGGAACACCGCTACCTGGAGATCGGGGCAAAGCGCGCGGAACAGGGCGTTCCCGCTAGCCAGGTCGTGTGGATGATCTGCCTGGTGCGCGAGAACCTGTGGGACTATCTGCAGAAGTACGCCGAGCTGGAGAAGCCGGTGGAGATCTTCGGGGAAGTTGAGCTGCTCGAGATGCTCGACCAGTTCTTCAATCGCGCCATCTACTACGCGACGCTCGGGCACGAGCGCGCGCGTAACGGTTATCAGATCTGCTCCGAACCCGTGACGGCGTAATTCAAAGGGGCACTCCATGTCTTGGATTGATCCTTACCGAAGCAAGTTGATGACTCCGCACGAGGCGGTGCGCTGCGTGCAATCGGGTATGCGAGTCTATATCCACCCTGGCTGCGCCGAACCTGAGGCGCTGGTGGAAGCTCTGATGGACCGCGCCCCCTACTTGAAAGGGGTGGAGGTGGTCCACCTGCTCACCTTCGGCACATCGCCGTACTGTGCTCCCGAAATGTCGGAGAGCTTCCGCCACAACGCGCTGTTCGTCGGCGGCAACGTGCGCGAAGCCGTGTACGACGGCCGCGCCGACTACACGCCCATCTTCCTCGGCGAGGTCGAGGCCCTGTTCGAGAGCGGCGAGATGCCGATTGACGTGGCGTTCATTGAGGTTTCGCCGCCCGATGCCCACGGTTATTGCAGCTTTGGTGTCGGCGTTGATACCACGCTGACCGCAGCCAAGTACGCCCACCGGGTGGTGGCGCAGGTCAATGCGCAGATGCCGCGCACCTACGGCGACAGCTTCATCCACGTCAACCAGCTCGATGCAATCGTGGAAGTCTCGCGTCCGCTGTGCGAAGCCAAGGAGGTCACGATCACGGACTTGCACCGCTCGATTGGCGCCCATGTTTCATCGCTCATCGAAGACGGCTCGGTGCTGCAACTAGGGATTGGCGGCATCCCCGATGCCGTCCTGCCGAACCTGATGGACCGCAAAGACCTCGGCGTGCATACCGAGCTGATTTCGGACAACGCCATTCCACTGATCGAGGCCGGCGTCATTAACGGGCAGCGCAAGAACTTCAAGCCGCGGAAGGTCATACTCGGCTTCGTGCTGGGGACCAAGAAGCTGTTCGACTTCGTGGATGAGAACCCGATCTTCGAGTTTCATCCCTCGGCCTACACCAACGATCCATTCCGCATCGCACAGAACGACCGCATGGTGGCCGTCAATTCGGCCATTGAAGTGGACCTGACCGGGCAGGTCTGCGCCGAGTCGATCGGGACGTCGTTCTACAGCGGATTCGGCGGGCAGCTCGATTTTATCCGCGGGGCGGCGCGCTCCAAGTGGGGCAAGCCCATCATCGCCTTACCGGCAACGGCAAAAGGGGGAGCGAAATCGCGCATCGTGCCGCGGCTGGCACACGGCGCGGGCGTGCTGACCGGACGCGCCGACGTGCACTACGTGGTGACCGAATTCGGGCTCGCGTATCTGCATGGAAAGACCATCCGCCAGCGGGCCGAGGCGCTCATCCAGATCGCCCACCCCCAGTTCCGAAACGAGTTGTCCGAGTATTGCGAAAAACAGCGCTGGTTTCAGCGCAACCAGTTAGAAACTGTCGAATTGCGAGGAAAACATGGCATCGCAACCGCGCGGTGATATCACCATTGATGTCGAAGAATGCAAAGGCTGTGGGCTATGCGTGGAGTCGTGCCCGCCCAAGTGCCTGAAACTAGCTCCGGAGTTGAGCAAGTACGGCGTGCATCCCGCGATGTACACCGGGGAAGGCTGCACCGGATGCGGCGCGTGCTTCTATTGCTGCCCGGAGCCCGGAGCCATAACGGTTTACCGGCTGGTGCCGCCGGCAAAGGTAGCCGGCGCCGTCGTCGGCGCAGGCAAGGAGGCGGCCCATGCGGCAACTGTGTAAAGGAAACGTCGCCGTCGTGAAGGGCGCGGTGCTGGCCGGGTGCCGGGCCTATTACGGATATCCCATCACCCCGGCCAGCGAGATCGCAGAATACGCCGCCCTCCTTTTTCCAGAAGTGGGCGGCACTTTTTTGCAGGCAGAGAGCGAAGTCTCGGCCATCAATATGGTGTATGGCGCCGCGTCGGCCGGCGTGCGCGTGATGTCGGCCTCGTCAGGCCCGGGCTTGAGCCTGATGCAGGAAGGTATCTCCTACCTTGCCGGGGCCGAGCTGCCATGCGTCATTGTCGATGTGGTTCGCGGCGGGCCGGGGCTGGGCAACATTGCCCCCGAGCAGAGCGACTACAACTGCATTGTCAAGGGCGGAGGCCACGGTTGCTACCGCAACCTCGTATTGGCTCCGGCTTCGGTGCAGGAGATGTTCGACCTCACCGTGCTCGCGTTTGAACTCGCTGACCGCTATCGCAATCCGGTGATCATCATGACCGACGGCTACGTCGGGCAGATGCAGGAGCCGCTGGAGATCAAGCTGCGCGATGTCCCGCAGCCGGAAAAGGATTGGGCGGTGAAAGGCACGGCGGAGACGCGCAAGAACCTGATCAGCTCGATCTATCTTGAACCCGACGTGCTGGAAGCCCACATCCGCAAGCTGGAAGCGAAGTACGCTCTGGCGCAGGAACTGGAGAGCCGCAGCGAGAACCACATGACCGAGGACGCCGAATTCCTGGTGGTGGGCTTCGGCATCGTGTCGCGCATTCTTCGCTCGGCAGTGGACCAGTTGCGTGCCCAGGGGATCAAGGCGGGATTGTTCCGTCCGATCACGTTGTGGCCGTTCCCGGCGCGCGAGTTGCGGGAGACGGCGAAGCACGTCAAGACCGTAATGGCAGTGGAGCTGAGCACCGGAATGATGGTGGACGATGTGCGGCTGGCACTCAACGGTAGCGTGCCCGTGGAGTTCTACGGTCGTGCTGGCGGCAATGTGCCCTCGGTGGAGGAAGTCGCCGCCCAGGTAACGTCGCACATGGCGGCTGCGGTTTAACCCGGTGGGGAGGAATTCTGTGACCGAATACGAAGTTGTTCATGAGAAATCGCCCGCGTTCTACGATCGCTATGAGCGCAAGGGGGAATTGCAGCAACAGACCCACTACTGCCCGGGATGCGGACACGGCGTCGCCCACAAGCTGATTGCTGAGGCGCTGACGGAGTTGGGCCTGCAAGACCGTGCCATCCTGGTGAGCCCGGTGGGATGTTCCGTATTTGCCTACTACTACTTTGACGTCGGCAACGTGCAGGCGGCGCATGGCCGCGCGTCGGCGGTGGCGACGGCGCTGAAACGGGCGCATCCTGAGTCGATCGTGATGTCGTATCAGGGCGATGGCGATCTCGCTGCTATCGGCACGGCGGAGATTGTGCATGCCGCCAACCGCGGCGAAAACATCTCCGTGTTCTTCGTCAACAATTCCATCTACGGAATGACGGGCGGCCAATTGGCGCCCACCACGCTGGTGGGGCAATACAGCACTACCTCTCCGTGGGGACGCCGTCCCAACAACGAAGGCTTGCCCATACATATTGCCGAGCTACTTTCGGCGCTGGAGACCCCGACCTACATTGAGCGGGTCGCCCTCTGCGACATGAAGAACATCATGAAGGCCAAGAAGGCCATCAAGAAGGCGCTGGAGATCCAGAAGAACGGCGGCGGGTTTTCGCTGGTGGAGATCCTCTCACCCTGCCCGACGATCCTGAAGATGGACCCGCTGGTGGCGCGCAAGTGGGTCGGCGACACGCTGGTCAAGACATTTCCGCTGGGCGTCTTCCGCGACCACAAGCCAGAGCTGCCCGAGTCGGCGAAGGTACCGCACAAGGCGGTGGCCCAGGCGCTGGAGGTGGAAGACGGCGGGACCGACGCAGTTCCAACCCGCCGCCATCACACTCGCGAGACTACGGTGAACATGGCCGGTTTCGGAGGCCAGGGCATTCTGTTAATGGGCCAGTTGCTGGCCGAGATGGGACTGCGCGAACAGATGGAAGTGAGCTGGCTTCCCTCGTACGGGCCCGAGATGCGGTCGGGCAGCGCCCACTGCTACGTGACGCTATCCCATGAGCGCATCGGTTCGCCACTCATTTCGCGGCCCGAGGTGCTGGTGGCGATGAACGAACTCTCGCTCCGCAAATTCGCGTCCAGCGTGGCGCCTGGCGGACTGATACTCTACAACGCCGAGAAGCTGCCTGCCGACTTCAGCGTCACCCACGCGCGGGCGGTGTGCGTCCCGGTGTCGCAGATCGCCGACCAGCTCGGCACGGCCAAGGTGGCCAACGTGGTAATGCTGGGTGCGCTGCTGGAAGAGACCGGCTGCCTGCCCACGGATACCGCTATTTCGGTGCTGGAAAGCACGGTCAAGAACCCGAAGCTGCTTGGGTTGGACAAACAGGCCATCGTCGCCGGGCGCGACTATGTGGACACGTCCATCGAAGTCGGCGCTGTGTCGCAGCCTGACGGCTACTCAGGTTGACTCTCTCCTTCGCCCAGTTGATCCCACTGCTGCCGCGCTAACCAGCGACGGGGCGGTGGGCAGACTGGGTTTCGTGTCTCTGCGGCACTGCGATAATTGGCTGGTCATTGCGTTGTGCCCTAGCACGCGCGGGCCTCAAGCTTTGGAAGACAAACGCGTCGTAAAATGCCCTCTTGACCCAGCGTGCTGAACTCGATCGCCTGCGCGTCGTTCTAGTGGCGACACGCAACCCGCTGAACCTTGGCGCCGCCGCCCGCGCCATGAGCAACTTCGGCGTTCTTCATCTGCGCGTCGTCAATCCCTTCGAGTTGGCATTCCGTGAGGCGCGCTCCGCGGTCGGTCTCGCTTCCGACGTGCTGGCGGGCGCCGAGGAGTTCCACAACCTTGCCGATGCCCTTAGCGACTGCGGACTGGTCATCGGCACGACGGCCATCCAGCATCGCGGGTGGCAACATCCCCTGCGTAGTCTTGAGGAGGGTGCGGTAGTCATCCGACGGCAATTGTCTTCGACGCCAGTTGCCATCGTCTTCGGCTCCGAGAAGACTGGCCTGAGCAATGACGACCTCAGTCATTGCCACTGGCTGATGCACATCCCCACGCGCGAAGAGCACCTGTCGATGAACTTGGGGCAGGCGGTGGCCATCACGCTGTACGAGATCGCGCGCGGGCAGAAACAACTCGCCACCTTTGCACTTCCTCCACCGGCACCTGCCGCCGAACTGGAACGTATCACCATGGTGTTGTTGGAAGCGCTGGACACCAGCGGTTACGCTACGCCCGCCACTCACGCTATCACGGAAGAAAAGGTCCGGCGGATGGTGCTTCGCATGGGCCTCAACGCGCGCGACGCCGAAGTGCTGCTGGGTATGTTGCGGCAGATTCTGTGGAAACTTCGCTCGCCATGAATCCTTTCGGCTGAGTGGCCGGATTCTGCCTCAAAACGCAGTGAACCGCACCGTGAACTGAAACTGTCGCGCGCTGCCGAAGTGGTTGGTGTCGGGAGCAAACAGCGCCTGTCCCGCGCTATACACGGGCGCCGTCGATGTGCCGAAGACGCTGACGGCCTCCGGCCCGAAGTTGCGGTTGCCGGCGCCGGTGATGTTGAAGATGTCCATGAACAGATCGAGGTGGCGTCCTTCGCCGCGCAGCGCAAAGTCCTTGACGAAGCGCAGATCGAGATTGAAGAACGCGGGTTGTCGCGCACTGTTGCGACCCACGACTTTGTTGTTCACGATGGCGCGGTCGTTCCAGTCGTTGCCGTCGTTCTGCGTGTCGAAGCCGATGACCGGCGTGTAGGGGGTTCCCGAGCGCGCCACCAGGATGGGATTAATCTTGAAGCCCTTCGGCAGATTCGTAATGGCGCTGAGGTTGAAGCTGTTACGCACATCGAACGTTGAGTCCGAACCATCGGCCGATAGATCGTAAGGATTCAGCCCGGGCACACGAGTGAACGGGCCCAGGTTCGAGTTGTTGTCGCGCGTGCGCGAGAGCGTGTAGTTGGCCACCAGTTGCGAGCGGTGCGGAAGTTGGAAGTTCGCCGTCGCCGTCATCCCGTCGTACGAAGAGTGTGCAGACGACTCGTTCACCAGCAGTTGTCCGATCGCCGGATCTGGCCGCTCCGTGGGAAAGACCGGCATGCCGTTCGCGTCGTAGGTCGCGGGAAACAGGTTTTGGCTGACCGTCTGCTGCAAGTCCCAAGTGCTGTTGTGCACGTATCCCGCCGAAACCGAAATCTTTGGCTTCAACTGCTGCTCGACGCTTCCTGCAACCTGAAATGACCGTGGATTGCGATATCCCAGTGCGATCCCGACCACCAGAGCTGCCGGCGTAGTCAGGCCCACGGGCGGCATGGGCAGCGCATTCCCGTTCGCTACCAGCGCCAGAATCTGGGGATCGTAGTAGCTGTCGGCTACCACCGTGTTCACTGCGTTGTCGGTGAACACGCGCTGGAAATACGTCGCAGGAGTCGGAGCGTCATACAGCCCTGCCGACAGCCGCACCACGGTGTCTGCCGCCGGGTTCCACGCCACCCCCAGCCGCGGCTGCCATTGGTTCACATCGTTCGGGACGTGCGTAGTCGAAGGGACGGCCGCATTGGGATGCGTGGGCTGCGGGTTCCACTGCGCGTCCCAGCGCAGGCCGCCAGTCAGCGCCAGCTTCTTTGTCAACGGCAGCCGCACATCGGCGTAGAGCCCCAGCGATCGCACCGCGCCGTCATAATACGGATCGCCCGTCACAAACGTTTGCTGATAGCGCCTCGGGGTGTTGACCAGAAAATCCGCGAGTGAGTCGTAGTCGAAGCGCCCATTCAGATTGGCCTCATGCCGCTGCCGCGCCGGATCGTAGGCAAAGCTACCGCCAATGTGTACCGTCGCCCGTCCCTTGATGAACGACAGGTCGTCATTGAAGCGGCTGATGTTCGAGGTGTACGCCCAGTTGGCCAGGCTGCTGCCGCCCAGAATGCCAAAGCCATTGATCACGTACTCTGGCGCCATGGAATTCGGCGTCATGGTGCGCTGGTCCCGCGCCCATTGCGCCAGCACCTGATTCACGGTATGCGAGCTGAACACCGTGGTCAGGTTGCCGCGCACCCAGTAGCTTGTTCCCGTCAACAACGAGCTGTTGGCGATGGGAGCGATGCTGCGCGTCGAGCCGTCATCCATATTGGTTGCATGCAGCCGGTTGTAGTCAAACTGCAGGTTCAGCGTGTTGGCCTTGTCCAGCAGCACGTCGGTGCGCGCGAACACTCCCGTCGGATTGCTGTTGCCCACCACCTGCTGCTGCAACGCCGCCGGCGCCGCTGGAATGGTCACCCCCGGGGTTTGCGGCTCGAACTGTGTCCAATAGGGGATGTCGAGAAAGTCCTGTTCCATTCCCACATAGAAGAAGGCGCGGTCCTTCTTGATCGGTCCTCCAAGCGACCCGCCGAACTCATTTTGCGAGTTGCTCAGCGAATGGCCAAAGGTGTCGGGCGAGGTAAACGCCGACGGCCGGCCAATGTAAAATGCCTCGCCGCGATACTTGTTGCTGCCTTCCTTGGTGGCGATGTTGATGAATCCGGCATTCGTGCCGCTCACCTCGGCGGGCACGCCTGCGTGAACGATCTGGAGTTCGCGCACTACCGTCTGGGGAAAGAAGAACGATCCGTCGCCCGCTCCGCGCTGCCCGCCTTGCAGAGGGTCGGTGAAATCAGCACCGTCCACTGCCACGGCCAAGGAGTTCGGCCGCTGGCCGTCCACCACCAGACCCGAGTTCACCAGCGTCGGCTGTACCGCAGCGGCCAGTTGTCCAAACTGGCTGAAATCGCGGTCGCGGTTGGGCAGGTACGTCACCGTCAGTCCCGCCAGCGCGTTGCTCACTTCCGGCGCCTGTTTGTTGACGGCCGGCGGCAAGGTATTTCCCTCGACTGTTGGCCCGTGCGCCGTAACCGTTACGCCCTGCGAGACCGACGCCACACCGAGAAAAATGTTGACCTCGATGCTCGCGCCTACACCCAGCGCCACCCGCGCCGGCTGCTTGAGGGTGAGGCCCTGCGACTTTACTTCTACTGTATAAGCCCCCGGCGTGAGCATCGTGGCGTTGAAGGCGCCGTTTTCGTTGGTGACCAACTCCCGAGTGGAAGTGAAATCGGTGTTGCGCACGGTGACGTTTGCCCCCGCAACCGCATTGCCCTGCGGATCGCTAACCGTGCCGCTTATGCTTCCCCGGGCGGCTGCGGACTGCGCAAGCACAACGCTGGGCCAAAAAAGCAGAAGCAGTGGGACAATCACTCCGATACTACGCGGCGTTGCACCGGCCCGCTTTGGGGCTCTTTGCATGTTGTCCTTGGGAGACACGGAGTCACTGAGCTAGCTGCGAGTCCTTGCGCTCGCTCCTCCCCCCGGCAAGGACTCGCAGCCACTGTGTTGCAAGCCTAGAACTGGATGCGCGCCGTGAACTGCATCTGGCGCGGCGGCCCAATGTTGGCAAGTCCACCCACCGGCTGGCCGAAGGTTGAAACCGGCGTGGCGGTGTTGCCATATACTCCATTGCGGCTGAACGTGTTCAGGTGATTGAAGGTATTGAACGACTCCGCCCGCAGGCTAACGCTGGTGCGCTCGCTGATCCTGAACGCCTTCTGCAGGGCAAAGTCGAAGTCATAAATCGCAGGTGCCTGTCCCCAGTCGCGCGGGACCACCACGCCATTCACCACCGGCCGGTCCGTGTTGTTGCCGTCGCCATTATTGTCCACGCCCGTCGTCACATTGTAGGGAAAGCCCGATCCCATCTGAGCGAACGCAGAGAACAGCAATCCCCAGGGAAACATATACGTGCCACTCAGCGACGCGCGGTTCGTCTGGTTCAACAGGCTCGTCGCCTTCTCGCACACCACCAGGCAAGTGTATTGGTTCGGGTTCTGTCCCGTGCCGTCCCATTCCACCGTGTTGATGTCGTGCGACCAGGTGTAGGTCAGCAGCAGCGACAACTTGCTAGTGAGTTGTTTGGTCAGCTTCACTTGCAGCCCGTCGTAAAACGCCGAGCCGAAGTTCGAATACGCCAGAACCTGCCGATAGCCGTTGTTCACAGGAACGATCGGCCGGGTGGCATTGGCGGCGGCCACCGAACGCGTCTGGCCTGGGGTCGTCCGGTTGAATGCGGAGGGATAATTCAGGTCCACTGGCTGTTCGATGTGAATGGTGTGCGAACCGATGTAGTCCATCGCCAACAGCCAGCCCTTGCCAAAGTCGTGCTCGATGCCCAGGTTCCACTGTTGCGTGTACGGGTTGTAGAACGTGTTCGGGCAGAAGCGCAACTGGCTCACCGGAAGGAACTGGTTCAGGTAATTACACTGCCCCGCCAGGATGGTAATGTCGCGCGCCGGTAACGCGACTCCCGGCGGAAATCCCGAGATTGGAGCGAACGAAGTCGGGAAACCTGTGCCTCCCGGTGCCACCGTGTAGGTAAACACTCCCTGCGGTCCATTGATCGCCGCTCCCGCCGCCAGGTTCGCGCGCTCTTCCGAGTAATAGATACCGTAGCCCGCTCGCACCACTGTGTTCGGCTGGATCTGCCACGCAGCGCCGATTCGTGGGGAGAACATCGAATACTGGTCGGTGAATGTCTGGCCCTCATACCGCAGCCCAAGGTTTAGCGTGAAGTTGGGGCGCAGCGTCCAGTTGTCCTGTACGAAGATCCCGTACAGCGTTTCCTTTACGTTGTAGGTTGCGTCTCCAAACGACTGCGTAAAGCTGCTCGCGATCGGCGGCGCGTTGCTGGGAAAGCCCGGAGGCGGAAGCGAAGGGTTGTAGGTCAACAGGGTTGCAATGGGAATCGTCTGGTAACGCGAGTTGATCTGGAAGCGACCCTGGAGGTATCCGCTGCCAAACTCCTGGCCGTAGCCGCCCGAAGAGGAGTAAATCACATTGAAGCCGGTCCTGATCTGGTGGTGTCCCTTCGACCAGTTCAGTGTGTCTCCCCATTCATACTGGTGGTTCAACAGGTTCGCCCAGCGCGACTCGCCATTCGTGTAGTAACCCGACACAAACTCCTGCGGCGCCGACACGACCGGAAAAAACTGCGTGATCGGAGACGCCACCAGAAGCTGGAAACGGAATTCGTTGAGCAGGTTCGGCGTAATCGTCGCCGCCTCAGTCAGTGCCGCCTGGTAGGTGTTGCGGGTAAATACGCGGGCCGCCGTCGGCAGCGTCACCCCGCTGACCGCGTCCGATGGGTTGGTATCCGAGAAACGGTCGAGATTGGCCCGGATCGTCAGCCGGTTATTCTGCCCGATTTGTTGGTCCAGTCGCGCCAGTGCCAGCCACTGGCTGAAGTCACCGGTGTAAACGCTCCCCGGCGCGACGGGCGAGGTGATAACCGCGTCACGATTCTGGTTGCTGTACTGTACCGAGGCTAGAAAGAAGGTCTTGTCTTTCACCAGCGGCCCGGAGACCGTCCCACTGCCTTGCGCCATCGTGTTCACGGCCTCATGTGTCGTCAGTGGCGTGTTGGCCTGCGTCCCTGCCGGACGGCCCATGCCCACAAAATCCCCGTGCCAGTCGTTGGTGCCCGATTTCGTCACCAGGTTCACCGCCGTGCCTGCATTGCGCCCCCACTCGGCCGATGTCGCGTTGGTGTAAACCGTGAACTCCTCCACCACCGGAAACGGTACCGCCGCAAACATCGTCTGGCGGCCCCAACTGTCGTCCGCGTCGGTGTTGTCGAGCTGGTACGTGGTTTGGCGGCGGCCGTTGCCATTGATCACATAGAGCGTTTCGTTCATAAACAGGTCGCCTGTGGTCTGCGCCGGGCGTACCGACGAATTCAGCAACGGCAGGCTCGATACCTTGTTGCTCAGGATCGGTGTGTCCTCGATCTTTTGCAGGTCCAACCGCATGGAAACCTGGTTGGACTCGGTCGGCAGCGATTCAGGCGTTCCATAAACATTGATCTCGGCTTTCTCCCCCGAGACGCTCAGCACGAAATTGACCGTCGCCGTCGTGGCCGCCCGCAACTGGACTCTCTCCTGCTGCGTCGGCTTGAACTGCGAGGCACTTACCCCCACCGTGTACTGACCCGTGAGCGGAACTCCAGTGAAAGAAAAATCGCCCGATCCGTCGGTTTGGGTCGTCCGTTCCCAGGAGGTGGCAGGATTTCGCAAAGTTACGGCGGCCCCGGCAATGGCACCACCGCGCTGGTCCTGCACCGTGCCGCGGAGGGCGCCAAGGTCAGTCTGGGCAACCAGGTTGAGCGTTTGGAAGCAGCAAGCGAGCAACACAAGCGGCACGAGACAATTGCGACGGGTAACATTTTCGGCCATGCCAATCAACTTAAGTGGTAATGCGCTCTACTACTAGAGGTAGTACTGACTTTCTCGTAATTAACCAAATCTCAACCTGCTGTGCGGCTAGAGTGGTGGCCCACAATGGCCTTCCTCTGGCCATTGTGGGCATGCCTCCGCCCGTTTGGGTGCCCAACCCTTATCGTCCGGTTTTGGAGATAGAGCCTGCCCTGAGCTTGTCGAAGCTGTAGGAAGCAAAACCGACCCTATTGCTGTCTCGCGTAGGCCGCACGTATCTTCTTCTGACAACCGCCGACTGACAACTGCTCTCCCGACCGCAACCCGCTTCCTGAAAACGAGCTTGCGGACTTGAAGATGACCCAGGCGGACGCGATGGAGTTCTTCAGCCACTGCATGCAGCTCGACTCCCAGGTAGCAGAGCGGCAACGGATCGCGGCCGAAATTCAGGACGGCTTCACCCATCGCCTGGCCCTGGTTTCCAAGAAAATCGGCAAGCTTGGCCGTCACACTGGGGCCTGCGGCCATGGGGCACTCAACAACATGGAAACCTACCTTCGCTCATTGAAGGATCTCCTGGGCCGGGCCGCCGTCACTTCCGAAGATGTCCTGAGCGACAGCCAGAAGTTGACATTCGCTTGCACCACGATCATCCCGGCCGTGTTTGCCGCGCCCACGCTCGGCAACTCCAACAAGGGTGCGGTCCGCCAAGCCCCCGGTTCGCAAACCTTTGCGGCTTCGTGTCCGACTGGCCTGCGCAACTTGTCACTGGTACATATGCCAGTTGCGCAGCCCCCTCTGCCTTACTAGAATCCTGTCACTGCGGAATTTTCGAAACTGCAGCCTCCTTATGACGCGAGGGGATCGTTCCCGCAGCGTTGTGCTGGGGTTTAACGCCTGCATACACTTCACCTGCGCGGGATTGGGGTCGTGGCGTTCAGCAAGAGGGGCATTCATGAAGACGAGAGTTGCAGCAACGGCGGGATTGGCGTTGGTTTTATCTAGCATCGGCTTCCTGGTTTCGTGTAAGAAAACCAAAGCGCCGGAACAGGCTCAGCAAGCCGGCCAGGCTGCTCCGGCCGAGGAGCGGGTCGAGAAGAATCCCGACCGCAATGCCTACTTCGGTGAAGAGCACATCCACACCAGTTGGTCGATGGATGCCTGGCTCATGGGTAACCGCATCACTGGCCCCGATGACGCCCTCAAGTACGCGCAGGGCCAGACCATTAAGCATCCCATGGGCTACGACATCAAGATCGAGACTCCCATGGACTTCATGGGCGTCACCGACCACTCGGAATATGTAGGCTTGACGATGGAAGCCAACACTCCGGGATCAGCCGTGAGCAAGATGCCCAAGGCACAGCCTCTGATTCTTAAGGATCCTAATGATCAGGCCGAGATTCAGAGGGCGTTTTCATACCTCGTCCAG
>Ga0335082_10001472_pt1 | contig 25168 bp, 26 predicted proteins | sample Lox_Sample_41_FD_206718 | JGI IMG/M metagenome (GOLD analysis project Ga0335082, IMG submission 206718) | Soil microbial communities from Loxahatchee National Wildlife Refuge, Florida, United States - Lox_Sample_4.1 | ecosystem: Environmental > Terrestrial > Soil > Wetlands | place: USA... | reverse complement strand
AAGCCCGCTGCGGAGGTCACCGACGAGATCGTCCACGATGCCCTGCAGAAGCGCGTTCTGCTTTATGACAAGACCGGAGAAGAGCACTACAACCTGATTTCTGCGCTGCACAAGTCCGTGCGAAACAGCGATCCTGACGCGGCGCTGTATTGGCTCGGCCGGATGCTGGAGGCGGGAGAGGATCCACTCTACATTGCGCGGCGCGTGGTGCGGATGGCGGTAGAAGACATCGGCTTGGCCGATCCCAACGCGCTTTCGCTCTGCATGGCGGCGCGCGATGCCGTCGATTTCATCGGCATGCCTGAGGGCAATCTGGCGCTGGCTCAGGCTGTCGTGTATCTGTCGGCCGCACCGAAATCGAATGCGCTGTACACCGCGTACGCTGATGTACAGGGAGATGTCGAGCGCACGGCGGCCGAGGCCGTTCCTCTGCACCTGCGCAACGCGCCCACGAAGCTGATGAAGGGCCTCGGCTACGGGCAGGGCTATCAGTACGCACATAACTTCGAAGAGAAAGTCACCGACATGGAGTGTATGCCCGGGAATCTGCGCGGGCGCGTGTACTACCAACCGACGAACGAGGGCATCGAAAAGCGTATCCGCGAGCGATTGGAGGAGATCAGACGAAAGCGCTCCCACGCCCGCGAAGGCCCGGATTCGAAGCAAAAAGAATGAATCCCAGAGCTTCCCGCACGCATCCAAATTTAGGTATTCAGCCCTTCCCCAAGGACCCCTTTATGGCTGCGATACCGACGTTTACCTCGAATGAAATTGCGGCTCTTCCTGTGCCCATCGATCTGGTGGAGGAACTGCAGCGCGTACAGAAGACTGCGCAGACGATCACCTCGATCCTCGACCTGGATCAGCTTATCGACAATATCGTGAATGACGTCGCGCAATCGTTTGGATGCGTGGAGTCCAGCATCTTTCTGCACGATGAGCAGCGCCGGGAGATGGTCATGGCCTCGGTGCATGGTTGCACGATTCATGGCAAAGGACATCGTCTGAAGATCGGCGAGGAAGGCATCGTGGGACACGTTGCCGCGACAGGCAAGATGCACTATGCGCCCGATGTGCGCAAAGACGCGTACTACGTCGGCTGTGAAAGTGACACGCTTTCTGAGGTTGGCATTCCCCTGCTAGTTGGCGGCCGTCTGGTTGGAGTATTCACCGCGTCTCACCCGGACCTGGACGCATTCTCGCGCCCGAAGTTGAGAATTCTGGAGGCGCTCAGCGATCACGTCGCGATTGCCATCCAGAACGCGCAGCGTTTCCAGTCAGAGCGCTCTCTGCGGGCGGCGATGGATCGAGATGCGCAGGAAGCTCGCGCCATGCAACAAGCGCTATTGCCCAAGAGTTCGCCGTACATTCCGGGATTTGCAATTTCCGGACGCAGCGAGCCCGCGCGTGCGGTCGGCGGAGATTGGTATGACTTCATTCCCTTCTCCGATGGACGTTGGGGAATTGTCCTTGCCGATGTTTCAGGCAAAGGAACCGCGGCGGCGCTGCTGATGTCAGCAACCCGCGGAGTGTTCCGCTCCCTGGCAGAGGCATGCTGCACTCCTGGCGAGGTGCTAACGCGTCTGAATGAACTACTGGTGAATGACTTCCCTGCCGGCAAATTCGTGACCATGGTTTATGCAGTGCTCGATCCCGCGACTCGAATCGCTGTGTTTGCGAACGCCGGGCACCTGCGGCCGCTCTTCATCGACGACAGCGGCGAACATTTCCTGGACGTCGAGCGTGGACTGCCGCTCGGCCTGGGTTGTGGCGACTACTCTGAGACGACGATCAGGCTATCCGAGAGCTCGAAGCTGATCTTCTACAGCGATGGCATCACCGAAGCAACGAATGGGAAGGACGAAGAATATGGGTTGTGCCGTTTGGCGGAACACGCGATCAAGCCGGGTGCATCGGCGGTGAGCATCGTGGATGAGGTGAGATCGTATGCCAACGGCGCCGGCGTGCGTGACGATGCGAGCGTAGTGTTTATGAGTGTGTTGTAAAGTCCGACTCGTGTAACCATCAGCGGAACCGCATCTGGTGTTCCTTCAGAATGCAGCGGTCCATCACGACGAGGATTCCGGCCTTCCGCGCCTTGTCTGCGGCCTTTTCGTGAATCACGTCTTCCTGCATCCAGATCGCCGGGACCTTCAGCTGGATCGCCTGATCGACGACTTCCTCAACAAATTCGGGGCGGCGAAAAATGTTCACGATGTCGATCTTTTCGCGCACGTCTAGAAGAGACGCATACGCCTTTTGACCAAGACACTCCTCGATCTGCGGATTCACCGGAATGATTCTGTATCCGTGGGTCTGCATGTAGGCTGAGACACCGTGACTGGGGCGGAGCGGATTGCACGAGAGTCCAACGACAGCAATGATTTTCGAGCTTTGAAGCAGACTGGTAATTGGATCCGACTGCGGCTGCAAGGCCACGATTCCTCCCGGCTATTTCTTGTTCGCTTCGTCCACTTTCTGCTTAAACATTTTCAGGGCGAGTTTGCGAATGGTCTCGGAAACTTCCTTGTTGGCGGAAATGTTCTTGAGATCCTGTACCAGAAGATTCTTCATCAGGCCGAGGCCGATATCAAGCGGCGTACGCGGATTGGCCACCAGGTTCCGAACAACGATGTAGTTCTTCAGGAAGCGGCGCTTCAGCGGAATCTGGCGCAGGACCGCCTCGAGGACGTTCTTCTGACTGGCAAATTTCTCGACTTCTCCATCCGACAGCTTGGGCGCTTCGAGCACGGCGAGCGCGACAACCTTCGTACCGTCGCGGATCAGAATGGAACGCTCTTCCTTGTTGCCCTTCAACGCCAGCTGGATGCGGCCCTTAACGTCGAGGCCGTTGATCTTCTGCATCGTGTTTTCGCGCTTCACTTCGCCGCCCGGCTTTCCGTGAGCGCCAGGATTCGACGCGGCCTTGGCGGCCGCAGGTGACGGAGCTGCCGCGGCCGGCTCCGGCGCGGGTGCGGCAAGCTCGGCTTGGTCGACAACGGGAAAGAAATCTTGCCCCAGCAATTCAACAACGCCACCTATCGACTGGAACGGCTTTTCCCCCTCGGCCGCGATGTCGGCGGCATGGTCCTTCATGTAGATGATGACGGCCTCGTCGGACTCGGGAGCTGAAGATTCCGATGCGGCAGTGTCCGGAGCAGGGCTGGCTTCAACCACGCTTGGTGGCGACGGTGCGGCCATTGCGGATTCGGGAACGGGTACGACCGGGCTGGCTGGCGGAGAGGGAGCAGACACTGCAGGCGCCGCCTCCGTCGCAGTGGCTGGGCCCCTGCGCAGCGCCTCCACTTCCTCTGTTCGCATGTACGGATTGGATTTCAGAGTCTCGACGACTCCCGAGAACCCCATCGCGCGCTGGCTCTTCACAATTACGTCGATGGTGTCGCGCATGGCGGAGGTGGCCAGCTTCATGAGCTGTGACTCAGGCACTGATGGATTCTCGAGCAACGACGGCAGAAGCTTCGGACGGAGATTGTCGGGCGCAATGAAGTAGTCGAGTACTTCGCGCGGAGTCTGCGGATCAGAGGCCGCGGCGAGACAGGCCTTTTCATCCCATCCGGCCAGGGTCATGCGCGCCAGATCACGGAAGACTTTGTTGTGAACGGCGAGGTGAACCAGGATCTCGATGTTCTCCGCCGCAGGAACCTGGAGGGCGCCGCGGGCGGCGAACTGCATCATGTTGGAAGGCAGCTTCGATGCGCGGATTTGATCGATCGTACGCGCCATGCTCAGACCTCACCTTGCAGATGCGGGGCGTCGACCAATCGAGCGAGGGAGTCCAGTTCCCGCACCGCGAGATCGAATTCCTGGGTCACGCGGTTTGGCTCTTGACGCAAGAATTCGTCCCGCAACGTCCGATAGTACCAAAGAGTACCCTCGCGCCCACCGTTGAACCGTGACCAGATAGATTCGCCAATGGCGCGGTAGTCGCTAAGAATCGAGCGAATGTTGTGCAGTTTGTCGGCGGCGGAAACCAGGCGTGTCTCCGCGGTTTCCTTCTTGAGCCTGCGGATGTAGTTCTCTTTGCGGGCGCGCCAGGCGGGCTTTGGGACCTCGTACGCGTCGGTGCAGCCGTCCACAATATTGGCAACGCGGGCGCCAAAATGTTTCCGGACTTCCTTCAGCATGGGTGCGCCGCCGCAGTCCTCTACCACGTCGTGCAGAAGCGCCGCCATAGCGAGGTCTTCGTCGCCACCTGCTTCGAGCACAAGGGACGCAACACCGATCAAGTGTGCGAGGTAAGGGATGGAAGACGCCTTGCGCGTTTGGCCTGAGTGCATTTTGCTCGCAAATTGGAAGGCGCGTTGAAATCGGGGCCCGAGTTTCACCTTTTGTCCCTTGCGTGACCCGGCGGTCGTAGTCATTGCTTTTCCCCACGCCGCGCCAACAGATACGCGCGAATAAAGGGCTGCAGGTCGCCGTCAAGCACGCGATCCACGTCGCCGACTTCGGTCTTGGTCCGATGATCCTTGATCATGCGGTACGGCTGAAGCACGTAGGAGCGAATCTGTGATCCGAACTCGATATCGAGCTTGGAGTCTTCGATCTTCTTCGTGGCGGCGCGCTTCTTCTCCATCTCGAACTCGTACAGTTTCGACCGCAGCATGCTCATGGCGCGTTCTTTGTTCTTGTGTTGCGAACGCTCATTCTGGCAATTGGCGACCAAGCCGGTGGCAATGTGCGTGATGCGCACTGCGGAATCGGTGGTGTTGACGTGCTGTCCGCCCTTGCCGCTCGAGCGATAAGTGTCGATGCGAATATCTTCGGGCTTGATGACGATCTCGATGCTGTCATCGATTTCCGGAGAGACAAACACGCTGGCGAAGGATGTGTGCCGGCGCTTGGCCTGGTCGAACGGAGAAATGCGCACCAGTCGATGCACGCCGATCTCACCCTGCAGCAGTCCGAACGCATATTCGCCGTTCACGGCAAAGGTCGCGGACTTTAAGCCAGCTTCTTCGCCCGGCTGGTAGTCGTAGAGAATCGTCTCGAAGCCTTGCCGCTCGGCCCATCTCAGATACATGCGCAGCAGCATGTCGGCCCAGTCCTGCGACTCGGTGCCGCCGGCGCCGGGGTGAATGGTGACGATAGCGTTGCGCGCGTCGTTCTCGCCGGAAAGCAAAGTCTCGGTTTCGAGCTTGTCGATGAGATCACGCAACGAGCCGATCTCGCGGCCCAGGTCGCCGTCGACAATCTCGCCCTCCTTGGCGAGATCAAAATAGGCGTTGATGTCGTCGGTGCGGCGGCCAAGGTCGGCGTCGGTGGAGAGTACGTGCTCCAGCCGCTTCTTCTCGCGCATCACCTGTTGCGAGCGCTGCGGATTCGCCCACAAGTTCGGGTCGGCAGCCTGCTTTTCGATTTCGGCTAACTGCGGACGGACTTTCTCCGCGTCAAAGATACTCCCGAAGGTCGTGGACTTTCTTGCTCAGCTTCTCGTATTCCTGTTCGAACTCTTGACTCATGAGGACGTGTCAGCCTTCTTGCGATTGGAGAATGTGAAGCGCTCAACGAGCGCTGCTAGTGAAATTATCGCACAGGCATACGCGAACCAGTCGCCGTGACGCGTGTAGAAAGTAGTGACGGAAGTGAAGGCATAGGGGGCCGCAAGTGCTATGCGCTCTTTGCGCGGAACGCGTGCGGCGATGCGCCCCCAGGGGTCGATTGAAGCGGTCACGCCAGTGTCGGTCGCGCTCAGCAGCCAGCGGTTGTTTTCGATGGCGCGCATGCGCGTCTGGTTCAGGTGCTGCGCATAGGCGCCACTGTCGCCGTACCAGCCATCGTTCGAGATGTTGATGAAGACGTGCGCGCCCTGATTCGCAGACTGGCGGACTTCATCGGGAAAGATGGACTCGTAGCAGATGAAGATGCCGAGGCGTTCGCCATCGGTGCTGAGCGGCATTCGCGATGTGCCATGTTCGAACTGGCCGACCTCTTTGGTCAGGCCGCCGGCAAAGGAGAACAAGCTGGGGAATGGAAGGTACTCTCCGAACGGAACGAGGTGAGCCTTGTCGTAGCGCGACGTCCACTCGCCGTGAGGACTGACCAACGCGGCCGAGTTGAACACGGGCCCTTCCGCATTCGGATGGGATTCATTGCTCCCGATTGCTCCCACCACAATCCAGGCATTGGTGGCACGAGCCATCTGACTGATTGTGTCGCGAAAGCGAATGTCGTTGGTAAAGAACGGCGCCGGCGATTCGGGCCAGACTACCAAGCCTGTCTTTGCTGTGGCGGACTTCTGCGTGAGCGCGGTCAGATCGGCAACCGTCTGTTGAAAATAAGTGGAAGTCCAGTCGGCGCTCACAGGAAGGTTTTCCTGCACCAACAGTGCTGTGCGGTCGGAGGGTGCCGGGGGGGCGTCGACTAGTCTGCCGGCCTGTAGAACCGCGGCGGCGGCCAAGGCTGCAGTGAGCATCGCTGCGCGCCTGGCACGCGGGATAAGAAATGCCGCGGCCAGCGCGACATTCACTAGGACGATTTCGAACGAGATGCCGTAGACGCCCGTCCATGCCGCGATGCGGCTGAGAGCAACGTTGTCAACCTGCGCGATTCCCAGCAGATTCCAGGGGAACCCGGTGATGCGGGTGCGCGCCAGTTCGACGGCGACCCAAAGGAATGGCGCAAGAACCAGGGCTCTCCGGTTGTCGCGAGAGCGGGCAAGAAGGCTCATCAGCAATCCGAACACGCCGTGATACAGGCCGAGGTAGCAGCAGAAGAGAAACTGCACCAGTAGCGCCATCGGCGTATTCAGGCCGCCGTATTGGCGCATCGTGTCAAAGATCCAGTAGCACGTACCTGCGTACCACAGGATTCCGCAGACGTACCCCAGGAGAAATCCCTGCCACGGGGTAGCGGCTTTAAGGGGCGTGCCGGAAGAGACTTCGAGTTCGCCTGTGCGGCGCGCGCGGAGGAGCGCCACAACCAGCGGAGCCAGTGCAAACCAGCACAGAACATAGACGCCGGCCAGCGGGAAGATGATGACCTGTAATGCTGCTGACAGCAGGACCAGAAGCCAGGCGCTGGAGTGAATTTGCCGCACGAGGAAGAATAGCAGTTGCAGGTGGGCAGAGGTGAGGGGCTAGGGGCCACGGGTTTAGGGCACTTGCGAGTGATGTCATCCTGAGTACGGCGCAAGCCGTGCGAGGGACCGTACGAACGTCGAGCCGCACGATGCAGTGGACGGGGACATTGCTCGCTGCATGCATCGTGGTAGCCCTCCTCTACTGCATCCACCCTCTACGCTCTCGTACGGTTCTTCGGCCCGGCTTCGCCGACGTTCAGGATGGCAAGAATCAGAGGCGTGTTGAATGGATGGCAAGCTTTTCGCGGACAAAATCGACGATCGCGGGGCTCATGTACTCAGGCGGCTGGATGTGGAATACAGGGCGGTCGGCGACCGGCTTGAGAGAAACCGCTTGCCATGACGGACCGGCATTCCTTTCATGAAAAATCAGTGCGTCGGCGCGGTCGAGGAACTCGCGCGCGGAAGTCTTGAAGTCTGTAGTTGCTGGATCGAGCACCGTCAGGTAGAGATCCGGCTTCAGGAATCTCATCACGCTGTTGGATTCGATGATCACATGGCGCGCCGGTTTGAGACGCTCGCGCAGGGTAGGCATCGCCTCCGCGAGTCTACCCTGCTCCGTCCGGACCCAGAACACCGGCGAGGCACCGGCGACGAGGAAGCGTGAGGTATCGGACTCGCCGGATCGATCGCGCTCCTCGGAGATCGCCCACGAATGGTCGCCCGTAGCGCAGTCACAGGCCTCACCGTTGGCGGAGCAGATGCCGTGGCCGTGTTGCGTGATCTTGACAGCGGTCCAGCGGAACTCACGCAGGGCGGATATCAGCCCGGCGACTACGCTGGTCTTGCCCACGTTCCGCGAGTGTCCGCCGATAACGACCAACGACATCTATTGAACTCCACGATCGCATTCTGTTTCATACGGCGAGGGCTGGAACCCTCGCGACTGCCAGCAAGATACCGGCTCTACGCTCACTCTTTCTTGGCGAGGCGCGCCAACGTTGCCAACTGCTTCAGATATTCACGCAGCGGCTGCGCCGGAGTGCCCCAGAACGCGACGCCTTTGCCGCGCAAAATTTTGTTGGGGAGCACTCCACCCTGCCCACCCAGCATGACGCCTTCGCCGATCCGAGCGTGTTCGCCAATTCCGACCTGTCCGCCAAGCACCGCGCCGTTCTCAATGACAATGCTTCCCGATAGCCCGGTCTGTGCAGCGATCACCACATCCTCGCCAATCTGGCAGTTGTGGCCGATGTGCACCAGGTTGTCGATCTTGGCTCCGCGACGGATTCGGGTCTCGTCGAGCGCGCCACGGTCTACCGTGGTATTCGCTCCGATTTCAACGTCGTCTTCGATCACCAATCGCCCGACTTGCGGGAACTTCTCGTAGTGTCCGGTCTGGCGGTCGCGGACGTAGCCGAAGCCGTCGCTGCCGAGCACTGCCCCGGCATGGATGAGTACACGATTCCCAATTGTCGTCCCAGGATAGATAGTGACGTTAGGGTAAATCTCGCAATCGCTGCCGATGTTCACTCCCGCACCGATCGCCGAACCGCCGCCAATTCGTGTGCCGTCGCCAATATGGACGCCCTCGGAGATGACAGCGCGCGCGTCGATGTGAACACGTCTTCCCAGGACAGCCGAGGGGTGCACGACCGCGCTCGGATGCACACTTCCCTGCGCCGAATCTGCTCCTGGTTCCTTGCCCAAGATTCGTGCAGCGCGGGCAAACGTCAACTTCGGATGATCGCTGATGAGCAGTGGCCGATCGGATTTTTGAGACGCAGCGAACTCTCCGGCAATAATCGCCCCGGCCCGAGACTTCAGTGCCGCAGCCAGATGCTTTTCGTCGTCGACAAAAACAAGATCATGCGGCGACGCTGATTCGATGCTGGCAACGCCGCTGAGCTCAGCCGAGCCGTTGCCAATGAGCCGCGCCTCGAGAACTGCGGCAATCGCGTGGAGCGGTCGCTTCATGGCTCTCACTGTATAGCAGCGACGCGAGAAGAAGGAAGAGCGTTACTTCGGATGCTTCTTGGCGGCGATGGCGGCAGCGGTGGCGCTGCACGTGGCTTTGTTCTGGCACATGATGAAGGTGCCGCCGTTGGTGCCCCCCGTACAGTTGGGATCCGCAGCGTTCAAAGTCCAGGTTCCGACGACTACGCCATTGCTGAGCGTGCCCGTCGTTGTAGTGCTTCCGTTGGAGGTGCCGGTCAAGTCTCCAGACAGCAGCAGCGTGTTTCCGGTGGTGGAGTTGATCGTGAGGCTCAACGTGCCCGTAACCGAATTCGTCGAACTGGTAGTGAAACTCGCGGTACCCGACTCGGTTTCAGCATTGGTTCCCGTACCGAAGCACGCACCGGAATTGAAAAAGGCTAAGCCCGTGATGTCGAGCGGACCGCTATTGGTCACCGTGAACGTGGTGACGAAGTTCAGAAGGCTGGCTTGTTGGGTCCCGCCAGTCAATTGGGCCTCCCAGTTACCCGTCGCCTGGGTGTTTGTGGTGTCGTTGGGCGTGCTGGTGCCGCATCCGCAAACCACGAGTTCCAAAGCCAGCAGAGCCATCAGGGCAAACTTCTTCATGTACCGTCCTTGAAAGAGGTCCCTATGAGAATAGAGAGATGCGGGCAGGGCCGTCAATGGATGCTAGGCGGCGGGCGTCAGGCTTCCGGCTCTCGCCTTGCACGGAAGCCGGAAGGCGGGAGCCGGGTGTGGGGCGCCGCGCTAAGCGCCCCGCTTGGTCTTCAGTTCCACCAGCAATTGCTCGATGCGGTCCTGCTTTTCAAGTGCTGCGAGACGGTCTTCGATATTGTCAGCAGCGATTTCGGATTTCGCCTGACTCATCGCCTCCGAGTGCGCGACTTTGCGTTTCATGCGCTCGAACGCGGCGGCTTTCGATCCGTCGCCAGAGGCGAGGCGCGCATCGCTGGCTTTGCCGACAGCGCGTGCCCGACGATGCTGCGCGATCAGGACGTCGGCCTTGGCCTGCGCTTCGGTCAGCTTCTGCTCCAGTTGCCGCAGCGCGGTCTTTAAGTTTTCCACCTGCGCCTTCTGATCAGAGACCTGCTGTGAGAAATTGTCACTGAGTTCGCGATAGCTCTCGACGCGCAGCAGTGACGCGCGCGCCAGGTCGTCTTCTTTCTTGTCGACGGCGAGTTCCGCCTTGCGCATCCACTCGGCGACTTTGTCGGCGTTCTCTTGTTGTTTCTTTTCGAGCAGGTGCTGGTCGGCGATGGCGATCGCGACCTGCGTTTTGACCTGCAGAAGCTGGTTCTGCATGTCGAGGATTACCTGCTTGATCATCTTTTCCGGTTCTTCGGCCTTGTCGATCAGGTCGTTGAGATTTGCCCGAACCAATGTTGCGACTCGCTCCAGCAGTGCCATGGTGAACCCCCTTCTAAAGCTTTTGAGTTTTGCGAGCTATGAGCAATGAGTTGCCAGCCGACAAACAAGACGGATGGGCTCAGTTGCAGTTCTTATCTTTTGTCGCGCGCGAAAAGGCTCCTTGAGCGACACCCGTACCAATGACGATGCCGATGACCGCACCTCCAACCGCCGCGTGAACGTGAAACAACCCAACAACCAAACCTGCCGCGGCCCCGAGACACATGGACAAAGCGATCGCTATGCCGAGTTTCTTAGTGTTTGTCATCCCTGCCTCCTCGCTTCATGCACGGCCGCATGACTACGATGGAGTTCGGAACATTCCGGACAATCTGTCGCCTTGCGGCGCGATGAAAACCCCACCGCCAGGCCGATCGCGACGCCTACTGCAAGCCAGACGCCCATGTTGCCCGCCATGGCTCCGGCGATGGCGCCGACCATCGCTCCCATCGCGATGACCCATCCTGCGTATTTCGGTTTGCCTTTCATAAATCACCTTCTACGGCTTCCGTGGCCTCCGGTGTCTCGACCATTGGCCAAGTTGGCGGGAGCAAGCCCCGGCTCGCCCCCGCGCCTCCCCCCGCTAGTTTTTCGGCTTGTCAGGAGTGGACTTTGTGGCCTTGTCTCCAATCTGCCGAACCTTGCCGAGTAAATCACCCAGCGGCATGCCCGAGAGCGTCTCGAACAGCGCCGGAACCTGCGCGGCCATCTTGGTGATGTCGCCTGTGATTTTGTTCATGCCGGCGGCATCGCCGTTTCCGGTCGAGACGATCGTGATCTTATCGACGTTCGCCAACGGGCTTGCCAGCGCCTTCACAACTTCCGGCAGACCGGTGATCAGCTTGTCGACGACCGCGGCTTGGTTGTACTCCTGATAGGCCTCGGCCTTCACATTCATCGCCTTGGCCTCAGCTTCGCCTTTCTTGAAGATGATCTCGGCCTCGGCTTCACCCTGCTGGCGAATCGAAGAAGCGTGACCTTCGGCTTCCGCCATCAGGCGCGCTTTTTCGGCTTCGGCGAGCGTCTCGATGCGCTGACGCTCGATTTCAGCCTGTTTCAGCACGGTAGCGATCAGTTCCTTTTCGCGGCGATTGATCTCGGCTTCCTGCACCTTGACCTGCTGTTCTTTCTCAACTTGCTGCACCTTCACCTGCTCAGCAATGACCTGCTGCTGCATGATGTTGGTCTGGATGTCATACGCCTTGTCGGCTTGCGCCTGCTGACGCTTGGTGACTTCCAGGTACTGCGCCTTCTTTACTTCGAGATCGCGTTGGGCCTCCGCCTGCTTGGCCATCGACGCGGTTTCCGCCTGCACCCGCTCCTGATCGGCTTGCGCCTTCGCCACAGCGGATTCCCGCTGCGCCAGCGCGCGCTTGATCGCTGTGTCTCGGTCGGCTTCGGCGGCGGCCACATCGGCATCGCGCTTGATGCGCGCAACATCGGGACGCCCCATGTTGGTGATGTACTCGTTCTTGTCGCGCACTTCCTTGATGGTGAACGAGATGACCTCCAGTCCCATCTTGTTCATGTCATCCGCGCAGGTGGAGCGCATGCGGTCGGACACCATCTCGGGCTGCTTGACGATTTCTTCGACGGTGAGCTGGCCGATGATGCCGCGCAGATGGCCTTCCATCACCAGGCGGATCAGCCCTTCGCGTTCCTGATCGGTCTTGGTAAGGAATTGTTCGGCCGCGGTATTGATCGACTCGTTGTCAGATTTCACCTTGATCTGCGCCACGGCTTCGACCGTCACGGCGACGCCCTGCTTGGTGTAGAGATCCTGCTGCGGCGCCACGTCGAATGACATCAGTTCGAGCGACAGGCCGCGACAGATCTGGAACATGGGCATGACAATCGTCCCGTGCCCTTTCACGACGCGCGTTCCGCCGACGCCGTAGACGATCAGGGCCTCATGAGGCCCGGCTTTGCGATAGATGCTGGCAATTCCCCGGATCAGGAACAGAATCACCAGGACGGCCAGTCCGGCGAAGATCCAGATCACCGCCATATGCGAAAGACCTTCAAACATAACGCCTCCTCTTACAAAAGCAGTTCCCAGTTCTCAGTTCTCAGCTCTCAGCCGTCCGCTAAACCCCGCGCGCTGAAACCGTGCGTTCGCAAAACCTCCGTTTGCACATTCCTTGCTGAGCACTGGGAATTGCTTTTGACCACTGCGTGGATCTTTTGCATCTGCAGGTTGAATCTCACGATCGAGTCGTTTCCGTACCAGCAAAAGCCGACCACGATGTACGAGATCAACAGCGCGGGCCAGAACGCCGCCGGCTTGAGCGTGCTGATGATCAGCGTCGCTGCGGTGAACAGCACCAGCATGACCCCGAGAATCCCGAGTCCGAGCTCCAATGCGCCTGCGCGCGATGTGTAGCCGTTGGGCTTCCAGTGAGCGTCGAAGTGCACCGCCATGCGCGCGGGCAACTGATTCCATACCTGCCAGTAGTTCCATGCAGAGATGGGCAGAGCCAACCACATCAGCAGGATCGCCAGTTTGTGCCAACGCCGATTCATATCCCTCGCTCACTCCGACTTCTCTGTGGTGCCGGCTTCGTCCAGTTCACCCGATAGTTCACTCCAGCGCTGGACGTAGGCGATTCCCTTTTCATAGCGCGTGACCACGACCTCGGCTCCTTTGGCGACCGGCGTGCCGTCGTCGCTGCGCGCGCCGCAGACACGGCGCGTGCCCATCTGCGAGTAAATCAACTCACCCGTACCGCCTTCGCGGATCGGCACCGAGAGCTTGCCCAGCACTCCAACCATTTCGAAGTCGGCAGGGTCAAGAAACTCCTGGTCCGACATAAGGAACTTCGCCAGAAAGAAGAAGATGATTGCTCCGCCGACGAGTCCGGCAAGAACTGCGAGCACAAGCACCATTCCCACCCAAATCGCCGAGAAGCGCGTCAGCAGGTACCCCGTGCCTCCAAACCAAGCCAAGAATGCGGCGATCGCCGGCGGATTGAATGGTGAGACACTCACACCGTGCGCGCCAGGGGTATGCGCGGGCGCGTGACCAGCACTAGCTGGCCCATGCGCCACGTGCCCCATGCCGACATGGCCCACTCCGTGTCCATGAAAGTGCGGCAGGTGCAGTTTGCCCAATCGCGAACTGCCAAACAGAAACGAAAAGAAGCTGAAGCAGAAACCGACTGCGAAACAGATTAAATAGAAATCAGACCAGGTCATCGGATTCGCCTCCCTTCCGAGCGGTGATGATGATTCCCTGCCCCTGCCAGTTCCGGACGCAACGCCTCAAGCAATCGCTCCGCCAGCCCCGGCGTATCAAGAATCGCTCCCAGTAACAGCAGGCAGCGGCGAGTGTCCTTTTCGCGTGCGGCTTTGATCAGCACGTGGCTGACTTCGGGATCGCCCGCGAAACGCTCTGAACCCTGCAACAGCCAGACATCGAGTTGCCCTTCCGTCGTGCGCAGATCTGAAGTCAACTCGGTGTGGTAGCCCTCGGGATCATCGACCAGGAAACCGGGGTGCACCTTGAAGAACTTCGCCAGCAGCGCCCGCGACGACTGCGTCATGTGCGGGCGCGCTCCGCTCTCGATCTGCGAAAGATATGACTGGCTGATCGACTTGCCCTTGCCCATCTCATCGCGGATGGCGCGCACCAGTTCGAGTTGAGTCATCGGGCGTCCCAGACCGCGCAGCGATCCTTCGACCTCGCGCAGGTAGCGGATTTTCTCGCCCAGCTTCACAGTCGCGCCCCGCTACTTCTCAAATCGCTATATTTATATTGCAATTTGCGATGTGTGTCAAGAACTGTATCTGCAGTGATTGCAAAGCGTTATGGAGGCAGGAAGGCGTCAGGCTTCGGATCTCAGGCGCGGCCTCGGGACTGCCGCTTAGAAGAAAAATGCCCCCGGGGGTGAACCCGGGGGCTAACCACGGCATGCTCTTTTTGCTCTCTGGCTTTTCTGTGGTAGGAACTCTGCCTTACTGGTGACGGCCGTTGTGCTTGTCGCGGTAAATCTGATGCGACACCTTATTCTGCTGGCGGTTGACCTTGGCCTTTTCCTGCGGAGTCAGTTTGCCGCCGTTCGCGGAGCGATCAGTGCGGACTTCCTTGTTGATGGCCGCTTCTTTCTTCTCAAGGTTGGCAGTTTCGCCTGCGGTTAGTTGGCCGTCCTTGACTCCATTGGCAATGCGGTCCTGCTGGTTCTCGGCGCGCTTGCCAACTTCACTCTTGGGATCGGCGTTCTGCGTCGCGCCGTTGTGCTTGTCCTGGTAGATCTGGTGCGAGACCTGGTTTTGCTGCTGATTCAGCGTCGCCTTGTCGGCAGAGGTGAGCTTGCCGTTGTCCAGCGTGCGCATGTCGCGCTCTTCCTGGTTGATGGTCGCTTCTTTCTTCTCGAGACTGGTGGTTTCGCCGGCCGTCATTTGGCCGTTCTTCACCCCGTTGGCGATGCGGTCCTGCTGGTTTTCTTTGCGCTCCTGAATGGTCTGGCCGTTGACCGGCGTGGACTGCGTGGTTTGCGCCACAACAGGCAGCGCAAGAATCGCGAGCGCCGCACTCATGATAGTGATCTTGAGGGTACTGGTCATAACTTTCTCTCCGTTGGTGTGATGTTCGTCATTCTCACGTGCGTTGTGGCCACGACGAATGAAACACGACGTGTCAAGAAATGTCGCGGAAGTTACATGTACTTTTAGGACAGGAACTTACGAGTAAAGCCTCGGCGACAAGAGCGATGGGGCGATTCTGCAGTGGATTCCAACGCTCGGATGGCTTACATCTAGAGCGCAGGCAAGAGAGTCATCGTGTAGGTGCCACTGCCGGAGCATCCCGCCAGACCACTGAGTGTCCATGTTCCCGTGATGGTGCCATCGGCATTGCGCGTTCCGCTGAGTGCGAGAACATTTTCCACGTCCGTTCCGAACGCCGTCGAGATGTTCATGGTGAAGGGACCGATCTCGAAGCCGCCGGAGTGTCCGGTGGCGGAAAAGGTGGCAGTCTCTCCCAGAGGATTGGGGAAGCATGGGGCATCGCTCATGAAATTGAAACCAACGATGGTCACCGTGGATCCTGTGCCTTCATTCAGACTCGTCATGAACGTGAAGGCGACGCTGAGATCAGGATTGACCAGGCTGGCGTTCCAGGCGCCGTCGATTTTCCGTGGCGCGGGGCTGGAGCTACAGCCAACAAGGAACAGAGTGATCAGGGCTAGAGAGGCGAGCCGCACGCGAATCATATACACACCCCCGCAACAATAGAACGCAGCCAGGCCGGAAAAGTTGCCCCAACTCAGAACTATAGGCCCGCTTCGAGGCGCGAGCGCGGGTCCAGGTAGTCGCGCAGGGCGTCGCCAATGAAGTTGAAGCTTAAGACGGCGAGCATCACAGCGAGCGCAGGAAACAGTACCAGGTACGGCGCGTCGAACAGGTGCGCGCGGCCATCGTTCAACATCGCCCCCCAGCTTGCCGTTGGAGGCGGAACTCCAAGACCGAGGAAACTCATAGTGGCCTCGGCGAGGATCGCTCCAGCCATGCCGATTGCGGCCTGCACGATCACCGGCTGAATGATGTTGGGAAGAATGTGACGCACAATGATGCGCAAGTCGCTGGCCCCGAGCGCACGAGCCGCTTCGACGAATTCACGTTCGCGGGCTGCCAGGACTTGTCCGCGCACCAGCCGCGCGTAGCCGACCCATCCGCCGAGGGACAGCGCGATCACGAGATTGAAGATGCCCGGCCCACGGAAGGCGACGAAGGCGATGGCGATCAGGATTCCGGGGAATGAGAGAAATGCATTCATCACGACTACGTTGAAGAACCGGTCGATGCCTCCGCCGTAGTATCCGGCGATGGAACCAAAGACAAGACCGAGTCCGAGCGAAGTCAACACGACGCAGGCGCCAACCAGCATGGAAATGCGCGCGCCGAAGATGACGCGAGAGAGAATGTCGCGACCGAGCTCGTCGGTGCCAAGCCAATGGGTATGCGAAGGATTGCCAAGGCGCGCAGGCAGATTGATGGATGCGGGATCCTGGGGCGCAATCCAAGGTGCGAACAGCGCGCAGAAGACGAATACGATCACAAGCACGACGCCCGTCGCTGCCAGCGGATTGTGGCGGGCGTTCCCGGCGATGCGATGTCTGAGCGACACGGGGAGTGTGGACACGGACGATATGAAGCTACCAGACTTCGAGGCGAAATTTGCGACGAGAATTCTGGTCGGCGACCTTGAGATCACAGCCGGCAATGTGTTCTCATGGTGGTAACTTCGCGACCGCGCCTCCGCGGAGCGCATGCGCGCCGTAACCTCCACCTCCAGCCCATTCTTAGGAGAAGAACCATGACCAAAGTCTCGTATATTCCCAAAGACCGCAACTCCGTAACCCCTTATTTGGTCGTCAGAGACGCAGTCCAGGCAATTGAGTACTACAAGAGGATTTTTGGAGCGACCGAAACGGTTCGCTTGCCCGGCCCGGACGGCAAGGTTGCGCACGCCGAACTGCAGATTGGAGACTCGCTCATCATGCTGGCCGATGAGAATCCCAAGATGGGGCAGGGGCATGTCAGTGCCGCTACCATCGGGGCCAGCCCGGTGAGCCTGTATGTGTACTTGCCCGACGTGGATCAGGTAGTTCAGCGGGCGGCAAAAGAAGGATCGAAAGTCCTGAAGCCAGTGCAGGACCAGTTCTATGGGGACCGCAACGGTTTCATTCAGGATCCGTTCGGACACCTTTGGGGCATCGCTACGCACGTGGAAGATGTGACGCCCAAGGACGTAGAAGAACGGATGAAGAAGATGATGCAAGCAGCGTAGTTTGGACGAAGGCAAGGCGGGCGTATTTCTGCCCGCCTTGCTTGTGTCTGGCGGATAAGAGTGGAGCGCGCGCCGCGAAAGTCTTGGGTTCCGCAGCGCAGAACCTGCGGTTGAGTAGTGGTGCAATCGGTGCGCTGAGACTACTGCCTGATCCTCGGGTTCGCTACCGAGTACAGCACGTCCGTCAAGAGATTCACGGCGACGTAAGTCAGGCCGATCGCGAGGATACAGCCCTGCACCAGGTAGTAGTCCCGGTTCGAGATGGCTTGAATGGTGAGGCGACCGATACCCGGCCAGGCGAAGATTGTCTCTGTAACGATTGCTCCGGCCAGCAGCGCACCGAATTGCAGACCGAGAACGGTGAGCACCGGAATCATCGCGTTGCGCAGGGCGTGGCGATACACAACCGTTCGCTCGGGCAATCCTTTTGCGCGGGCGGTGCGGATGTAATCCTGGCTGAGTTCTTCCAGCATGCTGGTGCGCACCATGCGCGTGAGAATGGCGGCGAGCGCGCTGCCCATCGTGATCGCGGGGAGAACTAGATTCGCGAACGATCCAGCACCCGAGACTGGGAGCCATCCGAGTTTAATTGCGAACAGCAGGATGAGGATGGGACCGAGCGCGAAGTTCGGAAACGAGAGTCCGAAGAGGCTGACGACGGAGAGCAGGCGGTCGTCCCAGCGATTGCGGCGTCGGGCGGAGCGGACTCCTGCGGGGATGGAGAGAATGATGGCGACGAACAGGCTCGCCAGCGTGAGGCGCAGCGTGTAGGGATAGCGCTGCGCGAGGAGTTTCGTGACGGTTTGGTTATAACGGATGGAGCGGCCGAGATCGCCGTGGAGCACGCCTTTCCAATAGCGAATGTACTGTTCGCCGAGCGGGGCGTCCAGTCCGAAGGCATGGCGCGTGGCAGCGATGTCGGAGGGCGGCGCGCCTTCGCCCAGCATCTGCTGAATGGGATCGCCGGGGACGAGGTGGATCAGCAGGAAGACGAGGGAAACTACCAGCCAAATGACTGGGAGCGTGTAGAGGAGGCGTTGGAGGAGGGGTTTCAGTTCTCAGTTCGTCCTTTTCGTCTTCGATTGTCATCCTGAGCACGGCGCTCGCCGAGGATGACATCGTTCACGCGCTACCTGTTAATCCCCGCCGTGTTTGGCGGCTTCGGCTTCGCCTTCCACTTTCGCCATTTTTTCTATGCGCACGCTCGCGATACGGTGTCCCTCCAGTTCCTCCACTGTGTAGCGGCGGCCTTCGAATTCGAAATGGTCATGCGCATTCGGGATACGTTGCAGTCGGGCAAGGATAAAACCGGCCAGCGTCTCGAAGCCGGCGTCGCGCGGTAGCGTCAGGCCGTACTCCGCTTCCAGATCGCGAATGTTCACGGAGCCTTCGAGCACCATTGTCGATTCATCTTCCAGTGCGGGCTCGCTCGGAGAAACATCAAACTCGTCTTCTATATTGCCTACCAATTGCTCCAGGATGTCTTCGACGGTGATGACGCCGGCCGTGGATCCGAATTCGTCGACGACGACGGCGAGGTGTCGGCGTCGCTCCTTGAATTCAGCCAGCAACTCCGCCAACACTTTCGTCTCGGGAACTACGACGACGTCGTGCATGATTTGCCCGATCTGCATCTTGCCGATACGTGTGGCGGTCGACTGGCCCAGGTTGCTGAGGCGGAGGCGCATCCAACGCATGAGATCTTTGTAGTAGAGCACGCCGACGATGTGTTCGGGACCGCGTTGTGGATCATAGATCGGAATGCGCGAGTGCTGGCCCTCAACGACTCTTGCCAGAGCGTCGTCGAGTTGCAGGTCGGAAGGCAAAGAAAAAATGTCGGGACGAGCGACCATTACCTCGCGCACCGTGATGCTGTCGAGTTCGATCGCGCTGTGAATCATTTCCTCCTGAAATTCAGGGATCTGGCCGAACTGACGGCTCGCCGTCACGATGAGTTTCAGTTCATCGGGCGAGTGAACCGCGCCTCCGCGCCGTGTCGGTTGTGCGCCGAAGAGTCTTAAGACCAATCCTCCGGATCTGCGCATAAAGAATAGGATCGGACGCGCGACGGTGAGGAAAGCCTCCATGGGCGCGGCCACGGCGAGGGCGATCTGCTCGGCACGCTGCAAAGCGAGCGTCTTCGGCACGAGCTCACCTAGGATCACGTGCATGTAGGTGATCAAGCTGAATGCGATGGCGATGGCGAAGGTGTGGGCGTAGATGGCGACGTGAGGAAGACGCTGCACGATAGGCAGGCTGCCCACCAGACCAGCAACCATGGGCTCGCCGATCCAGCCCAGCGTTAGGCTGACCATGGTGATGCCGAGTTGGACACCGTTGACAACCTCGTCGAGGTGCTGATGGAGGCGCTGGACGATGCGGGCGCCGATGCGTCCAGCTTCGATTAGCTGCTGAATGCGGGTGTCGCGGACGCTGACCAGGGCAAACTCGGCGGCTGCGAAGAACGCGTTTGCTGCCACCAGAAGGAGGATCAGAAGGATCCGGAGCAGCACATAGGCGATCATGGAACTGCAATTTTAACATTTTGAAGAAGATGAGAAGCAGGGTCAGGTGTCAGGGATCAGGGACTAGGAACTTGGGGCTGGGCCAGCACTCATTCTCGTTCTCGATATTCTTTGTTCTCAGTTGTAAGTAATAGGGTGTTGGTTACGTCTTAATCTATTAGGGCAGATGCGTGTTTTCGGTCACAAATTTCCAGGGCGTCCTTCGCTATCCTTTTGAAGAAGAGAGGGTCTAACTGGCATAGGCCGGGGACCGCGCAACGTCCCCAACTTTTTTCGCATCGCAGGCAACAACTTTCCGGAACTTATTCAGCAGCAGCCGCGTACCGAGTAGTGAGGGCGGCGGAATGGCTCCCAATCTTCAATTGGCGGTTTATAGAGGAGGGTCTGTGAACGGGAATGGAACTAATGGCAAAAAGAAGCGCCGCAAACTGATTATCTGGGGGAGCGTGGTCGCGGCCCTGGTTTTGGTCATCGCCATTGTGGGTATCGCAGCGACCCGCGGCGGCACCAAGATCGATCCTTCGAAGCTCGCCAAGGTGGAAAAGGGCGACTTGGCCAAGAGCGTAGTCGCGACCGGCAAGGTCACGCCAATTACGAAGGTTGAAGTGAAGTCGAAGGCCAGCGGCATCGTCAAGAAGCTGATGGTGGACTACGGCGACCGTGTGAAGGCCGGACAGTTGCTGGCGCAACTCGACAAGGTCGAGATTGAAGCTCAGGTCGCGCAGTCGAAGGCGGCACTGGAAGCGGCGCAAGCCAATCTGACGAGTTCGCAGGCCGACTATGAGCGCGCCAAAGTCGACGCGGAGGGTCCGGATGTGCCGCTGCTCAAGCGCGCCTACGATCGTGCGGTAGGAATGGCCAAGGACGGCGTGGTTTCGACGTCTGCCCTGGAAGATGCGCAGAAGAACTACGAGCTCGCCCTGAACAAGCAGAACGTCTCGAAGGCGCAAGTCACGGTGCTGAAGGCGAAGATTGCGCAGGCGGGGGCGAATGTTGCGCAGGATCAGGCAAACCTGAAGCAGCTGGAGGAGCAACTCAGCTACACCGACATCGTTTCTCCGATCGACGGCATCGTACTCTCGCGCGATGTGCAGATGGGCGACGCGGTCAGCTCGATTCTGGTGTTGGGATCGTCGGCGACCCTGGTGATGACGCTCGGCGATACGAGCGAAGTCTACGTCAAGGGCAAGGTCGACGAGAGCGATATCGGGAAGGTCTATCTTGGGCAGCGGGCGCGCATCAAAGTTGAGTCCTTCAAGGACAAGACCTTCGACGGCAAGGTGACCAAGATTTCTCCGATGGGCGTGGAGAAGGATAACGTCACGACCTTCGAAGTGCGGGTGTCGATCCAGAATCCGGGCGGCGAGTTGAAGGCGGAGATGACGGCCAACGCGGAAATCATTCTGGAAGAGCACAAGGCCGTGCTGCAGATTCCGGAAGGCGCAATCCTCTACGACAAGGACAAGAAAGCTTCGGTTGAGATTCCCGATCCCAAAGGTAAAGACGGCAAGAACAAGATTGCGGTCAACATCGGAATCTCGAACGGCGCCAAAACCGAGGTTCTCAGCGGGTTGAAGGAAGGACAGGAAGTCGTCCTGCAGTAAAACTCGGCATCAGACCTCAGACCTCGGACTTCGGCCAACCAGCCTGCAAATTCCGAGGTCTGAGTTGCGTAGCGATGGATCTGAGTCTGAGGTCCGATGTCAGAGGTCCAGTTCCATGACTCTCTCGGAAATAATCCGGCAAGCGGTGGCTACCTTCCGGGCGCACAAGATGCGCACCTTCCTCACGATGTTCGGGCTGGTGTGGGGAATCGCGTCGGTGATCATCCTGGTGGGGCTGGGACGCGGGTTCGTCGTCGACCAGAAACGCCACATGGAAACCCTCGGCAAGGACCTGGTGATCGTGTGGGGCGGCCGCACCAGCACGCAGGTTGGCGGACGGGCGGCGGGACGCGAGATTCGGCTCAATGTTGACGACGCGGAACTGATCCGCAACGAGTGCTACCTGATCAAGAATGTGAGCCCTGAGCTGCGCCGGACGATTCCAGAAGTCAGCCAGTTCAACCTGGCGAATCGCGGCGTGGTCGGAATGTGGCCGTCGTACCAGGATTTTCGTTCCTTGAAAGTTTCAGAGGGAAGGCTGATCACGGACGATGACGAACGCGAGGGACGCCGCGTCCTAGTCCTGGGATCGAAGGCGTACCGGCAACTGTTCCCCGGACAGCCTGCGATTGGCGCGACGGTACTCGTGAAGAGCGTTCCCTACTCGGTGGTTGGAGTACTCGCAGAGAAGAAGCAGAATTCGAACTACAGCGGTCCCGACAACGACTATCTATTCGCGCCGTATTCGGCGGTTTCGCGCGACTTCCCTCCCCCGGAAAAACCTGGCGCCGGCATCACGCGCGGATATCTGGATGACATCGTGTTCGAGGTCGCGGACCCCGAGGAGCACGAAGCGGCCGTTCTGCAGGTGCGGCGCGCCATCGGCCGAGTGCGGCATTTCGATGCCCTGGACAAAGACGCGCTGTTCATCTGGGACACCATGGACGGCGCCAAGCAACTGGCCAAGATTTTCGGAGTGGTCACGTTATTCTTCGGATGCGTGGCCATTGTGACACTGTGCCTGGGCGGAATTGGCGTGATGAACATCATGCTGGTTTCGGTCACCGAACGCACGCGCGAGATCGGCACGCGCAAAGCGATGGGCGCAACCAAACGCGACATCCTGCGGCAGTTCTTTGCCGAATCGGCCATGCTGACGGTGGTCAGCGGACTTCTCGGATTCACGTTCGGCATGGGAACGTGTTTTGCACTGGAAGCCCTGCCTCTGCCGGATTTCGTTCCGCATCCCATCGTTTCTCCGATCTCGATTGCGGTTTCCATCCTCACGCTTTCGTTGATTACCGTGACGGCGGGGATGTATCCGGCCCAGCGCGCCGCGGATATGACACCTGTGGAGTCACTGCGCTATGAATAGGAAAAACCAAGCTCTCTCTTCAGCCCTCGAGTCCAGCGGATCTCAGCCGGGAACATTCCCACTTCTCGCGCAAAAGGCGCGCGAGAAATGGGGCACCCTGATGGCGATTGCGCTGGTCGTGCTGCTCACATCTGCGGCGGCGCTTGCTTCCACGCCGCAGGGAACCTTCGATCGCACTCTAACGGTGAATGGGCCCGTCAATCTTGAGGTGTACACGCATTCCGGAGATGTCCGGGTGCGGGCCGGCGGATCGGGCAGCGTGCAGATTCACGGCAAGATTTTTGTTGGTGACCGCTGGTTTGGCGGACGGCGTGAAGATGACGTCCACGCCATCGAGCAGAATCCGCCCATCCATCAGGACGGCAACAACGTCCACGTCGACTATGTGGACTATCGCAACATCTCCATCGACTACGACATTACGGTGCCGGTGGAGACTACGGTCCGCACCAAAAGCGGCTCCGGCGATCAGACCATTGAAGGTACGCGCGGCAACGTCGACGTACAGACGGGATCGGGAGACGTCAGGCTTTCGAATCTCAACGGCGAGATCCGCCTGCAGACCGGGTCGGGCGACGTGCGGGCGCGCCAGGTGTCTGGCTCAGTAAAGGGTGGCACGGGCAGCGGCGACGTCGAAGTCGAAGAGAGTGGCCCGGGCGACATCGATCTGCACACAGGATCGGGCGGAGTTACCGCGCGTGGCGTGCAGGGCAGCTTCCGCGGAGAAACCGGCAGCGGCGATGTAACGGCCGAAGGCGCGCCCAGTGGCCCGTGGGAAGTTCGCACGGGCTCGGGCAATGTGCACCTGCGCCTCCCGAGTAATGCGGCATTCGAAGCTGACATCTCAACCAGTTCCGGCAGCATCGACGTGAACGCGCCGCTGGAGATGACCGTGCAGGGACGCGTGGGCGATTCTCACAAGTCCATCCACGGCAAAGTTCGCGGCGGAGGACCGTTGGTTCGCGTGCGGACCGGTTCGGGCGATATTCACGTGGAGTAGCCGTTAGCCGCGAGTCCTGAGTTGTGAACAACAATGCTTCGCAAGTCGGGACTCGCGACTCAGGATTCAGGACTCCGGGCCATGTTCTTGAAAGAGCTCATATCGCAAGGGTGGCAGTCGCTGATGCGGGACCGCACCAGGTCGGCGCTGACGATGCTCGGCATCGGATGGGGGCTGGTGTCGGTGGTGCTGCTGCTCGCCTACGGGCAAGGCCTGGGCGGATGCGTGCTGAGCGCGTTTCTGAACATGGGGAACAACGTGATCGTGCTGTGGCCGGGGCAGACGAGCATGCAGGCGGGCGGGCAACGCGCCGGTAAGGCCGTCAAGTACGAGCTCGAGGACGTCGAGGCGATTCGCGATGAAGTACCGATCATCCGGGCAGTGAGCGGAGAGATTGATCGCGACTTCGGATTCAAGATCGGCACGCGCGTGGTTTCGCTGATGGTACGCGGGGTGGATTTCCCGTATGGGCAGATGCGCAAGCTCGATCTTGAAGATGGGCGGTACTTCAACGAGACGGACTTTGCGGATCACCGGCGGGTCGTCATTCTGGGATACAACGCGGCGAAGAAAGTCTTCCAGGGCGCGCCCGGCACTGGACAACACGTCGAAATTGGCGGCCTGGATTTCGAATGCATCGGCACCATGCGCAACAAGATTCAGGATTCGATGTATCAGGGGCCGGACAACGAAAACGCGTTCATCCCGTTTGCCCTGATGCGCGACCTGAAAAACCTGCGCGACCCCGACGAGATCATTATTCAACCGACTTCGGCGCAACTGAACAAGAAGGCGCTGATGGCAGCGCGCGAGGTGATTGCGCGGCGGCACCACTTTGATCCGAAGGACGAGAAGGCCACCCCCGAGTGGGACACGATTGAAGACCGCTCGATGATCAACGCGTTCTCATATGGACTGCAGGCTGTGCTGGGATTGATCGGTGTGGTTACGCTCGCGGTGGGCGGCATTGGCGTGATGAACATCATGCTGGTATCGGTGACGGAGCGAACGAAGGAGATCGGCTTGCGCAAAGCGATCGGCGCGCGGCCGCGGCACATCCTGGTGCAGTTCCTGCTGGAAGCCTTGGTGCTCACCTTCGTCGGCGGGCTGATCGGGATGTTCGTAGCAGAATTTCTCACCTGGGTGATTCCACCCATGCCGCTGTATGACGAGTTCTATAAGACCACCGATCACGAAGGCGCAATCTTCTTGCACGCCTCGATGGGCGTGATGATCATCTCATTCACGATTCTGGCAATGGTGGGGATTGTGTCTGGGTTCTTCCCTGCCCTGAAGGCGTCGCGGATGCATCCGATTGAGGCGCTGAGGTACGAGTGATCAGGGGGCAGGGGCTGGGGGCTAGGGGTCAGTATTACGATTCGATCGTCAGATCTTGTCTCTCGAGACGCCGCTTCTTCATTCACATCCACAGACAGACGAACCGCAGAGCCCCG
>Ga0335082_10001471_pt1 | contig 25186 bp, 18 predicted proteins | sample Lox_Sample_41_FD_206718 | JGI IMG/M metagenome (GOLD analysis project Ga0335082, IMG submission 206718) | Soil microbial communities from Loxahatchee National Wildlife Refuge, Florida, United States - Lox_Sample_4.1 | ecosystem: Environmental > Terrestrial > Soil > Wetlands | place: USA... | reverse complement strand
CATTAGCGTTGGCGGCCGACAGCGCCGCGCGCACGTCTTCCAGCCCGATGCCGTACTTGAACAGCGTCCGCGGATTGAGGTCGACCCGCACCGCCGGCAGCGACGAGCCGCTGATCTGCACCTGGCCGATGCCGTTCACCTGCGAAAGCTTCTGCTGCAGGATGGTGGACGCCGCGTCGTAGATCTGGCCGGGCGACAGCGTGTCGGAGGTGAGCGCCAGGATCATCACCGGCTGGTCGGCGGGATTGATCTTGCGGTAGGTCGGGTTGGAGCGCAGCGAGGCGGGCAGGTCGACCCGCGCCGCCACGATCGCCGCTTGCACGTCGCGCGCCGCCCCGTCGATGTCGCGGCCGAGGTCGAAGCGCAGGGTGATGCGCGTGGTGCCCACCGAGCTCGACGAGTTCATGTCGTTTACCCCGGCGATGGAGCCGAGATGGCGTTCGAGCGGCGTCGCCACGCTGGTCGACATGGTCTCCGGGCTGGCGCCGGGCATGGTGGCCGAGACGAAGATCACCGGCATGTCGACGTTGGGCATCTGCGCCACGGGCAAGAGGAAGAACGCCACCATCCCCGCCAGCGCCAGCCCGAAGGTGAGCAGCGTGGTCGCCACCGGACGCTCGATGAACGGACGCGAGAAGTTCATTCCGCCGGCCCCGGTTCGGGCGCGGCGCGCCGCGAGCCGCGCAGGCGCCGCATCAGCCGGTCGAAATAGATGTAGATGACCGGCGTGGTGAACAGCGTGAGCAGCTGGCTGACGGCGAGCCCGCCGACGATGGCCAGGCCGAGCGGATGGCGCAGCTCGGAACCGGTGCCGCTGCCCAGCATCAGCGGCAGCGCGCCGAACATCGCCGCCACGGTGGTCATCATGATCGGCCGGAAGCGCAGCAGCGCCGCCTGATAGATGGCGTCGCGCGGGCTCTTGCCTTCGCGGCGCTCGGCCTCCAGCGCGAAGTCGATCATCATGATCGCGTTCTTCTTGACGATGCCGATCAGGAGGATGATGCCGATGATCGACACGATGTTGAGGTCGTGGCCGGTGAGGATGAGCGCCAGCAGCGCCCCGATGCCGGCCGACGGCAGGGTGGAGAGGATCGTCACCGGGTGGATGAAGCTCTCATAGAGCACGCCCAGCACGATGTAGACCGTGACGATCGCGGCCAGGATCAGAAGTAGCTCGTTGCCGAGCGTCGATTGGAAGGCAAGCGCCGAGCCCTGGAAGGCGGTATTGATGCCGGCGGGAAGCTGGGCTTCGCTCTCGGCGCGGCGTACCGCGTCCACCGCCGAGCCCAGCGAATGGCCGGGCGCCACGTCGAACGAGATCATCGCCGCCGGGAACTGGCCGAGATGGTCGTTCTCGATCGGCATCGGCTTGACCGCGACGTGCGCCAGGGCCGCAAGCGGCACCTGCCCGCCGCCCGCCGAAGGCAGGTAGATGTCCGACAGCGAAGAGACCGCATGTTGGCTCTCGGGGCCCGATTCGAGAATCACGCGGTACTGGTTCGACTGGGTGAAGATGGTCGAGATGATGCGCTGGCCGAAGGCGTCGTAGAGCGCATTGTCGATGGTGGCGGCGGTGACGCCGAAGCGCGCCGCCGTATCGCGGTCGACCGTCACGTAGGCGGAAAGCCCCTGGTCCAGGAAATTGGTCGAGACGTTGGCCAGCTCCGGCTGGCGGAGGAGGCGGTCGAGCATACGCGGCACCCAGGTGTTGAGCGCCGATGTGCTCGCGTCTTCCAGAACGAACTGGTACTGGGCGCGGCTGACCGTGGAATCGATCGTCAGGTCCTGCACCGGCTGGAGATACAGCGCGATGCCGGCGACGCTTTGCGCCGTCCGGCCGAGGCGGCCGAGCGTGTCCTCGAAATCCGAGACCCGGTCGGCCTTGGGCTTCAGATTGATGAGAAAGCGGCCGCTGTTGAGGGTGGCGTTGGTGCCGTCCACCCCGATGAACGACGACAGGCTTTCAACGTCGGGATCGCGCAGCAGCGCCGTGGCGAGCGCCTCCTGGCGCCGCGCCATCTCGCCGAACGACACCGTCGGCCCCGCCTGGGTGATGCCCTGCACCAGGCCGGTATCCTGCAGCGGGAAGAAGCCCTTGGAGATCACGACGTAGAGCAGCACCGTGACCGCCAGCGTGCCCGCCGCCACCTTGAGCGTGAGCGGCTGGTGATCCAGCACCCAGACCAGCCCGCGATCGTAAGCGGCCACCAGGCGGTTGTAGTACTCCTCGGCCTTACGGGCCACGGCGCCCTGCTCCTTGCGCTCCGAGCGGTGGCGCAAGAGTTTGGCGCACAGCATCGGCACCAGGGTGAGCGACACCACCGCCGAGATCAGGATGGTGATGGCGAGCGTCACCGCGAACTCGCGGAACAGGCGGCCCACCACCTCCTGCATGAACAGCAGCGGGATCAGCACCGCGATCAGCGACACGGTCAACGACACGATGGTGAAGCCGATCTCCCCTGCCCCCTTCATCGCCGCCTGGAACGGACTGTCGCCCGCCTCGAGATAGCGCGAGATGTTCTCGATCATCACGATGGCGTCGTCGACCACGAAGCCGGCGGCGATGGTCAGCGCCATCAGCGACAGGTTGTTGAGCGAATAGCCGAGCAGGTACATCGCGGCGAAAGTGCCGATGATCGACAGCGGCACCGACATCGACGGGATGAACGTCGCCGAGACGTTGCGCAGGAACAGGAAGATCACCAGCACCACCAGCACCACCGCCAGCGCCAGCTCGAACTCAACGTCGGTTACCGAGGCGCGGATGGTGTTGGTGCGGTCGGTGACGACGTCGATCCGGACCGACGCCGGCAGGCTCTGGGCGATGTCGGGCAGGATCGCCTTGACCGAATCGGCCACGCTGATGACGTTGGCTCCCGGCTGGCGCTGCACGTTGAGGATGATCGCCGGCGAGGTGTTCATCCAGCTCGAGAGCTTGGTGTTCTCGGCGCTGTCCTCGACCGTGGCGACGTCGGACAGATACACCGGCGCGCCGTTCTTGTAGGCCACGACGATGTGCTTGTAGTCCTCGATGTTGCGGATCTGGTCGTTGGCGTCGATGGTGTAGGAGCGCGAGGCGCCGTCGAAGCTGCCCTTGGGCGCGTTGGAATTGGCGTTGGCGATGGTGGTTCTGAGGTCGTCGATGTTGAGGCCGTAAGCCGCCAGCGCCTGGATGTTGGCGCGCACGCGCACCGCCGGGCGCTGGCCGCCGTTGATCGACACCAGGCCGACGCCGGCCAGCTGCGAGATCTTCTGGGCGACGCGGGTGTCGGCCAGATCCTCCACCGCGGTGATCGGCATGGTGTTGGAGCGGACAGCGAGCGTCAGGATCGGCGCGTCGGCCGGATTGACTTTGGCGTAGATCGGCGGCGCCGGAAGGCTCTGCGGCAACAGGTTGCCGCCCGCGTTGATCGCCGCCTGCACCTCCTGCTCGGCGATGTCGAGGCTGAGGCTGAGGTCGAACTGCAGGGTGATGATCGAGGCGCCGCCCGAGCTGACGGACGACATCTGTTTCAGTCCCGGCATCTGCCCGAACTGGCGTTCGAGCGGCGCGGTGACGGACGTGGTCATCACGTCGGGGCTGGCGCCGGGCAGGAACGTCTGGACCTGGATGGTGGGGTAATCGACTTCGGGCAGCGCCGACAGCGGCAGGAATTTGTAGCCGAGCAGCCCCAGCATCATGATCGCCGCCATCAGCAGCGAGGTGGCCACCGGACGGGTGATGAACGGGGCGGACGGGTTCATGACGCCGGGCCTTGCCGCCTCAACCGGGCGGTCTTCCACCGCGCGAACCGCCGAAGCCTCCGCCGCCGCGCATGTTCTTCAGCAGCTGCTGGCATTCGGAGCCGAAGCTGTCCCGCTTCTCGCGAAGGCACATGAACATCTCGGGGCCTTGCGCATTGCCGCAATACTTTTTGATGTCCGGGCCGCACACCTGCATCATCTTGGCGCGGCGGGCCGCCCGTTCCGCGTCCTGCGCCGCCCCGCCGGTGAGCGCCGTCGCGTTGGCGGCGGGCGCCACGGCTTCGACCTTCTTGCCGCTCGGGATGGTCACCGGCGTGCCGTCGCTCAGCCGGTCGGCGCCGTCGGTCACCACGGTTTCGCCGGGGTTGAGGCCCTTGGCGATGGCGACGCGATCGTTCTGTTGCGGCCCCAGCGTCACCGTGCGCATTGCAACGGTGTGATCGGGCTTGACCACGAAAACGAAGGTGCCTTCGGCGCCGCGCTGGATGGCTGCCGCCGGCACCACCACTTGGCCGCGCAGCGTGTTCACCAAAAGGCGCACGTTGACGAACTGCTGTGGAAACAGCACGCCGTCCGCATTGTCGAACATCGCCCGCATCTTGACGGTGCCCGTGGTGGGATCGACCTGCGAGTCGACCGCGGCGAGCCGGCCGGTGGCGAGCTTCGTCGTTTGGGCGCGGTCGAAGGCGTCGACCCGCATGGATTCGCCGGCGTTCAGGCGCATGACGATATCGCCGATATTGTCCTCCGGCACGGTGAACAGGACGGAGATGGGCTCAAGCTGCGTAACCACCACGATCCCGCCGGTCTGGCCGGCGCTGACGAAATTGCCGACATCGACCAGGCGGATGCCGACGCGTCCGGCCACCGGCGACGTGATGCGGGTATAGCCGAGATTGATTTTGGCGCTTTCGACGGCGGCCCGGTCGGCCATCACCGTGCCCTGGTCCTGCTTGACCTGCGCGATCTGGGTATCGAGGGCCTGCTGCGACGTGGCCTTGGCGGCGTAGAGCGCCTGCTGCCGCTTGAGATCGATCTCGGCGTTCGCCAGGGAGGCGGCGTCGCGCGCGAGCTGGCCGCTGGCCTGGTCGAGCACCGCCCGGAAACTGCGCGGATCGATCTCGGCGAGGAGGTCGCCGGCCTTGACCATCTGGCCTTCCTGGAAGTCGAAGCGGATGATCTGGCCGCTCACCTGCGGCCGGACGGTGACGGTCGCCAGCGGCGTTACCGTGCCGAGGGCGTTGAGCGTGATGTCGACATTGCCCTTCGCCGCCGCGGCGACGCCCACCGGCTGCGGCCCGCCCATGCCGGAACGGCCTTGGAACTGCGCGTTCCTGCCCGGCAGGATGGCCCAGATGAACAACGCCAGCAGAACCAGCCCGACGGCGATCCACAGCGCCTTCTCGCCGCCTGGCAGATGGTCCGAACACCAGCCTCGGATGCCGCCCAAGGCGGTCGTGGCGCGGCGGACATAGCGCTTGACGCCGTTGCCGGAGTCGTCGAAGCGGCGGCGCGCTTGGTCGATGCTGCGCCGCGCCTGTTCTGCAGCGGTTGCGAAGCGGCTGTTCTGATCCTGACGATTCATGAATTCCCGATCCCGGCGCGCGCGCCCGCGCTCCGATTGAGTGAAACGCTCGACCGGCCCCTCCCAGTCGGAATAGCAGAGCGCTTTTCGTCAATTATGTCCGATTTGTCGCGAAATAGCAGGAGGGCGGCCAAGCGCCCGCCCTCCCTGCGGTCTGGAACGAAACTGGAACCGATGGCGCCTTGGATCAGGGCTGCGCCGGCGCGGCGTTGTCCGGAGCCTGAGCCTGAGGCGGCGGGTTGACCGCCTTCTGCTTGGTCAGGTCGACCAGGGCGCGGTGCGCGTCGGCAAACCCGCTCATCGAAAACACCAAGTCGAACTTGCGGCCGTCGGCCGACACGATCGTCGCCTGCGCCTTGGTCGCTCTCGCAAGAGAGCTGACGGCGCCGTTGTCGATCGGTACCTCCACGTAGCAACCCTGCTGATCGCAGCGGCGGAAACGCATCACCGGCGAATTGTAGGTGTCGGAGTGGACGACGAGACCGCTTTGCAGCGCCACGCCGAGCGGCACCGAAATCTGCATCACGTGCTCGTTGCGCGACGGGATATAGACGAGCAGGACGCCCAGGATGCGCTGGCCGGTCTTCTTGGCCACGCGCAGCTCCAGCATCTCGCAGGGCGACACCGAGGACACCGGATAGCAGCGCACGGTCCAATCGCCGAATCCCTTGGTCTCGCTGGGTTCGACCGGCCTGTTGGCCTGCGGCTGGGCGCCGCCGTTCGCGGCGGCGGCAGCCGGTGCGGATTGGGCGGCAGGCTTCGCCGCGAAGGCCGCCGGCATGACGAGCAGCGCGGCCGCGACGGCCAACGATAGACAGACGGACCTCATGACCACAGCCTCCACCACCAGGATGCGCGTCTGGCATCGTTGTTAAGGAACGCCCGGCGGGCGTCGACAATACCCTTCACCGAGAACGGCAGATCGACGGGTTTGCCGTCGCGGCCGACCACCGCGATGCTCGCAACCTGCGCGCCGAGAAGGCTCTTCTCCATCTGCTTGTTGACGGGAACGACCGAGACGCAACCGTCTTCCATGCAGGTCTTGTACTGATAGACCTTGACGTCGTCGCCGCCGATCTTGATGCCCAGTCCCGGCTCCAGCATCACGTTCAGCGGCACGGTGACGGCCAGCACCAGCGTCTTTTCCTTGGGCTTGTCCTTGTTGACCTCGTTGCCCAGGACGATGCGCGCCAGCTGCTGTCGCGAGGCGGGGTCGATCACATCCTCGCTCATTTCGCACGATGCGTCCTTCGCCGAGGTCGCCGGGCACAGCAGGCGCCAATCCTGGTAGATGCTCATCGTCGGAACGTCGTCGGGGCCGGCCAGGGCGCCGCGGCCGATCCAGCCGGCCAGACCGCCGACCACGAAGATGCCCGCCCCGATGAGGGCAAGCTTCAAATAGGGAGGCATTCCGTCGAAGATGTTCTTTCGCTCCGGCGGTGGAGGCATTTCGCTCATGTGGTTCGCTTCATCAAGGTGGGTCAACGTTCGCGGCGCGAGCGTATTTCAGCGCCCCGCCTATCGCATTTCTCGCCGACTCCTCAACGAAATTCTTCGTTAGTTGGTTAGCGACAAACGCCCGGCTATGAACGGCGGCAGACGGGAAATGTCAAGTGGGGCAGGCACCTACCGGGTAATCACCAGGCCCGGCACCGAGGCGCCGCTTGCGACCAGCGAGCGCAGAGCGTGCTCGAAAGCCCTCTGGGGCGCCTTGGCGTCGGCGACCAGGACGACCTTGTCGCACAACTTGGCGGTGGCGGGCCAGGCCCCGGCCGTGCCCACCGGCGCGGCGTCGACGATCACCACATCGCAGGCCCTGCGGAAATAGCCCATGAGCTCGGACATGCGCGGCAGCGCCCAGGCCGGGCCATCCCGCGATGCCGCGAGCAGATAGGCGTTGGTGCGGCTGTCCTTGCGGAGCGCGCGCGTCAGCACCGCCCGGCCCTGCAGAAGCGCGGCAAGCACCGAACCGCCCGCCCATCCCGTATCACCGTCGACGATGACGGTGCGCAGGCCGCGTCGGGCGGCAAGCCGGGCGAGCGACAGGGCGATCACCGATTTGCCGGGATCGGCGACCGCCGAGGTCAGCGCGATGATGCGGCCCTGGCCGGTGAGCGACGGGAAGGTTCCGCCCAGCAGCGACGACAGCGACAGGCTGTAGGGCGCGGTGGGATGATCGAGCACCCAATCGGCGACGCGCATGTCGGCGGTGGCGGGAAGCTCGGCGAGAACCGGCGGCAGCTCGTACGCCGTCTCGGCCGGCGGCTCGGGCGCGGTTGGCGCCGCCGCCACGGGGGGCTCCTCCCGGATGTCGCGGACCGGCGGCGGCGCCTGGAAGCGCTCGACCAGCAATGCCGCCAGAATGCCGAGCAGCAGGCCCGCCGGAAACGACGCCGCGACGAACAGCATGCGGTGGGGCGAGGACGGGGAAGACGGAATCGGCGCGGTCGAGATGACCCGCGCCTCGGCGATCTGGATGTTGTCCTGGTCCTGCACGGCGCGCAGGCGCGAGACGAAGGATTCGTACATGGTGCGGGTGGACGCGAGATCGGCCTCCAGCGCATTGAGCTTGACGCGGGCCTGGTTGTCCCCGCGCGCCTGCTGCTCCACGCGCCTGAGGCTCGCCTCGATCGAGGCCACATGGGCGCGCGCCACCGCCATGTCGCTGGCGATCGAGCCGCCGATCGACGCCACTTCCTGCGCGATCTTGGCTTCGAGATTGCGCTTCTCGGTGCGCATGGCGACCATCTTGGGGTGGTTGGGACCGTAGCGCGTGGAGAGGTCGGCCTCCTGCCGCACCAGCTCGGCCTCCTGGGTCTTGAGGTCGCCGATCATCTTCGACGATACGACCTGCGTGACGTCCCCCGGGTTGCCGCTCTTGATCAGCGCCTGGACGCGCTCGTAGCTCGCCGTCTTCTCCGCCAGATCGGACTGGGCCTGCACCAGCTGGGCGTTGATCGCCACCAGTTGCTGGTTGACCAGCGAATTGCCTTGCGCCGAATCGACGAGGTTGTGATCGGCCTTGTATTCCTCGACCGCGCTCTCCTGCTGCTGCACCTGCTGGGCAAGCTGGTGCATACGATCCGTGAGCCACTGCGCCGCCTGGCGCGCAGCGTCGATCTTGGTGGCGATCTGATCCTGCGTGTAGAGCTCGGCCAGCGTGTTGGCGATCAGCGCCGCTTTGGCCGGATCGCGGGCCGTGAAGCCCACATCGATCGAGGTGGAGAGCCCGAGGGCGGTGACGTCGAGACGATTGAGGAACGCGGTGATGATGGCGTCGCGCCGGTCCTCGCCCGGCGCGGCCGGCTTGCGGATCAGGTTGAGCAGGGCGAGCGACGGAAAGCCGGATTTGTCCAGCGCCGCGTTGAACTCGGGATCGTCGTACAGCTTGAGCTTGGCGATCACCTTGAGCGCCAGATCGCGCGACGACAGCACCTGAATCTGGTTCTGGACCGACGAGGGATCGGTGGGCAGCGCCGAAAGCACCGAGGACAAATCGGCGACATTGTTCTTGCGCTGGTCGAGCATGACCACCGCCGAGGTGGAATAGAGCGTCGGCATCGCCGATACGACGAGGATGGTGACCGCCATTACCGCCAGCGTCACGTTGCGCACCAGCGCCCGATGCTCGCTCAGCACCCGCAGCAAGTCGGAAATGCCGAAGCGGGCCTCCGCAGGCGAAGGCGGCGCGACGCTGGGCGCGGCTCGGTCGAGGGTCATGGATACACGGTCCCGCCCCGGTTTAGCGCGCCACCCGCTGACGATTGGTTAACGAGCGGTTGGCCCGCAACTCCGGCGCATGGCCGGCCCGTTGCCGGCGGTCGGCAGTTCCGCGACGGCATCGGGCGCGGCCTCGCCGGGCAGCCCTTTGGGCGACAGCGCCCTGAGCACCGCCGGATCGTCCCGCGGGACGTCTTGGAACACGTCGCGCCGGTGGGCCGGAGCGGTCAGCAGCTGCGGGAAGAGCGCGACCGTGGACTTGCCGGTGGCGGGCGGGCGCGGCGGGCGGCCGAGCAGCGCTGCCGGAAGGTCAGGCCCCAAGACCAGATGGCAAATTTGCGTCGCACGCGGATTGATCTCGATGAGCCAGGGCACGCCCGCCTTGTCGCGCACGAAATCGAGGCCGATGAGGCCGCTGAGGCCGAAACGCCGCGCGATCGTCTGCGCCGCCTCTTCCATGCGCGGGCAACCCGTGCGCCGCATCAGCCTGGCGGGACCGGCGATGCCCTCCCACTCCACCACGTCCATGTGCAGCGAGGCGAGCAGCCGCCCGTCGCGGCAGGCAAGGACGCTGGTTGCCGGCTTGCCCGGCACGAAGGCCTGGACGCTGACATTCGCGCGGTTGGGCGCCCATGCTTCAAGAAGGAAGTGCTGGTTCCTGCGCAGGACCGCGCGCGCCAGGCTGCGCAGCCGGGACGGCGGACCGCAAAGCGCGCGGTAGGCGTGCGCCGCTTCCGCCAGCGACCGGACGACGGCGATGCCGCCGCCGCCCCAGCTTCCGTCCGTCTTCAGGACGGCCGGCAGCCCTACGCGTTCAAGCGCCGCCGGCAGGAGCGTTTCGTGCGCGACCGCCAGGGTGAGCGGCGCCGCGATCCCCTGTTCGCGCGCGATAACGATGGACGGGCTGCGTGCCATCATCACCGGATAGCTCTCCAGTCGCCCGAGCGAGCGGGCCAGCAGCGCGCCGAATTGCGGTTCAAGCCGCAGCAGGAAGGCGAGGGCGCGGTCGTCGCACGGCACGATCCGGTCGGGTGCCGCCGCCTCGATCGCCTCGGCAAAAGACGCCAGCGGCCGCAGGGGGCGATAGCGGTGCGCACGGTTCACATAGCGACTGACGGCGAGGACGTGCCCGCGCGGGAACACCGCCTCCACCGTAGCGCCCAGCGTGGCGAACGCGCCGGCCAAGCGCGCCGCCGACGGCCAGTCGACCGTCGTCGCCAGGAGGATCTTGCGCTTCATCGCGGCAACGATAGGTCCGGAGGGGTCAACCGTCGGTGAACGGGCTCAGGCCTTAACTCTGTGCCAGCCGGCCCCGAGCCAGGCAATGGCGCCGTCGGCCACACGCCGGTAGAGGGCGTCCGGCAGGAAGATCTGCAGCAAGACGATGGCCGCCAGCGACGGCCGGTAGCAGCCGCGCCGGACGGCGCCGAGATAGAGCCCGAGGGCTTCCCGGCGGCTGTTGAGGGCAACGAATTTGGCGTAGGCCCAGCCCAGGCAGCCGTAGTAGGCCCTGGCCGGAATGCGCGGGCGCAACTCCTCGATCCACTGGCGCATGGAGGCGGCCCGCCGGCCCGACGACAGCCGGCCGGGATCGCCGGTATCGCGCCAGATCACGCCCGGTTCCACGGCCATGACGAAGCGCGCGCCCGCGAGCGCGGCGCGGATGGCGAAATCGGTGTCTTCCGCCGCCGGCAGGCTCTCGTGGAAGCGGACTTTCCTGACGAGCGCCGCTTCGCCGACCATGGTGCTGGTGGGCAGGAAGCCGCGGTCGCACAACAAATAGGTCGCCATGTCTTCGCCCTCGCGCACGGCCCGCGGCGGCTTCAGCGTGCTGCGTCCGCCGCCCCGGTCCACCACGATGCGGGCGTAACCGACGGTTCCCGGCGCGCGTTCGAGCAGCCGGCGCATGGTTGCGAGATGATGCGGCAGATAACGGTCGTCGGAATCGAGAAAGGCGATGAGGCGGCCGCGCGCCCGGTCGATGCCGGCGTTGCGGGCGGCGCCGCCGCCCTTGTTCTCCTGGCGGAGGAAGACGACGCGCGGATCGCCGAGCTCCTTCGCCGCGCTTTCGGGATCGTCGCTGGAACCGTCGTCGACCACCACGATCTCGAAATCCTGCTCCGTCTGCGCCAGCACCGACCGCAGCGCCTCGCGCAGCAGCAGGGCGCGGTTGTAGACGGGGATGACGACGGAGAACAACGGCGTCACGGCGCGCGCTCCGTGCGGCTGAGGTTTCCCAGCATGGCGAGCATCATGAGATAGGCCACCCAGGTGACGCCGTCGCCTTCAAGGAAATCGGTCTCCATCAGATTGTGCAGCAGGAGGAACACGAACAGCGCGAACAGCGGCGCCTTCAGCCCGACATCGCCGCGCCGCCACAACTGGGCGGCGGGAACCGCCACGAGCGAGGCCATCGCCAGCACGAACCCGATCGCGCCCAACGTCACCAGAATCTGCAGATAGCCGTTGTGGCCGTGGCTCGCCGCGACCGCCCAGCCGCCGACGTAATTGTGCAGCGGCGAAATCCCGCCGGTGTTCGAGAAGGTGCCAAAACCCGCGCCGTAGACCAGATGATCGCGGATGAAGGCGACCTCGGCGTTCCAGATTTCGGTGCGGCCGGTGAATTGCTCCGGATCGGCGAAGATGCGCATGATCGCCGTCTCGTCCACGATCACCAACACCGCCGCGGCGATCGCGACCAGCGCGCCGGCCGCCACCGCGATGGTGCGGTCGATCTCGCGCCGCCACGCCAGCCGGTAGATGCCGCCCGCCAGCGCCGCCACCGCGACGAGCCCGAGCGAGGATTTCGATCGCGTCATCACCGTGAAGCCGACGGCCGCCGCCGCGACGGCGATGTCGAGGAGCTTGTGCCATCCCTTGGACCGCGGCGAGAACAGGAAGAGGATGGCGGTCATGGCGCCGACCGAGCCGGCGATGTTCTTGTGGCCGTAAAGTCCGCGCCAGGCACCCACCAGCTGCACGTCGCTCTCGCCGGGAAGATGCACCGCCGCCGGAACGAACCGGACCGACGCGATGTTCACGACCAATATGGCGAGCAGCACCCAGCGCCACAGCGCGAGGCTTTTGCCGGCACCTGCCGCCTCGACGCTCAGCATCGCGGTGACGACCAGCACCATCGCCAGGCCGGCGCGGCGCACGGTGACGCCCGGCTCGGCCGACCACAGCGCGCTCGCCACGCACCAGGCAACCAGCACAAGCAGCAGCAGCGGCAGCGGCGAAAACGCTGCCAGTCCGCGCTGGTTGAGGGCCGAGATCGCCGCCGCGGCGAACACCGCCAGATAGCAGATCTGGCGCGCCAAATCGCCGGCGCCGGTCGTTTCGACGCCGCCGAAGGAAAGGACCTCGGGCGGCGGCGGTGAAAACGGCGACAGCCCGACGAAGGCCAGAAGCAGGAAAGCAAGCAAGGCCGCGTCGTCGATCCAGGTGCGCGGATGAGCTCGGCTGAAGGCCTCAATCGCCATGGGTCACGGCATAGGCGTTGTAGCGCCACCCCATCACGGCGGACAGCTTCCCGGCGTTGCGGAAAAGCCTGCGCAGGGCGTCGGCGGCGCGATTCGGTGCCGCGGCCAGGATGACGAACAGCAGCGGCGTCAACAAGAGCGCCAGCGCGATCTTGAGGTATTCGCAGCAGCGGGCGGCGGCGCGCGGCTGGTGCTTCAGGAACACGCGCATCTCGGCATTGCCGATGCCGTAGGCGCGCTCGAACATCCATTTGAGGCTGGTCCGGGTCGCGGGCACGGCGGCGTAGGCGACTGCCTCGTCGGCCCAGGCGAAGCGCCCGCCGGCGGCCTTGACGCGCTCGAAGAAGTCGCGGTCCTCCCCGCCCGTGAGGCCGAAGGCGGGATCGAACCAGGGGGCGGCCATCCCGACGAGGCACGCGCGGGTTACCAGGATATTCCCGGCGCCTTCCAGCATGTCGGCCGGGCCGCTGGGGCGGCGCATGGAGCGCAGACCGTCGAAGTCGGCACCCCAGCTTTGCGCCCCGGGCGGCAGATCGAACAGGATCGAACCCTCCACCACGTCGGCGCCGGTCCAGCCTTGCGCGCGCAGAAGCTCGTCCAGCCATTGCGGCGACGGCCATTCGTCGTCGTCGAGCATCGCCACGAACTGCGCCTCGGGATAGGTAAGCGCCCGCGCCACCAGCACATTGCGCGCCTGGGCGATGCCGCGCTCGGCAGCGACCACCGGATCGAGCGGCCAGCGGTAGCGGATGCACAGCTCGCGGCAGTAGTCGTAACCTTGACGGCCCTCGGCATCGTTGTCGGCGACGACGACGGTGATGCGCGCCTCGGTTTCGAGCCGTTCGAGCGCCGCAAGCAGCCGCGCCAAGCTCTTCGGGCGGCGGAAGGTTGGGACGGCGATGACAACTTCAGGCAATCTGCCGCCTCCAGGGTCGCGTGATGGGGTACAGCATCGCCACGATCACGATCTCGCCCGCGAGCACGCCGCCGAGCGAGGCGACGGGTCCGAAGACGCACAGCAGCACGGCCGTGAGCGCCAGCGCCGCGATGCCCGCAACGCCGCTGATGCGGGCCAGCGCCGGGTAATTACCGGTCGCCTGCACGAATACCGACTCGGGCGTGCGCCAGGCCCGCACCGCCGTGATGGCGATCCACAACGCCAGCACGCCCATCACCTCGGCGCCGCCGTAGTTCTTCCTGAGCAGCAGGTGCGGAAACCAGATCACGAGCGCGACCGAAAGCACGATGGTGGCGGCCAAGACTGCGCCCGCCGCCGTTCGAAATTCGTTAACCACCCTGAAGGCGCCTTTAACATCGCCGGTGGCCAGGCGACGGGTCATCACCGGCTGGTCGATATCGGGCAGCGCCGACAGGACCAGCGAGGCCGGCCGCATGAACAGGGCGCCCAGCGCCAGCAGGCCGAAGGCGCCCGGCCCGGCAACGAAGGTCACCAGATAGGCATGGGCGTTGGAGGCCAGCTCGGTCAGCACCACGCCGAGCAGCGACCAGCGCGTCACGTCGCGCCACATCGGGCGATAGCCGGCCAGCGCGACGGTGCCGGCCGACCGCAGCAGCCCGGCGGCATAGTCCCGGCCGAAGGGAACCAGCGCCAGCGCCGCCGCCAGCGCCAGCACGACCGCGGCGTGGGGCATGGTGAGGTCGCGCGCCGCCACCAGGCCCGCAAGGCCCGCCACCAGCAGGACGGCGTAGAAAATGTCGGAACCTGCCGTCCGTTCGATCCGGCCGTGGACGTTGGCAAGGTTGCGGGCGAATGAGCGCAGCGTCGAGGCCGCGCCGTAGGCGCCGAACCACAGCACGGCGGCGGCGGCGGACCCGGTCGAGGCCATGAGCGCCGCCACCACCGCGCCCGCCACCAGCGAAACGATCAGGCTCGCCTTCTGAAGCGTGACGATCTCGCGTCGGGCGACCGATTCCTCCTTGCCGCGGGTGAGCGAGGCGGGGGCGCCGAGCAGCGCGCCGGTGGCGCTGAGGCAGAACGGCACGACGATCAGCAGGAACGAGAAGCGCCCGAACTCCTCCGGCCGTAGCATGCGAAGGAAGATCAGCGAAGCGACGAAATGGGCGGCGGAAACGGCGACCGGGCCGAGCGACGACAAGCCGTAGCGATAACAGGCGCGCAGCACCGCGGCGATGCGGCCATCCTCGCGGGACAACAGCAGTGCGTGTTCGGCCCCGGCGGACATGGCGCCTCCTAGCGGCCGACCAAGCCTTCGGCCGCGCGGGTCTCGAACAGGAGCATGGCGATGGCGACCGGATTGGTGACGAGGTAGCGCCAGAACAGGCGACGCGGCTCGCGCCACAGCCGGTGCAGCCATTCGAGCCCGGCCTTCTGCATCCAGCCGGGGGCGCGGACGTAGTCGCCGGCCGCGAAGTTGAAGCAGCCGCCGCAGGTCACGATCCATCCGGCCTTGAGGCGGTGTTTGTTGCGCAGGCAGAACTCGTATTCGAGCGGCACGCCGAGCCCGACCCACAGAACGTCGGCGCCGGAGCGATTGATCTCCTCGCAGATCGCCGCTTCGTCGTGGCGCGCAAAATAACCGTTGCGGCGGCCCACGATTTCGGTCTCGGGATGGGACTTGCGGAGGTTCTCCGCGCAGCGGGCGCTGATCTCTTCGGTCGAGCCGAGGAGATAGAACTTCAGGCCGTGTTCGGCGGCGGCGCTGGCCGCATCGAACAGGAAATCGGTGGTGGCGCTGCGCTCGGGCACTGGCGTGCCGGTCAACAGGCGGGAGGCCATGACCACCGGCGTCCCGTCGGCGTGGATCACGTCGGCCTGCGCCAACTGCTGGCGGAATTCGGCGTTGAGAGCGGCCAGCGCGATGGCGTGGCCGTTCGAGGCGAAGATCAGCTTCGGCGTGCGCTTGCCGCCGCGGGCGGCCAGGCAATCGCCCACCATCAGGCCGCCGAGCTGGCGCCGCGAGACGCACGCCGTCTTCAGGCCGCCGACGATGACCCGCGGATAAACGCGCGCGCCGGACCGGCGCTCGACCGGGTTTCTCTCTGCCGGGAGGGCGTGAGCGCTCATCAGTAGGCGTTCCTTTTGAGGAGGACTTCGTAGGGCGTGCGGGCGAGGATCATCAGATCGAGCGCGAAGCTGGCGCGGCGCGCGTACCAGAGATCGCACTCGATCCGGCGGACCATGCTTTCGAGCGTCGGCGTGGGGCCCCGGAGACCGTTGACCTGCGCCCAGCCGGTGAGCCCCGGCTTGACGGCGTGGCGGTGGCGGTAATCCCTGACCAGCCCCGAATAGAGAACGTCATGGGCGCGCGCATGCGGGCGCGGGCCCACCAGAGACATCTCGCCCCGGATCACGTTGAGGAGCTGCGGCAACTCGTCCAGGCTGTAGGTCCTCAGCCAGCAGCCGAGCCGCGTGACGCGGGCATCGCCCCGGCGGGCCTGCATGACGGTATCGCCGTCCTCGAGGACGTGCATCGTGCGGAACTTGAAGATGCGGAAGGTCGTGCCGCAGACGCCGCTGCGTTGTTGGCGGAAGAACACCGGCCCGGGCGAATCGATTCGAATCAGGACGGCGATCAGCGCCAGAAGCGGCGCCAGCACGACCAACGCGGGAACCGCGACGATCAGATCGAGTGCACGCTTGGCGCGTCCGCTGGCCCAGTTCACGTTGGTGTTGATCGGGACGAAACGCGCCTCGCTGCCGGCGGGCATGAGTTCGAAAGCGGCCGGCAGGCCGCGCAGCGCCCGGGCGACGAACCCCGCGTCGACGATGCTTTCGGCCAGACGTTCGTGCGTGCTCACGGGTGGTCCCAAGACAAGGCCTCGGGACCTCGGCTGCAGGATGCGAGCCAATCGGAGGGCCGCGAATCGTGCCAGTTCGCGACGGAGGTGCGTCCCGAACGGGGGCCGACGCGGCAAGCACAGGCTGCGTCGTCCCGCGCCGGTACAGCTCTTGGTTAAGCGAGTCCGGCGCGCGGATTGTCGCGGTGGGGCGAAGCGGCGCCGATTTCCGCCTTTCCGGACGAGCCAGCGTCATCGCGACGGCGGCGGTTATGGTTGCCGCGCAACCGGCGATTAACCTCGCATCAGGATTTCAACTGCATTTGCCGTGCTTTCGCTTCAACTTCCGGGCGTGGCGCTGCGTGACGCAGCGGCAGATGGACAAAGTCGGCCTGGGGGTGCTCTGACTAATCGGTCAAAAGGTAGTCACATGGCAAGATCAACGGAGAATGGTTCGCCGCATCCCCTGGATACCGCTCTCGGCTCGCGCATCAGGCTTCGCAGACGAGAACTCGGCCTATCGCAGGAACAGCTGGCGAGACAAGTCGGCATCACCTTCCAGCAGGTTCAGAAGTACGAGCACGGCACGAACCGCGTGAGCTTTTCGCGGCTGGTCGAGATTGCGCGCGCGCTGAACTGCGGCGTCATGGACATCGTGGGCGATCTCGACAGCTCGAAAGGGGCCTCGCTGTTCACGCGACATCTGTCGCGCCTGAACGAGCCCGGCGCCACCGAGCTTCTGGAGGCCTATGCGTCCATCGGTTCCGTCAAGCACCGGCGCGCCATCCTCAACCTCGCCAAGCAGCTTGCGGAAGGCCGGACGGGCGAGCTTTGCGGCGCCGACGAAGCCGACGATTGACGGGTGCGGTCAGCCGCTGTTGCGCAGACCGGCAGAAATGCCGTTGATCGACATGTGGATGGCGCGGCTCGTTTGCTCGCTGAGGTCGCCTGCCCGGCGGCGGCGCAACAGATCCACCTGCAGGTGGTTCAGGGCGTCGATGTAGGGAAGCCTGAGCCGGATCGAGTTGCGCAGCTTCGGGCTGCGGTCGAGCAGCATCGTCTGATCGGTAACGGCCAGAACGGCTTCGACCGTCGCGTGCCACTCCGCTTCGATGCGTCCGAACACCGACTGGGCCAGGGCCGCATCCTCCACCAGCTCGGAATAGCGCCGTGCGATCGCCAGACTCGATTTGGCAAGCACCATTTCCATGTTGGAGATGGTGGCGCGCAGGAACGGCGAGGCCTTGCACAGCGGCCGCAGGGCGTCGCAGCCGATCTCGCGCGCGGCCGAGCCGAACCCGAACCAGCCCGGCAGCATCACCCGCGCCTGCGACCACGAGAACACCCAGGGGATCGCCCTGAGGTCCTCGATGCGCGCCGAGGCCGTGCGCGAGGCGGGGCGGCTGCCGATTTTGAGGTCGGAGATTTCGGGCAGCGGCGTCGACTCGCGGAAATAGCGGTCGAAGTCCGGCGTTTCGTAGACCAGGGCGCGGTAGCAGCGGTAGGCCGCCTCGCTGAGCTGCGCCAGCAGGATGGCGGCTTCGTCGTCGGCGGCGTCGGTCTCGTGATTGAGCTCCGACAGGATCGACGCGACGATGATCGTCTCCAGGCTGGAACGGCCGATCTGCGGATCGCCGTATTTCGAGGCCACGACCTCGCCCTGTTCGGTGATGCGGATGCCGGTGGCCGAGGCATTGCAGGGCAGCGCCCGGATGGCGTCGAAGCTCGAGCCGCCGCCGCGGCCCACCGCGCCGCCCCGGCCGTGGAAAAAGCGCATGCGGATGCCGTGGGCGCGGCCCACGTCCATCAGCCCGGCGATGCCGGCGCGGATTTCCCAGTTCGAGGTGAAATAGCCGCCGTCCTTGTTGGAATCGGAATAGCCGATCATCACTTCCTGGACGTCGCCCTGTTCCTTCAGCATGGCGCGCACGAAATCGAGCGCGAAATACTCCCGCATCACGCGCGGGCTGGCGCGCAGGTCCCGAATGGTCTCGAACAGCGGAACGATGCGCAGCGCGGCCCGGGGCGGCCGGCCCGGCGCGAGAAGGCCCGACTCCTTCATCAGGGTCGCGGTCTCGAGGAAATCCGAGACGGCCTCGGTGCGCGAGATGACGTAGTTCGCGATCGCGTCCTTGCCGAAGCGCGCCGTCAGCGCCGCCGCCGCGTCGCCGATCTCCAGCTCGCGCCCGGTTTCATCGCCGTAGCGGCGGTAGGGCGAGCGCAGCAGCCGCGGGTCGGCAAGCTCCTTGAGCAGCAATCCGACGCGCGCCTCCTCGCCCAGCGCCGTATACGAAGGCACCGCGCCGGCGCCGGTGAGGAGCTCGTCGACGGCGCGTTCGTGGACGGCTGCGTTCTGGCGCAAGTCCATGGTCGCCAGATGGAACCCGAAGGCGCCCACCGCTTCGCGCAGGTTGAGCAGCCGTCCGTCCGCCAGATCGCCGTCGCCGCCGGCGTGCAGCGACTCCACGATGACCGTGAGGTCGTTCGCGAAATCCTGCGGTGCCGGGTAGGGCTCGGCCTCCCAGCGCGGCTCGAGGCGCGGCCCGCGGCCGAGCAGCGCCTTGCGCGTGGCGGCCAGCCGCGAATAGCAGGTGATGAGCGCGCGGCGGTAGGGTTCGTCCTGCTGGTGGCGCGAGGTGCGTTCCGGGCTGGCCGCCAGCGCCCCGAGCGCGGCGGTGGTCGAGACGAACTCGTCGCTGAGCGACAGCTCGGCGCCCAGCGCGTTCACTTCGCCGAGGTAGTAATCGAGGACGGCCTCGGCCTGGCGGCGGACGGCGTATTCGAGCGACTCGGCGCTGACCAAGGGGTTGCCGTCGCGGTCGCCGCCCACCCAGGAACCCGGCTTGAGAAACGGCATCACCGCTCCGCTGAGGCCGTAGAACCGGGCCAGCCGCCGCTTGACCGATGGCAGCTGGCTCAGGAACGTGCGGGCGAAGATCGCGATGGCGTTGTCGACTTCGTCGGTCACATGGATGCGCACGGCGCGGAACATGCGCGTCTGCCACAGGATCCTGATCTCGCGCTTGAGCTGGGCCTCGACCTCGGCGTCCTCGCCGCTGTGCGGGTTGGCCTGCTCGCGCCGCATGAGCAGCGCGCTGATGTCGCTTTCGCGGTCGAGGATGCTCTTGCGGCGGACTTCCGTGGGATGGGCGGTGATGACCGGCGACAGCAGCGCTTCGGCCAGGTAGGCGCCGACGCTCTTGGCGTTGACGTTGGCGAAGTGCTCGAGCTGCTGCAGGGGCCCCGGCCCCTTCTCGCAATGCACCACATGATCGTCGGCGATGTTGGCAAGCTGCGAGAAGATCGCGAAGGCGCGGATGAGAAGCCCCACTTCGCGCTGCGACAGCTGGCTGAGGCGGCGGTCGAGCGGAATCTCGGCGGCGCCGCCGCGGTGTTCGCCCACCGACTGCTGGCGGATCTCCTCCACCAGATCGAGATCGGCCTGGCCCCGTTTGAGGCCGGCGTCGTCCTGGCCGTATTGCTCGCGGATGACGGCGCCGAGAATGCGGCCGAGGAACCGGATGGTCTCCCGGTTTTCCCGTCGGGCGGTCTTGGGCGCGGCGCTCATGGCTGGCGCCGAGGTAACCCCAGGGGCCTCAGGCAGCGCAAGGGAAAATGCGGGCCGCCGCCCCGTCAATGCATCATCAGGACCGGAATCTTGGGATGCGAGACGATGTGCTCGGTGGCCCCGCCGAACAGCGATTCCATCAGCCGGCTGTGGCCGTAGCCGCCGGCCACCAGCATGTCGAAGCCGTCGTTGGCGGCGGTATCCAGCAGGGTCTCGGCGACATTGGCGCCGCGCGCCACCGCCCGGTACGAACAGCCGATGCCGTGCAATGCCAGGTAGGAGATCACCTCCTCGGTTCCGTTCGCCTGCGACGGCGCGTCCTTGATCGACACGATATCGACCGCCTCGGCCCTCTCGAGATAGGGCAGCGCCGCCATCAGGGCGTGGGCGCAGGCGATGGAGCCGTCCCAGCCCACCGCCACGCGGCGGCCGATCTCCGCCGGCGGTTTCTCGGCCGAAAGCAGCACCGGGCGCTCGAGCTTGGTCAGGGCCCGGACGAACGCCTCCTGCACCTCCGGATCGTCGGTCTCGCGGATGGGCGGGAAGACCACCAGATCGCTGAGCCGCCCCTCGCGGTCCAGCGCCCGCGGCAGATGGCCGGTGACCTCCTGGTAGGACACCGTCACCGCCCCGGCGCGCTCAGGCGCGCCGACGATGCGAATGCCCGCGTCGGCCGCCATGGAGGCGAGCGTCGAACGCGCCGCCTTCGACGAGGCCTTTTCAAGATCGGCGGCGGTATCGATCAGGTCCTGCACGATGTCGGGCGACAAGGGCAGCTCGCCGTAGGGGACGGCCTCGCGCGGATCGGCGTAGACGAACAGCGCCAGGACGTGGGCGTTGAACGGCTTGGCGGCGGCGAAAGCCGTGGCGAGCGCCAGGCGGTCGCGCGCCACGCCGGCGACCGGCACGAGAATCTTGACGAACGGCATGGCTCCTCCCTGCACGGCCGGGGACCGGGCTAGCAGAGACGACGGCGCGAACCGGCGCATTGAGAGTTGTCAAATTGGGCCGTCCGCCTTCAGGCACCGCCGCCCTCGGCAATCGCCTGAAGGCCGCCGAAATCGCGGATCAGGATGCGCCGGCGGCTCGGTGTCGCAATGATGTTCTGGCGCTTGAGCTCGGAAAGGGCGCGGCAGGTGGTCTCGATCGTCAGTCCGAGATAGTCGGCGATGTCCTGCCGGCTCAACGGCAGATCGAGCGTGTTCGGGTCGTCGCCGCGCCGCTGCATTTCGAGCGCCACGAAGAACGAGGCGACGCGTTCCTTGGCGCTCTGATGCCCCAGCATGGCGACGTGACGCTCGGCGGCGGCCAGGCTCTTCGAGAACATGGCGAGCCGCTTGTGGCCGATGTCGGGATCGCCTTCGGTCATCTGCGCGATGCAGACGCGCGGGCAGCGCAGGGCCACGACCTCGCCCACCGCCTCGGCCGTCGCCGTGTACTCGTCGGACAGCTCGATGCCGAAGGTCTCGTCGGGCAGGAAGAAGTTCACGATCTGGCGCCGGCCGTCGGCGAAGATGCGCGACAGCCGCACCGCTCCCTCGATCACCTTGTAGGAGAAGCGCGCCTCGTCACCCTTGGCGTAGATCGAGTCGTTGCGGGCGAAGCGGACGACCAGGCCGGCCCGCTCCATGTCGGTCTTTTTGATGCAGCCTTCTTCCGCAAAGAAACGGCAGCCCTGTGCGCAGGCGGCGGGACGTGCCATTTCGCCCGACGCGGCGTTCTCTACCGTCACGGCAACCTTCCGCTGCATGGGCCTGCCTGCCGAAAGACCGGTTGCGCCCGCCATGCGGCGGCGCGCGGCGCGATGATAACGCCCGAAAGAGGCGTCCTGCAAAAGCAGAACCGCCTCCTCCCGGCAACCTTCCGTAGGGTTCGCCAGTCTATTTCGCCAATTTCAGCGCGGCCCGCACCAGGCCCGGAGAACCGGGCAGCGGCGCGATCGCAAAACCGAGGTCGCGGCACAGCGACAGCATCATCGTGTTCTCTTCGAGCACGTCGCCGAACAGCTCGGTGACCCCGTATTTCCTGGCGTAATCGACGATCCGCTTCATCAGCGCCGTGCCGATGCCGTGGCCCTTGAGGTCGCTGCGCACCAGCACCGCGTACTCGCCCTTGACCTTGTCGGGATCGGCCGAGAAATGCGCGATGCCCACCATCTCGTTGTGGGCGTCGAACATGATGAAGCCCATGTCGCGGCCGTAGTCGATATGCGTCAGCCGCGCCAGGAGATTGTTGGGCAGGCTGCGCAGCGGCGAGAAGAACCGCAGGCGCACGTCGTCGGGCTGCAGCTTGGTGAAGAACCGCGTGAACGCCTTGGAATCCTCGGGACGCACCGGGCGCACGAAGAACTCGCCCATGCCGGGGATGGTCTCGCGTGCTTCCAGCTCCTTGGGATAGGGCTTGATGGCCAGCCGCGCGTCGCGGGCGCCCGGCTTCGGCTTGGCCAGCTTGATGCGCGCGTCGACCGAGACGACGCCCTGGTCGTCCGCCAGCAGCGGATTGATGTCGAGTTCGACGATCTCCGGGAAATCGCAGATGAGCTGCGACAGGCGCACCAGAACGTCGACGATGTCGTTGATGGCCGCCGGCAGACGGTCGCGGAAGCCCTTGAGCTGGCGATAGATGCGCGTGCGGGAGATCATGTCGCGCGCCAGCGCGGCGTTGATCGGCGCCAGCGCCAGCGCCTTGTCGCCCACCACCTCCACCGAGACGCCGCCCTGTCCGAACAGCAGGAATGGCCCGAAGGTGCTGTCGACCGCCATGCCGCAGATCAGCTCGTAGGCGCCCGGCCGGCGCACCATCTGCTGCACCAGGAAGCCCTCGATGCGGGCCTTGGGCGCGTTCTTCTCGACGCGCACCAGCATGTCTTCCGCCGCCGCCTTGGCGACTTCGGGATTCTCGAGGTTCAGGGCCACGCCGCCCACGTCGGATTTGTGGGTGATGTCGGGCGACAGGATCTTGATGACCACCGCGGAACCGAACTCGGCCGTCTTCTTCGCCACTTCGGCGGGCGTCGTCGCCTTGGCCGAACGGGCGATCGGCAGCTTGTAGCAGTCGAACAGCTGCTGCAGGCGCGGTGCGTCGAGCCAGACCTGGTTCTCGGCCATGGCCTGGTCGACGATTTTGCGGGCTTTGGATTCATCCGGCACGAAATCCTCGGCGGCCGACGGCGGAACCTCCATCAGCATGTTCTGGCCGCGGGCGTAGCGCGCCAGATGCATGAAGCCGCGCACCGCCTTTTCCGGCGTCTCGTAGGTGGGAATGCGCGCGTTCTGGAACTCCAGGCGGGCGCGGATGGTCTCGTCGCTCGAGCCGAGCCAGTTGGTCAGGACGGGACGCTCGGTGCTCTTGGCGGCCTTGATCACCGCCTCGGCGCCTTCCAGGCTCGAGGCCACGGCCGTCGGGCAGTAGAGCACGATCACGCCGTCGACATCGGGCGCCTGGTTGACGATCTCCATGGTGGCGGCGAAGCGCTTGCCGTCGGCATCGCCGATGATGTCCACCGGATTGCCGTGGCTCCAGGTGGGTGGGCACACTTTGTTCAACGCCTCGATGGTGTCGGGGCGCAGGTCGGCGAGCGTGCAGTTGAAGTCGGAGACCGCATCCACCGCCATGACGCCGGCACCGCCGCCGTTGGTGACCAGTACCACGTGGTCGCCGGTGACGCGCGGCCGCATGGCGAGCGTCTCGATGGCGTCGAAGATCTCGTCGAGGTCCATGGCGCGCAGAATGCCGGCGCGCTCGAAGGCCGCATCGTAGACGGCGTCGACGCCGGCCAGGGCGCCGGTATGCGAAGCGGCGGCCTTGGCGGCGATGGCGCTGCGGCCCGCCTTGATGGCTATGACCGGCTTGACGCGCGCGGCGGCGCGCGCCGCCGACATGAACTTGCGGACGTTGAAGTCGTTGGCGCTGGCTACCGCCTCGATATAGAGCACGATCGAATCGGTATCGGGATCGGTCGCCAGGTAATCGAGCATGTCGCCGAAGTCGACGTCGGCCTGATCGCCCATCGAAACCAGATGCGAGAAGCCGAGTCCCCGCGTCGAGGCCCAATCGAGGATGGTGGCGATCATGGCGCCCGACTGGGCGACGAGGGCGACCCGGCCCTTGACCGGCTTGGCCTCGGCGAAGGAGGCGTTGATCCCGGCCGGCGTCGAGGCGATGCCGATGCAGTTGGGGCCGACGATCCGCAGCAGCTTCGGCTTGGCGGCGGCCAGCATCTTCTTCTCGAGCGAAACGCCGCCCTCGTCCTTGATGTCCCTGAGGCCGGCGGTGATCACCACCGCGGCGCGCGTGCCGCGCTCTGCAAGCTCGGCGATGATGCCGGGGATGCTGTCCGGAGGCGTGGCGATGACGGCCAGGTCCGGCGTGATCGGCAGATGCGCCACGTCGGGATAGGCGAGCACGCCGTTGACCGACAGGTTCTTGGGATTGACCGGCATGATCGGCCCTTTGAAGCCGCCGGTGAACAGGTTGGAGGCAACCACCGCGCCCACCGATCTCGGCCGCGTGGCGGCCCCGATCAGGGCGATGCTCTTGGGGTGGAAGAAGGCATCAAGGTTGCGTATCGACATGCGGCGCGCCTTTCAGGATCTTGGCCCCTGTTAAACCACGAAAACCGGTATTGCCAGCCCATCAATGTGGGCCGAATTGTCTCGCCACGGCGTCCATGACGGTTTGCCGGTGGCGTGCCACGACGTCGCCGTGAACCCCCGGCACCACGCCGCCGAAATGCACGTGATCGACCACCGTCAGACCGCAGACCGCCGATACGTGTTCGTCGAACAGGTTGCGCACGGATTGCCAGGCGCCGGTCTTCATGACCCATTCGGTGGGCGCGCCCGAAGTCGTGAAACTGACCAGCTTTCGCCCCGCGAGCAGCGGCTCGTTGCCGGTTCTGCCTTTGCCGTAGGCAAACCCCATTCCGAACACGCGTTCGAGGTAGCCCTTGAGCATGGCGGGCGGCGTGTTGAACCAAAAAGGATAGAACAGCGCGAAAACATCGACGTCGGCCAGGATGAGGCGCTCGGCGACCACGTCCTCGCGCGGGGCGAATCCGGCGGAAGTGGGGATTTCGTCGGCCTTCAGGCAAGGATCGAACCCCATGCCATAGAGATCGCGCATGATTGTTTTATGCCCGAGGGCCTCGGCCGCTTCGCCGTAGGCCGTGGCGAGCGACGCCACGAAGCTGCTCGGATTGGGGTGGGCGACGATCAACGCGTGCTGCATGGGAAGCGTTCCCTGCTGGGTCGAATCCTTCATAGGGAGGCCGCCGCTCCGTCCGCAATGCGCATTGTCAAATAAGTCGGACCAACCGCTTCTGCA
>Ga0335082_10001470_pt1 | contig 25190 bp, 22 predicted proteins | sample Lox_Sample_41_FD_206718 | JGI IMG/M metagenome (GOLD analysis project Ga0335082, IMG submission 206718) | Soil microbial communities from Loxahatchee National Wildlife Refuge, Florida, United States - Lox_Sample_4.1 | ecosystem: Environmental > Terrestrial > Soil > Wetlands | place: USA... | reverse complement strand
ACGCGCTCGACATTGCCGTCCATCGCCGTTGCGCGGCGGCCGAAGGCGATGGCTGCGATGGCCGCGGCTGTGTAGGTGCCGATGCCGGGCAGCCCGAGCAGCTCCTGTTCGCTGTCGGGAAACCTGCCGCCATGCTCTGCGGTCACGGCGCGCGCGCATTTGTGCAGGTTGCGCGCCCGCGCGTAGTAGCCGAGGCCTTGCCAGGCGTGGAGGACGGCATCGAGATCGGCGGCGGCGAGATCCTGCACGGTCGGCCAGCGCGCCAGGAAATCGCGGAAGTAGGGGCCGACGGCGACGACCGTGGTCTGCTGCAGCATGATCTCGCTCAGCCACACGCGATAGGGATCGGCCCGCTCGCCCGGCCGGGCGCGCCAGGGCAGCGTGCGGGCGTGGCGGTCGTACCAGGCGAGCAGCAGCCCGGCGAGATCCGGACGGGAGCTGCGCGAGGAGGCGTGGCGGCGGGGCATGGCGGCCGCTACCATAGCGGCGCCGGGCCGACCCGGCCATCATGCACGAGCGCCCATGGCGAACGAGAGCGACAACCGCACCAATGCACTGCTGAGCCTGGCGGTGACGCTGCCGAAGGTGACGCGTCGCACGCTCGGGCGCCACGGCCTCGCCGAGGGGGGGCTGGTCACCGACTGGGCGGCGATCGTCGGGCAAACCATCGCCGAGCGCAGCCTGCCGCTGCGGCTCTCCTTCACCGCCGGCGAGCGGCGGGAGGGGACGCTGCATGTGCGCGTCTCCGGCGCACTGGCGCTCGAGCTGCAGCATCTCGAGCCGCAGGTGCTGGAACGGATCAACGGCTATTTCGGCTACCGCGCGGTGGGACGGCTCAAGATTCACCAGGGGCCGGTGCCGACTCCGCCGGCGACCCGGCGTCCGCGGGCGAGTGCGCTGAGCGCGGAGGCCGAGGCCGAGATCAATGGCCTGCTGTCGACCGTCGAGGACGACGGACTGCGTGAAGCCCTGCGTGGGCTCGGCCACAGCCTGCGCAAGCCGCTTGGTTAACCATATCGCAGGACAATTCTCGCCATAATTCTAGGGGATAACAGATCCGCCAGCAGAGCGGCGGGCCTTGCACGGACCCCCGAATCCTGCCACATACCCCGACATGGCCCGGCAGCCATGCCGCCCACCAAGACGGAGTGGATATTGCGCAGTTTCTTAACGGCCATCGCCGCGGTTGCGATCATCGGAGCCGCCGGGGCCGCCTACGTCGCCGGCCACAAGTCTTCCCCGGGGCTGCTCCCGCCCGCCCCGGCCAACGCCATCGAGACGATCGTCGGATCGACGGCGGCCGCGGCCAGCGCGCCGGCGCAAGCGCCGGCCGCAACACCCGGGCCGACCGCCGGGACGACTCCCGTGACAGCGCAGGTCGCGCAGACCGAGCAGCCCGTGATCGGGCCGGACGAGCATGTGCTCGGCAAGGCCGATGCGCCCGTAACGATCATCGAATACGCCTCCATGACCTGCCCGCACTGCGCGCACTTCAATGAACAAGTGATGCCGCGCATCAAGTCGGAGTTCATCGACAAGGGGCTGGTGCGCTTCGTGTTCCGGCCGTTTCCGCTCGACGGGCTGGCGGCCCGGGCCTCGCTGCTGGCGCAGTGCACACCCAGCGCTGACGGCTATTTCAGCATGGTCGACGTGTTGTTCCGTAGCCAAGCCGATTGGGAGCACGCCAGCGATCCGCTGGCGGCCTTGAAGCAGATCGGGCGGACGGCGGGCATGCAGGAAGCGGATGTCGACCGCTGCATCAACGATCAAGAGGGTCTCAACAAGATCGTCGAGGGCATCAAGGAAGCGCAGGCGAAGTTCGGCGTGGATTCGACGCCGTCCTTCGTCATCAACGGCAAGAAATTCACGAACATGCCGTTCGAGGACGAACAGGAGAATGGCACGACGACGACCGGCTTCAGCACTGTGATCAAGGGACTGCTGCCCAAGTCCTGAGCGATGCTGCGGGGGTCGATTTAGGGGACAATCTTCGGGGCCAACGTTGGTTCAATTCACCAAACTACGTCTCGCCGGCTTCAAGTCATTCGTCGATCCCACCGAATTGCTCATCTATCCCGGTCTTACCGGGATCGTCGGGCCCAACGGCTGCGGCAAGTCGAACCTCGTCGAGGCGCTGCGCTGGGCCATGGGCGAGACTTCGGCCAAGTCGATGCGCGGCGGCGAGATGGAGGACGTTATCTTCAGCGGCAGCACCACGCGGCCGGCGCGCAACATCGCCGAGGTCGTGCTCTCGCTCGAGAATCTCGACCGCAAGGTCCCGGCCCAGTTCAACGAGCATGACGAGCTGGAGATCAGCCGCCGCATCGAGCGCGGCGGCGGCTCCAGCTACAGCGTCAACGGCCAGGACGTGCGCGCGCGCGACGTGCAGCTGCTGTTCGCGGACTCCGCGACCGGCGCGCACTCGACGGCACTGGTCAGCCAGGGCCGCGTCGGTGCCCTCATCAACGCCAAGCCGACGGATCGCCGTGCCCTGCTCGAGGAGGCTGCGGGCATCACCGGCCTGCATTCGCGCCGGCACGAGGCGGAGTTGCGGCTGCGCGCGGCCGAGGCCAACCTGGCGCGCCTGGACGACGTCATCGTCACGCTCGAAAGCCAACTGCAGGCGCTGAAGAAGCAGGCCCGGCAGGCGACGCGCTACCGCAACCTGAACGACCACATCCGGCGCGTCGAGGCGACGCTGCTGCATCTGCTGTGGCGCGAGGCGACCGCGCGGCTGGAGGCGGCGCGGGCGGCGCTCGCCGCGGCGGAGAGCGAGGTTGCGGAGCGGACGGGCGAGGCGGCCGCCGCTGCGACCCGGCAAACGGCCATCGCCGCGGACCTGCCGCCCCTGCGCCAGGCCGAGGCCGAGGCGGCGGCGGAACTGCAGCGGCTCAATCACGCCCGCACGGACCTCAATCAGGAGGAGGCGCGCGTCGCCGCGGCCCAGGCCGAGGCCGAGCGCCGATTGGCCCAGGCCGAGACCGACACGACACGCGAGGCGGCCCTTGCCGAGGACGCGCGGGCCGCCGATGCGCGCTTGGCCGCCGAGCATGACGCGCTTGCGGCGGCGGCAGCTTCGGAAAGCGCGCAGCTGGCGGCGGCGACGGTCGGCGTCGCCGAAGCCCAGGCCATGGTCGATACGCGCGAGTCCGAACTCGCGGATCTCACCCGGCGGATCGCGGCAGGCGAGGCCCAGGATGCGGCCGTGCGCCGCCACCTGGACGAGCTCGACGGCCGCATAAGCCGGCTGCGCCAGCGGGCCCAGGAGATCGGCTCCGAGCGCAGCCGCCTGCAGGCGGAGATCGCCGACGACAGCGCGTTGGCCGCGGCCCGCGACGAGGTCGCGACGCGGCAGGCTGAATTCGAGCGCCTGCAAGGCGACGGCGCCGCCCTCGAGCAGGCGCGGGCGGAGTCGGAGGCGGCCGAGGCAGCGGCGCGTGTTCGGCTGCAGGAGGCGCAGGCCGCGCACGCCGCTATTGCCGCGGAGGAGAAGGCCTTGGCGGCGCTGCTTGCCGCCAATCAATCGGATCTCTGGCCATCGCTGGTGAATGCGGTGGCGGTCACGCCAGGCTACGAAGCGGCCCTGGGTGCCGCGCTCGGCGAGGATCTCGAGGCGTCGGCCGACACCGGCGCGCCCGTTCATTGGCAGACCTTACCGGCGCTGGAGAACGCCCCGCCACTGCCATCCGGCGTCGAGCCGCTGGCAGCGTTCGTGCGCGGGCCGGATTTGCTGACGCGGCGCCTGACGCAGATCGGCGTCGTCGCCGGCCAGGCCGAAGGGCAGGCGCTGTGCCCGCAGCTTGCGCAGGGGCAGCGGCTGGTGACGCGCGACGGCGCCATGTGGCGCTGGGACGGCTTTGCCGTCGCGGCCGGCGCGGTGACGACGGCCGAGACGCGGCTGCGCCAGCGCGCGCGACTCGATGAATTGCAGAAGGAATTGACCGGGCTGCGCGCGGCCCTGAGTGAGACCGAAGCGGGCCATGCGGAGACGCGTCGGAACGCCGCAGCGGCCTCGGCGGCCGAGCGGCAGTGGCGCGACGCCTTCCAGGCCTCCCTGCGCACGCTCGACGCCGCACGCGCCGCCCTGGAGGCCGCGACGCAGCGTGCCCGGGCCGCGACCTCCCGGGCCGCCGCCCTGGACGAGGCGGCGAACGCGCTGGAAGCCGACGTCGCGGAGACCGAGACGCAACTGGCGGCGGCGCGCGCCGACGAGGCGGCCCTGCCCCAGCTGGAGCCGATTCGCGAGCAGGCCTCGGCCGCGCGCGCGGCTTTGGCGGAATTGCGGGGCGCGCTGATCGAAGCACGCAGCGCCTACGACCGGCTGCGGCGGGAATCGCAAGTCCGCGCCGCTCGCCTGGCGGCTGTTGACGGCGAGCGTGGCTCGTGGGGCCAGCGAATCGCGGCAGCGGAGCAGCAGCTTGCGCTGCTGGCCGAACGCCGGGCCGCCGCGAGCGGCGAGATCGAGGCGCTGAGCCGACGCCCGGCCGAGATCGCTGAACAACGGCAGACGCTGATGGACCTGATCGACGCGGCCGAGGCCAAGCGGCGCACGGCCGCCGATCAGCTGGCGGCGGCCGAGACCCAGCTGGCGGCGGCCGTGCTCGCGCTGAAATCGGCCGAATCGCGGCTGGCCGAGGCGCGCGAGAACCGCGTGCGCGCCGAGGCCGCGGTCGCCCAGGCCAAGGAGCATGGCAACGACATCGAGCAGCGCATCCGCGAGCGGCTGGAGTGCGGTCCGGAAGAGACGGCCGCCATCGCCGAGCTCAAACCCAACGAGGAGCTGCCGGCGCGCGAGCAGGTCGAAACGCGGCTGCAGCGCCTGCTGCGCGAGCGCGACAATATGGGACCGGTGAACCTGCGCGCCGAGGCCGAGGCGGCCGAGATGGAGCAGCAGATCGCCGGCCTGCAGACCGAGCGCTCGGACCTCGTCAACGCCATCGCGCGGCTGCGCGCCGGCATCTCCAGCCTCAACCGCGAGGGGCGCGAGCGTCTGCTGGCCGCCTTCGAGCTGGTCAACACCAGCTTCACGCAGCTGTTCACGCGGCTGTTCGGCGGCGGCCACGCGCATCTGAAGCTGACCGAGGCCGAGGATCCACTGGAGGCCGGGCTCGAGATCATGGCAAGCCCGCCGGGCAAGCGGCTGCAGGTGATGTCGCTGCTCTCGGGCGGCGAGCAGGCCCTGACCGCGCTGTCGCTGCTGTTCGCGGTGTTCCTCACGAACCCGGCGCCGATCTGCGTGCTCGACGAGGTCGACGCGCCGCTCGACGACGCCAACGTCGACCGCTTCTGCACCCTGGTCGAGGAGCTGGCGCACTCCACCGCGACGCGCTTCCTGGTCATCACCCACCACCGCATGACCATGGCGCGCATGGACCGGCTCTACGGCGTCACGATGGCCGAACGCGGCGTCTCCCAGCTGGTCTCGGTCGACCTGCAGCGGGCCGCGCAACTGCGCGCGGCGGAGTAGCCGGAGGGTCGCCAAGCCCGCGTCTTCTAAGCGTTTTCTGCGCCGGCATTCGCCTTGACAGAGGGGAACCCGGTCCCTAAGTTGCGCGCCGGTCGCGACGGGGGCCGTGACAGCAGCGGAAGCGTGCGCCCGATGCCGATGACCGAGGGCGATCCTCCACCGGAGCCGAAGGATTTCGCCAAGCGCCTGCAGACCTTGCGCAGCGAGGTGAAGCAGGACAGCGGCGAGGCGCCGCGCTCTGGTGGGGTGCCGCAGACGGCCGCCGGCTGGGTGTTCCGGCTGTCGGTCGAATTGGCGGCGGGGCTGTTGGTCGGCGGCGTAATCGGCTGGCTGCTCGACCGTTGGCTCGGCACCAACCCGCTGCTGCTGATCGTGTTCTTCTTGCTGGGGGCCACGGCCGGCATCTACAACGTCATACGGTCGGCGATGCAGCTCAATCGCGAGGCCGGGGGCGGCAAGGACGGATAGCGGCGCTCGGGCCGCCGAGGGGATTGGGGATCGGTCGTGGCGGAAGCAGCACATAGCCCACTCGAGCAATTCAAGATCGCCCGCCTGTTCGAGATTCATGTCGGCGGCGTCGACGTCTCCTTCACCAATTCCGCGCTGTTCATGGTGATCGCCATCGCGGCGATCACGGCCTTCCTGCTGATCGCGACGCGCCAGCGCGCGCTGGTGCCGACGCGACTGCAGTCGATGGCGGAGCTCTCCTACGAGTTCATCGCGAACATGATCCGCGACAATGTCGGCACCGCCGGCATGAAGTACTTTCCGTTCATCTTCTCGCTGTTCATGTTCATCCTGTTCTGCAACCTGATCGGGATGATCCCTTTCACCTTCACGGTGACGAGCCACATCATCGTCACCTTCACGATGGCGCTGGTCGTGTTCGTGGGCGTCACCATCATCGGCTTTGCCCGGCACGGCCTGCATTTTCTCAAGTTTTTCGTGCCGCCCGGCGTGCCGATGGCGCTGCTGCCGATGCTGGTCGTGATCGAGGTGCTGTCCTACCTGATCCGACCGGTCAGCCTCTCGGTGCGACTGTTCGCCAACATGACGGCCGGCCATACCATGCTGAAGGTGTTCGGCGGCTTCGTCGTCATGCTCGGAATCCTCGGCGGATGGGCGCCGCTCGCCTTTGTCGTGGCGCTGACCGGCCTGGAGGTTCTGATCGCCGTCCTGCAGGCCTACGTGTTCACCATCCTGACCTGCATCTATCTGAACGATGCGGTCCACATGCATCACTGAACGCAACCCCATCAAACCTGAGAGAAGGACTCGACCCATGGATCCAGCAGCCGCAAAGCTCATTGGCGCCGGCCTCGCCACCATCGCCCTCGCCGGCGTTGGCGTCGGCATCGGCAACATCTTCGGCAGCTTCGTCTCGGGCGCGCTGCGCAACCCGGCGGCGGCGCCGAAGGTGTTCGGCAACGTGCTGCTCGGCTTCGCGCTCACGGAAGCCATCGCGCTGTTCGCGCTGCTGATCGCGCTGCTCCTGCTGTTCGTGTTCTAAGTCCGGCGCCGCGCGCCACGTCAGGCGAGCCATGTTCGAACTCAAGATCGATCGGGACGGGGTCGGCCACGCGTCGCACCTCGTGCTGGCCCAGGAAACGCAGCCGGAGGCGGCCGTGAACGCGGCGCCGACGGCTGCGACTCATGAGGGCACCGGCAAGTGCGAAGGTGGCATGCCGCAGCTCTGCTTCCCGGATTTCCCGCCGCAGATCATCTGGCTCGTCATCACCTTCGTCCTGCTGCTCATCCTGATGTCGCGGGTGGCGCTGCCGCGCGTGGCCGGCGGCATCGAGCAGCGCGACGCCCGCATCAAGGCCGATATCGACCGCGCCGAGCGGGTGAAGACCGAGGCCGACGCTGCGCTCGCGGCCTACCAGAAGGCCATGGCCGACGCCCGCGCCAAGGCGCAGAGCGAGCTGCGGCAGACCCAGGCGGAGATCGCCGCCGAGACCGCCAAACGTGAGAGCGCCTTCGCCCAGCAGCTGGCGCAGCGCACCAAGGCGGCCGAGGACAGCATCGCCCAGGCCAAGAGCAAGGCCGTGGCGGAGCTGCGCGGCGTCGGCGCCGCCGTGACCGGCAACGTAGTGGGCAAGGTCGCCGGCCTCAACCTGCCGCCGGCGCAGGTGCAGGCGGCCGTCGATGCCGCCATGTCGGAGCGCTGACGCATGGAACTCCTGCGCGATCCCGAAATCTGGGTGGCGGTAGCCTTCGTCATCTTCGTGGTGCTGACGGCCAAGCCGATCGGCCGCGCCATCGCCAAAGGTCTCGACGGCCGTGCCGCCAAGATCAAGGCCCAGCTCGACGAAGCGCGCGCCCTGCGCGACGAGGCTGAGCGGCTGCTCGCCGAGCACCAGCGCAAGCAGATCGCGGCCGTGAAGGAGGCCGAGGGCATCCTGGCACGCACCCGCGAGGAGGCCGAGCGCGTCCGGCGCGAGGCGGCCGCCAACCTCGAGGCCGCCCTCGGTCGCCGCGAGAAGATGGCGATGGACAAGATCGCCCAGGCCGAGGCCCAGGCGGTGGCCGATGTCCGCAACCACGCCGTCGATATCGCCATGGCCGCCGCCACCAAGCTGCTGAAGGAAGGCATCGACAGCGGCAAGGGCGACGAACTGATCGACTCCGCGATCAAGGAGCTCGATCGCAAGCTGCACTGAGCCGCTTGCGCCGACCCAGGAAGACCGAGCCAGGACCGACCACGCCGGAACATGACCGGCAGCTGCGCGCCGCCTGCACCAGGAGTCTCTCGTATCATCGGCAGAAGAGCGTGCGGGAGACGCTCAGCGCCCTCGCTCGGCATCCGCTCGCCGAGCGGCTGCCCGATCTCTACGGCGACGGCGGAGCGGTCGCCGATCTCGAACGCCGCGTGGCCGGGCTGCTGGGCAAGCCGGCCGGCGTCTTCTTCGCCAAGGGCGTCATCGCCCAGGAATGCCTGCTGCGCGCCTGCAGCGAGCAGCGCGGGTCACCCTATGTCGCCCTGTCACCGCTCAGCCACCTCGACTTCGACGAGGCGAACGGGATCGAGTACATCCACAATCTGCGGCCCGTCCGTCTGGGACGGCATGCGCCCTTCGCCCTGGCGGACCTGCAGCGGGTGCGGCAGCGGCTGGCGGCCGTCGTCGTCGAGCTGCCGCTGCGCCGCGCCGGCTACCTCCTGCCGCCTTGGGGTGAGATGCAGCGCATCTCGGCCTGGTGCCGCGACCACGAGGTGCCGCTGCATTTCGATGGCGCGCGGCTCTGGGAAGCTGCGGCCGGCTATGGCCGAACGCTGCGCGCCGTGGCGGCCCTCGCGGACAGCGTCTACGTCTCTTTCTACAAGGGTATGGGCGGGATGGCCGGCTGCGTGGTGGCGGGCACGCGCGACTGCCTCGCTGCCCTGGAGCCCTGGCGCACGCGCCAGGGTGCGGCACTCTGGACCACCTATCCCTATGCGCTCTCGGCCATCGACGGCCTGGACCGGCAGCTGGCGCGCATGCCCGACTATGTCCGCCGCGCCCGCGCCTTGGCCGCATGCCTGCGCGACGAGGAGATCTGCGAGATCCATCCGCTCGTGCCCCAGGTCAACGCGTTCCAGGTGATCCTGCGCGGCACGGTCGACGACTTGAAGCAGCGCAACCGCGACTTCGCGGCGCGCGAGAAGATATGGCTGTTCAACGCCTTCTTCGAATCGCCCTTCGAGGGGAAGGCAATCGCCGAAATCGTGATCGGCGATGCCGCGGACGACTACACCGACGACGAGGCCTGCCGGTGGCTCCGGCGCTTCCAGGCTCCGTCCGGGAAGCCGGCAGCGCGACCGTCCCGCCGGCGCAGGCCTGAGCGGACGAAGCTATCGCGCTAGCGGCTTTGCTGGGCCGCGGACCGAGCCTCGGCGGCCAGGGCGGCCAGCGCCTCGCCCTTGAGCCGATAGGGCCGCCAGGTCGTCATCTCGACCATGCCGATGCGCTCGTAGAATCCGCGCGCCGGGTTCCAGTCCAGGACCGACAGATCGACTCGCCGGTAGCCGCGCGCCTCCGCGATGGCCGCGACCTCCCCCAGCAGGCGGCGGCCGATGTTGCGGCTGCGGGCCCATTCGCTCACATAGAGGTCTTCGACATAGAGGCCGGCACGGCCTTCCCAGGTCGAATAGTTGTGGAAGAAGAGCGCGAAGCCCGCAGGGCGACCGCCGACCTCGACCAGCAGGCATTCGAACCGCTGCTGCGGGCCGAAACCGTCGCGCAGCACGTCAGCCTCCGTGACCTTGACGCTGGTCAGCGGCTCCCGCTCATAGACGGCAAGCTCGCGAATCAACTGCACGAGGACGGCGGCGTCCGTTGGCATCGCCGGGCGGACGACGACCGTCTCGGTCGATAGCTCGGTCTGGGCATTCGGCATCGATATCCGGCTCCTGACGCAGTTCACCGCCCGGCCGGCGGTGCGGCAGGTCAGCGCTCTATGCTTGCAGTGATATGACAGAAAATGCAAATTTGACGCGGGGTGGTCTCTTGCAGGCTCCGCGTGGGGGCGGGTCGGGATGACGCTCGCAGAAAATCTGAAGCAGACGCGTCGGCGGATCGTGAGGCGCGCCGGGCGCCGATTCATCAAGGCCAGCGCAGACCTGATGGCCCGCCAGAGCCTGGTTCCCGAGCGGCCCGTGCATGATACCGCCGAATTCCCCTTCATCGCGCCCCTCGAGGCCAATTGGCAGACAATCCGTGCCGAGCTGGACGTCCTGCTGAAGGATCGCGCCCGGTTGCCGGCCTTCCACCAGATCTCTCCAGACCAACGTTACATCTCGCGCGGCGACCAGTGGAAAGTGTTCATCCTGTTTGGCTTCGGGGTGGCGAGCGAGCGCAACTGCGCGCGCTGCCCGGAGACGACGCGAATGCTGCGCTCGATTCCCGGCCTGCAGACAGCCCTGTTCTCCATCCTGGCGCCGCGCTACCACATCCCGAACCATCGCGGCGTGAGCAAGAGCCTGCTGCGTGCCCATCTCGGCCTTATCATTCCGCAGCAGCGCGAGAACTGCCGGATGCGCGTGGACGACCAGACCGTCTGTTGGGAGGCCGGCAAATGCGTCGTCTTCGACGACTATTATCGCCATGAGGTCTGGAACGACACCGACGAGCAGCGCGTCGTGCTGCTGTTCGACTTCGAGCGGCCGATGCGTCCCCTCGGCCGCTGGCTCAACGCCCTCCTGATGTGGGGCATCAAGCGGACCGCCTATTTCAAGGACGGCGAGCGCAACCTCAAGAATTGGGACGAGCGGCTGGAATCGGCCGTGCAGACCGCCGACAAGATGATGGAGGAGGAGACGCAGTAGGGGCGGCTGGCAGGTCGCCCGTACGGGATCCCTTACTCCGCCGCCTCGCCCGTGATCGGCGATGGCTTCCAGCGCAGGACCGGCTTGCGGGCGGCGGCGGTTTCGTCGAGGCGGCGGCGCGGCGTTAGCGTGGGGGCGGCGTGGAAGTAGGCGGTGTCGCCGCTCTTGGCCCGCCGGGCCAGGCCCCTCATGACCGCGATGAACTGATCGAGCGAGTCCTTGCTCTCGGTCTCCGTCGGCTCGATCAGCAGGGCGCCGTGCACGACCAGCGGGAAATACATGGTCATGGGGTGGTAGCCCTCGTCGATCATGGCCTTGGCGATGTCGAGGGTAGAGACGTCGGTGTTCTTGAGGAAATCGTCGTCGAACAGGGCTTCGTGCATGCAGGGGCCCTCGAAGGCCGGCGTCATCTCGTCCTTGAGGCTGGCCATCAGATAGTTGGCGTTGAGCACGGCGTCGTTGGCGACCTGGCGCAGCCCGTCGCCGCCGTGGCTCATCATATAGGCCACGGCGCGCACGAACATGCCCATCTGGCCGTGGAAGCTCTTGAGGCGGCCGAAGGCCTGGCCGCTGGCCAGCGCGTGATCGTTGCGTTCCACCAGGTCGAAGCCGTTCGGCCCGTGCACCACGTAGGGCAGCGGCGCGAACGGCGCCAGCGCCGCCGACAGCACGACCGGGCCGGCGCCCGGCCCGCCGCCGCCATGCGGCGTCGAGAAGGTCTTGTGCAGATTGATGTGCATGCAGTCGACGCCGAGGTCGCCCGGCCGCACGCGCCCGACGATGGCGTTGAAGTTGGCGCCGTCGCCGTAGAAGTAGGCGCCGACGCCATGGATGGCCTCGGCGATCTCCATGATGTCGTTCTCGAACAGCCCGCAGGTGTTCGGGTTCGTGATCATGATGCCCGCGACGTCGGCGCCGAGCTTCGCCTTGAAGGCGGCGAGATCGACGCGCCCGCGCTCGTTGGCGGGGATCGGATCGACCGCGTAGCCGACGCCGGCGGCGGTCGCCGGGTTGGTGCCATGCGCTGACTCCGGCACCAGGATGCGCTTGCGGTGGCCCTCGCCCTTCGCCTCGTGGGCGGCGCGGATCGCCATGATGCCGCAGAGCTCGCCATGGGCGCCGGCGCCGGGCGAGAGCGCCACTGCCGGCATGCCCGTGAGCGTCTTCAGCCAATGGGCGAGCTGGTCGATCAGCTCGAGCGCGCCCTGCACGGTCTTCACGGGCTGGAGCGGATGCAGATCGGCGAGACCCGGCAGCCGCACCATCTTCTCGTTGAGGCGCGGGTTATGCTTCATCGTGCAGGAGCCGAGGGGATAGAGCCCGGTATCGATGGCGTAGTTCTTCTGCGACAGGCGCGTGTAATGGCGCACGACCTGCGGCTCGGACAGGCCGGGCAGGCCGATGGCGCCCTTGCGCTCGATGCCGCCGAGGCGGCTCTTCACTTGCGGCGGCTCCGGGAGATCGACGCCGGTGCGGCCGGGAGCATCCTGCTCGAAGATCAGCGGCTCCTCGATCTGCAGGCCGCGATTGCCGCTGAAGGTGCCGGTGACGGGATCGCGCTGCATCACAGCACCTCCTTGAGAGCGCGGACGAGCGCATCAATGTCCGCGTCGGTGTTGGTCTCGGTCGCAGCAAGCAAGAGCAGATCCGCGAGCGCCGACTCCTTCGGATAGAGGCGCGAGACCGGGACGCCGCCGAGGATGCCGCGGTCGGCGAGCGCGTCGATGACGGACGTCGCCGGCTTCGGCAGCCTGACTGTGAACTCGTTGAAGAAGGTGTCGTTCACGACCTCGACGCCTTTCACGGACGACAGGCGCTCGGCGAGGCGCACGGCCGTCGCATGATTCAAATCGGCCAGACGGGTGAAGCCGGCCTCGCCTAGGATCGTCAGATGGATCGTGAAGGCGAGCGCGCACAGGCCGGAGTTGGTGCAGATGTTGCTGGTGGCCTTCTCGCGCCGGATGTGCTGCTCGCGCGTCGACAGCGTGAGCACCCAGCCGCGGCGACCATCGGTATCGACGGTCTGGCCGACCAAGCGGCCCGGCATCTGCCGGACATACTTCTCGCGCGTCGCGAACAGGCCGACATAGGGCCCGCCGAAGCCGAGCGCGTTGCCGAGCGACTGGCCTTCGGCGGCGACGATGTCGGCACCCATGGCGCCCGGCGGCTTGACCGCGCCGAGCGAGACGATCTCGGCCACGGCGACGATCAGCAGCGCGCCGGCCTTCTGGCAGGCTTGCGCCAGCGCGGCGTAATCGCGCAGATGGCCGAAGAAGCCGGGATTCTGCACGACGACACAGGAGGTCTGGTTGTCGATGCGATCGAGCAGGCTCTCCTGCCCCTGTGGATCGGGCGGCAGAAACTCGGCCGTGAAGCCGCCGAAGTGCGCGTGCGTCGCGACGATCTCGCGGTAATGCGGATGCAGGCCGCCGGACAGGACCGCCTTGCTGCGACGGGTGACGCGGTTGGCCATCATCACCGCCTCGGCGGTGGCGGTGGCGCCGTCATACATCGAGGCGTTGGCGACATCCATGTCGGCGATCAGCGCGACTTGGGTCTGGAACTCGAAGAGATATTCGAGCGTGCCCTGCGTCACCTCTGGCTGATAGGGCGTGTAGGATGTCAGGAACTCGCCGCGCTGGATCAGGTGATCCACCGACGACGGCACGTGATGGCGATAGGCACCGGCGCCGAGGAAGGAGGGTGCGCGGCCGGTACCAAGGTTCTTCGCTGCCATGGCGGAGATCGCGCGCTCCACCTCCAGCTCGCCCAGGTGATCTGGCAGATCGATCTTGCCGAAGCGCGCCCGTTCCGGCACGTCGCGGAACAGGCTGTCGACCGAGGGCACGCCGATCTTCGCCAGCATGGTCCGACGATCGGCGTCGGTGAGCGGCAGATAGCGCATCAGTGCAGTCCCTTGACGTATTTATCGTAGGCGGCTTGGTCCATCAGGCCGTTCAGCTCGTCCGGCTTGCTGAGCTTTATCTTCACGAACCAGCCGCCGGCCATGGGCTCGGCGTTGACGGTAGCGGGCTCGCCCGCGAGCTTGTCGTTGACGGCGACGATCGCGCCGCTGACCGGCGCGTAGACCTCGCTCGCCGCCTTCACCGATTCGACGACGGCCATCTCCTTGCCCTTCTCGACCTGCTTGCCGACCGCCGGCAGCTCGACATAGACGACGTCGCCGAGCTGCTCCTGCGCGTAGGGCGTAATACCGACGGTGCCGGTATCGCCCTCGACCTTGATCCACTCATGCTCCTCGGTGAACTTCACGGTGCTCATCGGTGTTTCCCTCAGCCTCTGTAGTAGCGATGCGGTACGAACGGCAGCCGCGCCACCTTGGCCGGCAGCGCCTTGTCACGGACGATGACCTGCAGGTCGGTCCCGGGCGCGGCGTGCTTGATCTCGACATAGCCCATCGCGACCGGCGCATTGGCCGCCGGCCCGAAGCCGCCGCTGGTGACCTCGCCGATGCGGCGGCCGCTCCTGTCCTGGATCTCGGCGTGCGCGCGCACCGGCGCGCGGCCCTCGGGCTTGATGCCGACGAGGCGGCGCGACGCCCCTTCCTTCAGCTGGCACAGGATGACATCGGCGCCGATGAAGCCGCCTTCGCTGCGCCGCCGCTTGCCGATCGACCAAGTGAGCGCCGCTTCAACCGGCGTGGTCGTCTGGTCGATATCGTTGCCGTAGAGACAGAGCCCGGCCTCCAGCCGCAGGGAATCGCGGGCGCCGAGCCCGATCGGCTTCACTTCCGGCTCCGCCAGCAGGCGGCGAGTCAGCCGCTCCGCCGCCTCGCCCGGCATGGAGATCTCGTAGCCGTCCTCGCCGGTATAGCCGGAGCGCGTTGCGTAGCAGTTGACGCCGTCGATGGCGAGGAAGGCCGCGGTCATGAATCGCATCGCGCGGCATTGCGGTGCGAATCGCGCAAGCACCTCCGCCGCCTTCGGTCCCTGCAGGGCGATCAGCGCGCGGGTGGAAAGCTGCTCGATGTCGCAGCTCGCCGCGAGATGGCGCTGCAGATGCGCGGCGTCGGCCTCCTTGCAGGAGGCGTTCACCACGAGCATGAGGTGATCGCCGGTGCTGGCGACCATGAGGTCGTCGAGGATGCCACCCTTGTCGTTGGTGAACTGGGTGTAGCGCATCTGGCCGGGCGTGAGCGCCTGGATGTCGGCGGGCACGAGCGCTTCCAGCGCTTTCGCGGTGCCGGCCCCACCCTTCCCCGTCAGCCGCACCTGGCCCATATGCGAAACATCGAACAGGCCGGCAGCGGCACGCGTGTGCTGATGCTCCGTCAGGATGCCGGTGGGATATTGCACCGGCATCTCATAGCCGGCGAACGGCACGAGCTTGGCGCCGAGTTCGACGTGCAGCGCATGCAGCGGCGTACGTCTCAGGGACTGACCGGAATCGCTCAACAGACGTCCTCCGACAATGGGACCGGCCACGGCGACGAACCGTCGCCACGGCGCCCCCTCTGTCTGCGGACCTGAAAGATTCACCGCCGACCGCGAGCGAGCTTGCGGTCACGCGGCTTACCCCTTCGGTGAGGCGGCGCCGCGGACCCTGCCGCGCCGGCGCCTACTTTCCAGAGTGCCTTCGTGCCGCGCGGTCCTTTTGCCTGAGAGTTTCCGGGGCGGTTGCTCCTTCGGCTCCGGCCATACCTGCCGGTCTCTCCCGCGCGCGGGCGACAGATTCCTCCTCCGGGAGTCCGCGGTCAAGCCTCAAAGCGTAACTGGGTAGGCGCGGCAAGGCGCGCGCGTCAGCGGCCCCGCTTGCGGTTGTACTCGAGTTCGTCGGGCGTCATCTCGAGGCCGACGACGATGACGAGATCGGCGCCCGATTGGCCCTCTTTGATCGGGATCGTCTGGACGATGTCGTCGGCGGTCTCGTTGCGGGGCTTGTCGGCCGTCAACTCGATCTCTGTGTCGAAGCTGTCGCGCGACAGGATCGTCTTGTCGGTACGCGCGACCGCTACGAAGTAGTTGAACTTGGCATTGCCGTCTTTCGCGGCCGGCCCGCGCGTAGCGAAGAGCTGCACCCGCATGTCCACCTCGATGTTGTCATCGTTGTAGACGCAGCTGCCCGTGAGGTCGCCGATCTCGGCCTCGAACACGACGTTTGCCGGGTCCTTGTCGGCGCCGGAGAAACGCGTCAGCCGGCCGACGTTGTCGCCGATGACGGCCCGCGGGCAAGGCGGCGGAGCCGGCGGCTTCGGATTGAAGTTGATGGATTTCAGGGTCTCACAGGAGCCCAGCAGGAGCGGCGCGGCGCAAAGGAGCGCGAGCCGCAGGGCGGATGACCGATTCATGGAGGGGATGTGGGCGGTCTAGAGGGTCTTATGGGTGCCGTCGCAGGTCGGCTGCGACTTTGTCGACTTGCAGCCACAAAACCATACTTGTGTTGTCGCAGTCGCCGTGTATTCCAGGGGCGCCAAGCCGACCGCCTTGTGGCTGCCGTCGCAGAAGGGCTGCTTGGCGCTGCGGCCGCAGGCGCACCACCAGTACTTCTTGCCGGCCTCCACATCGACGGGATAGGGCGACTTTTGCGCCGGGATCGGTTCTGCCATGTTGTACTTTCCTTCCCCTGAGCCCCTGGTCTAATGTCCCGGCCGCGGGCGCGGCCGCGGCTGGGCGAATTTAGTTAACGCCCCGCGATTGCACAAGGCGGTTGCAGAGGAGCGGGAGACCGCTCATATCCAGGACACACCGATGATCCACCCGCCCATCACCCTCCTTCTCGCCGCGCCGCGCGGTTTCTGCGCCGGGGTCGAGCGCGCCGTCCAGATCGTCGAGCGCGCGCTCGAGCGTTACGGCGCGCCGGTCTATGTGCGCCACGAGATCGTGCACAACCGCTACGTCGTCGAGAGCCTGGAGGCCAAGGGCGCGGTGTTTGTGGACGAGCTCGACGAGGTGCCGACCGGGGCCCCCGTCGTGTTCTCCGCCCATGGCGTGCCGAAGTCGGTGCCGGTCGAAGCCGGCCGGCGGCACCTGATCTCGCTCGACGCCACCTGCCCGCTGGTCAGCAAGGTGCACCGCGAGGCCGAGCGCCACTACGGCGCCGGCCGCCACATCCTGCTCATCGGCCACGCCGGCCATCCCGAGGTGATCGGCACGATGGGCCAGCTGCCGGCGGGCGCGGTGACCCTGGTCGAATCGGAGGGTGATGCCGAGGCCGTGGAGGTGCCGAAGGGCCGCCCCGTCGCCTACATCACCCAGACCACGCTGGCCGTCGACGAGGCGGCCACGATCATCGCCGTGCTGCAGCGCCGCTTCCCGCAGGTCTACGGTCCGCGGCGCGAGGACATCTGCTACGCCACCACCAACCGGCAGGCGGCCGTGAAGTCGATCGCGCCGGCCTGCGACGCCATGCTGATCGTGGGCGCGCCCAATTCCTCGAACTCGGTGCGGCTGGTCGAGGTGGCCAAAAGCGCCGGCTGCGACCGGGCCTGGCTGGTGCGGCGGGCGGCCGACATCGACTGGCGCTGGTTCGACGGCGTGCACCGCTTGGGGATCACGGCCGGGGCCTCGGCGCCCGAGGTGCTGGTGCAGGAGGTGATCGCGGCCTGCCGCGAGCGCTTCGCGGTCACCATCGAGGAACTTGCCGTCATCGAAGAAAGCGTGCATTTCAAGCTGCCAAGGGCGCTCACCGCCTGATCCCTTCCCCGGCAGGACCAGCCGCGCTCCATGGCCGTCTATACCGAAGTCTCGAACGGCGACCTGGAGGCCTTCGTCGCGCTCTACGACATCGGCCAGCCGGTCTCCTGCAAGGGCATCGCCGAGGGCGTCGAGAACAGCAACTTCCTGCTCTCCACCGACCGTGGCAGCTACATCCTCACCCTCTACGAGAAGCGGGTGGCGCGCGCCGACCTCCCGTTCTTCCTGGGGCTGATGGAGCATCTGGCAGCCAAGGGCTTCGTCTGCCCGACGCCGCTGCATCAGCGCTCGGGCTCGGCGCTGGGCGAACTGTGCGGACGGCCGGCGGCCATCATCAGCTTCCTCGACGGCATGTGGCCGCGGCGGCCGACGGCGCGCCAATGCCAGTTGCTGGGCGAGGCCATGGCGCGCATGCATCAGGCGGGCGCCGACTACCGTGGCTTCCGCGCCAACAACCTGTCGGTCGCCGGTTGGCGGAGGCTGGCGGAGGCGACGGCGGCGCGGGCGCATGAGGTCGCGCCCGGGCTCGCCGAGGAGATCGCGGGCGAGTTGGCGACCTTCGAGGCCGGCTGGCCGCAGGATCTGGCGGCGGGTGTGATTCACGCCGACCTGTTCCCGGACAACGTGTTCTTCCTCGGCGACCGGCTCTCGGGCGTCATCGATTTCTACTTCGCCTGCAACGACTTCTATGCCTACGACCTGGCCATCTGCCTGAACGCCTGGTGCTTCGAGCCGGACCACAGCTTCAACGCCACCAAGGCGCGGCTGATGATCGCCGCCTATCACAAGGTGCGGCCGATCCCGCCGGCCGAGATGGCCGCGCTCCCCCTGCTCGCCCGCGGCAGCGCCCTGCGCTTCCTCCTGACCCGGCTCTATGATTGGCTGAACCACCCGGCCGGCGCGTTCGTGAGGCCGAAGGACCCGCTGGAGTACCTCCAGAAGCTCCGCTTCCACCGCGGGGTGAAGAGCGCGGCGGCCTATGGGGTGGACTGAAAATCCGGAACAACGCGATTCTGCAAAACGACCCTATGGATCAAAAAATTAGCTTTGAATTTCAGAGCATTAGGCTTTACCAGATTCGGTCAGTTCAGAGCCGGTTCGCGGCGGCAAATGGCCTGCACGCGAACCGAAGCGGCGGTAGAGTGCGCGGAACCTCAATGCGATAGGAGCAGCAATTCGGATGGCGATAGCGTTGCGCGAGAAGATCGTCGGCGGCCAGATGGTCGTGGGCACGTGGCTGCAGATTCCCGATCCGGCCGTGGTCGAGATCCTGGCGCAGGCCGGGTTCGACTATCTGCTGATCGACGGCGAGCATGCGCCGATCAACCCGTCGGAGCTGGTGCCGCTGGCGCTCGCGGCCGAGCGGTGGGGCTGCCCGATCATCTATCGCGTGCAGACCAACAGCGCCGATCTCATCAAGGCGGCGCTCGACGTCGGCGTCGACGGGCTGATGGTGCCGATGGTGGAGACGGCGGCGGAGGCGGCGGCGGTGGTCGCGGCGGCGAAATATCCGCCGCAGGGCCGGCGCGGCATGGGGCCGTGGCGCGCTGCCAACTACTACATGGATTTCCAGAGCTACATCGCGAGCGCCAACGAGCGCACCGCGATCGTCGTGCAGATCGAAAGCGCGGGCGCCGTCGAGCGCGCGGCCGAGATCGCGGCCGTGCCCGGCATCGATGCGCTGTTCGTCGGGCCGGCCGATCTCGCGGGCTCCCTCGGCCTGCCGGTGGGAACGACGGACCCGCGCATGATCGAGGCGCTGAAGCGCGTCGTCGCGGCCGGCCAGTCGGTCGGCCGCTGCGTCGGCATTGACGCCGTGTCGAACGAGCGGCTGGAGGTCTATGCCGGCATGGGCTACAGGCTCTTCACCTTCGGCTCCGACGCCGGGTATCTGATCGAGGGCGGCCGCGCGACGGCCACGTTCGCGCGCGGCGTGGGCGAGAAGGTTCGGGCCAAGTCCGGCAAGCGCTGAACGGGAACTAGACCAGAGCCGCTCTCCACCCTGACCCTCCCTCTCAAGGCAGGGCAATTGTCGGGGCGCGCAGCGCGCGCCCGGCGATAGAGGGAACGTGCACATTGCAGACACCGGAGCAACGGCGCCACGGGCGCGCGCAGCACGCCCCTACAGTTCTCCGCGTCTCCGCGTGAACAAGCGGCCGCGCCCCGCAGCACAAGGCGCCTTGGCGTTCATATGCGATTGCCCTGCCCCTCAAGGGGCCCTCACGGGGGAGGGTTAGAGTGGGGGATACGTCTTGATGATCCTATCTGTTTACGCGCGGCAGGCGGGCAAGACGATATGGAAGGCGGCGCCGCACTCGGCGTTGTTCTCGGCCCAGAGTCTGCCGCCGTGGGCGGAGACGATCGAGCGGCAGATGGAAAGACCGAGGCCCAAGCCGTCCTTCTTCGTCGTGACGAACGGCTCGAACAGGCGCTCATGCAGGTCCGGCGAGATCCCGCTGCCCGTATCGACCAGGCAGATCTCGACGCACTCATCGTCCGCGGGGGCCGTTATGACCGTCAGGATGCGCCTGTCCAGCGCGGTCCCCTTCATGGCTTCGCAGGCATTCATGATGAAATTCAAGAGCACCTGCTGCAGCTGCACGCGGTCGCCCAGCACGCGGGGCAGATAGAACGCGAACCGTCTGACGGCCGTCACCTGGTGGGCGATCAGATCGCTGTGCGCGAGATTGAGCACCTCGCCGACAATCGAATTGACGTCGAGCGGCCGGAACTGGGCCTCGCCCTTCTTCAGCATGTCGCGCAGCTGGTGAATCACGTTTCCAGCGCGCTTGCCGGCGTCGGCGATGTCCTTCAGGGCTTCCCGGATCTCCGCCAGGTCAGGAGGTTCCCGAACGATGAGGCGCTGGGCCGCCTGGGCATTGCCGAGGATCGAGGCCAGCGGCTGATTGATCTCGTGCGCCAGCGCGCCTGACAGCTCGCCGAGCATGCCAACGCGCGTGAGATGCGCCAATTCATGGCGCAGGTTGCGCAGCTCGTCCTCGATGCGCCGGCGTTCGGTGACATCGACGCAGGTCCCGACGAGCTTGACGTCGCTACCGCCCTTGCCGCGCACCGCTGCTCCGCGCGTCAGGAACCAGCGCGTGCTTCCATCGGCGTGGAAGAGCCGGTGCTCGACCTCGAAACCGGCGCTGTCGCCGCGGACGCAGGCCTGCGCCGGCCGCAACACGCTGTCCCGGTCTTCGGGATGGTAGTGCCGCATCCACTCCGCGAGGGTGCTCGTGACCTCCCGCTCGTCGTAGCCGAGGAGCCGCCGGAGATGCGGGTGCACGAAGAAGGCATCGGTGCGCGGATTCCAATCCCAGACGGCGATCGAGGCCGCGACCGTGGCCATGCTGTAGCGCTCGGCGATCGTATCGAGATCCTGCACATAGCGGCGCAGGTCGCTATGGAGCGCCCCGAGATAGAGAACCGGAATCGCGATCAACAGAGAGATCGACTGCAGCATGAGGATCTCTTCCTGACCGGCAAAGCCGACCGGCCATCGCATGATGCTCTCCATGGTCACGGCCGCGAGGCCCAGCAGGGTCCAGCTCGCGCCGAGTTGGCCGAAGCGCATGGCCCCCCACAGGAGCAAAGGCAGGAATCCGCAAACCAACAAGGGGAGATATCGGTAGACTGCAGCCCCTCCCAGGATGACGAACGCGCCGAGCCCGGCCATGCAGAGCGCCAGCGCGCATCCTTCGATGGCTCGTCGCAGAGGGGGCGTCCTCCACACGCTGCAGGCCTGAGCGGTGGCCAGCACGGGTGGAACGATGATGACGGCGGAGGCTGCATTCGACAGGAAGCGCAGGCGCCAGGCCTGCCAGTAGTCGTTGCTCGTCCATTGCGTCAGAACTGCGATCGCGACATCGGCAAAGGATAGAGCGATCGGCGCGGCGAAGACTCCGCACACGATGAAGATGATCGTCCGCGCATGCGCGCTCCGACCCGCATAGCGGCGGGCGCAGCCATTGAACAGCGCCGCCCCTAGCACGGCCTGAGACGCATTCGTGAGATAGAGGCCCAGAAGCGTGGTCCAGGGCAGGCCCGCGGGAAGGCTGATGGCCACATGGGCCGGCAGCACTGCAAGCAGGCACCACCACCACGACCGCACCGGCAGCAACAGCAGCGCGGCGAGCAGAATCGCATTGGGCGGCCAAAGCACGGAATGCGGCGAATCCGGAAACCGCAGTTGGAAACCGAGCCGGGCACCGAAGTAGTAACCCGCGGACGTGGCCGCCAAGGCGGCCAGCCCCGCCACGGACAGATCCCGGGTCACCAGCCGGCCGGTTTGCCTTGCGCGCGCTACAAGACCCTGAGAGGCGATCGTCGCAAGGGCAACCATGAACAGCCGCAGATGGGAATCCGCATCGTAGCCCTACGGGGCTCGCGATGAGGCAGAATTCTATCGCCGGGTGGACGAGGAGTCCATTGATGCGGATTCCAATGCCTGGGAGAGGAGCAGGACCGGATGTTCCGCTCAGCACCGGCCCGTCCCGTATGCCGCCGTTCTCGGCCAAGGGACGGCCGGGGCTCGGCGATCGCGACGGTTGATCTGGGTCAACGACGCCCGCAGGCGATCAGGCCACGTTTCTCTATTTAAGGCCGTCCGCTCCCCTCTAGAGGCTAGCATTTTGTCGATGACAGAATACCGGGAAGACGGGCCGCGCCCGCGATCGGTCGAGCGGTTGGCCACGACTGCGGCCACTGCGGTTGCGCTGACGGGATTCGCGGTCTTCACCGGCTGGCTCTTCGATGTCCCGGCTCTGAAGAGCCTCAACCCGCACTGGGCCACGATGAAGCCGAATACCGCGCTCGGCTTCCTGCTGGCGGGTCTGGCCCTGTGGCTGCTCACGCCGGTCGAGATCCCGCCGGCGCGGCGTCGCGCGGGCTATCTCGCCGCCGCAGCGGTGGCGGCGATCGCGTTGCTCACCATCGCCGCCTATGCGCTCGACTACGACTTCGGCATCGACCAGCTGCTGTTCGCCGACCCGACGACGCCGGCCGCCCTGCATCCGGGCCGGCCGGCACCGACGACCGCCGGCCTCTTCCTGCTGATCGCCGTCGCTCTGCTGTCGTTCCGGCACAGGACCGCGCCGATCATCGACCTCCTGGCCGGCACGGTCATCGCGGGAGCCTATCTGGCCATCGCCGGCTATCTGTACGGTGCACCGGCCCTCTACACGATTCCCGGCTACTCCTCGATGGCCTTCCATACAGCGGTCGCGCACTTGCTGCTCGGCGCGGGCGTCCTTCTGGCGCGGCCCGATCGCGGACTCATGCGGTTGATCACGAGTCCGCGCGCCGCCGGCGCCACCGCCCGCCGGCTGCTGCCGGTGGCCGTTCTGGCGCCGGCCGCGCTGGAATATCCGCTGCGGTGGGCCGCGGAGCTCAGCTTCCTCACGCCCGCCGCCGCCGCCCTGCTGCTCATCGTCGCCTTCGTCGCGGTCTTCGCCGCCACGCTCCTGTGGAGCGTGGCGGCGGTCGACAAGGTCGATGCCGAGCGCCAGCGCCTGGAGTTGGCGAGCCGGCTCGGCGCGGAACAGGCGAAGGCCGACGCACAGTTTCACAGCTTGCTGGAGTCGGCACCGGACGCGACCATCGTTGCAGACGCGCAGGGTCGGATCGTCCTGGTCAATGCGCAGACCGAACGGATCTTCGGCTACGCCCGCAAGGAGTTGCTGGGCGAGCCCGTCGAGATGCTCATTCCCGAACCGCTGCGCGCCGCGCATGTGGGCCACCGCACCGCTTATCAGCGAGCGCCGCAGGTCCGGCCGATGAGATCGGGCCGCGACCTGACCGGCCGGCGCAAGGACGGCACGGAATTCCCGGTCGAGGTGAGCCTCAGTCCCGTCCAAGTGGACGATCGCGTGTTGGTATGCGCGGCCGTCCGCGACAGCACCGCGCGCCAGCAACGCGAGATCGAGCTGGTCGCGGCCCGGGCCGCCGCCGAGGCCGCCAGCCGCCGCCTCCAGACGATGATCGCGGCGACGCCGCTCGCCATCGTCGAAGTCGACCGCAACGGTTGCGTATGCTCCTGGAACCCGGCGGCCGAAAAGATGTTCGGCTGGCGCGCCGAGGAACTGATGGGGCGGCCGCTGCCGACGATTCCGGACGACCGACGCGGCGAACTCCGCCTCCTGCTGGAAGCGTCGGCCGGCGCCGGCCCGTTACAGTCCTTCGAGACGCGCCGCCTCCGCAAAGACGGTTCGATGATCGATGTATCCGTGTGGACTGCGCCGCGCCCGGGCACCGGCGGCGCGTTGGACGGCATGATCGGCATCGCAGCCGACATCACCGAGCAGAAGCGGACCGAGGAGAACCTTCGCCAGTCGCAGCGCCTCAAGGCCATAGGACAGCTGACCGGCGGCATCGCGCACGAGTTCAACAACCTCCTGCAGACCATCCTCGGCAACCTCGACACCCTCAACGACATGCTGGGCGGCCAGCAAAACGCCGCCGAGATCGTGGAGCGCCTGATCCGTGCCGGACGGCGCGGCGCCGAGCTGACCCATCAGCTGCTGGCCTTCTCGCGCCGGCAGCCCCTGCGTCCCGTGCCCTTCAGCCCCAAGGACGAACTCCGCGGGCTCGAGAACCTGATGCGCGCCACGATCGGGGCCCAGTACACGATCCGTGTCGATGTGTCGGCAGACGTGTCGCGCGCCCTCGCCGACACGACCCAGCTCGACAACGCCCTCATCAATCTCGTCATCAATGCGCGCGATGCCATGCCGGACGGCGGAGTCATTCTCATTCGCGCCGAGGACGTCCTGATGGGGAATCACCGGGCCTGCGACCTCGACGTCGCTCCCGGGCGCTACGTGGCGATCGAGGTGACCGACGCGGGAACGGGCATGTCGCCGGAGGTCGCCGCTCACGCGATCGAGCCGTTCTTCACGACCAAGGAGATCGGCAAGGGAACCGGCCTCGGCCTCAGCATGGTGCACGGATTCGTCAAACAGTCCGGCGGCGCCATGGAGATCGTCAGCGCGGCCGGCAAGGGAACCACCGTGCGCCTGCTGCTGCCGACGACAGCCGAGACCGCGGTCGAGCCGGCGGCCAAGCCGCGCCCGCGCCTCGTCGGCGTGCGCAACATCACCGTGCTGGTCGTCGAGGACGAGCCCGACGTGCTCCGCACTGCCGCGACGATGCTGCGCAGCCTGGGCTTCACGGTCATCGAGGCAGCCGACGGACCCGCCGCCCTCGCCGCCCTGCAGCGTGGCGGCCGCATCGACGTCCTGTTTACCGACGTGATCCTGCCCAAGGGCATGTCGGGGCGCGATCTCGCCGGCGTGGCGCAGGCGCATGCGCCACATCTGAAGGTCATCTACACGACCGGCTACGACGAGAACGTGATCGTCCATGGCGGCGTGCTGGACGAGGGCGTCACGCTCCTGCGCAAGCCCTACTCGAAAGAAGATCTATCCGCCGCGATCGACAGGCTCGTGCGGAACGACGCCATGCCGGCCGCGCGCCGCCCGGCCTGACGAGCCCCCATCGGGGGCGTGCTCAGAAGAACGTCCTGATCGCGCCGACGACGTTGTGCCGCTCGTCGATCTCGTAGAGCAGCTGCCAACGGTCGAAGGTGGTGCAGGGGTGCGAGACGCCGAAGGAGAGGAGGTCGCCGACCCGGAAGGGAGCGTCCTTCGGTATCTCGATGTGGGCGTGCTGATCGTTGAGCGCGACCACCGCGCCGAGGCTGCCGGCCGGTTGGGGCGCCGTATGCGCGCCGGGGCGATACCACTGTTCGAGGATCGGCAGGGTC
>Ga0335082_10001469_pt1 | contig 25192 bp, 23 predicted proteins | sample Lox_Sample_41_FD_206718 | JGI IMG/M metagenome (GOLD analysis project Ga0335082, IMG submission 206718) | Soil microbial communities from Loxahatchee National Wildlife Refuge, Florida, United States - Lox_Sample_4.1 | ecosystem: Environmental > Terrestrial > Soil > Wetlands | place: USA... | reverse complement strand
GACGAACAGCGCAAACCTGAGGTTACCCAGAACTCTCACGGACTCGATGTGGCCGTCTACGATCAGACCCTGGGGCTGCCCTTCTCGATTTCGGCCGACCTCGTGGTCCTGGCTGCCGGCATACATCCCCACGAAGAAAACCATCAGATCGCGCAGTTCCTGAAGGTCCCGCTCAACAGCGACGGCTTCTTCCTCGAAGCCCACATGAAGCTGCGGCCGGTGGACTTCATGACCGACGGCGTTTTTCTCTGCGGTCTGGCGCACTCTCCCAAGACCTTAGACGAATCGATCCTGCAGTCCCAGGCCGCCTCCGCCCGGGCCGCCACCATCCTTGCCCAGGACAGCATTGAACTGGATGCCAACATCTCGCATGTGGTGGATGAGAAGTGCGACGGTTGCGCTTACTGCGTGGACACCTGCCCATTCACGCTCGAACAGATCCGGGCACAAATCGATGCTGCCCTTGAGGTGGTGGCGTGATGGAAGACACATTTCATCCTTTAATTATCGCTTTATGCTGCAACTGGTGCTCGTATGCCGGGGCCGATCTGGCGGGGGTTTCGCGCATTCAGTACCCGCCCAGCATCCGCATGGTCCGCGTGATGTGCTCGGGCATGGTTCACCCCAATCTGGCGATTGAAGCCCTGACCAAGGGCGCCGACGGTGTCCTGATGTGCGGCTGCCATCCCGGCGACTGCCACTATCAGGAGGGCAACCTGAAAGCAGAAAAGAGGGCGGAAGCGATCCGTCTCATGTTGGCTGATTTTGGAGTGGAAGAGGAACGCTTCCGGCTGGAGTGGGTGTCGGCGGCGGAAGGCCCGCGATTTGCGCAGGTGGTGCGGGATTTCACCGAGCAAGTCCAGAAACTGGGGCCGAGCCCGTACCGGGTGCAGTGAGTGTAGCGGCAAAGATCCGATCCGATTCCGTAACGCGGTAGAAGTTCAAGAGGCAAGGAAAATAGTCATCAATTCAGGTTTTGACAGGGAGGTGCAGCATGGCAGCCCGACTTGCCGAAGAGTGGTTCGCCATATGTGGAGGATGCGAAGTAACCATCCTTGACATCGGGGAACCCCTCATCGACGTACTGAAACAAGTGGAAATTGTGCATATGCCGGTTCTGATGGACCACAAGCTCTTTGGTCAGACTGGCGACAACCCGGAGATGGAAATCCCCGCCGCGGATGTTGGCCTGATTTCGGGAGGAATCCGCTCGGAAGAACACAAGAAGCTGGCTGTGGAGATGCGCAAGAAATGCAAGCTGCTCGTCTCGCTTGGGTCCTGCGCCTGCTTCGGTGGCATTCCCGCACTGAACAACCTCTATACCAACGACGAAGTGTTCCAGAAGGTTTACCGTGACAGTGTAAGCACCGAACCGGACGGAATTCCGAACCAGGAGATCCCCGCTTTGACCGACCGTGTCTATGCCGTACACGAAGTGGTCAAAGTGGACGCGTATCTGCCCGGCTGTCCTACCACACCGGAAATGGTCGCCGGGGCGCTGGTCTCCATTCTGGAAGGCAAGCCGCTGCCGGCATTGCCTACGAAGAGCGTTTGCGATGACTGCCCCACCAAGCGCGAGAAGAAGGCAGTATCGACCCTGAAACGGCGCTTCGAGGCCCCGGAATTTACTCCGGGTGCGCCTTTGAGCGAGATGCGCTGCCTGATGGAGCAGGGTTTCCTGTGCCTGGGCCCAGCCACCCGCGCCGGCTGCGGCGGTAGCGAGGGCACTCCGCGCTGCATCCGCGCCTATATGCCATGTGAGGGCTGCTTCGGCCCGCTTTCCGAGAAGGCCAATCCCATGGTTGACATGATGGGCGCGCTCTCCAGCATCGGCCTCGATCCCAAGCAGATTCCGGATCGGGCCCCAACCTTCAATCGCTTTGCTGGCGCCGGCCGTCTGCGGCCGATGCCCCGGAGGTAGGACATGACAAAGACACTGGTAATTCAGCCGGTCACCCGCATCGAAGGTCATGCCAAGATCACCATCCAGCTCAACGACGCCGGCAATGTGGACACTGCGCGCGTGAACGTGATCGAGCTGCGCGGTTTTGAGAAATTCTGTCTCGGCCGCCCGGTGGAGGACATGCCTCGCATCACGCCGCGCATCTGCGGTGTATGTCCCTGGTCGCACCACCTGGCTGCTGCCAAGGCCTGCGATGCCGTCTTTGGGGTGGAGCCTCCTCCGGCGGGCAAGAAGCTGCGCGAACTCTGCAACAGCATCGCCTACATGGAAGAGCATATTCTGCACTTCTATTTCCTCGCTGGCGCCGACTTCCTGCTCGGGCCGGACGCGGATTACTCCATTCGCAACGTGATCGGCGTGCTCAAGGCTGCGCCTGACATCGCCACCAAGGTGGTGCGGGTGCGGCATCGCTGCGCCCACATGCTGGAGATTCTGGCAGGCAAGGCGATCCATCCCCAAGCCGCGGTGCCCGGTGGATTCAGCAAGGCGCTGACTCCTGCCGACCGTGATCAACTGCGCACCATGGCCGATGAGGCGCTGGAACTGGCCAAGTTTTCCATCGCCTTCGCCAAGGAGAACGTTTTTCCGAAGTACCTTGACGTCGTGAAGTCCCTGGGTGTGATCACTACCGGGTTCATTGGGACGGTCAAGGACGACGGCGCGCTCAACCTCTACGACGGCAAGCTCCGCCTGATGAAAGCCGATGGAACGTACGCTGATTTCCCCTACGACCGTTACACCGAGTTCATCTCTGAGCACATTGAGCCGTGGAGCTATTTGAAGTTCCCCTACGCCAAACAGTGGGGCGATGGTTTCTCCATGGATGTCGCCAACCCCAAGGGTGTGTATCGTGCCAATACTCTGGCCCGGATCAACGTCTGCGATCACATCGACACGCCTCTGGCCCAGGCCGAACTGGAGGAGTTCCGGCAGAAATTTGGGCGGCCGGCCCAGTTGACCCTGCTCTATCACTGGGCACGGTTGATCGAGCTCCTCTACAACGCCGAGAACGCCATCCGTCTGCTCAACGATCCTGAAATCACCAGCACCGAGACGCGGGTCAGTGTGAAACCTCGGGCGGCTCGCGGCGTCGGCTGCACGGAAGCACCGCGCGGCACGCTGATCCACGACTACACGACCGATGCCGACGGCATGATCACTAACGTGAACCTGATTGTCGGCACTACCCACAACAACGCTCCCATCAACCTCTCGGTCACGCAGGCGGCGAGGAGTTTGATCCACGACGGCAAGTACGACCAGGGAATACTGAACACGGTAGAGATGTCGATCCGCGCCTATGACCCATGCTTGTCCTGCGCGACCCACCGGCTCGATGGGAAGCTGTCGGTCAAGCTGGATATCTTTGACGCGGACGGCCAGTTGGTCGACTCGCTGGCGAACTGAACGCAGGACGGCAAGAGATGAGGGAGGTCGAACAATCCGGTCTTCCCGACTTCTGTCGGAAGCCGACGCTGGTGCTCGGCTGCGGGAACATCCTGTTCGGGGATGACGGCTTCGGTTGCGCCGTGGTGGACTACCTGGAAAAACACCACGACGTACCCGAAGCTGTCTGCCTGCTCGATGCCGGCACCAGCGTACGCAAGCTGCTGTTCACACTCTGTTTGAGTCCTGTTCGCCCGGATCGCGTCCTCATCCTGGACGCAATCGACGCCGGACGCAGTCCGGGTGAGGTGTTTGAGATCAATCCGGCTGACATTCCCACCGTCAAGCTCGACGATTTCTCGTTACACCAATTGCCCACCTCCAACCTGCTTCGTGAGTTGCAGGAAAGCTGCGGTGTCGAAGTGCGGGTATTGGCCTGTCAGACCGGGCCGCTGCCGGAGGAGATCTCGCCGGGACTTTCGTCACCTATCCAGGCGGCGTTGCCCAGGGCAGCGGAGTGGCTGATGAACGAGTATCTGCCGCGAAAATCAACGATGTGCGTAGAGGAAGCAAGAAGTCGTCTTCGTGGCCACTTGCCGACAGGGTTGGCAGTGCGACGGGAATCCCTAGCGCCAGAGAACCTAGATGACGGCAGCCGGGCTGGCGCCCGTCGCTGCGAAAACGTCAGCCGACTCCTGCCCAGCGATTCCCAGGAAGGCCTCAACAACTGAAGGGTCGAACTGAACACCGCAGGCATTCGTCAGCCGCTGGACTGCCTCCTCGTGTGAGAGGCCCTTGCGGTAACAACGATTGGAGATCATCGCATCGTAGGCGTCGATTACCGATACGATCCGTGATCCGATGGGAATCTCTTCTCCCTTTAGTCCCCCAGGATAGCCCGTTCCGTTAAAACTCTCATGGTGATGCAGGGCATAGAGACTGGCTTTGTCGAGGCCAGGAAACAGCCGCAGGATGGACCAACTGTACTCGGGGTGCTTGTTCATCAAGGCACGCTCTTCATCGGTGAGGCGGCCTTCTTTCTTGAGAATTGCATCGGGCACTCCGATTTTGCCAATGTCATGCAGGAGTGCAGCCACCTCGAGCTGATAGAGATCGCTCTCGTTGATCCTTAGTGTCCGCCCCACCCGCACTGCCCATTCGGCCAGCCGAGTGCTGTGGACGCCGGTGTTCAGGTCGCGCATGTCGAGCAACTGGTTGAAAGCACAGATCACGGACTTGAGCAGCGTCCGCTGCTGCTCTTCCAGTTCCTTGACCCGCAGCAGCGATGCAATACTTGAAGCGTCGCCCAACCAGTTTTGCGTTGACGTTGCCATTGAATCCGCTGCCTTAGCGCAGGCCCAAGCTGGAGCGCCATGCCTGGGTTGCAAGATATGTATCCAAACGGCCATGCCCCATATCAGGATCGGGGACCGGATCCGCGTGGCTGACAGCAGTGGCGACCTGCGGCTCGAAACTCGAGATGGAAGCCGCGCCAAGTAGCGACCCCAGCAAGCCGCCAGATCCCGACTTGCCGTTGTACAAGGCAACCATCAGCGCCGCCGTGCCGGACACCATGGGGGCGCTGAACGAAGTTCCCCACCCCGCCGCATAGGTTCCGAACGGATAGGTGGTCATGATGCCTTCACCGGGCGCAGCCAGCCAGACCGGAGGCGCGCCATAGTTAGAGAAGCTCGAGGTAATGTCGTCGTCGCCAGTTGAGGCAACGTCGATCACATTCTTCAGCGCTCCCGGGTATACCTTCGTTTTCAGTCCACTGTTCCCCGCGGCCGCTACGCAGATCACCCCGTTCGCAGTCGCATAGTTCACGGCATTGGCCAACTCCTGCGAGTAGGTGGTGTAGTTGAAACTCATGTTGATCACCTTGGCATCATGGTCAACCGCGTAGTAGATCGCGCGCAGGATGTCGGAGTTGTAGGCCGATCCGTCCGAACGAAAGGACTTCAACGGCATGATCTTGGCCTGGGGCGCCACCAGGTGGATGATTCCCGCCGTCATGGTGCCATGGCCGAAAGCCGCGTACTTGGGATCCCCATCCAGCACCGCGACGGTAGATTGATCGAGAACCGCGACGGTGGACTGGCTGACTTGGGCCGCGGCAGTGCCGTCCAGCACGGCAACCGTGGATTGGCTGACATCAGCCGTTTCCGAACCACCACTCTGGTTCCTGGTAAAGTCGTATCCGCCGGTCAGGGCATTTTTTAAGACGGGGTGGTTAAGATCCACGCCGGTATCGATGTCGGCAACGATGACTCCCGATCCTGCGGTATTAAACGCATTGTGAGTCGCGTCAGTGCGGACCAGCAGGTTTCCGGGCTGAGTCAGGTAGCCATGCCAGACGGTGCTGCCGTAATAGCTGACCAGTTTCTTGTCCGTCAAGTACGAAGGCGCTGGCCCCGCGGATGCACCCTCAGTCTGAACCCATTGATCAGTTTCGATGGTCACGATCCCCAACAAGGAGAGGTTCAGGTTCAAGTTCGAAACCAGTGGCGCAAGCAGCGAAGGAACCCGGATCATGAAAAGCTGGCCGTCGGGATCGCCCAGTCAAGCTGGGTTTGAGACGAATCATCGGCCCAAGTTGCCGCACGACCCTGGGTGCTAAGCAGCGTCAGCAAAATCAGAAGCCCGACTGCACGATGGGCAGAACGTACACCGAAGAAACGTTTGTTGACTCCTGGACTGACTTTCATCCTCTCCCCCTGAAGACCCGCAGCCGACTCTGGTTTCTGTTCGGTCGAGTGTACGAAAAAGTAAAGATTCATAACACTTACACCCGTAATCCGCATGCGATTACTTTCAGGCCACAGCCTCAAAGACGCACGCTAATCCAAGTCCTTGCGGATCATTGACTTAGCTTGAATCCCGTACAGGGGGAGAATAATCTCGTTCATCTCATCATGGCCGATCGAAACCGACATGCTGTTCGCGGCCTCAAACTCTAAAAGGAATTCGCCAAACTCGTTGGTGGAAGTCTGCGCGACCGCGGACTTTCCGTCCTGTAAACGAATGGCGACGCCCTGAGCTACGCGGTCCGGCCCGCTTCGCCTCAGCAGCTGCCCTACTAAACAGGCCCGCTCGGTTTCGGCGCGCGGCTCGAACCGAAGATCGATGTAGTAATCGTCGGTTTCATAGAGGAACTGGCGCGCCGTCAGCGCACCGCGAATACCGGCCGTTGCAGGTTGGAGCATGGAGTCGAACACCAGGCGCACGTCGCGGCTGGCGGCCGGAACAAATCGGCTCTTCGCCAGCCGAATCGCGTCAGCGGGGGGCGTGAATTCGACCTCTCCTTGCGCGACCGAGCAGACGTTTTGCCAGGTCCGGAATGCTGCGGTGCATTTTTCACAACCCGTGTTGAGATGTTGTTCCATCACGGCTTTTTCCTTGGCTGGCACCAGATTTCTGGCCAAATCCGCCCACCGCTCATCGCTAAAATGCCTCACAGTCGACTCCCGCTGAGTAGCGGCATCCGCGCCGCCTGATCACCTCAGCCATACCCTGCTCTTCATGGAATAAGGGCACCGGCACGCCGAAAAAATATAGTCCTTTAGAAAAAAATCCTGGGCACTTAAACCTTACCGACCAAAATGAATGGAGCCCATTGATAACAATGGGGATATTGCGATCTTGTATGAAGCATCGCCTGCCGCAGTGCGTCCGCTTTCGACTCCCCGCGAACCAGCACGCTGTAGAAGGCCTTCATGAATTCTGCGCTGCTTTTGTCGTGCACATCCCAAAGGCTGAGAATTAAGGACTGCGCTCCGCCGTGGAGTAACCCGCGCGCCAGGCCTATAAGTTCGTCCCCCGCGGCCACCACATTCAGCCCGGTCGAACATCCACTCAGGGTGATCAACTCTGCCGGCAACTTCAGATGGTCGAGGTCGAACAGGCTGAGAAAGGAATCTCCCAGCCGGATGGCGGAGAACATGGGGTTGTCCTGCCGGAAGCGTCCATGCGTCGCGATATGGATGAAGCGGCTTTGCTCGCCGTGAGTACGCAGGGTTTGCGCGGTGGCCTTCCCACCCACAAACAGCTGGGCGTCGGGCAGGACCTTCGCCAGCATCTGCACTTCCTCCAGAATGGCTGGCGCCTGCGGGTCGGGAATGCCAAAGACCAGAGCACCTCTCGACGAGGCTTCATTCCTCAGCTGGCACAGCGCAAGGATACTGGCACTGGGGGCGTAAGAGACGGTGTACCGGTCAATCACAGATTGTGAACCATCGAACAGGGCATGAAATGGAACGTAGTGCAGCAAGCCGTGGGGGACGAACGTCAAGTGAGCGGCAGTCAACCTGGAAGCCACGGGCGCAATCAATTCACTATGCAGTTCGTGCAGATGCGCTTGCGTCGCCTGCAGCAACGACTCCTGGAAGGTCTCGAGGTATTGCGGGTTCAGATGAAACTTGGAGAGCTGAAACTGCAGCAGTCGAAGCAGGTGCGCGACCCTGCTTTCGAGCGTGACGGGGACGATTTCGAGCGTCTCTCGCCCCAGGAGGCAGACCACGATGCGATCCCGCACCCGAAAGTATTCCACCACCAGAGTGTCGGCGGGCAGCGACTCGCGGATGGTGGTCAGAGGCAGGTGGCTGGGCAACTGCAATCCCGCCTGGGCGGCCTCGGATTCGGTTGCCTCCTGCAGGACGCGCACCAACTCCTTTTCGTGCTGGCGGGCTTGTTCCTGCAGACGTGCAATTCGTTCCGGCGAGCGCTGTTCTGGCTGCAGTTGCTCGCGTTCGATCAGGTTGTAGTACCAGTTCAGCTCTTCCCGCAGCTCCCGTATCGAACCGGCCAATTCACTCTGGCCGGAAACGCTTTCGGCGGGAGCCGGTGCCGGATTCAGAAACAAGTCCATCAGGCTGCGCGACTTGGCCTGCTCGATGTAGGAAAACGCCTCTTCGTTTGCGGCGGCACCGCCTAGTGCGATGCAGTGCTCGACCAGGTTTTCGTACACTTCCACACGGTTCTTTATGAACGCGATCTTCAGCTCGGTTCCACGCAGGTTGCCACGAAGTTTCTCCAGAGACTGACGTGCGTTCTGATAGGCCTCATAGGCTTGCTGGCGATTGTCCTGTACGGCGCACACATTGCCCAGAAGCAGATAGGTCTCATACGTCAGCACCGGCGAGTCCAGCCCCGGAACGACAGCTAATGCCTCCTTTATATGTTCCAGCGCCTGGCTGGGTTCCTCCGCGCGCAAGGCAATTCTTGCCAACAAGAGCCGCGCCAGCACCGATTTGTTCGTCAGGTTCAGCGCGCGCAAAGACTCCAGCGCGTCAAGGGCATGCCGTCGCGCTTCAAACAGGCGGCCTTCGTTGAAAAAGACCAATGCCCGATACAGGTCGATGAGCGAGGGCCATACCTGGTTCTTTTCCTTAACAAACAGCTCACGGGCCGTATTGAAAAGCTTCAACCCTTCGAAGCCGTGGCCTTGCTGGCTGGCCGCCATCGCAGAGAACGCCATGCATTTGGCGCTTTCATACCCCATGCCCAGCTTCCGAAATCCCTCGTAACCCTGCTGGGTGAGTTCCGCGGCTTCGGAACTGAGATTCAATTCCAGATAAAGCTCCGCCAGATCAAGATTGCACAACGCATGATGGTAGGCATCGCCGACTTTCTTGGCATGAATACGGGTCGCGCGCAGCATTTCAATCGCCCGGCTGTACTCGCCTCGCAAATAATGCAGGTAGGCAATGTTGTAGTCAGCCTGGGTGACCAGCGTGGGCATACCGTGGTCGGAACAAAACTGCCGTGCCTTCTGGTAGGACTCCAGCGCCTTCGGGAAGGCGTTCAGACTGATGTAGCAGGTCGCCATGTTGCTGAGCACGGCCGCGATTCCCTCCGGGTCCTTGTCTTCCGGCAGCCCGCGGTACGCCCGTTCATAGCAGGCCATGGCTTCGGCAAAGCGGTCTTGACGATAGTGAATATTACCGACATTGATCTCGAGCCGAGCCAGCCTCCATGAGTCCTGTTCGTCGGAGAAGATCTTGCGGGCGCGATCGGCAGCGGCGAAGGCGCGATTGTACTCGCCCATCAACAGCATGGGCTGAATCGATCCGCTCAGCGTTCGTGCGACTTCGTGGGCCTCGCCGGCTCCGTCGAAAAGAGCAACGGCCTGTTCATGAAAATCGATGGCCAGAGCGTGTTCCCCCCTCGCATAGGAGACGTTGGCCTTGGCGCGCAACGCTAAGGCCAGTGGAATCTGCCCGGGGAGCTTCTGGGCGATACTGAGGGCCCCGTCCGCCGTTCGAAGGGCCTGTTGCACGTCCACCCGTACCTGCTCCCGGACTTTTTCAGTGAGTTCACGTACGAGTTCCGGTTTCAGCAACTTCCGATTTCTGGACAAAAACTGATTTCGCTTGACTGGATCGTCCAAGGCGAAGAGCTTTTCCAGGGTCGACGGCTTCGAAGGTATGCTCGTAGTCACTCAAAGCCTCGCTCATGCAGCAACTGCCGCAGCTTCTTCAGGCACCGACCCCGGATGAAGCCGATCGATCCGGTCGCCAGCTGTAGCTGTTTCGCTATCTCCTCATACGGTCGGGGAGGATCCTCGAAAAAAAGCATTCTCACCATCTCCCGGCAACGTTCGGGAAGCGCAGCCATCGCGTCGCGTACGTTCTGTTCGCGTTGCAACTGGATGAAGAACGCTTCTGGCAGCTCTTCCGAGCTCGGTTCCATCTGCTCTTCGAGCTCGCGCGTGCTGCCCAGAAGGTCGAGCCGGTCCTGCTTCCACCGCAAGCATTGGCGATAGCTGATCTGCATCAGCCACTTCGGAAGGGCCTTGGGTTCGCGCAACTGTTCCAGCTTGGCCAGCACCTCGACGCAAACCGCCTGGAAAACATCGCCGGCTTCGTCGCGAGACAAGCCGAATTTGATGGGGACAGAGAAGATCAGATTTTTGTACTTCTCAATGAGAGCATCCCAGGCCTGGGGGTCACCTTTTCTGCAAGCACGAACCAGTCTCTCGTCCGGCCAGGACCGCGGCCTCGCTGGTCTACTGGTTTCAAGGCCTTCCACCGGCTCGGACCCCATTTTCGGAAAGGTAGTAAAGTTGATCGACATTCCACAGGATATTGGGATCGAGGATGGCCGGCTGGAAATTTCCTAAAGTCTTTTTCGCGGCGACCAGTACGTTCGGTGTGGCAAGAAAAACGAAGGGCGCATTCGCCGCGATGATCTCCTGCACCTGATCATAAAGGCGCTTGCGCTCCTTGTAGTTGAGTTGAACCATCTGTTTTTGCATCAGAGTGTCGATTCGAGCTTCCCAATCGGTTGCGGGCGTGCTCTCACCGAGATGCCAGAGGTGGGTTCCACCACTCGATAACCAGACATTCATCTCGGGATTCGGATCTGCATCGCCACCGCCGAGCGCCATGATGCTGGCCTCGTAATCATGAGTTTGAAACACCCGGGCCAACAGTGCCCGGAACTCAAGCGGGACCACGTGAACATTCATCCCCAGTTTGCTCAAATCGTCTTGAATCAATGTCGCCATCTTGGTGCGTTGCGCGTTTGAGGTGCTGGTAATGATGGAGAATTCCACCAAACGGCCTTGACGATCGACCAACTGATTCTCCCCACGCCACGAGAAGCCGGCTGTCTTCAGCAGTTCACGCGCATGATCGAGAGACTGTGGGGGATGGGGAATGGATTGATCAACCCATAGTTTGTTGGAGGGGCTGACGTTTCCCCAAAGGGCCTCCCCATGGCCGGCGTACACCAGTTTCACGATGGAATCGCGGTCAATACCGGCCGAGACTGCCTGACGAAATCTCACATCCTGAAACCAAGTCTGCTTGACAGAGATGCTGTCCTGATTCATGAGATCATTCAAGTTGAACAGCAGGAAGTCGTACTCAAGGCTTGGTCCGAGGTCAAAGACCTCGGTTCCGTCGGCTTGCGCTGCTTTAGACAAAAGGCGGTAGCTGTCTGCACCCAGGCGATTGATGGCATCGGTTTCACCCGCCTGAAAACGGATGACCTGCGCGTCTTCGTTTCCTACAAACAGAAATACCAGTTCGTCCAGGTAAGGCAGCCGGTTCCCTCTCTGGTCAATTTTCCAATAGTAGGGGTTGCGCTCCAGCACGATCTTCTGGCCAGGCAAATATTGTTTTACGCTGAAGGGCCCCATGCCCGCCATTTGATTCGGCGCGGTGGTCAGAGACCACACTTGGGCGAATTTTCCCTCCCTGTAAGGTTGCTCCAGAAGGTGGCGCGGCAGCATGGCCAGCGAGTCAAAAATTCGTTCCGCGGCTGCATAGGGTTGTGAGAGCGCAAAGCGAATCGTGTACTGATCAACTTTTTGCACTTCGATCGGCTTGCCGCCTACAACTAACAGATCCCGTTGCGGCGAGTGGACGTTTTCGTCGAGGTAGACATGGAAGGAAAACACGACGTCGTCGGCGTCGAAGGAATGGCCATCCGAAAATCGCAGGCCCTTGCGCAATTTCACCAGGAAAACGCGGCCGTCCTTGGAGACGCTCCAGGATTTGGCGAGGGCGGGCTCCGTTGCTTGGGTCTGCCGGTTGATGTGAATCAGGTCAGCATTCAGGCGCCCGATGACTTCGCGCGAAGGAGCATCTGCTGCCAGGACAGGATTCAGAGTCTTGGGCTCGCTGCGCTGCGCCAGGACCAATGTTCCCCCATAGCTCCCCGCCGGTTGGTCGCTGATTAGCAACTGCTCACTGCGCAGAACTGGCTGAGGGGAAGCGGCAAGGCAGACATGGCCGCAGGCGATCAAGAGGGCGACGCGACAACCCCAACGACGCATAAGAATCTCCAGCGGCTCAACTCTAAATTGAGCCAGATTGTAATCGTTCGTGAATGGCATTCGCTACCCCGAGGTAACCAAGAGAAGCAATCACCAGCGCCACCGCAGGCGCAAGCATCCACCAGCAGGACGTCAACACGTTGTACTGCTGCAGGGTCGCCAGCAGGTTGCCCCAACTGGGCACTGGTTCATTCACTCCTAATCCGAGAAACGACAGTGTTACCTCGGCGATCACGTACTGTGGCACGAGCAGAGCGGCCTGGGTGAGCAGGACGCCATAGGTATGCGGCAGTACGTGACGCCGCAGAATGTGTAAGTCAGAGGCTCCAAAACTGCGGCTCGCCATCACATAGGTGCGGCTCTTGGCGCTGAGCACGATTCCACGAACCAGCCGTGCAGGGCGTGCCCAGCCGATCGTGCCGATCACGGCAATCAGCAGGAAGAACGTCTGCACCGGACTGATCTGAAGTGGCAAGAACGAGCGGACCGCCAGCAGCAAGTACAGCCACGGCAGGACGAGAAACAACTCCACCAGGCGCATCGCCGATTCATCAACCCAACTTCCATAAAACCCTGAAATACAGCCGATCAGCAATCCGACGGTTAACGAAATAAGAGTCGCCAGCAATCCTGCTGCTAGCGAAATCTGCCCACCGTAGAGAGTTCTAGAAAGCAGGTCGCGACCGTAACCATCCGTTCCGGCCAGGAAAATCCTTGCTGGCGCCTCCACCCCCAAAAGGTGGACATTGGACTTGAGTAAACCACCAATTTTGTAGTCACACCCCTCAACCAGAAGGTGGATTGGGTACTCGTGATCGCGCGCTTCTTCGTATTCACCAAACCCGTCTTCGCGCGCTAGCCACCGGTACACGAAAGGACGAAAATGCAGTTGGCCACGGCTATCAACAAAGTGAATGCGCGTCGGTGGGGCGAAGGGGTGGTCCCGATTCTGCTCTGCGGGAGAATAAGGCGCGACGAACCCCGCGAAGAAGATAACCAGGTGTATGGCCACCAAAGCCACCACCGAAATCGCGACTTTTCGCGTTTTGGTCATGTTCAAGTGACCCGGATCCGCGGATCGAGGGTTACAAGTAGGACATCGGCCACGATGCTTCCCAGGATCATCAGGAGGGTTGATGCCATCACCGATCCGACCACTACGTAGACATCCCGCGCCATCGAGGCCTCAAGCAGAAGCGGTCCGAGACCAGGCCACCCCGTGATGACCTCTACCAGGAGTGAGCCGCTCAGCAGGCCCGCTACCGAGAATCCAAAGAGCGAACTCAACGGATTTGCCGCCGCGGGGAGCGCATATCGGAACAACAGGCGGAAGCCTGCTATGCCGTGCGCTCGCGCAGCCTGGATAAATGGCGCCTCCAGGACTTCAACCATGCTTGCCCGCACATGACGCAGGAGAATCGGGAGGCTGGCGAGCACAAGTGTTGTCACCGGAATCACCAAATGTCTGGCCACATCCCTTAGCCGCGCCCCCCCTCCGAAGGCATCCGCGTTCGCTGAGGTCATTCCTCCAGCCGGCAGTGCGTGCGTCCGCACGGCCCACGCGAGAAAGACAAGGGCGACCACCAATTCAGGTATAGCAATCAGAATGGAGGTACATGCCGAGGTGATGCGGTCGTCCCATTGGCCGTGGCGATGTGCTGTCCACATCCCCCATGGGACGGCGATCAGCCACACCAGGACGGTAGCAAGCACAGTCAGGAGCAGTGTGTTGCAGGCCCGTACCCACAGCAGACTCCTGACAGGGCAGTTGTAGGCGAACGAATAGCCCCATTCTCCGCGGATTACGGATCCGACCCAATTCGTGTAGCGGACTGGCAATGGCTGGTCCAAACCGTACTGGGACCGCAAGGCGGCGATGGTGGCCGGAGAAATCTGCGGATTCAGCTTCATCTCATCGAAGAAGTTGCCGGGAGCCAATGCGCTGAAGGCGAAACATAGGAGAGATGCGCCGATCAGCAGCAGCAATCCGTGAACCAGGCGACGCTCTAGATATCTCACGATTGGCCTCCAACGTGGGCCGCCCGAGACCAGTTCTCCAGGGGACGAACTGACCTCAGCAAGGCTTGCGTGTGTTCATGCTTCGGATTCTGGAAAACCACCTGCCGCGGCCCCTGCTCGACGATCCTGCCTTGATGCATCACCGCGACATAGTCCGCGACCTGCCCGACCAGTCCGAGATCGTGCGAGATCAATAGGTACGTAAGCGCATGCGCCTTCTGCAGATCGAGCAGCAGATTCAAGATCTGGGCTTGTGTCGATAAATCAAGCCCGGATAGCGATTCGTCCAGGACGATGAATGCGGGTTTCAGGGCAATCGCCCGTGCAATCGCCAGGCGCTGCCTCTGCCCGCCACTGAACTCGAGGGGCCGGCGGTCGGCCCAATTCCGTGACAGCCCAACTTCCTCCATCAGTTCGCACGCTCGTGACCGAAGCTGCGCACCACTCAATTTCCTCTGAACTCCCAGGGGCTCGGCGATGATTTCGGTCGCTGTAAAGCGCGGATTCAAGGCTCGCGCGGAATCCTGGAAGATCATCTGAAGCTGCGGACGCAGCGCTCTCATCTCTCCGTCACTCAACTCAGAGATTTTCCGTTCACGAAACCATATGTCGCCGTGATCTGTTCTCTCCAACATTGCCAGGCAACGGCCCATGGTCGACTTCCCCGAACCGGATTCACCCACCAGAGCCGTAAGGCTCGCCGACGCGATCTCAAAATCGACATCTGTAACCGCATCGACCACGAACTTCCTGCGCGAAAACGGCGTGCGCTGTTCGAACCGTTTTCGCAGCCCGACTGCCCGAACGAGGACAGAATTGCGTGGTCCCATGCTTTCAGTGCACATAGTTGAAGCAGCTCACGCGACGCCCTTCTTCCGGCGCGATCTGTCCTGGAGATTCTTCTTCGCAAACGCTGGTTTTCAACGAACATCGCGATGCAAAGATGCATCCCTTGGCTGAATAGTCGCTGGGCGACAAGTTCCCAGGGATCGCCGGCAGGTGCTCTCCTCCTCTACGTTTGCAACTCTCTTCAGACGGCACCAGCTGCAACAGAGCCTTCGTATAAGGGTGCAGTGGCTTGTGGAAGACTGCTGCTACTGGCCCTTCCTCGACCAGGCGACCGCCGTACATCACCATGACTCGATCGGCGAATCCACTTAACAGCGCTGGATTGTGCGTAATAAAGATAAGGGTGGACGCGAATCGTCGATTCAGCGCCTGCAGCACATCCAAGATTTCATTTTGCTTGCTGGCATCCAGAGACTGAGTCGGCTCATCTGCGATCACGATCTCCGGACGGCAAGACAAGGCCTGAGCAATCGCAATGCGATGCAGCTCTCCCCCGCTCAACTGATGGGGATAGGCACGATAGAACCGCTCTGTATCCGCGAGGCCGACCTCGTTCAACAACCCCGCGATGTGTGCTTGAGTCGACGTTCTCCCATGAGCGCGCAGAACTTCGGCGATCTGGTCGCCGACACGCATGACCGGACTCAGCGCGAGAGCGGGGTCTTGGAACACCATGGCGATCTGCGCCCCTCGCTTGGTCCTCCAATCGCGCTCCTCGAGTGTGAGAAGATTCATCTCATCAAACCAGATGTAACCGGCCGTGGTGGCTGACTTCGGAAGAAGCCCCAGAATGGAGAGGGCCAATGTGCTCTTACCCGACCCGGATTCCCCCAGCACCCCCACAATTTCGCCACGACGGATCTCGGCATCAACTCCGGCTAATGCCGGAACTGGTGCAGCCCCGTAGGTCACCCTAAGCCCGCGCATGCGCAGGACGGCCGGGGCATAGGCAGGTTTGGCACACGTGCCCAGCGGTTGAGTCCTCCCCCTGAATGCAACCAATTGTGACCTCAAACACTTGCGGGCACGAAGTTACGGACGTAACACAGCGGATAGAGACAATCTTCAAAGATGTCAGGGCTTGTCGTCTGGAGGAAGCGGCAGCTTTTGCTCGATTTCGAGGACTTTGTGCGGGGCATGAGTGTGGAAGAGCCGTCTCAGGTCCGGCGCGAATTCATGCAGCAGGTTGGTAGTCGCGTCCGATCCGAAAGCCCCTACAAATCGTGCCATGGTGCCTTCGAACGTCCGGTAGCGGTCCGGGTAGTAAGCGTTCTGCAGCGAGCTCGAGAACAACGCACCCAGGATTTCGGAGGTATTGACCTCGCTGTTTCCCCGGTCACTACGTGTGACCACCACTCTGGTGGCTGCGTAGAACGCCCGCGCCGCCACATTCTTTTTCCCACAACGGAAGTAGCGCGGATCCTGGCGCAACAGTGAAGACAGTACAAAACCCTGGATGAACCGCCGCGACTCCATGTCGGCGTAGCTTGCGCCCAGCCGTTTACCCCAACCCTGCATACCACCGCCATATTCGGGCCATTGTCCCAGGATCTGGTTCCAAGTCGCATCGAAAACGGCGGAGGCAAACGTCGATGGTGCATAGACCTGGTGGAGGAAGAGCTCAAACTTACAGTGGGTAGACAGAGGCCGGTAGACGGTAACGGATGGTGCGTCGGGTAAGGCTGTGTGCGGCTCGACCACCGAGCTGCCAAAGTCTGTTCGGCAGCGCGAAAACGATTCTGGCGATGGTGCCGTGGTCATGGCTTCGCCACTTATTGTCTCGGGCGACATACTATCAGCGCGCGTCGACACCTCCGAAACAGAAGATACTATTTGCGCTGTGGAAGCGACGCTGAATGCCGCCCAGGCGGCGATGGACAAAAGAATACCCACACAAAATCTGCGGCACTTGGCCGCCAGATTCCGCATTGCCGAAAGCGCCTTATCCTTCGGAGATTCCGGTATCATGAGGTTCACCCCACCGGAAGCAACAGGCTCGCGAGTACACCCGACGATCTAACCTCTGGCGCGCGTGCGTGCTGCCTTGCGGGCGGCTGCGCTTCTGCCGCGGCGGCCCTTGGTTCGGACCGCTTTCATCGCAGCACTCTGCCTTGCCGCCGAACCTCGTTTTCGTGCACTGGAACGCGCCTGCCGGGCCAACGACCGTCTCGAAGCGGCCCGATGTCCTTCTCTTCGCAGCGCTCGGCTGACCGCCCGCGAACGCGGCCGCGACGGCCGCTTGCGCGAACCACGTCTTCCCTTGCGCGAGTCACGCTGAGCCTGGCTCCTTGTTTTCGCGCTCGCTTGTCCCTTCTTCGGCTGTCTCAGCTTCACTCCCGCACTTCGGGCTTTCGATAGACCAATCGCGATGGCTTGCTTCGTAGACCGGGCGCCATGCTTGCCTTCGCGAACATGGTGCATTTCTTCGCGGACAAACTCGCCCGCCTGGGTACTGGGGGATTTCCCTTCTCGGGCGTCTTCGTGCGCGCGCGCTAGTGTTTCTTTTTCCGGCATGCCATCCTCCTTGGCGTAGGCTAGCTGCCGGAGGAGGCAAGAGGAATCATAGGGATGCTGTAGTTTACTGCGGAACGGTACTGTATCGAGAAAGTGGGATGGGCGAATCCATACCACAAATGTCACATCGGTTATGCCGCTCTGGTTTCGTTGCACAACTCCTGGTAATAGTCGCGTCCGCGCTCGTATCCGCGAGTAAAGGGATCCGCCAACGCAACGCCGGGATACTGTTTTTGCAACTCTTCCACCTGCATATTCATTTCGGACAGGACTTGGTCATACTCCTTGCAGCGCGTGCGCGCATGCAAGGCTGACTCAAAGCCCATGCGATAAAATTGTTCGTCTTCCCCGAAGGTTCTGCCGGACGCCCTATAGTGCTCCTCTTCCGCACCCCGCAATCCGATCCACCACTGCTCGCGTGCCGCGTCGATGGTTTCTGCGCCTTCAATGTCAAGCAGTGTCCGAAACCGGTTCGCTTCCTTGTCGTCTTCTGCCAGCGCCATGACCATGCTGCGTCCACGGCGCAACGCGTCTTCGTAAACAAACAACTCGTCTTCTGGCAGGCCCGTGGTCATCGAGTTTTCGATCTTTTCACCCGCTACGGCGCCCACACCCGCGCCCGCGGCCGCGAGCACGGCCCCGCCCAATAAGCCAATCGCCAGGACATGTCCGACGCCGGGTATGATGGCAGCCACGGCGAGTGGTCCGCTCGACAGACCCGCAGCCCCGCCCAGGACAGCGCCAATTGCCTTGCCCATTCCGGGTTGCTCAGAGGCAACCGTGGGAACCGCCTGCAATTGTTCTTTTACCCGTTCCGGGGTCAGAAGAGTCGCTCGCTCGTGTGGTACACCTGTAGCCTGTAACTGGGCCATGGCTCGTGCCGCGTCGTCTCGCGTGCGAAAGACACCTGTCACTGTTTTCATGCTTCGATCCTTTCCCGGGCAATACTCGCTCTCACCTTCTGCATCAAACCTCGCGAGGCCTGACATGATCCGTAAACTGAAATCCGATCAATATCGCTTGTACTCCCGCAAGAAAAACTCAAAGACCGGTCGCCGCCGCAACCTCGGCACTTTTTCCAGCAGGAAAGCCGCCGAAGCCCATGAACGCGCTGTCCAGTACTTCAAGCGGGGTTGAACAACCTGGCCCTGCCTGTTCGGAACCTGTAGCGTGCATTCTTTCCACTTACAAACCATAAGCTTGGCCCTTGCGGCCTAACCATCCGGTAAGGTCTGTACGTCCCTCAGTGGTCTCCCAGCAAAGCCACATACATCGCTCGCCGTACGGACCGCCTGAATCCAAGCTACAAACATCGCAGTGCCGGGACAAGTTCGAGCAACCTCCCGAGCAATATGCCCGCAGGTCAGCCTGAATCTCTCCCCTAGGGATGCTTCTTGCTTTGGGACCTCTCTTATCTGTTAGAGACCTAAACAGCCTTTTGGATGCGTGTTGTCTCTACAATTTTTTTAAGGTCTTCTGCGAACACCCTGATCTGTTGGCGCCACGCTGACGCGCCCCGTCCATTTCAGCGGGAATTGTTTCAGAAGTTCCAGAAAAACTCCGTTAGTCCAGCCAAAACCGACCACATTCTCTCGGTATCCCTCAGCTACAGCGGCATTGGACGAGTCAGCGACGACGTTGTATTTCTCGCGAATCGTCCCGTCGCGTTCAAAGTTTGCCAGCACCATGGAAAGGAACTTCGTGGAGACACGATCCGCATCAGTGTTGAAACCATACCGCCGCAAACCTTCGACGGCGATGAGCTGCAATGGCGCCCATCCATAAGGGAGATCCCACTGCACTCCGGTCGCTCGGGTGCTCATCGCCAGGCCACCGTCATGCTCGAAAAGGTGCAGACTGCTGGCCACCGCTCGGGCCTGCTCGGAAGTAGCGATGCCAACCCAGAGCGGGTAGAGAGTGGCCAAATATTCGTAAGACGATGACGTGTTTTTCTCGAAGTTGTAATCGAAGTACATGCCTCGTTTCTGGTTCCAGAGCAGCTTCTGGACCAAGGCTCGTCGTTTCACCGAGCGCTCGTGCCATCGGATGGCACTCTGCCGGTCGCCTAGGATCGTGCTCATCTTCTCCAAGTCCGTCTCCGTCTTGTACAGTAGGCTGTTGAGACAAACCGGGACGTAGTGGTGTGTGTCGGCGCCATACGGGCCAAATCGGAAGGTGATGTCAAAGCCAGACTCCCTCATGCTGCGGTCGCCTTTGTAATACTCCCGGCTCAGAGCAACATAGGTAAGCGGCTCGCATTTCGATTGAACTGCAGCCCGGCTCTCATTCTGGCAAAGCTGTAACCGGTAGACCGCATACGGAATCGTGTCCGGCCTTTCCGCCTCCAGGAGATATGGGCTCATCTCATCGTGACGCAAGAAGTAAGTCAGAACGTCGTGATAGTACCCGGCTTCATCTTTCAGTCCTTCAGGAACTGGCCCATCGCCGAAATCGTAGTAGCGCGACAGGCCAGTGGTGCCGGCAAGATGCAGCTCCCACGTCCACATCTCATAATCCTTCTCGACGTAGCGATAAGCCCTGGCCAGCCACGCGCGGTCATCCCGTCGGCTCGCTTTATCGGCGTCGTAAACTGCCATGATCATCGAACTGAGAAACGGCGGCTGCGATCGCGTCAGATAATAGGTACGGTTTGCATTGAGCACCGCGCCATAGTGCTCGATCTCGAAGAAGAAATTCTCCACCATCCCTCGAGCTAGATCGACCTTCCCCGAGCGCAGCAGCCCACGAATGATGAAGTAGCTGTCCCAGCCATACATTTCGTTGAATCGTCCCCCAGGAACGACGTATGGATTGGGCAGGAAGAGCAGCCCCGGAGGGTCGATCCTTTGCCCTGCTGCCTGACCCGGCTCGCGAATCGCAAACGGCAGATGTTCCAATTGAGCTTTGCACTCCTTTGTATCCCGAAGGGTCGCGGCAGGAACTTGAAAGCCCGCAGGCAAGTAAAGAACCGAAGCCTGTGCCAGCTTGCTGTCGCTGATGCCCTGACAGTTGTTAGTGGAGCGGGTCAACTGGTCCCACGAGGCGTTGATGTAATCAACGATCGCCTGCAGGCCATGCGCACGGCGGACCGGCTGAGCAGGGCCTCGCTGGCGGTTTCTTGCATAACCGCGACACTCGAGCACCAGCGCCCAGAGCACAAGAAGGACTAGGGCCCGGTGTAACCATCGCAACTTCCGTTGACTATGCCCTTGTATCTCAACCCTGTTCATCGTATCTGCCATGACTGGAAATCGCACTCCGCCAAAACTACTACGGAATGAAACCGCTTCGGCATCCCCGAAACCCTGTATTGATTGCCGATTATGCCACGCCGAAAATCCACGTTGAGGAACAACCCGCAATGGGATTTCTAAAAACATTCAAAGACGGAGACTTCGTGCCCACCTCGGGTCTCTACGCGTCGCTTCATTCCACACCACACCGGCTCATTGAACGCACGGTCTACCTAAAAGGCAGCAAGTTTCAGCGATGCCGCATGTGTCCGCTGGGTGTGTTGTACCGCTTGGAAGAACCAAGCGTTTCAATATCTGCGGTGGACTTGCTTCAAGACGGATTAACCGCCAGCTAGCAGACACCTCCTCTGATGGACCCAGCGAGTGCGCCGCTACGTTTCTTGGGGAATGCAACTCAAAAAAAACCAGCCGCCCGCCTGGGCCATGCCGAACTACATCCGTCTATTGGTTCACGCGCAAGAGCATCAGAGTACCGTCTTCCAGTTTCACGTTGTTCTTTTCCGAGCTGATCACCGAGCCTTGTGCTCCCCCGGCAAGCTTCAAATTGGGGTTGTTTATCACGCCTTGTGTCTGGGCGGTGACCTGCGGCATGCTCGCTCCTGGTTGAGGAGCTCCATCTCCACCTCCGGGCGGCGGCATAGACATTCCAGTAGGCCGACCGCCGCGTGTCGTGTCGTTCGCCATATTGCCTCCGGCTCCTGACGATAATCCGCCGCCTCCGCCACCCTCGTTCGCGGACGGAAAGACGATGGCTTGAATCGACATGGGCAGAGAGGTGTCTCCCTCTTTCATCGTGGCGCTATCAAATACCACCGTGATCTGCGATTCTTTCTGTTCCTTGCTCCGCGGCTGAACCGCGGTTACGTGCCCTTTCACCTTTGCGTCCTTCGCAAGGATGACCTCACCGTCGTTCGCCCTGAGATCCTGCGTGACCTTGGCCTCAACCGGATCTCCCGGTTTCAACTTCTTTGCATCGAGGCTGCGCGCGAGTACGACCGGAATCACGCTGCCAGGAGCAATCTTCACCCGTTGTTCCCCGGCCGCAGGCGGCGCTTGCCCCGTGGAATTCGGCGCGGTTTGTGCCCGCGCTGCCGAGGACACCATAATTCCGCTTAAGCCTGCAATGAGGATCCATCGCATGAGTTTTCTCCTCGGCTGTAAAAGTGCCTTATAGACAAATTCTAGTCCTCCCCTGTGGCTAACCTGATAAAACTTCTTGTGCGCTCCTATTAACCATCTCGCTATACGCGAGAAACCCTACTTTCATGGCGAGGATCTGCATAGGAACGACTTCGGACGCGCGTCGTCACAGAACCGAGGGAAGACTAGGCTATTGTTCAAGAAGACCAAACTACTGCAATGCGATGTGCCGTGCCTTCCGGTTCTCCGTGCGCGGTTGATTTCTCAGCCAGTCACAAACAAAACCACACACTCTCGACCCCTCGAAGTTGCGCCGGACTGCGTCGATCACGGCTACGTGTGGGGTGTCTCGCAAACCGGAGAAGCCAACCCAATAAGGGACATGGAATTCCGGCAGAGTCGCTTTGGCATGGATCTCCAGGTCGCGGACTCGAAAGAAGCCGCTGCCAAAGACCGAGCGTCGGACTTTGTCGGTCAATAATTGTTGACTCTCGTCCCACGACAGGGCTGCCGGCGCGCGATTGCGGGTCGGCACACAAAGCAGATCCTCCGCAGGAAGTTCTCCCTGAAAAAGATAGGGATCGAACTTCCCGGTGACTGCGTCTTGCGCCAGCCAACGACGTTGATGCCGGCCGTAATTTGAAATCTCGACGACAAACAGCCGAAACGGAATATGTACCAGGGCAATGGAACGCAGCGGCCCCTGCCGGAGAGCTCGGGCCCAGGCCGCTACACCGCGGCCCTCAAATTGAGCGACGGCGTCTCCCTCGGTCATGTTCGGCTTCAGGCTGATGATGGTTTCCATATGCACTCGTTAGCGAAAATAAATCCATAACCCTACGGTCGTGGCGACTAAAGCCAGGCTGAAGACCACATTGATGCGGTGCTCCAGCGTCGTTTCCCGTGCCGGCTTGTAATGCGGAACCGAAACAGCCACCGTATCGAGTTTGTCATCGACGGTTGCAAACGTGAGGCCTGCCAGCCTCCGGCGGTCAGGAGCGGGAGTTACCAGGCTCACGCCGATCAAGACAATCGAGCAGACGACAAACATCAGGATGGCGTAGTGCAGAAAGTTGATGTCCACCAGCCAACGGACCACTGGCGATGTGAAGGGCCCTGTCCCCGTGCGGTCGGCGATCTCGAGAACAAACCTCGCAGCTCCCATGGCGAATCCCGCCAGCAGCGAACTAATGGCCCCAGCGCCATTCATCCGGGGCCAGAGAATTCCGAGGATGAAACAGGCAGCAATGGGCGGGCTGATATACGCCTGCACGCTCTGCAAGTAGATATAAAGCTGGCTGCTGATGAGGTGAATGAACGGGACCCAGGCCAGGCCCAACAGCACCATTACGCCGGTGGCCGCCCGGCCGAAACTGACCAGTTGATGTTCCGTCGCTTGCGGGCGCACCTTCTTGTAGAAATCCAGCGTGACCAGAGTGGACGCCGAATTGAAAACCGAACTCATCGCCCCCATCAAGGCCGCCAGCAAGGCTGCGATCATCAGACCCACCAATCCGGGAGGAAGCAGATTGATGATCAGTGTTGGATAGGCGATGTCCCCGTTGCTGACCGCTCCGTTCGCGCCAACCTGGAACATGTCTCGGTAGAGGGCAAAGGCAATCAACCCCGGCAACACGAGGATGAACACCGGAAGCACCTTCAGAAATCCGGCGAAGATGGTCGCGGCCTTGGCATGGCCCTCATCTTTCGCCGAAAGTACACGCTGCACTATCACCTGGTCGGTACACCAGTACCAGATACCCAGGATCGGCGCCCCGAGGAAGATCCCGGTCCAGGGAAACTCGGGATCACTTATCGGTTTGATCATGTGGAAGTAAGCGGCAGGCACGGCCGCCCGCAATCCTTCAAAACCGCCGACACGATGCAAGCCGATCAGAGTGAGAATGACGGCCCCAGCGACCAGAATCAGCGTCTGCACCATGTCGGTATAGATCACGGCTGCCAGCCCACCGGCGATGGTGTAGATTCCGGTGGCGATCACGAGCACGACTGCTGCGGTCAGCGGGCTCCAGCCGACTACCCGGTCGAGCACTACTGCTGCGGCATACAGGTGCACAGAAATCTTGGTGAAGATGTAAGCGATTATGGAAATGGCCGCCAGATAGACCGCGCAATGCCTGCTGAAGCGCCGCTCCAGAAATTCGGGCATGGTGAACACGTTGGAGCGCAGATAAAACGGGACGAATACCCATCCCAGGACCAGCAGAATCAGGCATGCCAGCCATTCAAAGTGGCCTACGGCCAGTCCGGTCGTGGCCCCCGACCCGGCCAGACCGATAAAGTGCTCGGTCGAAATGTTCGAGACAAACAACGATGCGCCGATCGCGAACCATCCCACGTTGCGGCTGGCCAGAAAGTAGTCGGTCGAGGTCCGCTCCTTCCGGGCAAAATACAACCCGATGCCAAACACCACCGCGAAGTAGCTGCCAATGATGATCAGATCAATTGTCGTCAGGGCTTTGTGGGTCAGGTGGACCATATCTGTGCCTTCCGCACCTGTGCTAATGGACCGCGAACCAAATGATGCGCACTTTACCTTTGGAGTTGCGCGACATAGACCGCGAACGGCTCCAAAGATAACTGCGGCCAGCCACTTTGTACAACCGAATGTTTCATGGTACTCAGCAAGGGACGCGGACTGGCTGAGGACCCTAACGACGAGAGGTCGAAGCGCACCTGCTGCAGGGTACTCGACATGTTCAAGACAACCAGAACGGTCTGCTTCTCGGTTTTCCGTAAATAGGCCAGAACATGAGGATCATCCTGATTCAGCGGAAGGTAGTCGCCGTCGAGCAGTGCGGGAGTGTTTCGCCGCAGAGCCAGAAGCCGCTTATAGAAATTGAGCACAGATTCCGGGTCCTTCAGTTCGCTCTCGACGTTGTGGGTCGTATAGCTGGGTGGTATCGGCAGCCAGGGTGTGCCACCACTGAATCCGGCGTTGAGACGCTTATTCCACTGCATGGGCGTGCGTTCTCCATCTCGGCCTTTATCAACCGGCCAGCCCACCCTCCCCACCGGATCTTTGACATCTTCTTTCCTGACCGGAGTGTTGTTCTCCATGCCGATCTCTTCGCCGTAGTACATGATCGGCGTTCCCCGGAGAGTCAGATAGAGCGCCGCCATCGACTTGGCGATTGCGTCGTTGTGTTGGCCGTCGCCATAGCGCGAATAGGAGCGCACGATGTCATGATTGCTGATCACAAAAACCGGCCACCCGCCCGCAGACTCTACGGCCGCGATGTGGTTTCGAAATGCAATGGCCGA
>Ga0335082_10001468_pt1 | contig 25193 bp, 26 predicted proteins | sample Lox_Sample_41_FD_206718 | JGI IMG/M metagenome (GOLD analysis project Ga0335082, IMG submission 206718) | Soil microbial communities from Loxahatchee National Wildlife Refuge, Florida, United States - Lox_Sample_4.1 | ecosystem: Environmental > Terrestrial > Soil > Wetlands | place: USA... | reverse complement strand
CGTTGAGATCCGCATAGCCGCGAGCCGCGAAGAAGCGGTTGACGGCGTTGCGCCGGGTCTTCCAGTCTGCCCACTCCTTCGCGTCGGAGATCTCGGGACCCGAGGTCGTCCCGGTGATGCAGTCCACCACGAAGCCCGTGGCGTCGTTGGAAGAGACCGTGATCATGTCCTTGACGGCGCGCGAGAGCTCCGGCGTGTCCTTCAGCCGCCGGGCCTCCTTCTCTGTCTCGTAGTAGGCGAGATAGAAGGCCTTGACCACCGAGGCCGGGTAGTACGCGACATCGCCACGGTAGGCGCCGGCCGGGACGGACGGCGACGGGGAGAGCTCGACGAGCGAGAGGGACAGGCCCTCCGCCGTCAGCCCCTGCGAGCCGAACTCGGCGACCGTTTCGGCGGCGACGGAGGCCAGGAACGCGTCGAGCTCGGCCGAGCGTGCGATGGAGGCCGGGCGGGCGGCGGGCGCACCGGGGAGCGAGGCGGCGAGGAGAAGAACGGTGGCCGCGGCGGAAGACCGCCTCAGGGCCGGGCCTCCGACTCCGCCAGGCGCAGCCGGCGGTGCTTCCGGTAGATCAGGAACGCGACCGTCGAGACGGCCGTCCAGGGCGCCGCGATCATCAGAAGAATCGAGTAGTAGAAGCCCACGCCCAGCGAAGCCGAGCCGCCGGGATACTCGCCGTCCGGAACCGCATCCTTGCAGTTGGGACAGGCCGAGGCAACGGCGGGCAGGACCAGCGCCACGAGCAAGACGACCAGCAGAGCGCGCGCGACGGGCTTCACGGCCAAAATCCTACCACCGGACCCTGTAGAGCATGACGTAGATCACGACACCGGTGACCGAGACGTACATCCAGAACGGGAACGTCCACCGCGCGGCACGGCGATGCTCGGCGAAGCGCCCCTTCTGGGCGAGGTACAGGGTTCGCAGCACCATCGGCACGATGAGGGCCGCCAGGACCGTGTGGGTGAAGAGGATCGTGAGATAGACGGTCCGGACTGCGCCGTGGCCCGGAAAGCGCACCGAGCCCACCTGCGCGTGATACACGAGATAAGAGACGAGGAACGCCGCGGAAGTCCAGACGGCCGACAGCATCAGCCGGTGATGCCTGTCGACCTCGCGTCTCCGGATCGCCCGATACGCCAGCGCGAGCAGCACGCCGCTCGCGGCGTTCAAGGCCGCATTCAGCGTCGGAAGGTCATGAACACTCAGAAGAGGTAAATGATCGTAAAGAGGATGATCCAGACGAGATCGACAAAGTGCCAGTACAGCCCCAGCGTCTCGATCCCCTGGTGGTGCGCCTGCGTGAGCTTGCCGAGGAAGGCCTTGCCGGTCATGTAGGCCATGCACACGACGCCGCAGAACACGTGGAAGCCGTGGAAGCCCGTCGTCGTGAAGAAGACCGACCCGAAGAGGCTCGAGGAGGGCGTGAAGTGCTCATGGAAGAGCAACTTGTTGTACTCGTACACCTGCACGCTCAGGAAGCCCGCTCCGAAGAGCAGGGTCAGCGACAGGAAGAGCTTCATCTTGCGCGTGTCGCCCCGCTGAATCGCTGCCAGAGACTGGACCATCGTCACGGACGAGCAGATCAGGATGAAGGTATTGAACGCCGTCAGGGGAATGTTGAGCGTCTTCGAGGGGTCCGGCCAGGAGGACGAGGAAAAGCGCAGGACCAGGTAGGCGCCGATCAGGCCCGTGAAGAACATGACCTCGGAGCACAGGAACACCCACATCCCCATCTTGTCGTGAGGGATGCCGGTCGTCGAAGGGGGCTCGAGATGCTGGTCGGCGGTCGCGGCGTGGGACGTCATGAAGCTCCTCTCCTACGGACGCGGCAGGAAGTGCTCGGCCAGGCCGACGGACACGAGGATGACGCCCAGGATCAACGTCGAGGCAACGATGAGCCCCAGGGTCTTCCGTTCGAATTTCAGGTGCATGAAGAAGAGGGCGACGAGCAGCGCTTTCGTGCCCGCCATGAGCACCAGCCCGATGGCCAGCGGCACGAAGTGCCCGTGCAGCCACGTCGCGTAGCCGACCTCGACGACGGTCATGCCCGCCAGCCAGTAGAAGATCGCCATGTAGTTCGGGGTCTTGTGCTCCTGTTCCATCACGTCTCCCTCAGTGTGCTCGCGACAGGATGAAGAGGATCGAGCCGAAAAACAGGCTCGCTCCGACGAGAACCAGGATGAGCAGCGTCCTGCGGCTGGCGGCCGTGCGGTCCATGGCGCTCACCGGTCGAACACCATCAGGCCCAGCATGGCTGGCAGATAGAGGACCGACGCCAGAAAAAGCCACCGTGCCGAGGCCAGCGAGCGCGTTCGCGCGAACGCCGCCGCAAAGTAGAGGAACGCCCCCCCGAGGAGAAGCGCGCCCGCCAGGAAGACCGGCCCCGCTGCCGAGAGCTCGCCCGCGACCAGAGCAGCCGGCAGGAGAGCGGCGGCGTAGAGCACGGCCTGGCGGCCTGCGGAGCGCCCGCTCTCGTCCGTCACCGTCAGCATCGGGAAGCCGCCCCGCGCGTAGTCCTCTCGGTAGATCCAGCCGATCGCGAGGAAGTGCGGCAGCTGCCACAGGAAAAGCACCGCAAAAAGGGCGAGGGCACCCGCCCCGAGCGTGCCCCGGGCGGCGGCCCAGCCCATGAGCGGCGGGATGGCTCCCGGCACCGCTCCGACGATGGTGCAGAGGGACGTCACGCGCTTCAAGGGCGTGTAGGCCAGAACGTAGCTGCCGAGCGCGGCCGCACCCAGGATGTAGGTCAGGCCGTTGACGGTCGCCAGCAGGCCGAGGCCCGCCGCCGAGAGGACCAGGCCGAACGCCAGGGCATCGGCGGGGGTGACTCGGCCGGAGGGAAGCGGCCTCTTCTCGGTGCGGTTCATGCGCGCGTCGGCGTCGCGCTCGGCGTACTGGTTCAGGACGGAGGCCCCGCACGAGACGAGCGCCGTGCCGGCGAGGAGCGCGCCGAGCGCGGCGGCCGAGAAAGCGCCCGTCAGGCCCAGGGCATAGCCCACGGCCGTGGTGACGAGCACGAGCATCGTGATCCGGGGCTTCGTCAGCTCGACGAAGTCGGCCACGCGCGCGCGCGGCGCCGCGACCGCGGCGACCGGGACTACTTCCATGCCATCACCTCAGCCCGTGCCGCAGGGGCGGGGCTCGTCCCCGCCCGCAAGGGTCGCTCGGCCACAAGGGCCACTCCTGCGGCGCGGACGGATCGCCGGGATATCAAGGCGAAGACGACGGAGGCGCCGAGCAACAGCGCGCCTGTCGCGACGTGCGCCGTGGTGATCAGCACATCTTTCTTCGAGAGGACCGTCAGGGCGCCGAGAGTTCCCTGGGCCGCAACGATTACGGCCATGAACCAGGCCATGCGAGCCAGGCCCGGGCGGCCCGCCCGGACGGCCAGGACGACGCAGGCGGCCACGGCGCAGGCCACGACGACCGCGCCGACCCGGTGAGCGAAGTGGATCGCCACGGCGAAGGAGGTCATCGGCGGAACGAGACGGCCGAAGGCCAGCGGGAAGTCCGGGATCGCCAGCCCGGCCTTCGTGTGGCGCATCACGGCGCCGAGCAGGAGCTGGAGGAACACGAGGGCCGTGGCCAGGACGGAGGCGCGCGAGACAGCGGACGAGGGGGCGCTCTCCCCCGCCGCAAAACGCGGGGAGGTCACGACGGCGAGCGTCACGGCGATGCCGAAGAAGGTCTGGGCCAGGCACGCATGGGCCACGGAGACGGCCGTGGGCAGCAGGAAGAGCACGGTCAGGCCGCCGAGCACCCCCTGCGCGACGACCGCCGCGAGGGCCGCCCAGCCGAGGCGGCGGACCCATTGCCGTTTCTCACGAAGCTGCAGCCACACGGCGAGAACCACCGTCATCAGTCCGACCGTGGAAGCGACGAGGCGATGGGTGTGCTCGAAGCGGATGCCGCCCACCCATTTCGAGACCGGGAACGTGAACGGATTCTGCCCGTACGTCGTCGGCCAGTCGGGCACGGAGAGCCCGGACTCGGTGGACGTCACGAGCCCCCCGGCCACGACGAGCAGAAGCGTCGCTGCCGCCGTCGCCACGGCGAAGCGGTGGAGGCCGCGGCTCACGGAAGGATCAGCCATGCGCTCCGGCGGGCTTGGCTCCCGGCGCGGGCGCTTCCCACTGCGGCCAGTAGTCCGGCGTGTGACCGGGAGCGTTGAACTCGTAGGGCCCGCGGTAGACCGTGGGCGAGTCTCCCTTGAAGTTCTCGTGCGGAGGCGGCGAGGTCGTCAACCACTCGAGCGTGTTGGCGTGCCACGGGTTGTTCGAAGCCTTGGGCCCGCGCCGCATCGAGAGGAAGAAGTTCAGGACCAGGATGATCTGCGCCGCGCCGAGGACGAAAAGCGCGATCGTCATGACCTGGTTCATGGGCTGCAGGCCCTTCAGGTGCTCGTACTGCGTGTAGTCGTAAATCCGCCGCTGCATGCCGCGCATGCCCAGGAAGTGCATCGGGAAGAACACGACGTTGAACGCCAGGAACGTCAGGAAGAAGTGCACTTTCCCCCACGTCTCGTTCATCATCCGGCCGAACATCTTCGGGTACCAGAAGTACAGGCCGGCGAAGGCGCCGAAGAGCGAGCCTCCGAACAGGACGTAGTGGATGTGTCCCACGATGAAGTAGGTGTCGTGGATGAAGATGTCCACCGGCGTCGAGGCCATGAACACTCCGGACAGGCCGCCGATGACGAACATCGAGACGAACGCCAGCGCGTTCAACATCGGAGTGGCGAACCGGATGTCTCCGCCCCAGAGCGTCCCCAGCCAGTTGAACGTCTTGATGGCCGAGGGCACGGCGATGACCATCGTCGAGATCATGAACGTCGTCCCCAGGAGCGGGTTCATGCCGCTCTGGAACATGTGGTGGCCCCACACGATCCAGCCGAGGCCCGCGATGCCCATGATCGAGTAGGCCATGGCCCGATAGCCGAAGATGGGCTTGCGGGCGAAGACCGGCAGGATCTCCGACGTGATCCCCATGGCCGGCAGGATCATGATGTAGACCTCGGGGTGGCCGAAGAACCAGAACAGGTGCTGCCAGAGAAGCGCCTGGCCGCCGCCCGCGTTCTTCAAGGGCACGCCCGAGACCACGAGGCCCGCCGGCAGAAAGAACGTCGTGCCGAGCACCCGATCGAAGAGCAGCATGATCATCGCGCCCGAGAGAACGGGCAGCGCCAGAAGCAGCAGGATCGCGGTGATGAAGAGCGCCCAGACCGTCAGCGGCAGCCGGAAGAACGTCATGCCGGGGACGCGCAGGTTGATGATCGTCGTGATGAGGTTGACCGCCGTCAGGAGCGACGAGATGCCGAGAACCAGCAGCGACAGGAGCCAGAGGGTCTGCCCCTTCGGCTGGACGGCCGACAGCGGCGCGTAGGAGGTCCATCCGGACTGCGCCGCCCCTCCGGTCACGAAGAACGACCAGATGATGAGCACGGCGGCCGGCACGGCCGTCCAGAACGACATCATGTTGAGGCGCGGGAACGCCATGTCGCGGGCGCCGATCTGCAGGGGTACGACGAAGTTCGCGAACGCGCCCAGGAGGATCGGCATGATCGCGAAGAAGATCATGATCGTCGCGTGCATCGTGAACAGCGAGTTGTAGAACTCGGGCAGCATCTGGCCGCCGGGCATGCCTTCGGGCATAAGCTTGCCCATGAACGCGATCGGCCTGCCGGGCCAGGCGAGCTGCCAGCGCACCAGCATGGCGAGCAGGCCGCCGATGACGAGCATGAAGAGCGAGTAGAAGAGGTACTGCTTGCCGATCACCTTGTGGTCGACCGAGAAGACGTACTTGCGCCAGAAGGACGTCGGCTCCGGATGGACTCCCGGCGGCAGCTCGTGGACGGCGGCGGCGGTGCTCATGAGGTCGGCTTTGCCTCCTGGGTAGCCGGGGCGGCCTCTGCCGCCTGCTCGGCCAGCCACTTGTCGAACGCTTCCTGGGTGTCGACGGTCAGAAATCCCTTCATGCGGTAGTGACCCAGCCCGCACAGCTCGGCGCATGCGATTTCCCAGTGGCCGACCGTCTTGCCGTCGAACCAGATGCGGGTCGTCATGCCGGGGACGGCGTCCTGCTTGACCCGGAACTCGGGCAGGAAGAAGGAGTGGATCACGTCCTTCGAGCGCAGCGTCACGACGACCGGCTTGCCGACCGGTATGTGCATCTGGTTCAGGGTCACGATGTCGTCCGGGGTGAAGAGCTTCCCGTCCGGGCCCGGGTAGTGGATGTTCCAGGCGAACTGCTCGGCTTCAACGCCCACCGGCATCCCGTCCGCCGGCATGCGCTGCTTGACGTCGGCCCAGATGCGGCGGGACATCAGAGCGAGCACCACGCAGATGACCGCCGGCACGATCGTCCAGACGACCTCGACCTTGTTGTTGCCGTGCGTGTACACGACCTGCCGGCCCTCGCGGTGGCGGTACTTCCAGAGGAACAAGACGAGCAGAAACTCGACGACGACGAAGATGACGCCGGTGATCCAGAGGATCAGCCAGAACATCCTGTCGATGTCGGTCGAGAAGCTCGACACGCCTTCCGGAAGCTGCATCCAGAACGGGATCGCCGCGAGGGTGGCCGGCAGCGCGCTCACGTCAGCCCTTGAACGAGAAGTCGACCGTCTTCGACTCGGCGCCCGAGACCGTCACGTTCTGGTCCTGCGTTCCATACTTCTCGTGCCAGGCCTCGATGACGTAGTTGCCCGGCGGCACGTTCTTGATCTCGAAGACGCCCTGGTCGTTGGTGACAGCGTAGAACGGGTGGTTCAGGACGGCGCAGTAGGCGCCCATCCACTTGTGGACGTCGCACTTGAAGCGGACCGGCACCTCGGCCTGGTCGAACTTCTTGGGAGTGACCATCTTGGCGAAGGGCTGGCCGATGTTGAACTCGGCGTTCTTCTTGGGCAGGGCGTGGATGTTGTGGAGCGTCGAGTCGCTGTTCAGGATGTTCAGGGTCTGCCCCACCTGGATGCCGAAGACATGAGGCTGGTACTGACAGCTGTGCTGGTCGAGCGTGACGGCGTCCTTGGGGGGCGGATAGCTCCCGGTCACTCCCTCCTTGAGGTACACGATCACCCAGCGGAGCGTCTTGTTGGAGTTGACGACGACCTCCTGCGAGTAGACCGGCTCCTTGTGTTCGGCCTTGCAGAAAGCGTCGGCGTCCATCTTGATCAGCTCCATTTGAGGCGCGGTGCCGTCGAACGCGACCTTCCCGGTCAGCGTGGCGGCGCCGGCGGCCGGGGCGGCCGCAGCCGCCGGAGCGGCCGCGGGAGCGCCGGCGGGCGCGGCGGCCGGAGCGCCCTTCTCGGGCTCCATCAGGGCATCCTCGTCCTTCTTGCCGCCGCAGCCGACCGTGAGGGCCAGGCCGGCGCAAAGGGCAAAAGCGATCGACAGCGTCTTCGACATGCGTTTCTCCTTTGGTTCGATTGGGGACTGGGCTCCGGCGTCGCGGGGCGTCACAAATGGGCGCCTGGGCGCCAGAGGCATCGGAATCATGAAAAACGGGCGGATCATATAGAACCGCTCCCGGTCATTCAAGACGGCGACGGGCTAGACTGCGCGGGTTCTCATGCCGACCACCCTCGAGATCGCCGGCGTCGCCAAGTCGTATGCGGGGCCGCCGCTCTTCGCGAATCTCTCGTTCACGGTCGCGGGCGGCCTCACGGCCATCGCGGGCAAGAACGGGAGCGGCAAGACCACCCTCGTCAAGATCCTGGCGGGACTCCTGCGGCCGTCGGCCGGCTCCGTGCGGGTGCTCGCCGACGGCCAGGCGCTTGCCGGCGACGCGAAGCGGCTGGCGGTCGGGTGGGCCGGGCCGGATCTCGCCTTCTACGAGGACTTCACGGCGGAGGAAAACCTGCACTTCTTCGCCAGGGCCGCCGGCCGGCCGGCCGACCCGGCCGACGTGAGGCGCCGGCTGACAGAGGTGGGACTCGCCGGAGCCTCCCTCGGACGGCACGTGGGCGCCTTTTCCACGGGCATGCGGCAGCGACTGCGCCTGATTTTCGCCGCCCTCTTTGACCCGCCGATCCTGCTCCTGGACGAGCCCACGCTGGGCCTCGATCTCGAGGGCCACGCGGCGGCGGCCCGGCTCGTGGCGGCCCACAGGCAGCGGGGGGCCGTTCTCGTCGCGTCCAACGACGAGCGGGATTTCCCGTCGCCGGACCGGCGCATCGAGCTCTCGGGAGTGTCGTGAGCGGCCTGTCCCGCGCGTGGGCCATCACGGCCAAGGACGCCGCCCAGGAGCTGCGCCGGCGCGTGGCCCTCGCGGCCGTGTTCTTCTTTGCGGCCACGGCCCTGACGCTCGTCTCCTATGCCATCGGGCCGTTCGGCCTCCGGCCCGAGGACCGCGTGGCCGTCAACGCCGCGATGTTCTGGATCATCCTGTTCTTCTCGGCGGCGACCGGCCTGCCCCGCGCTTTCGTGCGGGAAGAGGAGACCGGGACCGCCCTGGCCCTGCGGCGCGTGGCGGGCGCGCCGATCGTGCTGGCCGGCAAGACCCTCTTCAACTACGCGCTCTTCCTGGCCATCGCCGCCGTCGTCGTGCCGGGTTTCGCCATCCTGCTGGAGTGGGAGGTTGCGTCACCCATGGCCCTCGTTGCCGTCGTCCTGCTGGCGGGCTGGGGGCTCGCTGCGGTCTCGACCTTTCTCTCGGCGCTGGTTGCGCAAGCCGGCCAGAAGAACGTTCTCTTCGTCGTGATCTCGTTCCCGATGCTGCTGCCGCTCGTGCTTTTCGCAATCTCGGCGACACTGGCCGCTACGCGCGGCGAGAACCTCATGGTCACTCTCCAGGTGATCATCGCGTATGACGGCGCCGCTACGTGCGCCGCATACCTTCTCGCCGGCGCGGTTTGGGACACCTAGATCGTTCGGATAGAATCCGGGCCCGACCGCGAATGAGGATTCTGAAAGTCCTCCTGCTCCCCTTTACGGCGATCGTGATCGCCGCGGCCTTTCTGTGGCCTGCCCCGTCCCAGGGCTTCATCGGAGAGTCGTCGCGCATCGTCTTCTTCCACGTTCCCTGCGCGATCGTGGGCACCGAGGCCTTCCTGGTGGCCGGCGTTTTCTCATTTCTCTACCTTCGGCGCTCGGATCCACGCTCCGACGACATCGCCAACGCCTCCGTTCGCCTCGGTCTCCTCTTCGCGATTCTCACGGTGGTGACCGGTTCCCTCTTTTCGAGAATCATGTGGGGGGCCTACTGGAACTGGGATCCCCGGCAATCGTCCTTTCTTCTGCTGATCTTTCTGTACTCCGCGTATCTCTTTCTGCGGGCGGCCATCGAAGACCCCGACAAGAAGGCTCGCCTGGCCGCCTCCTACGCGCTCTTCGCGGTCATCCCGATGCTTTTCCTCGTCTTCGTGGCGCCCCGAATCACGCCGTCGCTGCATCCGCAGACCATCATCAACCCGGAGATGAAGAACAAGATGGACGGTCCGACGACGACGGTGTTCGTTGGCGCGCTGATCGCAAACACCGGCCTCTACATCTGGATGCTCTCGCTCGAGACGCGCGTGCTCCGGCTCGCCCGCCGGTCCGCGGCCCGGCACGTCTGAAGGCCCGCGTGGACGACCGGCCCGTCTCCCGCGTCCTCGACCTGTCCGACCCGGCGTCCAACCGCATCGTCAACATGTCCGTGGAGGAGGCGCGCGGCCGCGTGGCCCGGGGCACCGCGGACGGCGTGCGGGCCATCGACGGATCCTTCGCGCTCTGCGGGACGGACGGCGCGACCGTGCGGCTCGCCCGCTCGATCGACCGGCCCCTGCGCTACTTCCTGGCAAAGCAGGCCGACGGGCCGCTGCTCGTCCTGTCGGACCGGATCGACCGGATCCGCGAGGCGCTCGACGCGCGGGGCCTCGCCGGCCAGTTCCACCCCTCGTACACGCGGATGGTCCCGGCGCACCACGTCGTCACGATCCGCCTGGTCGGCTGCCCGGACCCGGACCCCGAATACGCGCGGTTCTTCTCGCCCGCCCGGGGCGTCCTGCCCGCCGACACGGCCGCAATCGGCCGGCGCTACGTGAGCGCCCTCGCCTCCGAGATCGGCAAGTGGCTCGAGGCCCTGCCACCGGCGGAGCCCATCGGCGTCTGCTTCTCGGGAGGCATCGACAGCGGCGCGGTCTTCCTCCTCACGTACCATCTCGTGCGCCGCATGGGCCAGAGCCCGGCCCGGCTCAAAGCCTTCACTCTTTCCGCCGGCGAGGGAGCGGATCTCGTCCAGGCCCGCGCGTTTCTCGACACGCTCGACCTCGGCTTCTTCCTCGAGCCGATCGAGGCGGACCCGGCGTCGCTCGATCCCCGCGAGGCCGTCCGGGTCGTCGAGGACTACAAGCCGCTCGACGTCGAGTCCGCCACGATGGCGCTGGCGCTCTGTCGGGGCATCCGCGAGCGGTATCCCGACTGGAAGCATCTGGCCGACGGAGACGGGGGCGACGAGAACCTCAAGGATTACCCGATCGAGGAGAACGGGGAGCTCACGATCAAGAGCGTGCTGAACAATCCGATGCTCTACCAGGAAGGCTGGGGCGTCGGGACGATCAAGCACTCCCTCACCTACACCGGCGGCCAGAGCCGCTCGTACACCAGGACCTACGCGCCTCTCGCGCGCCATGGCTTCGAAGGCTTTTCGCCCTTCACGCGGCCTTCGGTCGTCGAGATTGCCGAGGGAATCCCCTTCGTTACGCTCACGAACTTCCGCCACGAGCGCCTCTACGCCCTGAAGGGCGAGATCGTCTCGAAAGGCGTCGAGGCCGTGACCGGAATGCGCATGCCGGTCTTCCCCAAGCGCCGCTTCCAGGACGGCGCGCCGGGCCCCGAAGCCCGCACCGCCTGGCGGAAGACCGAGTCCTTCTACCGCGCCGAGTTCCTCTCCCAATACGTCTGACCGGGATGTGAGGGCCGAGACAGTGACGCCGGACGCGCGATGGATCCTCGCCCGGCGCGGTCCCCGCAATCTCCTGGATCCCCGCCGCGCCTACGCCGCGAGCGTCGAGGACGAGCTCACGGAGGAGGGCGCGGTCGCCCCGGTCGCCACGATCTTCCTGACGAACCGCGAATGCCCCTGGACCTGCCTCATGTGCGACCTCTGGCAGAACACCCTCCAGGAAACCGTTGCCCCGGGCGCCATCCCGGAACAGATCCGCCAGGCGCTCGCTTCGCTGCCGCCGGCCCGGCGGATCAAGCTCTACAACGCCGGCAGCTTCTTCGACCCGAAGGCCGTGCCGCCCGAGGACCACGCCGCCATCGTCGAGCTCACCGCGCCCTTCGAGCGTGTCGTCGTCGAGTCGCATCCGGCTCTCGTGGGCGAGGCCTGTTTCGAGCTCTCCCGGCGCCTCGGCGGGGGCCGCCTGGAGGTGGCGATGGGCCTCGAGACCGCCCACCCCGAGGTCCTCGCGCGGCTCAACAAGGGCATGACGGTCGAGGACTTCGGCCGCGCCGCCCGCGCCCTCGTCGCACGGGGCATCGCGGTTCGCGCGTTCGTCCTGGTGGGACTGCCGTACCTCTCGCCTGCCGAGTCACGAGCCTGGTGCCGCAGGTCCGTCGCGTTCGCCTTCGACGCCGGGGTCCGCGTCGTGGCTCTCATTCCGACGCGCACCGGCAACGGAGCGCTCGATGCCCTCGCCGAAGCAGGAGCCTTCGCGCCTCCGACGCTGTCCCTTCTGGAAGCCTGTCTTTCCGACGCTCTCCGTCTCGATCGCGGGCAAGCGTTCGCGGACCTCTGGGACCTCCCACGCCTCGCTGGCTGCCGGTCCTGCTTTCCGGGCCGGGCCGATCGGCTCGTGCGGATGAACCTCTGGCAGGCGATCGCCCCGCCCATTTCCTGCTCCTCCTGCGGGGGCTCGGCATGAAGTTCGAAGCGGACCTCGCCGTGATCGGCTCCGGCTTCGGAGGATCGCTCACCGCGCTCGTCGCGCGCCGTCTCGGGCTCTCCGTCGTGCTGCTCGAGAAGGGGGAGCACCCGCGCTTTGCCATCGGCGAGAGCTCCTCCCCGCTCGCCAACATCCTGCTCGAGGCCCTCGCCGACCGGTACGGCCTCCCCCGCATCCGGGCGCTCTCGAAATACGGCACCTGGCGGAGGAGCCATCCCGACGTCGCGTGCGGATTGAAGCGGGGGTTCACCTTCTACGCGCACCCACCCGGCCTGCCCTTCGCGGCAGACCCGGAGAGAACCGATCAGATGCTGGTCGCCGCGAGCCCGCGCGACGAGATCGCCGACACGCACTGGTACCGGCCGGACTTCGACCATTTCCTGGTCCGGGAAGCCGAGAAGGCCGGGGCGGTCTACCTCGACAGGACCGCATTGGCGAAGGTCACGCCGCGCGGCGAAGGCACGCGCATCGAGGGCGAGCGCAAAGGCAGCCGCGTCGACGTCCGCGCCCGCCTCGTGGTCGACGCGTCCGGCCCTCGCGGTTTCCTCTTTCGCGGTCTCGGCCTCGGCGAACGCCCCTTCGAGTCTCTGCCGCCGACGGACGGCCTGTACACGCATTTCTCCGGAGTCCGGAGGATGGATGCGCTGCTTTCGGGGATTGGCGAGGCGCCCCCCTATCCGACCGACGACGCGGCTCTCCATCACGTCTTCCCGGAGGGCTGGATCTGGGTGCTCCGCTTCGAGAACGGCATCACGAGCGCGGGCGTCGCGGCCACCGAGCGCCTCTCGAAGGAGCTTCGATTCGAGGAAGGCGATGCCGCGTGGCGGCGCCTGCTCGACCGGCTTCCGACCGTCCACCAGCAATTCGAAGGAGCGACCGCCCTCCTGCCCTTCGTGCACCACCGCAGGCTGTCGTTCCGGGCCGAGCGAGCCGCGGGGCCGGGCTGGACGCTCCTGCCTTCGGCGGCGGCCTTCGTGGACCCGCTCCTTTCGACCGGCTTCCCGTTGACCCTGCTCGGCATCGAGCGGCTCGGCCGGGCGCTGGAGGAGGACTGGGGAAAGGAGCGGCTCGACGCGCGCCTGGCGCGGGACGGCGATCGCACGCTCTTCGAGGCCGATACGGCAGCCCTCTTGATCGCCGCGCTCTACGCCGCGTTCGACGACTTTCCGCTCTTTGCGGCGCTCTCCCGGCTCTATTTCGCCGCGGCGAGCTATTTGGAGGCCGCCCGGCGCCTCGGCAGGCTCCATCTTGCGGGCTCGTTCCTGTGCGCAGACCGGGAGGACTTCGGCCCCGAGCTTTTCGGCTGCTGCAGGGCGGCCCTGTCGCGACCCGGGGCCGCGGCGCGGGAGGCCCTGCTCGAGCGCCTCGCCCGGGCCATCGAGCCGCTGGACGTGGCGGGGCTGTCCCGGGCCGAGCGCCGGAACTGGTTTCCGGTCGAGGCCGAGGACCTCCTGCGCGGCGCCGGCAAGCTGCACGCCACGCCGGAGGAAGTTCGGTCCATGCTCGCGCGTTCCGGTTTTCTGGCGTCACCGGGAGACGACAGGGCGTCCAAAATAGACTCCCCCGGGGTGATCCAATTGCATCAGACTCCGGGCACCGGCGTTTGATTTACTCGAGGCCGTCGAAGAGACTAAGGGTATGAACAGTCTGGCATTTCTGGCAGCCGTCAATGTCGTCATCTGGGTGGGGCTCTTCGCCTACCTCTGGCGGATCGACCGGCGGCTCTCTGAGAGGGAGAAACAGCAGTGAAAAAAGGCTACGTGATCGCCATCGCCCTGGCCATCGGCTTCGTAGGGCTCGGCCTGACAGCCTTCAAAAAGACCCTGACCCCTTACCTGCCGTTCGAAGAGGCGCGCAAGGCCTCGGGAGTCGTCCAGATCATGGGCGCCCTCGACAAGGAGAGCGACCGTTACGACACGGCCAACCAGGTGCTCTCCTTCGACCTGCTGGATGACAAGGGCGGCCGCATGCGCGTGGCCTACCGCGGCACGCGCCCCGGCAACTTCAAGGACGCCGTCTCCATCGTGGCGATCGGCCGCTTCCAGAACGGCCAGATCGAAGCCGAAAAGCTGCTGGTCAAGTGCCCGTCGAAGTACCAGGGGGCCGAGGTCGAAAAGTCCTACCCCGCACAGCCGGCCGCGGCTGCCGGGGCCCGCTCCTGATGTACTTCTGGCCTGGCGTCGCTGCGATCTGGGCCGCGCTCCTGTTCGGCCTCGGCTGCGCCGCGACGTACTGGCGCGTGGACCGCGGCCGGACCGACCTTCTGCCGCTGGCCCGCAGCCTCTACGCGGCATACGCCACGGCGATCGTGGCCGCGGCCGCGGTGCTGATGACGCTGCTGATGCAGCACCGGTTCGACGTGGCTTATGTGAATTCCTACTCGAGCCGCGATCTGCCTCTCCACTTTCTGATCTCCACGTTCTGGGCCGGCCAGGAGGGCTCGTTCCTGCTGTGGTGCTTCTGGGGAGCCGTCATCGGCCTCTTCGTCTGGCGCAGCGCGAAGGAGCAGGAAGCCCCGGTCATGATCGTCTACCTCGCGACATTCCTGGGGATCGTGGCGATTCTGTGCAAGCAGAGCCCCTTCAAGCTCCTGCCGCCTCCGACGCCCGCCGACGGCGTGGGCTTGAACCCGCTCCTCCAGGACCCGTGGATGGTCATCCACCCGCCGGTCATGTTCACGGGGTTCGCCTCCCTCTCGGTGCCTTTTGCGTTCGCGATCGGCGCCCTCTGGAAGAAGCGTTGGGACGGCTGGGTCGTGAGGGCGATCCCCTGGGCCCTGCTGACGTTCGTGACGCTCGGCACCGCGATCCTGATGGGCGGCTACTGGGCCTACAAGACGCTGGGGTGGGGCGGCTACTGGGGCTGGGACCCCGTCGAGAACACGAGCCTCGTGCCGTGGCTCTTCACGGCGGCCCTCGTGCACGGCATGTTCCTGCAGCGGGCGAGGAAGCGCCACCGCAAGGTGAACCTCCTGCTGGCCTGCGGCGCCTTCCTGACGATCCTCTACGGCACGTTCCTGACGCGCTCGGGCATCCTGGCCGACTTCTCCGTGCACTCCTTCATCGACCTGGGCATCACCGGCTGGCTGGTTTCGATCCTGCTCGGGTTCCTCCTGCTCTCGGTGGGCTCGCTCGCCTGGCGCTGGCGCTCCATTCCGGTGCTCGAGGAGGAGGAAGGCGAGTTCCTCTCGCGCAGCGTCCTGTTCATCCTCGGGATCGCGCTGTTCTGCGCGCTCGCCTTCGTGATCCTGCTCGGCACCTCGGCGCCGCTCTTGACGCGCCTCTCGGGCAACCCCTCGCAGGTGCAGACGCCCTTCTACAACAAGACGACGACCCCGGCCGCCCTGTTGATCGTCCTGCTCGCGGCCCTCGTGCCCTTCGTCTCCTGGAAGGGAACGAGCGGCAGGGCGATCCTCCGCGACTCGATCCGGTCCCTCGTGGTCGGCGCGGCCGTCGGCATCCTCGCCCTGGCGCTCGGCGTCCGCGACGGCCGCGCCCTGGCGATCCTCGTGGTCTCGGGCTACGCCGCGGACATGAACCTGCGGGCTGTCTTCCGCAAGGCGAAGGACGGCAAGATCGCCGGCGCAGGCGGATACCTCGCGCACGTCGGCGTCGGCATCATGATGGCGGGGATCGTGATTTCCGGCGTTTACGCCAAGACGTCGCGCCTGACGCTGCCCATCGGCGAGCCGAAGGACGTGGCCGGCTCGAAGCTCACGTTCCTGCGCGTGGTGCCGGCCACCTCCACCCAGAAGCAGGGCATGGAAGTTCGCGTCGAGACCGCGAAGGGAAAGACCTGGTACGCCTACCCCAAGATGTACGTGAACACCAAGACCAACCAGCTCATGGCCAACCCGGCGATCCACAACACGCCGCTTGCCGACTTCTACATCTCGCCCCAGTCCTACGACCCGGGCCAGCCCGAGCGCGTCGGCCGCGAGGTGCGCCTGACCCGGGGCACCACGCAGTCGATCGACGGCACCGGCTTCACTTTCCGCGACTTCAACGCCGACCGCTCGGCCATGATGACCGGCGAGAGGAAGATCCTCGTCCTCGCCGACTTCACGATCACGCCACCCGACGGCAGCCGGCACGACCTGACCGCGAAGTTCGTGTACTACATGGACGGCCGGAACCCCGACGCCCAGGAAGTCGAGATCCCGGGGGCGCCCGGCTCGAAGATGCGCGTCGAGGCGGTGTCCCCGAGCGATGGGGCCATCGTGGTCTGGATGAAGGGGGTCTCGAAGGACCCGGCCCAGGAGTTCCAGGCCGCCACGACCGAGTCTCTCTCGGTCGAGGTCACGCAGAAGCCGCTCATCGGCCTCGTGTGGGGCGGCTTCTACGTCCTGATGGCCGGAGGGGTTCTGGCCCTGGTCAAGCGGTCGCGTGAGGCGCACCGCGCGGTGGTGGCCGAGACCGTCCCGACCGAGAGCCCGGCGCGCGAGTCGGTCGCGCCGACCGGGCCGGCGATCCCGGCTCACACGCGGTCGAGGGTGTGACCGGGAGCCTCGCGCACCGGCTGACTCTCGCAGCCGCTCTGTCCTGCGCGGCCGCAGCGGCCGACGCTCAGTTCGTGGAACTCTCGCGCTGCCAGGCGGCCATGCCCTGCGCGATCCCCTTCGGCCTGCGCTACAACCCCGACCCCCTCTCCGTCTCGGGCTTCACCGCGCTTCCGCATACGGCCTTCTCGATGCGCGTCGACCCCGCGCATCCCTTGAACCCTCCCAGGGTGGATCTCTCCAAGGCCCTCGACAGCCAGGACTGGGCCCGCCAGGCGGCCACCATCTTCGTCCTCAAGTACCCCTTGAAGCCCAGGCCCGTGGCGGCGGCTCCCGAGGCCTCAGGGCAGGAGAAGAAGGACTAACCCGACACCCTGTCGTCATCCTGAGCGAAGCGAAGGATCTCGTTGCTGATAGCCCGAAGATCCTTCGTCGCTGCGCTCCTCAGGATGACAACGGTTCGATCTCCAGGACCAGGCCGTCCCTCGCCGCGGTCACCTCGCATCCGGGAGCTCTCGTAGCTGCGAGATCCGCAAGCGCCGCCGCCAGGGCGCGCTCTCCCATCCGGATCGGGCCACGGCCGAAGTGCGTGAAGATCGCCCGGGGCACGCCGGCCCTGGCGAGCCATCCGAGCTGGGCGCGGACGCTCGTATGACCGATGAGAACGCCGCTCGGATGACGCCGGACGAGCGTGGCCGAGAGCGTCGAGCCGTCGCCGATGTAGACGTCGGCGCCCGGGAGAACCTTCTCGGGCCGCGGGAACGCCACGATGTCGCCGGAGTAGACGAGCGTCGTGCCCTCCGCCGTCAGGCGAATCGCCATGCAAGGGCAGCGCACCGAGTGGATGACCGGAAAGGCCGCCAGGCGAAACGGCCCGATCCGCACGGGCCGGCCCGCGGAGAGCGTCCGGCGATCGGCGTAGGGAAGACCTTTCTGGATGCGGTGCGTGACGGCCGAGGCGTAGACCGGCACCGACGCGCCCCCGGCCAGACCTCCCCCGTGGTCGGGATGGGCATGCGAAATCACGATGGCATCGGGGCGGATGCTGCCGAGGAGAGCCCGCCGGTTCTCGCCGAAATCGCAGAGCAGCCGGAAGCCGCCCGCCTCCACGACGAGCGCCGAGTGGCCGCGATGGGATCGCGAGGACTCCGGGACGAATCCCTTCGTGCCGAAGAACTCGAGGCGCACGCGCTCAGTGTAAGCGGCCTTCCCGCTACAATCGCCCCGACTCCATGACAAAGGGCCTGCCGCTCGCCGTGCTCTTCCTGCCGGCCGCGCTCGCCTATCTCCTGCTCTCGGGAGCGGGACTGTGGCGCAGCGGTCTCCTCAAGGTCGCGATGGCCTGGTTCGTGGGGCAGTTCTTCGCGACCATGCTCGTGTTCGGCGTGGCGACGGCGCTCAGGCCGTTCACGACGGCCATCCTGGAGAAGGCCCTGTTTGCGGTGATGACCTCGATCGCCGTGGCCGTCGCCGCGTTGGTGTGGCGCCTCCGGGCGCAGCTCCGCCAGGAGTTGAGGGCGCTTCGCTGGAGACGCGCGGCGGTCCTGGGGCTCTTCGTCGTCGCGTGCGGCTTCTTCGCATGGCAGTTCTACTCCGTCCATCTCCTGCAGTGGCCCGCGGGGATATGGAAGAGCCCGGTCTACTGGGACTTCAACGTCCATTACCCCAGCATCCAGAACTTCGTCTTCGGCGACAACTTCCCGCCCCAGAACGAGTCCTTCGCCGGCGCGCCTCTCGCTTACCACTTCTTCTTCGACCTGTTCGTTGCGGAGCACGTCGCGGCGGGCTGGCCGCTCGTGACGGCGTTGAACGTGGTCAGCGCCGCCGCCCTCGCGGCCCTCCTCGCGCTCATCGCCGGGTTCGTGGAAGAGCTTGCCGGGTCGTTCGCCGGCGGCCTGGTGGCCGTCGCGCTCACGCTGACCTCGAGCAGTCTTTTTGCCGTGCACGTCCTCGCCACAAACCCCGCCCGCTCGGCCTCCGAGCTCGTCCAGAGCGTCTGGGAGAACACAGCCCACGCCTACCACTTCACGTTTCTGCGCGGCGAGGGCTTCCACTACAACGGGGCGATGTTCAACGTGTACTACTTCGTGGCGGAAAGGCAGCTCGTCTTCGGAGCCGGCCTGCTGCTCTCGACGCTCTCTGTCCTGGCGGTCCGGAGCCGCCTGTCTTCCAGGGCCTGCGGGCTCGCGGGCATGGCCATGGGTCTCGTGTTCTTCTGGAACATCTACGTCGCTCTCTCGATCGGCGCGTGCCTCGCCGCCTTCCTCCTCATCGCGCCGGAAAGGCGAAAGACCGCCGCCACCCTGGGAGGCTGGGCCGCCGTGGCCCTGGGCACCGCCCTGGCAACGCGAGCCATGATCGCGCGCACGGACTGGTACCTGCCCGGCACGCGCGCCGGAGCCCGCTTCGACCCCGGGTTCACCCTCCTTCCGGGAGAGCCGCCGCCCTCCCTTCTGCACCTGGCCCGCTACTGGGGATACGCCTACGGCCTCAAGCTTCTGTTCTTTCCCCTGGGCCTGCTCGAGGCGCGCCGCCGCCATCGCGAGCTCTTCCTCCTTCTCGTCGCCGCCGTCGTGCCCGCGTTCGTCCTCGTCAACTGTGTCGCCCTGAATCCGGTTTCCGTGTACGACAACCACAAGTGGCTCCGGCCGATGAACATCCTGGTCGACGTCGGCGTTGCCGTCTTCCTGGCATCTCTCTGGACGCGGTGGCGCGCCCCCGGCGCGGCCCTGGCGGTTGCCTGCCTCGTGCCGCTGACCCTCTCGGGCGTGATCGAGCTCGTGCCCTTCTTTCGTTCCCGGCCCGTCTACCACTACGCCTCCTACCCCACCGCCCTGACGCAGGCCATCCGCGACCGGACGCCGCCGTCAGCGGTGTTCCTCTCGAGCGACCCGCCTGCCATCCACTTTGCCGGCCGCAAGGTCTTCCTCGGCCGGCCCGGCGGCTGGGCCGACACCGGCAACGTGATCCGGGTTTCGCCTCTCAACATTCCCCTCCGAAAGAGGATCACCGAGCAGATCTACGAGGCGCCGGACGCTGCGGCCCTGTGCGCTCTGGCGCGCGCCAACGAAATCGACGACATCGAGGTCCCCGACGACGAGGAGTCGGGCCGGGGCGTCCGCGAGGCCTACGGCCGCAAGGGCTTCTCCGCGGTCGGCGACGCGGGCAAGCTCGTGCGCTTTGCCGAGGTCAAGGGCGCCTGCGCCTTCCCGTAAGATCTCTGAAGATGCGCTTCGGCAGCCTGGACCTCGCGATCATCGCCGGCGGCGACCTCCTCCTGGACGGCGGCGCGATGTTCGGCGTCGTGCCGAAAGTCCTCTGGGAGAAGAAATTCCCGGCCGACGAGCGCAACCGCATTCGCCTGACGACCAACTGCCTGCTGGTGCGCGGAGAGGGTTTCACGCTTCTCGTCGAGACGGGCCTGGGCGACAAGTTCGGCGCGAAGGAACGGGAGATCCTCGGCCTTTCGGAAAAGTCGCCACTGGCGGCAGGCCTCGCGGCCGAGGGAGTCCGTGTCGAGGACATCGACGATGTTGTCGTGTCGCACCTCCATTTCGACCACGCCGGAGGCTCGACGCGGCACGAGGGCGGCCGCGTCGTCCCCGCGTTCCCCAGGGCGACGCTCTACGTCCAGGAGGCCGAGCTCGCCCACGCCCGGTCCCCCCACGAGCGCGACCGGGCTTCCTACGACCCGGCCAACTGGGAGCCCTGGGTCGAGGCCGGCCGCCTGGCCGCGGTCTCGGGCCCGAGGGAGATCCGTCCGGGCGTCACGCTCGTGCCCGTCGCCGGCCACAACGAAGGCATGCAGGCCGTGCGCATCGAGTCGGGCGGCAGGACCTGCTTCTACTTCGCCGACGCCCTCCCGACAGCCGCGCACCTGCCGGTTCCCTGGATCATGGGCTACGACCTCTTCCCGGTCGAGCTCATCCAGAACAAGAAGCGCCTGATCGACGAGGCTGCCCGCGAAGGCTGGCTCTGCGTGTTCGAGCACGACCCGGACATCCCGTGGGGCGTGGTCGTGGACGAGCTGAACGGCCGGCGCCGCGTCCACGTCGTGCCGCGCGACGCGGCGTTCTTCTAGATTTCGCGCAGGGCGTTGACGATCTTGAGGCGCGCGGCCCGCCACGCGGGGAAGAAGCCGCCCAGCAGGCCCATGGCGAGCGAGAACACGAGGCCACCTGCGATCAGCGGCGGCGTCAGCCGAAAATTGAAGAGGACCTCGGAGAACGTCCGAAAGTTCATCGTGCCGGTGGGCTGCGTCAGGTACAGGTTGAACACGAGGAACGTGAACACCACGCCGAGAACTCCGCCGACGGCGCAGAGCAGCAGGGCCTCGAGCACGAACGACACCAGGATCGAGCGCCGCGAAAAACCGAGCGCCCGCAAGGTTCCGATCTCGCGCGTCCTCGCCGACACCTGCGCGTACATCGTGTTCATCGCGCCAAAGGCCGCGCCGATGGCGGTGAAGAAGCCCACGATGAAAGCCAGAGCCTTGATGGGAGCGCCCGTGATCATCTGCTCGTCGTAGTACTTGCGTTCGGTCTTCCCTTCCAGCTTCAGCCGCTGATCGCCCTTGATCGCCTCGATGAAACGGCTCGCCGCCTCGGCGTCCGGAAGGCGCACGAAGACCGACGAGAAAATGTTCCGCTTGGTCTGCTGCTGGAGGTCCGAGACATCGGTCCAGATCTCGGACTCGTAGGCGCTGCCCGAGGCGTCGAAGAGGCCCACGATGACCCATCGGAAGCTGCCGGTCTTCAACGTGTCGCCGACCTTCATGTCGGCGTAGCGCTTCGAAAGGTTCCGCGACACGATGGCCTCGTTGGTGGCCGCCGTGAAGACCCGGCCGTCCACGATCCTGACCTCCGGCCGGCACGCCAGCCCCGTCGGCGACATGCCGCGGACCTGGACGTTCGAGAACGTCTTGCCGTCCGACCGCTGCACGTTGATCAGCGTGATGAGCTCGGCGGACACAGAGGGCTTGCCTGAGGCGTCGCGCTCGGGGCCCGGCATGGATTGCATCTGCTCCGCCTGCTCACGCGTGATGACGCTCTGCATTTCAGCCTGCGACCCCACGCGCATGGCGAGGACGTTCCGGGTCGAGGCCGTGACCGAGAGGGTCCGCGTCACGCCCTGCACGAGGGCGAGGACGCAGAGGAACACGGCCACGACCAGGCCGATCACGAAGGCCGTCATGCCCGTCGACGCCTTGCGGGCGACCAGGTTTCGAAGGTTGTACTTGAGAGGGATGGCCATGTCACACGACCTGCCGCAGGCCGTCCACGATTTTCAAGCGCGACGACCGAATCGCCGGCACGAAGCCCGCGAGGATCCCGACGCCGACCGAGACCGCGAAGGCCAGAAAGAGGGTCTGCGAAGAGACCCGGAAGTTGACGAGCCAGGCCGAGATGGACGTCTTGTTCCCTGCCGCGACGAGGAGCGGAATCAGGCCGAACTTCGCCAGCACAACCCCGAGAAGCCCCGCGAGGAGAGACATCACGACGGACTCCGCCAGGATGAACCCCAGGACGTGCCCCTGCCCGAAGCCGAGCGTGCGCATCACCGCGATCTCGGTGACGCGTTCGCGGGCCGACATGGCCACGGTATTGGCGACGATCAGGGTGACCGCGAACAGGATGATGAGCGAGATGCCGTTGATGAGGAGCTTGACGTTGCCCATCATCTCCATGAATTGGAGCTGGAACTGCTTCTCGGTCAGCGTCTTCGTCGGGGCGTCGCTGTTCTCGAACATCTTGTCGATCGCAGCCGCAACGCGCGGCACGTTCTCTCCCCTGTCGACCTTCAGGTAGTAGAGACCGGTGTACTTGTTGGCCCCGAACCAGCTCGACTGGTTCAGGTACTCGTTGTGGAAAAAAATATTGGACTCGTCCCCGGCGGTGTAGGGGCCTATGTAGACGAGGTCGGCATTGAGCGGAATGTAAGTCCCCTTCAGGATGATGTGGTCGCCCTTCTTCCAGTGGAACTTGTTGGCAGTGTTCTGGCCTGCGACGAAGCCGTTGCGAGTCGCCTTCCACTCGGCGTTGACCTCGGGGTCGATCTTCGCGTCGTCGAAGATCTTGTCGAAGTAGATGTCGGGATCCGCGCTGAGCTGGCCGATCCAGTTCTCCGGCTTGTCGTCCTTGTAGACGCCCCCGAACCACAACTCCGGAGACACCGCGACCACTCCCGGGACCTGCTCGATGCGCTGGCGCTGGGACAGCGGCAGGAAGTTGCCGAGGCCCGTGGCGTGCTGCACGACGAGGCGATTGGCTCCGCGGCCCCCGGAGGGATCGGCCTGCATGGCCTGGAGCAGCGACGTCAGGATCACGATGAGAGTGAGCACCAGGAAGATGGAACTCATCGTCAAGAAGGTCCGCAGCTTCTTGCGGAAGACGTTCTTCCAGACCAGGTGGAGGTACTTCACAGGGCCCTCATCGTGCCCGTGCCGGTGAGTTCCTCGGCGTGGAGCACCCCCTTGTCGAGGTGGACCATCCGGTGCGCACGGGCCGCGGCCTTCGGATCGTGGGTGACCATGACGATCGTCTTGTGGAACTCCTCGTTCAAGCGCTTCAGGAGCGTCAGGATCTCCTCGGCGGACTTCGCGTCGAGATCGCCGGTCGGCTCGTCGGCCACCAGGATCCGAGGATCCGAGACGATCGCGCGGGCGATCGCAACCCGCTGCTCCTGGCCCCCCGACAGCTGCCGCGGGTAGTGGTCCATGCGGTCGGCGAGGCCCACGATCTTCAGGGCCGTCTCGACGTGCTGGCGGCGGTCTTTCTTCGAGAGATGCGTCAGGAGCAGAGGCAGCTCCACGTTCTCGAAGGCGGAGAGGACGGGGAGCAGGTTGTAGAGCTGGAAGATGAAGCCGACGTTGCTCGAGCGCCACGCGGCGAGGGCCGTCTGCGACATGGCGCCGACGTCCTTGCCGCCGATCGTGATGCGGCCCCGCGTGGGCGTGTCGATTCCGGCAATGAGATTCAAGAGCGTCGTCTTGCCGGAGCCGGACGGCCCCATGAGGGCGACGTACTCTCCTGCCGGGATCTTCAAGTTGATGTCGTTCAGGACCGGAATGGAGATCTGGTCCCGCCGGTAGACCTTCTCGACGTGTTCGATGACGATCAGTTCTTCGGCCATTACTTTTCCCCCTCCACACGCACCGCGTCGCCATCCTTGACGGGCCTGTCGAGAGCCGCGACCGCGACGAGCCGCTCCCCTCCCGAAAGCCCCTTGATGATCTCGACCTGACCCTGCACGTCCCCCCCGGTCCCCACGGGGACGAACCTGGCTCGACCGTCCAGGATCCGGAACACCCCGGTTTTGCCGTCGACCGTCGCGAGCGCTCCCTTCGGGATCAGCACGCGCGAGCGGTTCGCGTTGCCCTGCGTGGCCTGGGCGGTGAAGGATACCCGAGCCGAGAGGTCCGGCAGGATCCGCTCGTCCCCGTCGAGAAAGGAGACCTTCACGCGCACGGTGGCCTTCTGCCGGTCGGCCGCTGGAACGATCTGGCGCAGGTACCCGTGGTAGACCTTGTCCGGAACCGCGTCGAGCGTGATTTCGGCAGGCTGCTTGGCTCCGAGCTTCGAGAGGTTCGACTCGTTCACGTCCGCGCCGACGTAGAGAGAGGAGAACTCGACCAGCGTCACGATCGCCCCGCCGGAGCCGCCGCCGGACGGCGAGGACCCGTAGGGAGAGACGGCCTCCCCCACGAACGCGCGCTTGGCGGTGATGACCCCTCCGAACGGAGCCCGGATCTCGGTGTAGTCGATGAGGGCCTTCGTGTAGTCCACGCGGGCGTGCGTGGCCGCCTCGCTGGCGACGGCGGCGTCGAGAGTGGATTTCGGCGCCAGCTCCTTCTCGTAGAGGGCTTTCTGACGGGCCAGGTCCGCCTTTGCGTTCACCCAGTTGGCGGTCGCCTCGGCCAGCTGGGCATCCAGGTCCGTGCGGTCGAGCCGCGCGATGACGTCCCCGGTCTTCACGCGGCTGCCTTCGGTCACGTTCAGCTCCGTGATACGCGACGTGATCTTCGGAGAGAGGTCGGCCTTCCGCTCGGCCTCCACGTAGCCCGTGGCGGTCAGAAGAGTCGTCGCCTGTCCCTCGGTGACCACGGAGGCGGTGACCGCTTCGACCTTTCGCGGACCGATCGCCCGTCCCGTCACCAGGTAGGCCGCCGTTCCGGCCAGGACGATCAGGACGGCTCCCACCAGCAGCCAGGCGCGGGGGCCGCGCGCGGGCTTCTCCGCCCGCTCGATGCGGAGCGACGCCAGCTCGCCGCCGGATTCGGGGTTGCGCGCCATACGAAGGACGGACACTCTACTTCAACCCGTAAGAAGGACGGAAGTTACGGGCCGGCCTCCCGAACGGGAGGATAATGGCGGAGCCATGCGCCATCTGCTTCTCGCGGGAGGTCTTCTGGTTGCAGCCGCTGGCGCTGCGCAAGCGGCGGAGCCGCCGACCGCGACGACCCGCGTCTACCGCATCGAGCTCGTCGGCGGGGGCATCGTGTGGTCCGACGACGCGCCGCTGCAATCGGGTGAGCAGATCCTCTTCCACGGTCATCCCCCCGGCGCTTTGAAGAGCCTCAAGCGGTCCGAGATTGCCCGCATCGTGGCTCTCCACGCGGTCCCGCCGGCGCCCGTCCCGGTCGTCCGGCCGGGCGAAGCCGTGGACCTCGGACTGGCCGGGCCGGGAAGCGGCGGGCGGACCGCCCCCGTGCGGCCCGTGCCTGCGAGAAACGCCGGCCCAAGGCAGGGAGAGGCCAAGGACGGATCGGCCCTCTTCAACCCGGACCGGACGTACAAGCCGGAGTGGGACTCCAAGCTCATACCGGG
>Ga0335082_10001467_pt1 | contig 25205 bp, 22 predicted proteins | sample Lox_Sample_41_FD_206718 | JGI IMG/M metagenome (GOLD analysis project Ga0335082, IMG submission 206718) | Soil microbial communities from Loxahatchee National Wildlife Refuge, Florida, United States - Lox_Sample_4.1 | ecosystem: Environmental > Terrestrial > Soil > Wetlands | place: USA... | reverse complement strand
GTCGGCTGGCGATTGCACGCGTCTTCAATGGGAAGATGTTCACTGGAGAAGAGGTCGTGATCGCGAAACTCGACGGTTCGATGCAGAAGACCAAGATCACCAAGCTGTTCTCCTTCTCCGGCCTGAAGCGCACCGACATCACGGAAACCGAATTGGGAGATATCGTCGCCGTCGCCGGCGTTGAAGGAATCACAATCGGCGAGACGATCACGGAAGTAGAGAACCCGACGCCTCTGCCGCACATCGCGATTGATGAGCCCACGATCGCCATGCTGTTCACCGTCAATACGTCGCCGTTTGCGGGAAAGGACGGGCAGTATGTCACATCGCGAAACCTGCGTGAGCGTCTCGAAAAGGAACTGCTGACAAACGTATCGCTGCGCGTCGAAGACACAGGTTCCACCGATTCGTTCAAAGTGCTGGGCCGTGGCGAACTGCAGCTTTCCATCCTGATCGAGATGATGCGGCGCGAAGGCTATGAACTGATGGTCGGCAAGCCGGAGATCGTCACGAAACGGATCGATGGCAAGCTGATGGAACCGGTGGAGCATCTCACGATCGACGTTCCCGAAGAGTTCGTAGGCGTCGTGATGGAGCAACTAGGCTCGCGTAAGGGCGAAGTCACTAACATGCACAATCACGGCTACGGGCGCGTGCGCATCGAATTCCGCGTGCCAAGCCGCGGGCTGATCGGCCTGCGCAGCCAACTCCTCACCGACACTCGTGGCACGATCGTCATGAACTCGCTGTTCGATGGATACACCGAATGGCAAGGCGAAATCCCACATCGACTGACGGGCGCGCTGATCGCCGACCGCCCAGGAGTTTCCACTGCGTACGCACTCTGGGGGCTACAGGAGCGCGGGGAGCTGTTTGTCGGCCCCGGCGTCGATCTCTACGAAGGCATGATCATAGGCGAGAACGCCAAGGACACGGATCTCGACGTGAACGCCGTCCGCGAAAAGAAGCTGACCAACATGCGCGCATCAACCGCGGACGAAGCGATCCGGCTGGTCCCCTACAAGCCTTTGAATCTTGAGCAGGCGATCGAATTCATCGCTGACGATGAGTTCGTCGAAGTCACTCCCAGATGGCTTCGCCTTCGCAAGAAAGTCCTGCAGGCAAACAAACGGAAGAAGAGTTCCTACGCCACCGTCGAAGAAGTGTGAAAACGAAGCACAAACCTGAGACTCGGAAAGACAGCAGGCCGCCCCTGTTGATGTTCCTCGTCCCGTGCAGCTGCGGAACAACCTTCGCCGTGGCGGACAATTACGATCGTCAGGGGACGGCTTGGAGCCGCTATATGGTGTGTCCCGGCTGCGGCAAGCGGCACGATCCCAAGAACCGGCTTCTGCAGATGGGATTCCATTCCGAAGGCTATTGGAAAGTCGACAAGGTCTAGTCCAGGTGAATCCTCGAACGCGGTTTCAAGCCGCTGAAAACCCGTGGATTAGCGATCTGTAAATTGAATGCAAATTGACAAGCCCCTGGGGGAAAACCTGCTATACTGCCTGCCGCATTTGACTGTTGCCAGCTCCGCACAACGATTTTCGGAAGGCGCTCCCGACCTGCCAAGTTCGCCAAACTGAGCTCGCACTCCCGACAGATCAATGCAGGGGACGACGCGTGAAGAACATCTTTGTGGGGAACCTCAGTTTCAACACCAACGAGGACGAACTGCGGCAGATCTTTGAAGGTTATGGTCAGGTCGACCGCGTCAGCATACTGACGGATCGCGACACCGGGCGCTCCCGCGGTTTCGGTTTTGTCGAGATGAGTAGTGACGAGGACGGCGAGAAAGCCATCACCGGGTTGAACGGCTCGCAACTCGGCGGGCGCACGATCAACGTCAACGAGGCCCGGCCCAAAGCCGAGCGTGCCGGCGGCGGTGGCGGCGGTGGAGGTGGCCGCGAGCGCGGAGGACGTGGGGGCCGCGGCGGCGGTCGCGACCGCTGGTAGTGGAAGCAGGGGCCAAAGGTCAGCGGCCGGGGATCAGTCCCTCGATTTCCACTGGCCGCTCGACAGGGTCCCGTCAAGAGCGCAGAACTCCGATTGAAGCTCATTCCCTGCCCATGTAGACTGGATATATTCCGAGTGCGCCCGTAGCTCAGTTGGATAGAGCGGTTGCCTCCGGAGCAACAGGTCGGGAGTTCGAATCTCTCCGGGCGCACCAGCTCCCCTACCGAAGATAGTATTCATTGCGTGCTGCGAAGCATTTGTGTCTAATCGTACGATCGAGCATTCTATCTTGCAAAAACAAATGGGGACCAACATTCGAAAGTCGCGGGGATTCGCTTCTTTAACCCTGGCAGTGCTGGCGGCCGGGATCGCATTCAGTTCGCAGTTGCGCGCTGATGACAGCACCGACAAAGCTCCCACGTCGACGTCCGCAAATTCGGGTCTCTACGTAAAGGTGCTTTTGTCGACCAACCCGAAAATGTCGAAGCTGAAGCCCGGCGACGCCCTCGAAGGCCAACTCGCCAGAGATGTCTACTCGTCCGACCGCAAAGTGTTTTCCGCGGGAAGTCGGGTACGGCTGACGGTGGACCATCTCGAAAGAAGAAAACGTACTCCGAACGATCACTGGCCATGGGTCGTGAATGCCTTTACCCCGCGGCATGAGAACTATCCGGTTTTTCGCGAGGCGACTGTCACTGAATCACGAGTGGAGAATCACATCCAGGTCTCGATGATCGCGCTGAGCCGCTTGCGCGACGTCTATGCGCAAGCAAAGAAGAACAACCCGGGCAAGACATCTCCCGAGGATAAGGGAGCAGTAGAAACAGGCAAGTCGAATCAGAAGACGCCCGCGATGCCCACCATGGTGCTTGAGGCGTTCGGGTTCGACGACACCAAGCCTGCTTCTTCGGGAACCGAGATCGCCGTAACTACGGAAAGGCCCGACTTGGTTCCGACAGGAACCCGCTGCAAGATTCTACTGCTCGGCAGCGTGAGCGCTTCTCACAGTCGCCCCGGCGATCCTGTCACAGCGCGTCTGCTGGAGCCGGTTATTTTGAATTCGAAAGTCGCGCTTCCCGCGGGCAGTCTGATCACAGGCAAAGTAGTGAAACGCAGTCCACCCAAAATGCTGAGCCGCGCTGGGTCGCTTTATCTTTCATTTACCGACCTCACGCTGCCCGAGGGCAGCCACTTCGTCATTGCCGCGTCCCCAGCGGGAGCGGAACTGAACACAAGATCGCACACGCGCATCGATGCCGAAGGCGGCTTGCACGGCGAACATCCAGGCAAGGCATGGATGGCTATCAACCTGGGGATGACCACGGGAGTTGCGAAGGTAGCCGATGACGGCATACAGCTTGTCATCGAAGCGATCGTGTCGACCGCGACGGATGTATCTACCGCTGGAACGGGCCGGATCGTGGCAGGCTGCGCATCGGCCATTTACCTGGCGACGCGCCACGGACGCGATGTCATGCTTCCGCGATTCAGCGAGATGGATATCACGCTGGAGCGGCCGGTCTCCTTGACCTCGCAGACCGCGATGACCGCCTCCACTGCGGCAGGCGGCAAATAGGCGGCACACCCAACGCGATCCGCCTGCCGACATTTAATATCTGAAGACACCGTTCAACTCCTTCGAACGAGCGAAGCATGAGCTACGACGCGATCCTTGTAGTTTCCTTCGGCGGTCCCGAATCCCGCGAAGACGTGATCCCCTTTCTGGAAAACGTGCTCCGCGGAAGAAACGTCCCACGCGAGCGGATGCTGACGGTTGCGGAGCACTACTACCACTTTGAGGGCAAGAGTCCGATAAACCAGCAGACGCGCGAATTGATTGCAGCCGTGCAGAACGAACTCGCCCGGCATGGTCCGAAACTGCCCGTGTACTGGGGAAATCGAAACTGGCACCCGATCCTGGCTGATACTTTGCGTCAGATGAAGCAGGACGGCATTCGGTGCGCGCTGGCGTTCGTGACCTCCGCGTACAGTTCGTATTCCGGTTGCCGCCAATATCGCGAAGACATTGCGCGCGCTCAGGCCGAAGTGGGCGCGGGAGTGCCGGAGGTCGAGAAGCTCCGAGCGTTTTTCAACCATCCCGGATTCATCGATGCAACTGAGGAGCGTTTGCGCGAGGCGATCGCGGAGGTGCCGGTCACGGCACGGCAGAACATGCAAATCGTCTATGTCGCGCACAGCATTCCCATGTCCATGGCGAACACCTGCGACTACGTTCGGCAACTCGATGAGGTAAAGAAGTTAGTTTCAGCAAGAATCGGGATTGCCAACGATGTTCTGGTCTATCAGAGCCGCAGCGGAGCGCCCGGGCAGCCCTGGCTGGAGCCGGACATCCTCGACTACCTGCGCGAAGCGAAAGATCGCAATGCGGCAAGCGCGGTCGTGATCGCGCCCATCAGTTTCATCTCCGATCATATGGAGGTGCTCTACGATCTCGACATCGAGGCACAGCAGCTTTGCGAATCGATGGAGTTGCCCATGGCGCGAGCGAAGACGGTGGGCGTGCATCCCAAGTTCATTGCAATGATCCGTGAGCTGATTCTCGAACGAACCGAGGGTGCTGAGCGCCGAGCACTGGGATCGCTCGGTGCGCGACAGGATGAGTGCGCGGTGGACTGCTGTCCGGCGCCGCAACGGCCGATCGCGGCCCAAGGAAGACCTCGCTAGGCAACCTATCGATGCAATGTTGGCGCGGGAGGAGGCACAAAGTCAGTCGCCTTGGGGCTACCCTGGACCAGGCGCATCGTGTCGAGAATCGTTTTGATGACTGGCTCGTTTCCCACGGCGGTGTTCAGCATGAGGTGATAGAGGGAACGCGTGGGCCAGTCGGCGTTGAAATAGTGCTTCACGTACGCGACGCGCTCCAGATCGATAGAATCCACCATCTCTTCAGCTTCTTCCTCGGAGTGGCCCTCGGCGACGGTGCGCCGAATCTTTTCCGCGCGAGGCGCATACAGGAACACTTGAAAGGCGTCGGGATTTTCGCGCTGAAAATACGGTGCGCCGCGGCCGACAATCACCGCGTTGCCTTCCGCTCCGATGCGATTCATGATGTCCTGCATCATCGACACCATGCGGTCGGTATCGAAGACTTGATTTCCCAGGGGCGTCGAACGCTCGTAGCTCCCGCGCCAGAAAACTTTGGCAAGGCGATGCAGGCGGCTGTCCATCCGCTCATCGCAACGTCTAACGGCGGAAGGATCAACGTGCGCGAGACGAGCGATCTCTTCGGTGAGTCGATGGTCCCAGAGCTTCCAGCCCAGCTGGTTGGCCAGTTCAGCGGCAATTCCGGCAGCGCCGCAGCCGAATTCGCGCTCGATTGTAATCAGACGGAACATGGCGAGGGTTAGTGTACTGCGATTCCTCCGCCGGGTTTCGTCTTTTTGATCAGGAAAACCATGGGGACCATCACTAGGATGGCCACTCCGAGGAACCAAAAACAATCCATGTAGGACAGCATCGCCGCCTGGCGGGCGACCGCGCCCTGGATAAACGCGTACGCCGCCGAAGAAGACCCCGGCGGGCCCCCACCGTGCGCTTGCAACATAAGGCCAAGCGCTTTGATCCGCGCCTGCAATTCCGGACTGCTCGCGCTGAGGTGACGGGACAAATCGGTCAAATGCACCTGGCTTCTGCGATCGAGCATGGTCGTGACCACCGAGATGCCCACACTGCCGCCGATGTTGCGCGCCAGATTCATCAGGCCTGAGGCAGCGTTGTTCTTATCGCGCGGCAAGAAAGCGTACGCAGCGGTGTTGATCGGAACAAACAGGAAGGCCATGCCCACGGCCTGAATGACCCGTGCCCGGGCCACTGTCCGGAAGTCAATCTCGAGATCGAATCCGGTCATGTGAAACAAAGACAACGACAACACCACGAGACCAAAGAGAAGAAGCCAGCGGGGCGTATACCGCGAGAGCAGGAACCCGACCAGCGGCAACAGCAGGATAATCGCAAATCCACCGGGCATCAGGGCCAGCCCTGCCTGCTCTGCCGTGTATCCCAACAGCGTTTGTGAAAACAATGGCAGCAATAGCGTGCTGCCCAGCAAAGCGAATCCCAGCATGAACATCAACAGATTCGAGACGCCAAACGTGCGGTCGCGGAACAAATGCAGATCGATGATGGGATCTTTGTGCCTCCACTCCCAGACTACGACGAACAGCAGGGACAAGACTGCGATCAACGACAGAATTACGATGAAGTGCGATTCAAACCAGTCTTCGCGCTGCCCTTTGTCGAGCACGACCTGAAGGGTGCCCAGGCCCAAAGCGACGAAGCCAAGGCCCACATAGTCGATGCTGGTCTCACTGAGTTTGCGGCGCTTGAAGTAGGGTGGATCCTGAATCAGCCGTGAGGTCAGAAGAATGGACAGAATTCCGACGGGAATATTGATAAAGAAAATCCATCGCCAGCTGAAGTTATCCGTGATCCAGCCCCCCAGGGTGGGGCCGATCGCCGGCGCGGTGACTACGGCCATTCCGTACACGGCGAATGCCATACCGCGCTTCGCCGGCGGAAAGGTGTCGGCAAGGATTGCCTGTTCGCTCGGCTGCAATCCGCCGCCACCTGCTCCCTGAAGGATCCGGCAGATGATCAGAACGGCCAGATTGGGCGCCAGCCCGCACATAAACGAACTGATCGTAAACAGGGCCACGCAGCCCATATAGAAGTTCTTGCGGCCTACGATCGACGACAGCCATCCGCTCAGCGGAAGCACGATTGCGTTGGAAACAAGATACGAAGTCAGGACCCAGGTGCTCTCATCCTGACCAGCCGAAAGGCTTCCGGCGATGTGCGGCAAGGCGACGTTGGCGATGGAAGTGTCGAGCACCTCCATGAACGTGGCCAGCGTCACCGCGAGTGCGATGATCCAGGGATTTACCGCCGGACGCCACGCCTCGGACTGATCGATCGTGGTGACGCCGGCACTCATTCGCGCATCCAGACCTTGGGCGTGACCGACTCGCCGGGGCGCAACTGACGATCGTTATTCGAACCCGAATCCAACACGATTTTGACTGGGATGCGCTGGACGACCTTCACGTAATTCCCGGTAGCGTTTTCCGGTGGCAGCAGGCTGAAGCGAGCGCCGCTGGCGCCAGCAACGCTGTCAACCTTGCCTTCGTACTTGCGGCCGTTGGCATCAACCTCGACGGTCACCCGTTGGCCCGGCTTTCTCATGATGTTCTTCAATTGAGTTTCTTTGAAGTTCGCGGTGACCCACACATCATCGAGATTGATGACCTTCATCAATTCCTGACCGGGGGCAACATTCTGCCCCACTTCCACAGTGCGATTGCTGACGATGCCATCGACAGGGGCGACGACTTTGGTGTACTTCAAATTGAGTTCGGCCTGATCGAGGTCCGCCTTCTTGCGCTGCGCCTGGGCAAGAGCCGCAGCCGCCCTCGCACGCGTGATCTGCATCTGCTTGGGGGCGGTATTCGCGTTACTCCAGTTGGCTTGTGCCTGAACCAGACGGCCTCTGGCCTGCGTGACCTGTTGTTCGGCGGCGGCGGCCGTTGCACGCGCTGCTTCGACTGCCGCGGCGCTGGCCTTGGATGCGGCAACCGCCTGGTCGTACTGCTGCTGCGAGATTTCCTGCTTATCGACGAGTTGCTTATAGCGATTGAGATCGTTCTGAGCCTTTACGTTGTTGGCCTCCGCCTGCTGCAGTTGTGCTTTCGCGGCTTCCGACTGCTGCTGAGCAACCTGAATCCCAGCCTGGGCGCTGGCGACATCGGCCTCGGTTGCAGATACCTGGCTGGTGGTATTCACCGAGGTGATCGGAACCGTCACTCCCGCCGCGACGGCCGCAGCTTGCGCATCCGCGAAATCCGCCTTCGCGCGCTCGTAGGCGACCTGATAATCCGCTGGATCGATCTCTACCAGTACATCTCCCGCGTGAACCTGCTGGTTGTCCTGCACGTTGAGTTTTACAACGTGACCCGAGACGCGCGCGCTAATCGAGTTGATATGGCCGTCAACCTGCGCGTCATCGGTAGATTCGTAGCTGGTGAAATAGCGATAAGCAAAGAATCCGCCGATCAACAGAATCGCGACCGCGATGCCCAGCCCGATACGAAAGCCGGAACTCTGCGTGCGCGAGGGCAAACGGCGGAAATCCTGCTCGGTGGCTGGCAAGGGTTTGGTCGTGGATTCCGGTTTGTCGGCTGTGGCTTTCGCCGCCGTGGCAGGAGTCTGCATCGATTGCTCCATAGGCTTATGGATTGCCTTTCAGATATTGCTTGACGCCATGTTCGGCGTCGCCGATGGCGTAGGCGAGTTCCACCTTCGCCAGATTGTGCGCGTAAAGACTTTGAATATAGCTCTCGTGAGCGCCGGCGACCGATTCCTGCGCTTGCACCACTTCCAGGTTGTCGGCGACTCCGGCAGTGAAGCGATCCTGCGACTGGGCGAGCGCCTGCTCCGCCAGATCCACCGAACTCCGGGCCACCTCGACCTGTTCCGCGGCAGCGTTCAGATCGAGAAGCGCAGTGCGAACTTCATAGTCAATGCGGCCGCGCAGGTCGCCGAGTTGCGCGCGGGCACGTTTCAACTGCGCATCGGCTTCGAGGACGTCCCCGTGCACGCGGTTGCCCGCGAAGATCGGGATGTTCATTCCACCCACCACCTGCCACGTGCCATTGGATTGTCCCGGCGTCACGCCGATATCGCCGAAGTTCGCATTTACGTCGATGGACGGATAGCGTCCCGCAGCCGCAGCCTTTTTGCTGAGTTCGGCACTTTGCACCTGCGCGAGAGCTGCCTGATAGTCCGCGCGCCCGCCATACGCCCGCTGCAGATAAGTATCCAGCGACTGGGGCGTTAACGCCTGATACGGCGCCTTCTCGGTCAGAAGGAAGTTCTGGCCCGGCGGCAGGCCGATGATGCGCGCCACACTCAACGTCAACTTGGCCAGATTGTTGCGCGCAACGATCAACTGCTGTTGACGAGTCTGCAGTTCGACCTGCGAGCGCAGGGCGTCGATGGCGGGCGCCAGACCTGCTTTCTGCTGGTCTGCGGCTTTGTCATAGAGTGCCTGCGCACTCTTCACCTGGGCCTCTGCGGTTTCAACACGTGCCGCGGCAGCGATCGCCTGCAGGTAGGAATTCCCCACTGCCAGCACGACCAGCTCGCGCGCATCCTGAAGGTTGAGTTGGGCCGCCTTGAGGCTTTGCGAGGCGGCTCGCTCACGTTCTATAGCTCGGTAGTTGAACACGCTCTGCGAAGCATTGGCCCGGAGATCAAAATAGTTGAACGGACCGATCACGCGGGGCACGGGAAACGGAAACACGCTCGACTTGAACCCTAGCGCCGTAAGACTCTGGGTTTGGACCGCCTCAGTCGCGTGGGCAGAAACGTTGGGCAGCAATTCGGCCAATTGGCGCCATCGCTCGCCGCGCGCCTGCTGCGTCTGGTCGCTCGCCAGCAACAATCCAAGGTTGTTGCGCAGGCCGCGATCGATCGCGTCCTTGAAATCAATTTGCAGGACTTCCGACGTTGCCGCGCCCTCGGGGGCACTCCCCAAAAATGGACTCTGAGAACCTGGCAGAGAGACAGAGGATGTCGGAACGCCGGATTGCCCCAGCATGGTCGAGTGCAGCAGCACACCGGGCAAGAGTAACGTGAAAGCGATGAGGGGGAGCTTCAATGAAGATCGCATTCTGATCTGGCGGTAGTCCGGACAAACGACGGAGAAGATGTCGGACGATCCTTCCGCCCTAATAGCATAACGGGTTTGATTCGTTTGCGTTAGCTGGCGATGCAAACGAATTCGAAGGTTGAGACAATTCTCATCTTGTGAAACTACCCTGCACCTGAAGGGCAGTGCCTTCGGTACCCTGCCGTACTCTCGTCACTCTGGGTAATCTATTCCGGTAAGGAGTTGGGTTCATGCGGATAGGTGTCCTAATTCTGGCGGGTGTACTAGCAGCGCTGACGCCGACCCTGGCGAACGCGCAAAGTTCCACTGTATCAAGCAATTCTGAACGCAAAGTCGCTTCGCGGGTGGCCGCTGTGTATCCCGAACTGGCGAAAAAGATGCATATTCACGGCACTGTGCGCGTGGAAGCGGTCGTTCGTCCGAATGGCACCGTGAAGTCGACTCGCGTCCTGGGCGGTAATCCGGTACTGGTCGATGCCGCGCAAGACGCCGTCACCAAGTGGAAATTCGAACCCGGACAGGCCGAGACCACTGAAGTCGTCCAACTCGCCTTCGAAGGCCAGCAATAACCCCCCGCATCTCCTCGAAAGGCACTCTTCGTGGCCTTCGCTCGGTGACTTAGGTCATCTTGAAAGCCCGTGACCTTGCGCTCAAGCTATGCAGAGGGCGGACTCAAATCAAGAACGGAAGTGTGCATGAATGAGCGCGGCGACAGGGACTGACTGGACTCATATATTGTCTGACCCGGACTTGGTCCGGCAGGTTGGAAAGCTGCTGCAGGCTTACCGCGAAGCTCCTGTGGAGAAGCGGGAAGAAGCGCTGCTCACGGCGATGCGGGAGATCAAGGCTGGCACTTCCGGCGCGACGAAGTCTTCCGCCGGGCTCGACGAGAAACCACAGCCACATCCCGTTCCAACTCCCGCCTCCGCCACACCTCCCTTTGAGCCCGACTTCTTTAGTCCGAACTGGGGCAGCGACCGCCGGCGGCATCCGCGGATCAAGTGTTTTGTCGCGGTGGAATTGCGAGTCGATGAGGCGCCGAATCCGATCTGGGGCAACCTCTCGAATACCAGCGCTGGAGGATGCCTGGTCGAAACGGCCAGCCCGGTAAATCCCGGAGCCAAAGTGGAAATCGGATTGTGGGTACCGAACGGCAAGATCTGGGTAAAGGGCTTCGCTCTCAGCGGAGTGGTCACCCGCAGCGCGCCTGCCAATGGCGTTCGCGTCCGCTTTGATGGCATGACATCGAGCGAGCGCGACAGCTTGCGCCAGTTCCTCAAGTTCGTGCAGGAAGCCACGAACTCTTCGCGCAGCGAGAGCAGCTACATCCAACTGCTTAAGTAAAACCCTTCAGCCACAGTGCCTACAGCTGGAAGTGTGACTACTTTCCTCCGATTTTAGTTTCCCCGCCGCACAATTGCCTAGCCCGCGTATTGAAACTGCGTTCATCTTCAAGTGATACACTTTTCTGCTATTGAACCCTTTCTCTAATCGGAAACTCTAACTAAGTTAGGCTAGATTTTCGCGGAGGAGCGTAAGCGATGGCGGTGAGTGAACAAGTATTGGCGACGGGGCAACAACTGGACACGCTGTGTATCAATACGATTCGGACTCTTGCCATTGACGCGGTGCAACAGGCAAATTCCGGCCATCCGGGCGCCCCCATGGGACTGGCTCCCGTGGCGTATAGCTTGTGGCAGCGCTATCTTCGCTACGATCCCCGGAATCCCCTGTGGCCGAATCGCGACCGGTTCGTTCTATCAGCGGGCCATGCCTCGATGTTGCTGTACGCCGTTCTGCATTTGGCGGGAGTGCGTAAGGCTGAGAACGACAAAGTCACCGGCGATCTCTCCGTTTCGCTGGATGAGATCAAACGCTTCCGACAGCTCGATAGCCGCACACCGGGACATCCTGAATCGCATATCACAACGGGAGTCGAAACCACGACCGGCCCACTCGGCCAGGGTGCGGGAAACAGCGTTGGCATGGCGATCGCAAGCCAGTGGCTCGCGGCTCGGTTCAACCGGCCGGGCTTTGATCTGTTCGATTTCAACGTGTGGACGATCTGCGGCGACGGCGATTTGATGGAAGGCGTTGCGAGCGAAGCTGCATCGCTGGCCGGCCACCTGCAGCTTTCGAATTTGTGCTGGATCTACGATCACAACCACGTCACCCTCGACGGCCCGGCAAATTGGTCGTTCACGGAAGATGTCGCCACGCGTTTCCTGGGTTACGGATGGAATGTGACCCGCGTCGCCGACGCGAATGATCTGGAAATGCTCGGTCGGGCGTACGACTGTTTCCTGAAGACGAAAGATCGGCCCACCTTGATCATCGTCGACAGCCACATCGGTTACGGCTCGCCCCATAAGCAGGACTCTTACGAAGCGCACGGCGAACCGCTCGGCGTCGACGAAGTCAAGCTGGCGAAGCAGTTCTACGGCTGGCCCGAAGATGCGAAGTTCCTTGTACCGGATGGCGTATACGAAAACTTCCAGCAAGGGATCGGAAAGCGGGGAGCGGAGCTGCATGCAGCATGGGAGAAGAAATTCGCTGAATACACCAAGCAGTTCCCCGAACTTGCTGCGGAGCTTGACGACGTGCAGGGCCGCAGGCTTTCTGGCGGATGGGACAAGAATCTGCCAACGTTCCCTGCCGACGCCAAGGGAGTCGCCACACGCGAAAGTTCCGGCAAAGTGCTGAATGCACTAGCGCAGAACATTCCCTGGCTGGTCGGCGGCTCAGCGGATCTTGCGAAGTCAAACAAGGTCGACTTGAAAATGCCGGGCGCGGGCGATTTCCAGGCGTCTAACTACGCCGGCCGCAATTTCCACTTCGGAGTCCGCGAGCATGGTATGGCGGCAGCGGCGAACGGAATGGCCATGTGCCGCCTGCGCGTCTTCAACGCGACTTTTTTTAACTTCACCGACTACATGAAACCGTCGATGCGCTTGGCCGCGCTCATGGAAGTCCCGGTCATTTACGTGATGACACACGATTCGATCGGCGTAGGCGAGGATGGGCCGACGCACCAGCCGATCGAGCAGCTCGCCGGGTTGCGGGCAATGCCGAATATGCTCGTGCTGCGTCCGGGCGACGCCAATGAAGTCACCGAGGCTTGGAAGATTGCCGTGCAGCAGACGCATCGTCCAACCACGCTGGTCCTGTCGCGCCAGGCAATGCCGACGCTGGATCGTTCAAAATATTCGCCGGCTTCCGGCGTGGCGAAAGGAGCTTACGTTCTCGCCGATTCCGAGGGCGGCAAGCCGCAAGTCATTCTCATCGGAACCGGCAGTGAGCTATCCCTTTGCGTAGACGCGTACGACAAGCTCAAGGCAGAAGGCGTCAAAGCGAGAGTGGTCAGCATGCCGTCGATGGAAATCTTTGATGAGCAGGATGCAGCATACAAAGAGAGCGTGCTGCCTTCGGACGTGACTGCTCGAGTGTCGGTGGAAATGGCATCGACCTTCGGCTGGGAGCGCTACACGGGGAGCAAGGGACGCAACCTCGGCATGCACCGCTTCGGCGCCTCGGCTCCACTGAAGGATCTGCTTAAATATTTCGGGTTTACCGTCGACAGAGTGGTCGAAGAAGCACGCGCCGCGATGGCGGGGAAATAGCCATCAGCGTGCGAAAGTTCCCTTGCGTCCGCGGTTAGTCGAACATCATCCAAGAGACTAGGGAGGTCTCATGCAACCTACTGGGGTTCTGGAAAACGCGAAGGCCGCGAAAAATCCGCTGAAGGAACTGATCAGCTACGGGCAGGCGATGTGGTTTGACTACATCCGCCGCGACTTGTTCACCACGGGGAAGCTGAAGAGTCTCATCAATGATGATGGGCTGCGGGGAATGACGTCGAACCCGGCGATCTTCGAGAAGGCCATCGCCGACAGCAATCTGTACGACGATATTTTGCAGTCGCTGGCCTCGCGCAATGATCTCAACACAACGCAGCGTTACGAGCAGATCGCCATCCGCGACATCCGGGATGCCGCCGATACGCTGCGCCCGGTCTATGACGATTCGAACTATCGCGACGGCTATGTAAGCCTGGAAGTTTCTCCCCATCTCGCGCGCAAAACGCAGGAGACGATTGATGAGGCGCGCCGCCTGTGGAAGACCGTCCAGCGTGAAAACATCATGATCAAGATCCCCGGCACTACCGAGGGGATTCCGGCGATCCGGCAGGCGATCAGCGAAGGCATCAACATCAACGTGACTCTGCTTTTTGCGCAAGACGTCTACGAGCGAGTTGCGGAAGCCTACGTCGCGGGCGTGGAGGATCTCGCCGCCAAGGGTGGCGACCTGAAGAAGATGGCGGGCGTGGCCAGTTTCTTCATCAGCCGCATCGATACGCTGATCGACTCGATGATCAGTGAAAACCTGAAGACCACGACCGACGCAGCGCAACAGGCACTGCTGAAGAGTCTTCTGGGCAAGGTTGCAATTGCCAACGGAAAGCTGACGTACCAGGCGTATCAGCGCATTTTCAGCGGGCCGCGTTGGAACGCACTGGCGGCGAAGGGCGCACAGACACAGAGGGTGCTGTGGGCGAGCACGAGCACGAAGAATCCGAACTATCGTGATGTTATCTACGTCGAAGAACTCATCGGGCCCGACACGGTGAACACCATGCCACCGGCGACCGTCGACGCTTTCCGCGATCATGGACAGCTTCGCCGCAGCCTCACCGAGAACATTCCGGCGGCCGCGAAAACCATGGCGGACCTGGAGCGCGCCGGCATCTCAATGAAGCAAGTCACCGACAAACTGACCGACGACGGCGTCAAGCTATTCGCCGATGCGTTCGATAAGTTGCTGGCATCCGTCGAAAAGAGCACACAGCAAAAAGGATAGATCGTGAGTCGACTGAAGACTTCCCTACCTGAGTCCCTGGCTGCCACGGTCAAGTCCACGATCGGCGACTGGCAGTCGGGCGGAAAAATGAAGCGGCTGTGGGACCGCGACGCCAGCCTGTGGACCGGCGAAGATGAATCCAAGTGGCTGGGCTGGCTCGACATTGTCGACGAGCAACAGGCCCAGCACGAGCAACTGCAGAAACTCGCGAAAGAGGTTCACACTCGCGGGTTCGAGCACATTCTGCTGCTCGGAATGGGTGGATCGAGCCTGTGCCCTGAAGTTCTGCGCATGACGTTTGGCAGGATCCCGCACTTCCCTACGCTGCACGTCCTCGATTCCACCGATCCGGCGCAGGTAAAGGCATTCGAGCATCAGATCGACATCGCGAAGACTCTGTTTATCGTCTCGAGCAAGTCCGGCAGCACGCTTGAGCCGAACATTTTCAAACAGTACTACTTCGAGCGGGCCAAGCAAGTGGTGGGCGCGGACAAAGTGGGCAGCCATTTCATCGCGGTCACCGATCCCGGATCGAAGATGCAGCAGGTCGCCGAGGGCGATCACTTCCTCCATGTTTTCTTCGGGCGTCCGTCGATCGGCGGGCGCTATTCAGCACTCTCGAATTTCGGCATGGTGCCTGCGGCAGCGATGGGGCTGGACACGAAGAAGTTCCTCGATCGCACGGCCGAGATGGTTCGTGCGTGCGGGGCTGGAACGTCGGTCGAAGAAAATCCGGGTGCGGTACTCGGGATCATTCTTGGTGCAGCCGCCAACGCCGGACGCGACAAGGTCACGATCATCACTTCTCATGGCATCGCCGATCTGGGCGCGTGGCTGGAGCAGTTGATCGCCGAGTCCACGGGGAAGATTGGCAAAGGCGTTATTCCTGTCGATCGCGAGCACCTCGGTTCGCCCGACATCTACAGCAATGACCGCGTGTTCGCTTACATTCGCCTGGAGAACGAAACCGGTGCCGAGCAAGATGCGAAAGTAACCGCGCTTGAAAAAGCCGGGCATCCGGTCGTGCGCATCGTGATGCAGGATACGTACGACCTGGGCGCGGAGTTCTTCCGTTGGGAGATTGCTACCGCGGTCGCTGGCGCGATCATCGGGATCAACCCCTTCAATCAGCCCGACGTCGAAGCCAGCAAGGTGGCAACACGCGCGCTCACCTCCGAATACGAACAGAAGGGCTCGTTACCCGCGGAGAAGCCAATCGTCGAAGACAACGGAATCAAACTGTTTACCGACGACAAGAATGCGGCAGACCTCGCGAAAGCTGCAGGCGGCGACAAGTCGCTGGCGGGATATCTCAAGGCGCATCTCGGCCGGATTCACGCCGGGGATTACTTCGCCGTGCTCGGCTACATCCAGATGAATGAGGAACACGAGAAGAGTTTGCAGACACTGCGTCATGCCGTGCGCGACAAGAAACGTGTGGCCACCTGTCTGGGTTTCGGACCCCGATTCCTGCACTCGACCGGGCAGGCGTACAAAGGTGGCCCGAACTCCGGCGTGTTCCTGCAGATCACGTGCGATGACGCGGTGGAGTTGCCGGTTCCCGGACAGAAATACACGTTCGGCGTGGTCAAGGCGGCGCAGGCTCGCGGAGATTTTCGGGTATTGGCGGAGCGCGGTCGACGGGCGCTGCGGGTGCACATGGGCAAGGATTTGAAGAACGGACTGGCAGCGCTGAGTGCTGCCGTGCTAAAGGCGCTTTAGATTTGAATTCTCTCGATTGTTCCGGCAAGACGCTTGCGCGACAGCCGTCATGATACGGCGCTACGAGGAGTAAGCATGCAACTGGGAATGGTTGGACTGGGCCGGATGGGCGCGAACATGACCCGGCGGCTGATGCGAGGCGGACATCAACTCGTTGTGTCTGATCTGAGCGCAGACGCGGTCAAGGGACTGGCGGGCGAGGGCGCCACGGGTTCGAGTTCGCTCGAAGACTTGATCGCCAGGCTCACGCCTCCGCGGGCGGTGTGGATCATGGTTCCCGCGGGAGGCGCCACGGAAGCGACCGTACAGAAACTCGCGCAGCACATGCAGGCTGGCGACGCCATCATCGACGGCGGCAATTCGTTCTTCAAAGATGACGTGCGTCGTGCGAAGGACCTTCAAGGCAAGGGGATTCACTACATCGACGTGGGCACCAGCGGCGGCGTGTGGGGACTCGATCGCGGCTACTGCATGATGATCGGTGGGCCAAAGGAAGCGGTGCAGAGGCTCGATCCGATCTTCAAGACGCTGGCGCCGGGAACCGGCGATATTCCGCGGACCCCCGGGCGGGAAAGACTTGGCGGCACCGCCGAAAAAGGTTATATCCACTGCGGGCCGTCGGGATCGGGACACTTCGTGAAGATGGTCCACAATGGCATCGAATACGGCATTATGCAGGCTTATGCCGAAGGATTCGACATCTTCAGGAACGCAACCAGCAAGGAACTGCCGGAGGACATTCGCTACGATCTGAATCTGCCCGACATTGCTGAAGTATGGCGGCGCGGCAGCGTGGTGAGTTCATGGCTGCTCGATCTGACTGCGATGGCGCTCACGGAGAATCCGACACTATCCGAATACACGGGATTTGTGCAGGATTCAGGCGAAGGACGTTGGACGATTCAAGCTGCCCTCGAAGAGGCCGTGCCTGCGGATGTGCTGACGGCGGCCCTGTATGTCCGATTCCGATCTCGTCAGGAACATACCTTCGCCGAAAAGATGCTCTCCGCCATGCGGCAGAAGTTTGGCGGACACGTGGAAGCGGGCGGGAAAGGGAGGCACTAAATTCTGTGGGAATGAGCGACGAGCAAAGGCTAACAACAGAATCTTGAAACGCAGAAGGCGTTGAGCAACCGCTGCGAGCGCAGCGGACAACGAAGGACCTATTCATGGCTCAAGTAGTGGAACAACCCAAGGCACCGGCCCCGCCGCGAATCGGCAAGCAGGGCGATCCTTGCGTGATGGTGATCTTCGGAGCGGCGGGCGATCTGACGGGTCGCATGCTGATTCCGGCGCTGTATAACCTGGCCCGGGCAGGACTGCTGTCGCGGGAGTTCGCCGTGCTCGGGGTCGCACGCGCGCCATTGTCGGATGAAGAATTCCGAAAGCGGGTCTACGACGACATCAAGACATACTGCGGCGACTGTGTCGACAGTGATCTGTGGCAGTGGTTCCAGGAGCGGTTTTATTACCTCGCGGGGAATTTCGACGACGATCGCCTTTATTCGACGCTCAAGGAATCCCTGGCGAAACTAGATCAGGGACATTCCACGCACGGCAACTTTTTCTATTACATGGCGGTGGCGCCGAACTTCTTTGGTTCCATCGTGGAGAAGCTGTCTGTGAACGGCCTGATGGACCAGAGCAATGGCGGCTGGCGGCGCGTGGTCGTCGAGAAACCCTTCGGACATGATCTGGAATCGGCGAAGGCACTGAACCAGCAACTGCTGAAAGTGGCCGAAGAAAAGCAGATCTACCGCATCGACCACTATCTCGGCAAAGAGACGGTGCAGAACATCATGGCGTTCCGTTTCGCCAACGGAATCTTCGAGCCCGTGTGGAACCGGCGTTATATCGACCACGTGCAGATTTCCGTGGCGGAAACTGTCGGGGTGGAAGGCCGCGGCAGCTATTTCGATCATGCCGGATCCCTGCGCGACATGGTACCGAATCACATCATGCAACTCATCAGCCTGACTGCGATGGAGCCGCCGATTTCCTTCGACGCCAACGCCGTCCGCGATGAGCAAGCAAAGATTCTGCACGCCATCCAACCGATGAGCGATGAAGAAGTTCTGAGCCGCAGCGTGCGCGGCCAGTACGGCGACGGAACTGAGGACGGCAAGCGCGTGCCTGCCTATCGCAGCGAAGAAGACGTGCCGCAGGATTCGCGGACGGAAACCTTCGTCGCGATGAAGCTTTCGATCGACAACTGGCGTTGGGCAGACGTGCCCTTTTACCTGCGCACCGGCAAGCGCATGCCGGTGCGCAATACGCATATCGTGATACAGTTTCGGCGAGCGCCTTTTGTGTTGTTCCGTGATACGCCGGTCGAGCACCTGATGCCGAACCAACTGGTGCTGCACATCCAGCCGGAGGAAGGCATCTCCTTGCAGTTCGCGGCGAAGGTTCCCGGACCCGTCATGCGCCTGGGCACGGTGGACATGAACTTTGAATATCAGGAATACTTTGGCAAGCAACCCAGCACCGGCTACGAGCGGCTGCTGCATGATTGCATGATCGGCGATCAAACGCTGTTCCAGCGCGCGGACATGGTGGAAGCAGGCTGGTCGGTGGTAAACCCGGTTCTCGATCTCTGGAAAGCGCTTCCCCCGCGCAATTTCCCCAACTACGCTTCCGGCACCTGGGGACCGAAGGAGGCCGACGAACTTCTGGAACGCGACGGCCGCCGCTGGAGGAATTTCGAGAAATGATTCTGGCCGGCGATATTGGTGGGACCAATGCCAGGCTGGCTTATTTTCAACCCCAGAATGGTCGTCTTAACCTCGTCTCGGAACGCGTTTTTCCCAGCCGCGAGCATCACGAATTTGGCGAGATTGTCGGGAAATTTCTGCACGATTCCGGGCTGCGTCCGCAAGCTGCCTGCTTCGGCATTGCAGGCCCGGTGCGCAACGGGCGAGTGGAAACTTCCAATCTGCCGTGGATCATAGAACAGTCGCGTTTGGCCGACGAGTTTCAGCTTCCCGCAACTCTCCTGATCAACGATCTCGAAGCCATCGCCTGGGGCATTGGCGCGCTCGGTCCGACGGACCTGGTTACGCTAAGCCATGTCAGCGGGACCGTGAGCGGAAATCAAGCAGTCGTGGCGCCGGGCACTGGCTTGGGCGAGGCCGGTTTGTTCTGGGACGGGAACCGGCATCACGTTTTCGCCTGTGAGGGCGGCCACACCGATTTTGCGCCGCAGGGCGAATTGCAGATTGAGTTACTCAAATTCCTCAGCGCGCGTTTTGGACACGTCAGTTACGAACGGATTCTTTCCGGCCCCGGTCTCATCAACGTCTACGAATTTCTCCGGGACACGGGACACGAAAAGGAATCTCCCGCGGTGGTCGAGGAAATGCTCAAAGGCGATCATGCAGCGGCCATCTCTCGTGCGGCCTTGGCGGGAACGGATGCATTGTCCGAGAAAGCTCTGGACCTTTTCATTGCGGTTTACGGAGCTGAGGCTTCAAATCTGGCTCTCAAAGCGATGGCCACCGGCGGGTTATTCCTCGCGGGCGGCATTTCGCCGAAGATTCTTGCCAAGCTCAAGGGCCCCTGCTTCCTGCGGGCATTTCTTGACAAAGGGCGCATGCGTCCTCTGGTTGAAGCCATGCCCGTACACGTTGTGACCAATGAAAAGGTCGGACTGCTTGGCGCGGCGCGATGCGGTGCAGTTCGGGCGCGAGGCTGAGTAATCGTGAGTACCTCGGCCGAAATCCGCATTCTGACGACTCCCCAGGAATTGTTCGCCGCCGCCGCAGAAGAGGTGGTTCGTGCCGCCAACGAGGCTGTCGCCGCCCGCGGCCGGTTTACCATCGCGCTCTCCGGGGGATCGACTCCCAAAGCGCTTTTCAATCTTCTCGCCACGAACGCCCGCACGACACTGCCTTGGGAACGGATGTTCTTCTTCTGGAGCGATGAACGGCACGTCCCTCCTGACCACCCGGACAGCAACTATCGGATGGCCAATGAGGCCATGCTCTCGAAGGTACCGGTGCCCGCTGGAAACGTTTTTCGAATTGCAGCCGAAAACCCCGATGCCGTGGCCGCGGCCGCGACCTACGAGCAAACACTGCGAAAGTTCTACCAACTCTCTGAAGGTATTCCCCGGTTCGACCTGATCCTGCTCGGCATGGGACCGGACGCGCACACGGCTTCTCTGTTTCCCGGAACTAAGGGACTCCACGAGAAGGCAAGGCTGGTGATCGCCAACTGGGTCGAGAAGTTGAAGACGCACCGCCTTTCATTCACCTTCCCGGTGTTGAACGCGGCGCGCTGCGTGGCGTTTCTGGTTAGCGGCACCGATAAGGCCGCCGCACTGAAAAGCGTGTTGGAGGAGAACGTTCCGGGCGAGCAGTGTCCCGCGAAGATGGTTCAGCCGAGCGACGGCAAGCTGATTTGGTTCCTGGATCGCGCTGCGGCCAGCGCGCTGGCTACACAGAGTTAAGTCTTATCCCCGCCAGCCGCCGATTTCTTTCAATCCCTTGCCGCGGGCATGCTCGAAGAGGCGAACGCGGTGGCGGGAGTGTTCGAACTCGTGGATGTCGGCCCAGACTTCGGCCTCCCAGCCCTTGTCGTGCGCAGCCGACTCCCCGCAAGTGGCGCATCGTGTATGGAGGGTAACGGGCGTATTTTCAACCCCGACGGGCGCTGCACCCGGAAGTTCCACAAAGATACAGCGGACTTCTTCAATTTCTTCGTTGGAACCCAGAATGTGTTCGTAGCGAAGCAGATAGCAGAAGCCGAGTTTCTTGGCTTCGATCTCCGCCTCCACGCGGGTATGGAAGGGGCCGTATTCAGCCCGCAGCTGTTCGGTGGAGTCGCATGCCATCCAGAAAGTTTCTTTGTAGGCCATCGCTGGTTTCGCCCCGGGTCGCGAAAGCCAGGCTCGCGGCTACGTTGAGCCCGCCCTTAGCAGATCGCCAGTGGTGGAGCAATTCCAGTGCCGACGATCAATCCCGCAAATCATTGTTGTGGCATGACTTACCATGATGCAGGAACTTGCAAGGTGGCCTGATCAGAAAAGTTTTGCAGTCTTTGGTTCGAAACCGAGCATTCGAGACCCCATGTGCTCGAAAATACAGTCTGGAAGTCCTAGGATGGGGCTTTGCGTTTGGCTCGGTTTCAACGGTCCTCATGCCCCGCCCCTTGCTTTACCAGTTGCAACTCGCAGGTACAGACAGAGATGCGTACGCATCTCTGCCTGTCTCGTACTTCCGTAGCGCAGCAACCCTCAGTCTGCTCCGACCGCGTGGGTATAGGTCTCGGAAACACTATCTGCCTCGGGCCAGTTCTTCCCGCCGTGGCTTGCCACGTACATGGCAAGTTCGAGGCGGCTCCAGACCCCAAGCTTGTCGAAGGTACTGCGCAAATGGTTCTTAATGACTTGCTCAGTGGTACCGACGATGCGGCCAATCTCGCGGTTGGTCATTCCTTCCCAGACCAGAATCGCGATTTGAATCTCCTTGGAGGTGAGGCGCTCGCGGGGAGTCATGACTGCGCCTCCTCTTTGCTGAACATCGCTATCGCCAGCTTGACGCGCTTCCGGCCCTCGCGGATGCCGGCCCGCAAGAACAGCGTGCGCAGATGTTGCTTCACGGTACGCGGGCTGATATTGAGCTGACCCGCAATTTCCTTGTTGCTGCAGCCCTGCACGAGCAGATTCAGAACCTGCTGGTCGCGGGGCGTAACTTTGACGGACTCCAGATCGATCATGAGAGCGAACCTCCTGCCTGACTTAAGATGGCACTCGTCCATTTCTCATGCACGATCTTCGCCAATCATTCGCTGCTCGCACAACTGCGGCCCTAAGTACCGCCGTAATCGTCACTTAGGGTCGCAACCCATAGCGTTTCATGTGTCTTTCAGGAATGCCGTGGTAGGCTGGCGCAGTTTCAAATTGGTCCATTCTAATGAGCCCGTTCTGTCTGAGCTTCCCATTCGACGTCATCCGGCATTTGCGCCTGGCGCACAGGTGCAACCTGGGGATTCACGGGGCGACAGCGATCCGGCAACGCGGATCATCTTTCAAATCAGCTATTTCATCGTGCCGAAGTTCCGCACTTAACGATTCGAGGTGGCCAGTGACGTTCTCGGAAAATCACTCTGCCCTGAGTAGAATTCGCTTCTCCCGTATCGGCAAAAGATTCCGCGGCTTGACTTCCATTTCGGTTCTGCTGGTCGCGACCGCGAATTTTGCACAGACGGCGCTGACGGCGCAGGCCCAAGGAGCCCCCCTCACGCTTACGCTCCAGGATGCGCTGCAGCGGGCGCGCACGAACGATCCGCAGTACCGGTCCGCCATAACTGATCTGGAACTGGCGCACGAAGACCGCTTACAGGCGCGAGCCGGTTTGTTGCCGAATGTCAGCTACACCACCTCCTACATCTATACCCAGGGCACGGGCCCGCAACCCGCCAGCTGTGCGACTTCCACGGCGGGCTGCCCGACCTCGAAGTTCATCGCGAATAACGGGGTGCATGAGTACATCAGCCAAGGCAACGCCCATGAGGCCATTTCGCTCACGAACCTGGCGGACTACCGCCGATCATCCGCGCTGCTGGCGCAGGCGCGAGCCACGGCCGAAGTGGCGACGCGCGGCCTGGTGGTGACCGTCACGCAGTCTTACTACGGACTCGTGGTCGCACAGCGCAAATACGCGACGGCGCAGCGAGCAGCCGCGGAGGCCACACGATTCCGCGACCTTAGCGAGAAGTTGGAGACCGGGGGCGAGGTCGCGCACGCCGATGTGCTCAAGGCCCGAATCCAGGCGCAGCAGCAGCAACGCGATCTGCAGGAGGCGCAGATCGCGATGGAAAAGAGCCGCTTGGATCTCGCCGTGCTCTTGTTCCCGGACTTCAATCAGGACTTCGCCGTCGTCGATGACTTGCAGACACCCGAGCTTCTGCCAGCTTTTGCTGAAGTGGAGGCCACCGGCAAGAAGAATAATCCCGAGCTGCGCGCAGCCCTGGGTGCTTACCAGGCGGCCAATCACGAAGTCACCGCCGCCTGGGGCGGATTGCTGCCATCGCTGAGTCTGGATTACTTCTACGGAATCGATTCCAATCAGTTTGCGATTCGCAGTAATGGAGTCCGCAATGTTGGCTACTCCACGGTGGCGACGCTGCAGATTCCCATCTTCAGTTGGGGAGCGGATCGCAGCAAGCTCAAGCAGGCCGAACTGCGCCGCGATCAGTCGAGGGTGGAGTTGAACTTCGCCCAGAAGCAACTCCTCAGTCATCTGCGCGAGTTCTACAGCGAAGCCGAGACGGCGCGCTCGGAGATGGAATCTCTGGCAAGCTCCGCGGAAATGGCTGCCGAGAGTCTACGGCTCACCACGATGCGCTACCAGGCAGGCGAATCGACCGTGCTCGAGGTCGTGGATGCGCAGAACACATTGACGCAGGCGCGCAACGCGTATGACGATGGTCAGTCCCGCTACCGCATTGCGATCGCAAACCTGCAGACGCTGACAGGAAACTTCTAAGGACGAATGAACTGGATCGAAGCCTCAATGGGCAGTAGCAAGCGTGCTGGAATCGCGGTAGGCGCCGCGGCGTTGCTCCTTTCCCTGGCATGCTCCTCGGATAAGGTCGACACCCAACCCACCGTTACCGTGCAGGCAGCGCAAGTCGAAAAGACCACCATTCAACATGCCATCACAGCGCAGGCAATTCTGTTCCCGCACGCGCAGGCGGCCATCGTTCCCAAAATCAGCGCGCCCGTGCAGAAGTTTCTGGTGAAACGCGGAAGTCCGGTGCAGCAAGGCCAGCTTCTGGCGGTGCTGGAGAACCGCGACCTCTCTGCCGTCGCGCAGGACACCAAGGGCGCGTACGACCAGGCGCAGGCCACGTACGAAACGACCACCGGCGCCAGTTTGCCTGAAGAGATCCAAAAAGCCGAAGCCGACGAGCAGCAGGCCAAGCAGGCGCTGGATGCTCAGGAGAAAGTCTTCCAGAGCCGCCAGCAGCTTTTTGATCAAGGAGCGTTGCCGAGGAAGGAACTCGATCAGTCGCGCGTCGATATCACGCAGGCACGAAACCAGTACGCGATCGCCAAGCAGCATCTCGACAAACTGATGGCGATTGGCAAGCAGCAGGAACTCAAAGCTGCCGCCGGACAACTCGAATCGGCGAAGGGCAAGTATCTGGGGGCGCAGGCGCAACTAGGCTACTCAGAAATCCGCAGCCCCATCAGCGGCGTGGTGACGGACCGTCCGTTGTATCCCGGCGAGATGGCAGCCGCTGGCACACCTCTGATCACCGTGATGGATATCTCCTCCGTGATCGCCAAAGCACATATTCCGCAGAGCGATGCCGCCGTGTTGAAGGCTGGGGACAAGGGGTCGATGTCCGTGCCCGGCATCGTGAAACCGATCGAAGGCAAAGTGACGATTGTGAGCCCGGCGCTCGATCCCAACAGCACTACAGTCGAAATCTGGTTCGAGGCGAAGAATCCCAAGCATGAACTGAAGCCCGGCACGAGCGTGCAACTTTCGCTCACGGCACAAACCGTGAAGGATGCGCTCGTGGTGCCGGCAGGTTCGGTGCTGACCGCGCCCGACGGTTCGACGACCGTGATGCTGGCCGGTTCCGACGGGCTTGCCCACCAGAAAGCTGTCAAAGTGGGTATCCGCCACGGGGACGACGTGCAGATCGTCGACGGCGTTTCCGAAAAAGACAAAGTCGTTACCGCAGGGGCCTACGGCCTGCCCGACAAGACCAAGATCAAGATCGCGGCGCCTGAGCCTGGCGCCGACGATTCCAAACCGTCTGAAGGATCGAAAGCTCCCAGTGAGGGATCGGGTGAAAAATAGCCGCTGCGGAGCGCAGGCGTGAATTCAGAGAAAGCAACGAACAAGAATCAATATTGGGTGGCGCAGCATTCGCGCCCAGTCATTTTTCTCATTCTGACGATGGGTCTGCTGGGCGCGTATCTCGCCTTCACGATCCCGGTCTCGGTATTCCCCTCTACAGA
>Ga0335082_10001465_pt1 | contig 25214 bp, 25 predicted proteins | sample Lox_Sample_41_FD_206718 | JGI IMG/M metagenome (GOLD analysis project Ga0335082, IMG submission 206718) | Soil microbial communities from Loxahatchee National Wildlife Refuge, Florida, United States - Lox_Sample_4.1 | ecosystem: Environmental > Terrestrial > Soil > Wetlands | place: USA... | reverse complement strand
CGGGGGGACGAGCTTTGCCGACATGTACTCGGCCTACGAGGCGCTCGATCCCGCCGAGCGGGCGCGGCTCGCGACGCTGCGCGCGGTCCACAATCTCAACTTCTCGCGCAACCGCCGGCACGGCGAGGAGCCGATGACGGAGGCGCAGCGCACGGCCGTCCCGCCGGTCGCCCATCCCGTGATCCGCGTCCACCCCGAGACCGGACGCAAATGCGTCTTCCTCGGGGATCACGCCGAGACCATCGAGGGGATGGACTATGCCGAGGCGCGCGCCTTCATCGACGCGCTCAACGAGCGCATCGTCGCCGCGGCGCGCATCTACACGCACCGCTGGCGCCCCGGCGACTTCATGGTCTGGGACAACCGCTGCCTGCTGCACAAGGCCGAGAGCTACGACACCGCCATGGAGCCTCGCGTCATCCGCCGCTGCACCGTCCTCGGCGAGGTGCCGGCGGGCTAGGGCGCTCACTCATAAACTTCGCTCCGAGAGCGCATTTCAGTCGATGTCCGCATAGTCCGCGAGAGGTCGCCGCGAGAGATCTTGCTCGCGATGGCCTGGGGGAATTCCTCACTCGGCACCGAGGCGAGCGCCCTTCTCAGCGGCCGAGCGCTTCATCAGCAGCACCACCGGCACGAGCGCGAGCAGGACGACGACCATGAGCCAGAAGCAATCGAAATAGGCGAGAGCGGACGCTTGCTGCTGGCGCAGGTTCTCGAGCTCCTGCCACGGCAGCAGCCTTTGAAGGGTCGCATCGCCGGTGTGAAGCATGCCTCGCGCATGCGCGAGAAAGGATTGCACCGCGGCGTTGAGGGGATCGAGATACTCGCCGAGCCGCAAGGCGTGGAACTGGTCGCGCCGCTCGTGGACCGTCTGCGCCATCGAAGTTCCGACGCTGCCGCCCTCGTTGCGCAGCAGGCTCAGCAAGCCCACGGCCGCCCCGCGCAGCTCCAGCGGGGTATAGAGATAGGCCGCCACGTTCGCGGGCGCGAAGCACATCGAGAGCCCGACGATCAGCACGACCCGCGGCCAGACGACTTGGTCCGGGCTCACGTCAAGATTCATCTGGGACATCCAGTAGTTTCCCGCGGCCATCGTCAGCAGGCCCGCGACGATGAGCCAGCGGGCATCCGTGCCCCGGCCGAGCATGCGGCCCACCAACGGCATCGCGAGGACCGCGAAGAACCCCGCGGGCGACATGACCAAGCCCGTGCTCAAGGCGTCGTAGCCGAAGAGCGACTGCAGAAGGCCCCCGAGCGAGATGCTGGCGGCGTAGAGCACGGCGAAGCCGAAGAAGATGATGATGCAGCAGGCGGCGAAGTTGCGCTCTCGCAGCGGCCGGAAATTGACCACGGGACTTTTATGACGCAGCTCCCAGAAAATCAGCCCGGCAAGCCCCGCGGCGAACACTATCGCGAGCGTCTGCACCCGCCAGAACGGATCGCCGAGCCAATCCCATTCCTGTCCCTTGCTGAGCATTACCTCCCAGCAGATCATGGTGATAACCAGGAGGGAGAGGCCGATCGAGTCGAAGCGGAATCGCTGCTTCCGAAGCGCCTTTCGCTGCTGCACGAGATAGTCGGGGTCGCGAAGCTCGACGTAGCACGCGCCGAGCGCCAGGAGACCGACGGGCACGTTGATGAAGAACACCCACCGCCATGAATAGCTGTCCGTGATCCAGCCCCCGAGCGTCGGCCCGACGACCGGCGCGATCAGCGCCGCGAGGCCGAAGAGCGTCATCGCGATGCCCTGCTTCTCGACGGGAAAAGCATCGAGCAGCACCCCCTGGCTCGAAGGCTGGAGGCCGCCCCCCGCCAAGCCCTGAAGCACGCGGAACAGGATCAGCTGACCGAGACTCGTGGCCATTCCGCAGAGTCCGGAGGCCAGGGTGAAGACCGCGATCGATAGCATGAAGTAATTGCGGCGCCCGAGATGCGCGGAGAGCCAGCCCGTGATCGGCAGGATGATGGCATTGGCGGCGAGGTAGCTGGTGATCACCCATTCGCCGTCGTCGACCGTGGCCGAGAGTCCGCCCGCGATATAGCGCAGCGCGACGATCGTGATCGTGGTGTCCAGCACCTCCATGAAGGTCGGCACCACGACGATGCCGGCCACCACCCAGGGATTGCCCCCCGCTCTGCTTATCGGCGACGAGAGCGCGGCGACGGTCACTTTCCGGCGCCCGGGGAGGTCGGAGCCGAAGCGGACGCTGCCGAATGCGGCGCATAGGCTTGCAGGAACTTCCCGGCATCGGGCCCCGTGGGCGGTCGATTGATGTAGACGTATGGGGTGACCGAGGTGCCGATGAACAAGGGGAGCTTGTTCGCGTCGTAGTCTTCGAGCTCGATCCGAACCGGCAGGCGCTGCACGACCTTGACGAAGTTTCCCGTGGCGTTCTGCGCCGGCAGCAATGCCAGCGTCGATCCGGTCCCCATCGTGAAGCCGGCGACGCGGCCTTTGAAGACCTGACTGTCGCCGTACATATCGGTATAGAGATCGACCGGTTGGCCGATGCGCAAGTCGCTGAGCTGCGTTTCCTTGAAATTGGCGTCCACCCAAATCTCGCTCAGCGAGCGGATCGCCATGAGGCCCTGGCCGACCTCAACGTTGTCGCCGGGATTGACGTTCCGGCGCGTGACGACGCCGTCGATCTCCGCGACGACGTCGCAATACCTCAGGTCGAGCTCGGCTTGGGCGAGATCGCGGTTGGCGGCCTCGAGCTTGGCTTGGGCCTGCTTGACCGCCGGTGCCTCCGCCGCGAGCCGGGCGAAGGTACGGTCGATGTTGCCCTCGGGGTCCATCTTTTCAAACGCCGCGACCATCTGGTTCGGCGTCTCCTCGAACGAATGCACGACCCCGAGTTGAGCCGCGGATTGAATGAGGTCGGCCTGCGCCTGGCGGACGGAAGAGAAGTTCTGATCGAGATCGGGCGGAACCTGGCCGAGATCTCCCCCCTCGGCCTCCGGCGGCAATCCCAAGGAGACGCGGACCTGATGGACATCGGCCAGCGCCTGCGTTACGTCCGCGCGGGCCGCCAACAAGACCGCTTGCCGCCGGTCGTATTCCGCGCGGGGGATATCGTTCGACGCCACCAGCTTCGCGGCCCGGTCGAAGTCGACCTGGGCCAGCGCCAGCGAAGCCTTGCTCTTGTCGAGGGCGGCTACCCGCGCATGCAGCAGAGCGATTTGGTTGTCGACGTCCTCGATCGCGTGCTGCAGTTTCCAGCGTCGGCTCCTGGCCTCCGCTTCGATGCCGCGCACCGTGGCCGTTGCCGCTTCCAGATCCGCCCGCGCACTATCGACGGCCGCCTTTTTCACGGCGACCGCGGTCTCATAAGGCTCCTTATCCAGCTCGACGATAAGCTCGCCCTTGCGGACGCGGTTGTTGTCGTCCACCAGAACCCGGGAGACCTGGCCGCGAACGCGCGCGGCCACGAACGTCACGTGACCGCTCACGTAGGCGTCGTCCGTCGAGACCGTGTTGAGCGTCATCCGGATCCAGGGAATGCCGAACCAAAGGGCGACCGCGAGGACCAAAACGCCCAGCCCTGCGATCAGCGCCCTTCGCTTCCGCGCGGCGCGATGAACTTCCGCTGAAGCCCTCGGGGAAGCAGTGTGTGTCTGCTCCGGTGCGGCATTACGGGCAACCGAGCCGTCTCGGTCATCTGTCGAAGGAGCGTCGGCCGGATTTGACTCGCTGCTATGCTCGGTCATGCCGGTGGGCGTCCTTCTGATACCTTCCGTCACCGCTGGGCGGTCAGACGCAATCGGGCGTAGATCGGATTTCCTCCGGACGCGCGCATCGTCCAGCAATGAGTTCGCACCGACGGTGATGGAAGCAGCTCGCCGATCTTCCGAGCCGGCACGGGCGTTCGGAACCACACGACCACTCGGTCCTCCTGCCGGCGCCACGGCTTCGATCGCGCGAGACCACGCGCTACAATCGGCGCGAAGCCGCCGCACGATGCAATCGATATAGAGCGCACTCTACGTCCGGGAAGTACATTTATCGGGCGATCGACGCACTACACTCGATTTCTCGGTTGCACAAATTCCGCGCGGAATTCCGGCCGGCGCTGGAGTTTGAGCGCCGCGGCATGAAAAATTTTTAACGCCATCTCCGAAGCTCGACGCCCCCGCGACTTGCTCGCGCCATTTAGCGAGCTAGATAGGGTTCAACCCAGAATCTTGCTGCCGGAGACATCTCAACGAGAGGCATCTCAATGAGAGACGCCGGCGGCACCGGCCTGATCGTCTCGAAGACCGCCGCCATTCTGCCTAAGGGCGGCGACGAGGCCGCCGCCTCGCCGATTCCCGGCGTCAACGGCATCACCGGCAAGGGCGGATGCGATCGCGATCGCTCGCCTACCGAGAGCAACGATCGCTCTTGGAACATGGATCGGCAAGCGCCTTCTTATCTTTCGGCCCGAGCAGAGGAAAGAATGCCATGAGCACCATCACTACAAAAGACGGCGCTGAAATCTACTATAAGGACTGGGGAGAAGGCCCGGTCGTGACATTCTCGCACGGCTGGCCGCTGAACTCCGACGCGTGGGACGGCCAGATGCTGTTCCTCGCGCAGCACGGCTACCGCTGCATCGCGCACGATCGCCGCGGCCACGGCCGATCGAGCCAGGCCTCCTCCAACAATGACATGAACGGCTATGCCGACGATCTCGCGGCGGTGATCGAGACGCTCAATCTCAGGAACGCCACACTGGTCGGCCACTCCACCGGCGGTGGCGAGGTCGCGCGCTACATTGGGCGCCATGGGTCGCGGCGGGTCGCCAAGGCCGTCCTCATCGCCGCCGTTCCGCCGATCATGCTGAAGTCCGACGCCAATCCGGAGGGCCTGCCGATCGAGGTATTCGACAAAATCCGCGAGGGGGTCGCGGGCGACCGGTCGCAGTACTACCAGGAGCTGGCCATTGCCTTCTATGGCGCGAACAGGCCCGCGAGCAAAGTCTCGCAGGGAACGCTGGATCAGTTCTGGCTCTGGAGCATGCAAGCCGGTGCGAAGAACGCTTACGAAAGCATCAAGGCCTTCTCCGAGACCGACTTCACCGAGGATCTCAAGAAGTTCGACATTCCGACGCTGGTCCTGCATGGCGAAGACGACCAGATCGTTCCTGTCAAGGACTCCGCGAAAAAATCGGCCAGGCTCATCAAGGGCGCAAAGGAAATCTACTACCCAGGTGCGCCGCACGGCCTGACCGCGACGCATCAGGATAAGGTCAACGCCGAACTGCTTGCGTTCATCAAATCCTGACCGCTTGGGGCATGCGGCCACCGCTGGACCTGCGCGCCATGCACCGCGCGTCCCCTGTCAGTGGCTGCGGTCGTCCACGAGGGAGAATAGATCATGAAGATCGTCGTCATCGGCGGCACCGGCCTGATCGGCTCGAAGACCGTCGCCATTCTGCGTCAAAACGGCCACGAGGTCGTCGCGGCCTCGCCCAACACCGGCGTCAACACCATCACCGGCGCGGGCCTCAAGGAGGTCATGGCCGGCGCGCAGGTGGTGATCGACCTCGCCAACTCGCCCTCGTTCGAAGACAAGGCGGTGCTTGATTTCTTCGAGACCTCGGGCCGCAACCTTCTCGCGGCGGAGGCCGCAGCGGGCGTCCGGCACCACGTCGCGCTATCCATCGTCGGAATCAACCGGACCGACAATGGCTATTTCCGCGCCAAGGTTGCCCAAGAGAAGCTGATCAAGAACTCCCGCATCCCCTACACCATCATCCGCTCGACCCAGTTCCTGGAATTCCTCGGCGCCATCGCCACTTCGAGCGCGCATGGAAACATCGTCAGGCTTTCGCCCGGCCTGTTCCAGCCCATCGCGGCGGACGACGTTGCCGCCATCGTTGCCGATGTGGCGCTCGCGGCGCCGCGAAACGGCATCGTCGAGATCGCTGGTCCGGAACGAGCGCCGTTCAACAAGTTCGTCGCCCGCTATCTGAAAGGCGTCGGCGATCCGCGTGAGGTCGTGAGCGACCCCGAGGCCGGGTATTGGGGCGGCCGGGTCGAGGAGCGCTCGCTGGTGCCGTTGGGCGAAGCACGCCTCGGTCGCATCGCTTTGGACGAATGGCTCCGCCGCTCCCAGGCAAGAGCCTGACCCCGCATCCGCCAACCGAGGAATAGGCCTCCATGAAACGCATCCTCTGCTGGCTCCTTGCTGCTGCCCTGCCGTTCGGCAGCGTCCTTGCGGATCCGCCGAAGTCGAAGAACGCCAAGGTGACCCTCGTCTACCAGCTCGAGCTGCCGAACGTTCCCGGCAAGAGCATCAAGGGCGTGCTCGTCGAATACGGCCCTGGCGGCTACTCGCCCGGTCACACGCATCCCAAATCCGCCTTCATCTATGCGACCGTGCTCGAGGGGGCGATACGCAGTCAGATCAACGACGGACCCGTGACGATCTACAAGGCCGGACAAAGCTTCTCCGAGCTGCCCGGCGACCGCCACGGCGTCAGCGCAAATGCGAGCAAGACGAAGCCCGCTAAGCTCCTCGCGGTGTTCGTAGTGGACACGAGCGAGACGGAACTTACGACCCCATTCGGGAACTGAGGCTCGAGACCTTTGGCGCGGAGATATTGCGTCGCAGGAGGATACGGGGGCGGGGAGACATTTCCAGCTTCTTTCGGTGGCCCCGCCAGCCAGATGGGGATAAGAAAATCCGATGCAGCATGGCTTCCATGAGCCCGTCGATGTCGAAACCCCGCTGGGATTCCACGCGGGCCAGCTTGGGGGCCGCGGAAGGTGCGACGCCTATCGATTGCCGCTCCACAGAGGAGGAAGAGATGCGCGAAGCCGACGTACGCGAGCGGGCTTTTGCGATGCCGCTGACAAGTCCGGCCTATCCGCCGGGTCCCTATAAATTCATCAACCGCGAATACCTCATCATCACCTATCGAAGCGATCCCGCGAAGCTACGTGCCGTCGTGCCCGAGCCACTCGAAGTCGATGAGCGCGAGCCGCTGGTCAAATACGAGTTCATCCGCATGCCCGATTCCACCGGCTTCGGCGACTACACTGAAACCGGCCAGGTGATTCCGGTTTCCTTCCGCGGCCGGAAGGGCGGCTATACCCACTGCATGTTCCTCAACGACGAGCCGCCGATCGCCGGCGGCCGGGAGCTCTGGGGTTTTCCCAAGAAGCTCGCGAGCCCGAAGCTCCAAACCGAGATCGACACGCTCGTCGGTACCTTGGACTACGGGCCTCTTCGGGTGGCGACGGGCACGATGGGCTACAAGCACCGCGAGGCAGATCTGGGCGCCGTCAAAACGTCGCTCGGAGCCCCGAATTTCCTGTTGAAGATCATTCCGCACGTCGACGGCAGCCCGCGCATCTGCGAGCTCGTCGAATACTACCTCGAGGACATCGTCATGAAGGGTGCCTGGACCGGGCCGGCGGCATTGTCTCTGACCCCGCATGCGCTCGCGCCGGTGGCCGAGCTGCCCGTCCTGGAGGTTATGTCCGCGACACACATCGTCGCGGACCTGACCCTGGGCCTCGGCAAAGTCGTGCATGACTATTTGCGCTGAAGCGCCTTGCGGAGTCTCTGGAGCTACACGTGCGCCGGAATTCAGGATCCCGTTCGATTGCGAAGGGAAAATCTGGCCGGAACCCGGTTCAGCCGCATCAACCTAGACGGAGCGCTGTCATGAGCAGACTCAAGAGCGCCGATGGTCTCGTCACCGATGGCAGCACTGGCACCGGCCTGGAGGCGCCGCCGAGAATGGCCAGGGGGGTGCCCAAGGTCGGATTGCCGCAGGAGCCGCCAAAATCTCGCGACCGGAGCAAGACGCACAGATCGCATAAGCGGCCAGCGTTCGACAATGTCATTCTGCTACTCCAAGGCGGCGGCGCCCTTGGCGCCTACCAGGGCGGGGTCTATCAGGCGCTTGCCGAGGCAGACCTCCATCCCGACTGGGTCACGGGCATCTCGATCGGATCGGTCAACGCCGCAATCATCGCCGGCAATCCACCGGGCCAGCGCGTCGAAAAATTGCGCGCGTTCTGGGAGCGAGTCACCGCCAGCCCGTCCCTGAACGTCATCGGCGGCGACCTCGACCCGCTGCTGGCGCGCGGGGACTCCGCGCGCAGCTTCCTCAATCAAATGAGCGCCATCACGGCCCTCGTGAGCGGCGCCTCGGGCTTCTTCCAACCGCGGATTCCGAGCCCGTGGTTTCATCCGCACGGTACGGTCGAGGCGACAAGCTACTACGACACGAGGCAGCTCAAGGCGACGCTGGAGGCCCTCATCGATTTCGACCGGATAAACTCCGACCACACCAACCCGCGTCTCAGCATCGGCGCGGTCAACGTGCGGAGCGGAAACCTGATCTATTTCGATTCGCCGAATGAGACCATCAAGCCGGAGCATGTGATGGCGAGCGGCGCATTGCCGCCCGGATTTCCGGCAGTCGAAATCGAGGGCGAGCGCTATTGGGACGGCGGGCTAGTCTCGAATACGCCACTGCAATGGATTGCGATGACGCAGCAGCCGCCGGACGCGCTCGTTTTCCAGATCGACCTCTGGAGCGCGCGGGGCGAATTCCCCCGCAACCTCGCGGAAGTCGCGACCCGGCAAAAGGAGATTCAATACTCGAGCCGAACCCGCGCCTTTACCAATCACTTTAAGCACATCACCAAGCTGCGGAACATGCTGGCCGTACTCCTCGAAGAACTGCCAGACGAGATGAAGCGGAAGGAAGAGGTGAAATTCCTGAGCTCGGTCGTGGAGCCTCACGCCGCCAACATCGTCCATTTGATCTATCGGCCGAAGGGCTATGAGGGCGATTCCAAGGATTACGAGTTCTCGCGCCGCTCCATGGAGGAGCACTGGCAGGCGGGCTATTACGATGCCGTGCGCGCGCTTCGCCATTCCGAAATCTTCGAACCCGCGACTGATCCGTACGAGCGGCTTCTCACCTTCGATTTCAAATCCGAGAGCGGAGGCTAGGATGCGAGCTTGCGCTCGGTCTCTCGGTCGATGGGCGCGAGCAATCCCGCCATTGGGGACTCCAAAGGAGAGCTATCGTGAAACCCAGACTCAATCCCTACAAGGCCGTGCCCGAGGCGATACAGGCAATGATGGCGCTCGAGAACTTCGTCGAGAAGAGCGGCCTCGAGCACTCGCTCATCGATCTCGTGAAGACGCGGGCCTCGCAAATCAATGGATGCGCCTACTGCGTGCACATGCACACGCGCGAGGCGCGCGCCCGTGGCGAGAGCGAGGAGCGGCTCTATCTCCTGAGCGCCTGGCGGGAGTCGCCGCTTTATACCGAGCGCGAGCGGGCGGCGCTGGAATGGACCGAGGCCGTGACGCTGGTCTCGGAGACGCACATTCCCGACACCGTCTACGATCTCGCACGCCGACAATTCTCGGAGGAGGAAATCGTAAAGCTCACGCTTGCCTTGGTCGCGATCAACGGGTGGAACCGGATCGCGATCGGGTTCCGCGCCGTTCATCCCACCGGCGCCGCCAAGGCGGCGTGAGCGCGGCCGGTCGGCGGGGTCTCGCGTGATAAATCACGGCGACGGTGCGACGCTGGGCATCATCGAGTGGCTCGGGGGCGATGAATGCCACGATCTCGACGATGCCGGTCTGATCGCGACGCTCGCGCGTCGCCTCGTCGGCGCGGGCTTGCCGCTCGATCGTCTGACGCTGCATTTGCGCACGCTCCATCCGGAGATCGTCGGCCGTTCCCTCGCCTGGGCGCCAGATGAGCCCGTCGAGGTATACGACCGCGAGCACGGAATCCAGCGTTCCGCCGTCTATGTCGGGAGCCCCCTGCAAAAGGTGATGGAGGGGCACGAATGGACCGAGCTTCGCTTGGCTCCCGCGAACGAAGAGCCGCGCTCGCGTCTCAATCTGCTGCAGGGTCGTGGCATCAGGCATGCGATTCTCGCGCCGCTCGTCGACGGCGACGGCCCCGCGAGCGCCGTGATGTTCGGCACCTGCCGAAATCATGGCTTCTCCGACGCGGATCGCCTGCTCATCGAGCGTATACTGCCACCGCTTCGCGGCGCCTGCGCGCTTCGAACCCTCCGCGAGGTCGAGACCACTCTGCTCGATACCTACGTCGGCGTCGCGACCGGCCGGCGGATCCTCGCGGGAAGGATTCGTCGCGGCGAGGCGGAGAGCCTCGAAGCGGCCCTGCTGCTCTGCGACCTCAGGGGATTCACGGCACTATCCGAGCGGCTCCCGAGCCGGCGCGTGCTGGAGCTCCTGAATTTGTATTTCGATCAAATCGTGCCCGCCATCACCGCGGACGGCGGAGAGATCCTCAAATTCATGGGCGATGCCGTGCTTGCCTTCTTCCGCCGCGAGGGCGGAGGGCGGGAGAGCTGCGTCGCCGCTTACGATGCCGCTTGCACGGGGCTCGATCGCCTTGCGACAGTGCATGTCCCGGACGCAACCCTGACCGCCGGCGTCGCGCTCCACTTCGGCAACGTCAGCTACGGCAACATCGGTTCCAGTCAGCGGCTCGATTTCACCGTGATCGGCCGCGACGTCAATCTATTAAGCCGGATCCAGACGGCGTGTGGCGCCACCGGCCGTCCGCTGCTCATGTCCGAGCGCTTCGCGAGCCTTTTGGGGCGGCCGGAGATCAAGTCGGTCGGTCGGCATTCCCTCAAGGGAATTGCAGCGGCGATCGAGCTCTTCGCCTGACGGCACTCGCGCCAACATTTGTCTCGGCGAGCCGGCGCAGCGCACTCGGCGCCGCCCCTCAATCGAAGGTGAGCACTGTGCGCGCGACCTCGCCGGCCTTCATCGCTCGGAAGGCCTCGTTGATGTCGCCGAGGCGGCCGCGCTTCGTCACCATCTCGTCGAGCATCAGCCGGCCCTGGCGGTAGAAATCGAGGTAGAGCGGGATGTCCGTGCGGAAGCGGTTGGAGCCCATCCGCGAGGTCTGGATGCGGCATTCCGGGCGGATCGCCATCCACGGGAACGAGATCTCCGCATCGGGCGGCAACACGCCGACGATGGTGGCGGTGCCGCGGATCGCGAGACTCTCGATCGCCTGCTGCACCAGCGCAGCGGTGCCGACGGCCTCGAAGGCGTGATCGACGCCGGCGCCGCCGGTGAGCGCGCGGATGCGCTTCACGGGATCGTCCTCGGCGCTGTTCACGACGTGCGTGGCGCCCACGCGCCGCGCCATCTCGAGCTTTCCGGGAAAGACGTCGACGCCGATGATTTGGCGTGCGCCGCCGATGCGCGCTCCCTGAACGATCGACAAGCCGACGCCGCCGCAGCCGAAAACAGCGACGCTCTGTCCCGCCTGGAGCCCCGAGCTCCTGAGCGCCGCGCCCACCCCCGTCAGCACGCCGCAGCCCACGAGCGCCGCACGGTCGAGCGGCAGCTCCGGATCGATGCGCACGACGGAGTTCTCGTGCAGCAGCATGCGCTCGGCATAGCTCGAGACGCCCAGGAACTGCCGGAACGGCTCCCGCCCTTGCGCGAGCCGCGGCTTATCCGAATCCGGCCGCGTGACGATGCCGCCGGTGCAGAGATTGGGGTGGCCGGAAAGGCACTGGGCGCAGTTCCCGCAGAAGCCCGAGAGGCAGGCCACGACGTGGTCGCCGGGGCGCGCCGCGGTCACCTCGGCGCCCACGGCCTCGACGATCCCGGCGCCCTCGTGTCCCAGCACGATCGGCCGGTCGAGCGGAAAGCGGCCGAGCCCGTCGACGACGTGGAGGTCGCTGTGGCAGACGCCGGTGGCGACGGTGCGCACGAGGACCTCGCGCGGGCGCGGCTTGTCGAGCTCCACCGTCTCGATGGTGAGCGGCTCGTGCACTCTGCGGAAGACGGCGGCTTTGACTTCCATGTCGGCCTCGCTGCGGCGTTTCCCGCGGCGAGCATAGCACGGCTCGCCTCCGCGCGCGCCCGTGCTCAGTATTTCGCGGGCACGTAGAGCTCGGACGGCAGCACCTCCCGCTCGTATTCCGGATCGAAGACGCGATCCGGGAGAGAGACGCTCTCGTGCGGCACCTCCTGGTACGGCACTATCGAGAGCAGGTGGTCGATGCAATTGAGACGCGCCCGCTTCTTGTCGTTGGCCTGGACGATGTACCAGGGCGCCTCCGGGATGTTCGTGCGTGCGAAAGTGTCCTCCTTCGCTTTGGTATAGGCCTCCCAGCGGATGCGGGATTGCAGGTCCATCGGCGAGAGCTTCCACTGCTTCAGGGGATCGTGGATGCGCATGAGGAAGCGCAGCTGCTGCTCCTCGTCGGTGATCGAGAACCAGTACTTGATCAGCCGGATGCCCGAGCGGACGAGCATGCGCTCGAACTCGGGAACGTCGCGGAAGAACTCCTCGACCTGCGTCTCGGTGGCGAAGCCCATGACGCGCTCGACGCCCGAGCGGTTGTACCAGGAGCGGTCGAAGAGCACGATCTCGCCGCCCGCCGGCAGGTGCGGGACGTAGCGCTGGAAGTACCACTGCGACCGCTCGCGCTCCGTCGGTGCCGGGAGCGCGACGACCCGGCAGACCCGGGGGTTCAGCCGCTGGGTGATGCGCTTGATCACGCCGCCCTTGCCGGCGCTGTCGCGGCCCTCGAAGACCACGATGAGCTTTTCCTTGCGATGGGCAATCCAATCCTGGAGCTTGATGAGCTCGGCCTGGAGTCCCAGGAGCGCGCGGAAATAGTCGGCGCGCTGGATCGTCTCCGGATGCGCCTTGCGGTAGATCCTGCGGATCTCGGTCGCGAGCGCCGGCTCCGAGAGCTCGAGCTCGAAATCCTCGTCGATTGAGTCCGCGAGCTCGGCCTCTAGCCAGTCGCGTGCATCGTTGCTTTCCGGCGTGCTCATGCTCCTCCTCCAGGCCTATGGCGAGCGGTTCGAGGCCGCGGCTCTTCTCAACCCGCGCTTATTGCACTTCCGCGACTGCAAGGATGTGAAGGTTTTCTTACGGTGCGCGCCTGCCGCAATGCGCTCGGAGGCTACCGGTCCGCACGGTCGGGGAGGGGCGCCTGCGCCTGCGGCACCGCGGGTTGGACGAGCCGCTCGGACGGCGTCTTCAGGATGAAATCGACCGCGTCGCCGAGCTCCACCGAGCGAAACATGACGGGAACGTCGCGGCCGTCGAGCCAGATCTCGTGATGCTTGTCGTCGTCGATGCTGAAATGGCGCGCGAGGATGCGAGCGCCCGCGATCGGTATCATCACGCTCTCGCCACCGGAAATCTGCACGTGAAAGACCCGCCCGGTCGAGGTCGAGATCACGTTGCTCGCGCCCACGCCCTTGACCTGCCAAGGATCGGGAGGCGTCACGTCCGGCGACGCCGATGCGACGCCCGCGTCCGAGGCGATCAGGAATTGATCGCCCCGCGCCTCGCCGCTCACTTCGATGCGGTTTCCGTTCTTGTTGATCCTGTTCTGCAGGCTGATGAGCCGATCGCCGCGCCACACCTCCACGCTGTCCGCCTCGTAGCGGTAGACCACGACGCCGAGGACCGAAATGGCCACGCGAAGCTCAGCCGTGACGCGCTTGGTAATGCCGGTACGCTCGATGCCGTAAACGAGCTTTCCGATCTCGCCGTATACGGGATGATGGACGCCGTAGGTATAGAGTTCCTCGGCGGCCGCGCAGGGCGTCGCGGAGAAGAGCGCCCCAGCCAGGATGAGATAGGCGACCCATCGGATCGAGTTCATCGCAGAAACTCTCGAGTGACGATCCGCAGCAGAAAAAATGCTGCTCCCGCCGGGGCCCGATGTCAAACACCCGGACCCCGCAGTCGTGCCTGCATTCGCTGCCCCATGCGTGGCATGATCTCGCGCCATCAGCCCTTGAGGAGGTCGTCATGAGTATCCGACCCGACGGCAGCAAAGAGACGACGCTCGACGTGCCCTCGCTCAGGGCGGAGACGCCGGGTGTAGTGAACGTGCTCCACTTCAACAACGCCGGCGCGGCCCTGCCACCGCGGCCCGTCCTCGACGCGGTGATGCGCCACCTCGAGCGCGAAGCCGCCATCGGCGGCTATGAGGCCGCGGCGGAGGCGGCAGATCGCATGGCGGATTTCTACGAGGCCGTCGCCGCGCTGATCGGCGCGCGGAGTGAGGAGATCGCCTTCGTCGAGAACGCGACGCGCGCCTGGGACATGGCCTTCTATGCGGTCCCCTTCCGGGCAGGCGACCGCGTGGTCACCGCGCGGGCGGAGTATCTCTCGAACTATCTCGCCTTCCTGCAGATGAGGGCGCGGGCAGGGATCGAGATCGACGTCGTCGAGAACGACGCCTCGGGCCAGCTCGACATAGGAGCGCTCGAGCGCGCGGTCGGACCCCGCACGAAGCTCATCGCGATCACGCACGTGCCCACGCAAGGGGGGCTCGTCAATCCCGCCGCCGAGGTCGGCCGCATCGCCGCGCGCCACGGCATCCTCTACCTGCTCGATGCCTGTCAATCGGTCGGCCAGCTCGCGATCGACGTGCGGCGGATCGGCTGCCACATGCTCTCGAGCACGGGGCGCAAATATCTGCGCGGACCGCGCGGCACCGGCTTTCTTTACGTCGCGCGCGACACCGTCGCGATGCTCGAGCCGCCGTTCGTCGATCTCGAGGCCGCCTCCTGGGCCGAGAAGGGAGGCTATGTCCTCCGCGGCGATGCGCGCCGTTTCGAGAACTGGGAGCGCTTCGTCGCGGGCCAGATCGGTCTCGGCGTTGCCGCGCGCTACGCGATGCGGCTCGGGACCGAGGCGATCGAGGCTCGGGTCAAGGCGCTTGCCGCGCTGCTGCGCCGGGAGCTCGCGCGGGTTCCCGGCGTGAGCGTGCACGATCTCGGTGCCGAGAAGTGCGGGATCGTGAGCTTTCTCAAGGAGGGAGAAGAGCCGGGCAAAACGCGCCTGCGCCTGCGCGCCATGAGCATCAACGTCCACGACAGCCGCTCGCCGCGCGCCCCGGCGCTCGACCTTCCGGCCCGCGGTCTCGACGCGCTCGTGCGCGCGAGCGTGCACTATTACAACGACGAATCCGAGGTGGAGCGCTTCGTTCGGGCAGTGGCGGGCTAGTCCGGCGGCGCGCGCTAGATGCCGAGCTTGCGAGGCTGGCTGCGCGTTGCGGCGCCGGAATCCCAGGCGCGCTGCGGCGGACGGTAGAGCCCGAGGTCGCGGTTCCCGCGGGTATTCCGGATTTTCTCCGCGACGTGGGCCAGGACCTCCTTGCAGCGAGCGCGACGGATATAGACGCTGTGCGCCCGTCCCGCCGTGTCCGTCAGCGCGATCGGGCCGACGAAGTCCTTCTTGCGCGCCCTCGTTGCTACATCCTCGACGAGGCAGTCGCGCTCGAGCGCGAGGAGAGCGACGGCGAGGTCCGCGTTTTTCGCGGCAAGCCGCCGGAAGCCGTCTCCGGCGAACAGGAATTGCGCCCAGCCCGCGAGAGCGGCGAGTGCAAGCGCGATCACGATAACCGTCAGCCAGCTCATCCTTCGGACCCGCCAATTCCCACGAGTCGAACGAGAAGGTGCGGACTGTCGAGTTTCCGCGCGGTCCGCCATTTCCTGGGATCCTCGGGCTCGGCTTGCGCGCGCGGTCCCTTAGCGAACCGTTAAATTGGGGTTAACGTCAACGCGAATTGACGGGTATTGTCGGAAAATCGCAGAGGATTTTAATAAAACTCGCGAACGGCGCCGGCCGTGGTCCAAGACGCCGGAAGCGAGCGCAGGATGGGGTAATCGGATGCTAATCATTCGCACCTACGGTCGCGCTCCATGCGCGAGGCGGGGCAGCAAAGATCCGGTGCCGGCGGCGATTTTCGCGCCGATCGCGATCGATTTGCCGCTTTCGCGCTGTCGGCAGCCGATCTCCTGATCGAGATCGGCGCCGATCAGCGCATCGCTTATGTCGCGGGTGCGGCGCAAGCTCTGACCGGGCGCGAAGCGCGCCAACTCCTCGGCAGCTCCTTTCGCGAGCTGTTCGTCGAGCAGCATCGCGGCTTCGCTCGGACGCTGCTGCGGCGTGTGCGACGCGACCGGCGGATGGAGCCCGTCAAGGCCGATTTCGACCGCGCCGGCGGCGCCGTGAGCATCGTCCTCAAGGGGTGTTGCCTGCCCGAGCGGCAGAGCACCTGCTATTTCACCGCGACGCGGTCGGCGGATATTCCGGCCGAGGACATCGGCCAGCGCGACGAGGAAACGGGCCTGCTCACGGGACCCGCGTTTCAGAAGGCCGCCGCCGCCGCGCTGAAGGATGAGGCGAACGGAAATCTCACGCTCACTCTCCTCGACGTCGCTGGCATCGAGGAGCTGCGCGGCGAGGCCGGGGAGGGTACGGTGCAGAGGCTGCTCGGCGAGATCGGCGATTATCTCGCCGCGCATGCGGTCGACGGCGCGAGCGCCGGACGAATCGCGCCGGACCGGTTCGCCCTGGTCCGGGATGCCGCCGAGCCGGAGGATCTCGGGCGCGGGATCGCGCGTCTCTCTCCCGCGCGGGACGGCGCCGCGCGGCCTCTTTCCGTCAAGCAGCAGGCCCTTCCGCTCGCCGCAGCCGGGCTCACTCCGGCGGACGCCGAGAAGGCGCTCGCCTACACGCTCGGCCAATTCGCGGCCGGCGGCGGAGGGGCGATCCGCTCTCTCGCCGACGGTTTCCGCGGGCTCGTCGACGCGACGGTCGACCGCATGTCGCAGGTGCGCCGCTCGATCGACGGCGACCGCCTCGGCATCGTGTTTCAGCCAGTGGTCGGTCTCGCCGACCGCCAGCTCCATCATTACGAGGTCCTCACGCGCTTCGAGGAGGAGCGGTCGCCCGCCGAGCTCGTGCAATTCGCCGAGAGCGTCGGCATGATCGAGGAATTGGATCTCACGGTCTGCCAGCGCGCGCTCGCCTTCATGGACGGCTGGCGCGAGGGGCCGGAGCTGAGGCTCGCCGTGAACGTCTCCGGACGCTCGCTCGCGAGCGATGCCTTCATCGCCGCGCTGGAGACCGTGCTTAAGCCGCGCCCGGACCGGGGCCGCCTGCTCTTCGAGATCACGGAGACCGCGGAGATCGCCGACCTGCCGCGGGCCGAGCGCATCGTCCAGGCGCTTCGAAGCGCGGGTCACAGGGTCTGCCTGGACGATTTCGGTGCCGGCGCAGCCTCCTTTCCCTACCTACAGGCGCTCACCATCGATTTCGTCAAAATCGACGGCTCCTACGTGAGCCGGATGCTCGAGACGATGCGCGATCACGCGATCCTCAAGGCGATGGTGGGGCTATGCGGCGAGCTCGGAACCTCGACGATCGCGGAGATGATCGAGACCGAGGCCCAGGTCCAGCGCCTCACCCGGCTCGGTGTCGCCTACGGCCAAGGCTATCTCTTCGGGCGGCCCGCTCCCTCTCCGGCGACCTCGGGCGGATCCGGACGCAAGATCCCGCCGCAGACGACGGTCTTCGCCCGGCGAAAGGGCGTTGTTACGACTTGGGGCTAGAGGGAGGTCTTCCGCGCTCCGCAAATGACTCGCCTGCCCGTTCCCCGTTAAGCTCGCGCGATGGCGATGCATTCTCGGACCGGCGGACAGTCGAAGGGGCGGGCGTCGCCGCGGCAGGCTAGGCTCTTCCTGCGGCTCGACCTCCCCGCGGGCGTCCGCCTCGGACCCGGCAAGATACGTCTCCTCGAGGAGATAGCCGCCCGCGGCTCCATCAGCGCCGCCGGCCGCGCCATGAAGATGTCCTATCGCAGGGCTTGGCTCCTCGCCGACGATCTCAACGCGTCCTTTCGGGAGCCGCTGATCACGACGCGCCTCGGCGGGGCGGGCGGCGGGAAGGCGAGCCTGACGCCCCTCGGCCGCTCCGTGATCCGCGCCTATCGGCGCATCGAGCAGGAGGCGCACCGGTTCTTCCTCAAGCGCTCGTCCGCGCTGCTCGCCCGGCTGCGGGCTCCGCGGGGCACATAGCCGCGCGCTCTCAGGGCCGGAAGGTGAATCCCTGCCGCTCGAAGAACGGACGCGCGCGATCGGACTTCAGGAAGGCGAGAAAGGCGGTGGCGTCGGGATTGTCGCTTCCCGCGATCTCGGCGGCGGGGTAGACGATCGGGGGATGCGTGTCCTCGGGAAAGGACGCGACGATGCGAACACCCTTGTCGATGGCGGCATCGGTCGCGTAGACGATGCCCAGCGGCGCCTCGCGGCGCGACACGAGGAAGAGTGCCGCACGCACGTCTTCCGCGGGCGCGACCTTCGCGGCGACCTGCTGCCAGACGCCGAGCTTCTCCAGGGCGGCCTTGCCGTATTTTCCGGCGGGAACGGCGGCCGGGTCCGCCATGGCGAGCCGCCCGTCGCCGAGCAGCTCCGCGAGCGGGAAGCCCGGTCGGATGTCGATCTTCAGGGTGCTGTCGGCGGGCGCGATCAAGACCAGCCGGTTCCCGACCAGGATGAGCCGGGTCTCCGGCTTGATGAGGTTGCGCTGCTGCAGGTAGCTCATCCAGTCGAGGTCGGCGGAAATAAAGAGATCGGCCGGTGCGCCATTCTCGATCTGCTTCGCGAGCGTCGAGCTTGCGGCATAGGAAGCCACCGCCTTGGTGCCGCCTTCCCGCTGGTAGGCCGCAATCGCGTCGTCGAGCGCGTTCTTGAGGCTCGCCGCCGCGAACACCAGGACGTCCTTGGCGCCGGCAGCCGGCGCCAAAGCGAGCTGGAATGCGACGGCGGCGGCGACGAGCCAGGATTTTCGCATACGGTGCATGGGGCCTGTGGCGATATATATACTCAAATATAGCGCTTCAAGACAAGCCGGCTTCGAAGCTGTCCACTGGACGCCAGAAAGCACGACGACCGACCGAGCGAGTGCTTCCTCCAGACGCCGGAGGCGGCAGGGCAGGCCCGGCTCTTCCTCCTTCCCCGACGAGCAACCAGTACGCTAAGCTCCGAGCACCATGAGCCTCAGGATCGAGCCGATCGACCCCGGCAGCCGGCCCCTCTTCGCGGGAGTGGTCTCCGGCTGCGACGTCGGGCAGCCGTTGGCGCGAGAGGAGATCGCCGCCATCCATGCCGGCATGGATCGCTTCGGCGTGCTGGTATTCCGGGAACAGCGGATCGACGACGACCGGCAGGTCGCCTTCAGCCGCAGCCTGGGGCCGCTCGAGCAGGCCACCGGCGACATCGCCGCGCCCGAGGAGCGGCGGCTCGGCATGGACGTCAACGACATCTCCAATCTCGACAAGGAGGAGCGCCTGCTGGCGCGCGACGATCGCCGGCGCCTCTTCGGGCTGGGCAACCAGCTCTGGCATTCCGACAGCTCCTTCAAGCCGGTGCCGGCGAGATACTCAATTCTCTCGGCGCGCCGCATTCCTCCGTCCGGCGGCAATACGGAGTTCGCGGACATGCGGGCGGCATACGACGCGCTCGACGATGCGACCAAGCGCGAGATTCACGACCTCGTCTGCCTCCACAGCCAGATCTTCTCGCGCGGCATTCTCGGCTTCACGGATTTCACCGGTGACGAGCGCGAAAAGTGGGCGCCGGTTCGGCAGCGGCTGGTGCGCCGGCATCCCTCGACGGGGAGGCTCTCGCTCTATCTCTCGAGCCACGCAGGGGAAATAGAAGGCTGGCCCGTCCCGGAGGCCCGTGCGCTCTTGCGCGACCTCACGGAGCACGCGACGCAGCGCCGCTTCGTCTATGCCCATGTCTGGCGCCTGCACGACCTCGTCATGTGGGACAATCGCGTCACCATGCACCGCGCGCGGCGCTACGATCATAAGGAAGTGCGGGACATGCGCCGCACGACGCTGACGAACGAAGTGTCGAGTCTCGAGCAGGCGCCGGTAAGCGCGCCGCAATAGGCGACGACCGCACGCAGCCGGCCCCGTCTCGAGCAACGCGTTTAGCCCGGCCGCTCCAGCGCTGCGCGGTCCCAGTGCCCGAGATCGGCTGCTGCCGCGTAGGTCTCCTGCAGGAATCCCAGCAGCAGCGCGTCCGGATCGCTCGCGCGGCGGACCGCGTCATAGGGCAGGATGAATTGGCCGAGCGTCTCGTCGTAGAAGGCCTCGGCCGTGCGCAGCTTGGTCTTCCCGTAAGCCGCCGGCTCGGGATAGGCATAGACGTAGTAAGCGGCACGCCCGTAGCCGCCGTTTCCGGGCCAGAAGCCGCAGCTGCTGACCTCGTGCGAATAGGCTTCCGCCATGACCCAGCTTGCGACGTTGGGGGTGCTGCCCTTGGGCGGCGGGGCAAGACGGCCGGAGAAGCGCGTCACCGCGAGGTCGAAGCTTCCCCAAAAGAAATGCACGGGGCTGACCTTGCCGAGAAAGCGCGCGCGAAAGCCCTTCATGACGCGGTCGCTCTGCAGCAAGGCGCGAAAGAACCGCTCCGCGTAGACGGGATCGTAGTGCGCGTGAGCGGTATCCCGGTCGAAGGGCACCGCATTCTCGATCTCGTTGGGCATCGTCCAGATGTGCGCGACGATGCCGAGGCGCCGCAACCGCTCCATGAGCTCACGGTAGAAGTCCCTGACCGAGATCGGCGCCAAGGCGAGGGTCTCAGTCCGGCCGTCGCTTGCCTCGATGACGAGCCGATGCGCGAGGAAATCGAAGACGATCTCGAAGCAGCGGCTGCCGCTGTCGCAGGGAATGGGCGAGGTGGAGAGCCCTCGCGCGGTCACGTAGAGCGTGACGTTCCACCAGTGATTGACGAGCGGCGTCAAAGCCATCCGGACCTTGCCAACGATCTGAGTCCAGCGGTGGAGCGTCTCGCAGGTGGCGCTCCAGCTCGCGAGCGGCAGGTCGGGCCAGGCGGAGGTTTCGTCGCTCATGTCGAGGCACGATGATGCCGCCTCGCCGCCGCCTTCACAAGATCGACCGCGCCCGCGTAGTATCGCCTGGGCGTCCCAAGGAGGGCACATGACGCGGCGGCTCATATCGTCGGGATCGACTTTCGAGCGCGCGGTCGGATACAGCCGCGCGGTCGTCGACGGAAGATGGATCTTCGTCTCCGGCACCACCGGCTTCGACTACAAGACCATGACCATCGAGGCGGACGCGGTGGCGCAGACGCGGCGCGCGCTCGCCAACATCGAGGCGGCGCTCGCGGAAGCCGGCGCCTCGCTCGCGGACGTCGTGCGCGTCCATTATTACCTTCCGGACGCCGCCGATTGGCCCAAGGTGACGCCCGTGCTCGGCGAGGCCTTCGGGGAAGTGCGGCCCGCGGCGACCGCGCTCGTCTGCGACCTCGTCGACCCCCGCATGAAGATCGAGATCGAAGTTACCGCGCGGCGGAGGCACTGAGATGCCGACCGTCCTCGTCACCGGCGCCGGCCGCGGCATCGGCCTCGAATTCGCGCGGCAATACGCGGCCGAGGGCTGGCGCGTCATCGCGACCATCCGCGACCCCGCGAAGGCAGGCGAGCTCGGCCGGCTCTCGGGCAAGATCGAGGCGCATCGCCTCGACGTCACCGACTTGAAGGGTGTCGCGGCGCTCGGCCGAGAGCTCGGGCGCGAGAGCATCGACGTGCTGATCGCGAGCGCGGGCGTCTACCTCGCCCGCTCCATGACGCCGCAGAGCGTCGACGATGCCGCCTGGCTCGAGAGCTTCCGCGTCAACACCATCGCGCCCGTGGCGCTCGCGGGCGCGCTCCTGGAGCAAGTGCGGCGGAGCGAGGGGAAGCGCCTCGTCGCGATCACGAGCCGCATGGGCTCGATCGCGGAGAATCCCGGCGGCGCCATCGCCTATCGCAGCTCCAAGGCCGCGCTCAATTCCGCCTGGAAGGGCCTCGCCGCGAGCAATCGCGACGTGATCGCGGTGGTCCTGCATCCGGGCTGGGTGCGGACCGAGATGGGCGGCGCGGGCGCGCCGGTCTCGCCCGAGGCGAGCGTCACGGGGATGCGCAACGTCATCGCAAAGCTCACTCCGGCGGACAGCGGCCGCTTTCTCAATCACCTCGGCGAGGAAGTTCCCTGGTAGGTCCGATGATCCTCACTCCGGAGCAGACCTTGATCCGCGACACCGCGCGCAGCTTCGCGCAGGAGCGCTTGAGGCCCGGCGCCGCTGAGCGCGACCGCACTGCGGCGTTTCCTTCGGCCGAGGTCGAGGAAATGGCGAGGCTGGGCTTTCTCGGCATGCTCGTCCCGCAGCGCTACGACGGCGTCGGCGCCGACGTGGTGTCGCTGGCACTCGCGATGGAGGAGGTGGCGGCGGGCGACGGCTCCTGCTCCACCATCATGGCCGTGCACAATTCGACGGGCTGCGTGCCGGTCCTCCGCTTCGGCAGCGAGGAGCAGAAGGAGCGCTTCCTGAAGCCGATGGCGCGGGGCGATCTGCTGACGGCCTTCTGCCTCACCGAGCCCGAGGCGGGCTCGGATGCCGGCGCGATCCGCACCCGCGCGGAGAAGCGCGGCAACCGCTACGTCCTCAACGGCACGAAGCAGCTCATAAGCTGCGGCGCGCATGCGGACCTGGCGCTGGTCTTCGCGGTCACCGATCCCAAGGCCGGCAAGAGGGGCATCAGCGCCTTCATCGTGCCCACGGATACCGCCGGCTATAAGGTCGCGAAGATCGAGAAGAAGCTGGGACAGCGCGCCTGCGAGACCGCGCAGATCGTCTTCGAGGACCTGGAGCTGACGCCGGACCTGCTCCTCGGCGAGGAGGGCCAGGGCTACCGGATCGCGCTCTCGAATCTCGAAGGCGGGCGGATCGGCATCGCCGCGCAGTCGATCGGCATGGCGCGCTCGGCCTATGAGGCCGCGCTCGCCTACGCCAAGGAGCGCAAGGCCTTCGGCACCGAGATCATCAACCACCAGGCCGTGGCCTTCCGCCTCGCGGACATGGCGACGCAAATCGAGGTCGCGCGGCAGATGGTGCTGCATGCGGCGACGCTGCGTGACAGAGGCGAGCCTTGCATCAAGGAGAGCTCGATGGCGAAGCTCTTCGCCTCGGAGATGGCGGAGCGCGTCTGCTACGCGGCGATCCAGACCTTCGGCGGCTACGGCTATCTCCAGGACTTCCCCGTCGAGCGGATCTACCGCGACGTCCGCGTGACGCAGATCTACGAAGGCACCAGCGACGTCCAGCGCCTGCTCATCGTCCGCGAGATTTCCCGCCAATGAAGCGCGCGATCGATCATCTCGTGCTCGACGTCCGCGACCTCGACGCCGCGCGCGCGGCCTATGCGCGGCTGGGCTTCACCCTGACCCCGCCCGCACGGCATCCCTTCGGCACCGCGAACAGCCTGGTTCAGCTCCAGGGGAATTTCCTGGAGCTGCTGGCGCTCGCGGACCCGGCCGCGATCCGGCCGGCCGCCGCCGGCCATTTCAGCTTCGCCGAGTTCAATCGCGCCTTCCTCGCGAAGCGCGAGGGCATGTCGATGCTGGTCTTCGCGAGCAAGGACGCGCGCGGCGACCGGCGCGAGTTCCTGGAGCGCGGGCTTCAGACCTACGAGCCCTTCGACTTCGAGCGCAAGGCCAGGCTCCCCGACGGCAGCGAGGTCACAGTGGGCTTCTCGCTCGCGTTCGTGACGGAGCCGCGGATGCCGGACGCCGCCTTCTTCGTCTGCCAGCAGCACGCGCCGCAGCATTTCTGGAAGCCCGAATACCAGCGCCACCCCAACGGCGCTCGGGCGATCGTGGAGGTGACGATGCTCGCGAGCGACCCCCTGGCCTATGCCGAGTTCTTCGGCGGGCTCGTGGAGAGGGCCGCGGTGACGCAAAGGGAGGGCGCGCTAAGGATCGAGCTCGAGGGCGGCACGCTTTCGGTGCTGGACGCGACGCGGCTCGGCCAGCGCTTCCCGGGCGTGCGGCTCCGCGACGTCCTGCGCAAGCCTTATTTCGCGGGCTATTCCGTCGAGGTCGCCGACCTCGCCGCCGCCGAGGCCCTGCTGAGGCGGAACGGCGTCGTTTTTACGCGGAGTGGCGAGCGTCTGCATATCGCCGCCGAGCATGCCTTCGGCGCGATGATCGAGCTCCGATAGAGGCCCGCGTCGCAGCCGTAGCGAAGTCTCCGCGGCCGCTGCGCTCTCGGTGCAAAAAGCCGGCTCAGCGCGACGGCCGCCGGGATTTGGCGGAGCGTAGAGCGGCCACAATTACGCGAGCGCGCGCAGGTACAAATCGCGGTCGATGTTGCCGCCCGTCTGGATGACGGCGACGCGTTTCTCGGCCATCGCCTCCTTTTCCTTGAGGAGGGCGGCGAGCGCGGCGGCGCCGGCGCCCTCTGCGAGGTTGTGCGCGTCCGTAAACAGCGCGCGCATCGCATTCTTGATCTCGCTCTCGCCCACGGTCACTACGCGCTCGACCCCCTTTAAGATGAGGGCAAGCGCCTCCTCGCTCGGAACCCGGCAGGCGACGCCGTCGGCCATGGTCTCGGCCGAGTTGGTGGAGACCGGCTTCTTCGCGGCGAAAGAGAGTGCGTAAGCGGGTGCGCCCTCCGCGACCACGCCGACGATCTTGGTCTTCAATCCGAGAGCGTCTCGCGCTGCCATGGTGCCGCAAATGCCCGAGCCCAGGCCGATGGGGACGTAGACGGTGTCGAGATCGGGAACCGCGCGGAAGAGCTCGAGCCCGTAGCTCGCGACGCCGAGCACCAGCCGCTTGTCGAAGGAAGGCATGGCGTGGAGGGCGCGCTCCTGCGCGAAGTCGCCGGCATATTCGAGCGCCGCCTGGAAATCGTGGCCGTGCTCGATGAGGGTGGCTCCTAGCGCCCGCATCGCCGCGTTCTTCTCGACGCTATTGCCGTGGGGAACCACGATGGTCGCGCTCAAGCCCACGCGGCGCGCGGCGAAGGCGACGCTCTGCCCGTGATTCCCGCGCGTCGCCGCCACCACCCCCGCGAGGTGCGGATGCTCGCGCCTCAGCTCCGTCATGTAGACGATGCCGCCGCGGATCTTGAAGGCGCCGAGGGGCGTGTGGTTCTCGTGCTTGACCCAGACCTCGGCTCCCACGCGGTCGCAAAGGAGCGGCCAGCGGTAGGCCGGCGTGGGCGGCATCGCGGCATGGACGAGGTCGGCGGCGGCTTCGAGCTCGGCGAGGGTGAGCATGGCGGGCATTTCCCTGCTTTTCGCTTGCGGGGTCAAGCGGGCATGCGAGACTGTGGCGGAGACCCTCACCCTCCCGCGCTACGCGCGGGCCCCAACCCTCTCCCACTTCGTGGGAAAGGGACGACATGCCCCTCTCCCGCTTGCGGGAGAGGGTTGGGGCCCGTTGCGGAGCAACGGGAGAGTGAGGGTCTCCGCCACAGTCTCGCATCCCCGCTTGACCCCGCAAGCGAAAAGCGGAGAAATGGCCCCGATGTTCACCCTCGCCGAGCTCGAAGCCGCCGCCGACCTCATCCA
>Ga0335082_10001464_pt1 | contig 25219 bp, 20 predicted proteins | sample Lox_Sample_41_FD_206718 | JGI IMG/M metagenome (GOLD analysis project Ga0335082, IMG submission 206718) | Soil microbial communities from Loxahatchee National Wildlife Refuge, Florida, United States - Lox_Sample_4.1 | ecosystem: Environmental > Terrestrial > Soil > Wetlands | place: USA... | reverse complement strand
GCGTGAGGCGAACAATGCGCGCTCGAGCCGTTCAGAACTGCTCGGCAGGAGCTGGATGCCAAAAAACAAACCTTCCTGCGAACGGTGGAGTGTTTTTACTTGACTTCCCCTTTTATAGAACCCGCCGCCGACATAGACCACCCCATTCGCCACGGTAGGCGAGGAATCACTGCCGCCGGTGGTGTAGCTCCACAACTTCGCGCCAGTGCTGGCCTGCAGCGCGTACAAGTTGCCGTCATCGGAGCCCACGTACACCACGCCGTTCGCCACCGCGGGCGAGGATTCCACCAAGCCGCCGGTGGTGTAGCTCCACAGCTTGGTGCCGGTATCAGCGTCCAGTGCGTAAACCCGACCATCGTACGATCCGATATAAACCACCCCATTCACCACGGCGGGTGAGTCCCCCACAGCGGCGCCGGTGGTGTAGCTCCACTTCAGCTGGAGGCTTCCAACATTATTGATGCCAAGCATCGTCTCGCACGGGTTGTAGCGAGCCATATCGACCGTAAGGAACTCGGTCCAGTTGACGGTGGGTGGGCAGGTTATCGTCTTCTGTGCCGATGAGGCGGGCGCGAAGCACAACCCTAAAATCAAAGCGACGATGCTGATTCGTTTCATGATGGACCTCCGAAATCAACTCGCGTGATGGACTGGCTGTTTCCGACATCCATTTACGGCAGGCCGAAAGCGTACACGGTGTTACTGAATGCTGAGCCTGAGTAGAGCACGCCATTCACGATGGAGGGCGAGGAATCCACCCCGGTGGGGTAGCTCCACACAAGCTCTCCTGTGCTGGCGTTCCACGCGTAGAGGATGCCATCGTCCGAGCCCTCATAAACCACGCCGTTCGCCACCGCGGAATTGCCGTCTACAACATTCGGGACGGGGTAACTCCACAGCAGAGCGCCAGTGCGAGCGTTCAGGGCGTTCATCCTGTCGCCATTCGAGCCCATGTAGACCACTCCATTTGCAACGGAAGGTGACGAATAGATGCCGCCGTTTGTGTAGTAGCTCCAAAGCACCGCTCCGGTGCTGGCCCTCAACGCATATAGCGTTCCGAAGTTTGAGCCGACGTAGACTACGCCATTTGTTACAGCAGGTCCGTGATACACAATTCCGCCGGCGACAGGAGAACTCCACCGCAGAGCACCGCTGTTGGCGTCGAGCGCATACACGTTGCCGCACCAATCGCCGAAGTAGACGACTCCATTTGATACTGCGGGAGAGGATTCCAGATACCAGCAAGTGGGATTGCTACTCCACCGCAGAGCGCCAGTTTTGGCGTCAAGCGCGTAAAGTACGCCGTCTGAACCGCCTCCGACGTAAACGACCCCGTTTGCGACTGTCGGAGAGCCCACGTTGACTGGGCCAGTGGGATAACTCCAGCGTAAGGAGCCCGTGCGAGCGTTTAGCGCGTAAAGATCACCATCCATTGAGCCGGCATAAACCACGCCATTCGCTAGCGCGACGGATGAGTAGATCAAGTCTCCAGTGGGGAAGCTCCATAGGACGGCGCCGGTGCTCGCGTTCAGTGCGTACACGTTGTGGTCAAAAGAGCCAAAATAAACCACGCCATTCACCACAATTGGAGTGGAGTACACAGAGCCGCCTGTCGTATAGCTCCACTTCAGTTGGAGGCTCCCAACATTATTGACGCCAAGCACCGTCTCACACGGGTTCCACCGAGCCATGTCGATTGTGTGGAACTCGGTCCAGTTGACCGTGGGTGGGCAGTTTATTGTTTTCTGTGCCGACGCAGCGGGCACGGAGCACGCACACAGAATCAAACCCGCGATGCTGATTCGTTTCATGACAGACCTCCCGAAGTCAACTTGTGTGACGGACCTGCCTGTTCCCGACCCTCGGTTTACGGGAGGCCGTAGGCGTCCACGCTGTTATCACCCGAGCTGACGTAAACCATGCCATTCACAACGGTGGGCGAGGAATCTGAGTGCCCGGCGCCGGTCCACAACACAGCGCCAGTGTGGGCATCTAGGGCATATGTGTAGCCGTTTTTGTCCTGGCCGAAGTCCGAAGCGCCGACATAAATCACTCCATTCGCCACCGCAGGTGAACCAACAATGTCGCCGGGGCCGGTGAAACTCCCGAGCAGAGCTCCAGTTTTGGCGCTCAGCGCGTATAACTTTTGCGCTTTCGATCCAATGTAGACGAACCCGTTCGCCACAGCAGGGGAGGCGTATATGCCTCCACCGGTGTAGAAACTCCAGACTTCGGCGCCAGTGTCGGCCTTCAGCGCGTATATTGTCCCAGCGTTCGAGCCGATGTAAACCATCCCGTTCGCCACGGCCGGTCCCCTGTATACCAACCCACCGACAATAGAAGATCTCCACAGCAGAACGCCTGTGCTGGCATTCAGCGCGTAAGTATTGCCACACCAGTCGCCGACGTAGACAACTCCATTTGATACTGCGGGAGAGGAATCCAGATGCCAGCACATGGGGTAGCTCCACCGGAGAGCGCCGGTTTTGGCATCGAGCGCGTAAAATACAGCGTCTGCGTTGGACCCCACGTAAACGACCCCGCCCGCAACGGTGGGTGATCCCCACTCGATTGCACCGGTGGGATAATTCCAGAGCAGGGCGCCCGTGCTTGCTCTTAGCGCGTACAGATTCCCGTCCAACGAGCCGGCATACACAACTCCATTTGCCACTGCGGGCGCCGCGTCTGCGAATCCGCCCGTAGGGTAGCTCCATAGCAGAGCTCCGGTGTTGGCGTTCAGCGCGTAGACATTGTTGTCCTCCGAGCCAAAATAGGCTACGCCGTTCACCACCATGGGCGAGGGGTTTACATTGCCGCCGGTGGAGTAGCTCCACTTCAGTTGGAGGCTCCCAACATTATTGACGCCCAGCACCGTCTCACACGGGTTGTAGCGCGCCATGTCGACCGTGTGGAACTCGGTCCAGTTGACCGTGGGTGGGCAGGTTATCGTTTTCTGCGCCAACGCGGCGGGCACGAAGCACACCGACAAAATCAGAATCACGATGCCGATTCGTTTCATGACAAACCTCCGAAATGAACCTGTGTGACGGAATTGTGAATCCTCGGCTCGGCCCGTTTGCCCCGGAGTAGTGCATTCGCAACTAACAGGAACCGCTCTTCAGAGAGGCAGAACGCGTTCATCAGATACGACAGGGCGCTGCTTGTATGTAACTGGGATCACATTTTGGCGATGAAAGAATAGGTTTGGCGATAGTCACGACCCGTTCAACAGGAGATCCTCAACGATGCGCCACTGGACCGTGCAAGAAGTATGGAAAGTGCTACGAGAGTACTGAAGGCGCTTCAATCCGTTCCCGTCCGTGGCTGCGGCATGTCTGCAACTGGCATCGCGGTTGGAACCCGACAATTCGATTTCCGCACTTCTACTTGTCCATTTCGCACGCGAGCTTCCATGCAGGGCTGCGGGTGTACGGCGGGACCATCGACTACATGACCGTCGCGGATCGAGAAGCGAGATCCGTGCCATGGGCACTGGATCACATCGCCGTCCAGCGTTCCTCCAGAGAGCGGGCCGCCGAGATGCGAGCAGGTTTCCGCCATCGCGTAGATTTGTGATCCGCGTCGCACGAGCAGGATTGGCGTTCCGTTATGTTCTGCCTGCGTGGGCTTGCCTTCTTCTAAACTCGACTCCGCAAACACCGCTGTGAAGTCCTCTGGCAGCTTTTCCGCAGCGGTATGGTCGACGCCAACTTTTTGTTCGTAGACCAGATTGCCTCCGAGATGAGCGGCGGCGACTGATACCGCGTATCCGAGCGCGGCCAAGTTGCGACCCGTCGTGCGCGCGCCTCTGCGTCTTGCCACAAGCGAACTGCCAAATAGAACCACGCTGGCAACATTCAACAGTCCGTGAACCAAACCAATTCGGCGAGCGGGTGGGTCGATGTCCTGCCAGTCCGTGAGGCCAGTGGCGGCGGCTCCGACTGCGCCGATGAGCCCGAGACTGAGCGCCGCATCTGCGGCAATCCTGTATTCACGCCGCTTACCCATCGAGTCCAGCGCATCGAAGGCAACGGCTACAGTCCAGGCGCCGATCGGAACGTCGGTGAGGATGACGTGAAGAGGTTCACCAATCCACGTTCCGTGAAGAAAGTTCTTCGCCTGTCGTCCGCCCTTGAACTGAAACGCTTTGTGAACGAGATTTTGTAAACCTTCTTCGGCAGGTTTCAGCCATTCCTGTTTAGCGATTTCGCCCGTAACTCCATCCTGCCTCATTACTTGCCTCCGACTTGAAAAGATTGCGACAGTGTGCGGTCAAGGTTCGATGCAGAGGGGAATCAGCAGGATGTCGGCGGGCAGCGTACGTTGTGCGATAGTTCGTGCGGCGCTGTCGGGCACCGCCGGTGAGCGATCGGGGCATGGCTCGAGGCTCAGGGCACGTCGTTTTCCCGTCGGTCTCGCGGCTTGTTAAATCGGTTTAACTGCTGGATGTATATTGCTGAATACAAGCCGGATACTACATTTTATTTGCACAGCACTTTTTGCTCTGAAGATTGCTTGAATCAGGTGGTTACAGGATGGCTGCACCATTTGTGAGGCAGCGCGTATCCGTTCGAGGTCTTGACTTTTGTGGGCTCGGGAATGGGCTTCGCCCAGATCGAATTTACTAGCCCGGTGCAGCCAAATTTGTCAGTCCTGAGGCGCATGTCTTTCGCGCCGAAGGACCTATGCAATGCGCCGGCGGCATCGATGCTGCAGGCGAGTTGCAGAGGTCCTTCGCCCCGCACAAAACGCGGGGCTCAGGATGACAACGTTAAGAATGGAGCCAAGTTGTTTGGATTGAAGGGCTGGCGTTTTATCGCTTTGAACGTCATTTCTGTCGCGGAGCTTCCGCTTTCCTGTTTCCACTCTGTGAAAAGCGTCGCATAATTTTTCGTGATGTAGTCGTCGCGGCTTACGCCTAGCTTCTTTGCCGTGGCGTCGATCCAGCGGGGCTTGCCTTCGATCTCGCAGAAATCTCCAATGGGCGTGTGATCGACTACGACTTGGCCTTTGGCGTCTGTCCACTCTTCGCGGAATTTTTCGTAGACGAATGACGGCGAATATCCTAGCGCGCGGAAGATCGTGTCCATTGTCTTCCCATCGGCTACGGCGGTCTCGAGTTCCTGCCGACTACTGTGGGTTCCGACTTGGCCTTTGCTCTTGTGGGTTACTTTCCAGGATTTGCCGTATTGGCGGATCCGCAGCAGCTCTTTGCGGTTGCGCAGAACAGCGCCCGGCAAGTCATAGAGCGTGTTCACTTCCCGCGTGCGCGGAGTGACCAGGCGGAATCCAGCGGCCCTCAGTTTCCGCGCGAGATCGGGCAATTTGTCCACGCGGAACTTGATCTCAATTTCGTTCGCCATACGAGAAGTGTATTACGAGGTCTGCGCAGTAGTTTGGGTAGCGGAACTCCAGTTCACCTGTTCGATCGGACCCACAACGAAGATCCAACTCACCGCGCCGGTCCAAACCACGGCGGTCGTGATAAAGAAAGCCCAGGAGAAATGGCCTGTCGTGTCGAGGAGGAATCCTGTAAGCCATGGAGCCACCGCACCGGCAAAGTTGCCGACGAAGTTCTGGACTCCCGTCCAGCGGCCAACCATTTCCTTCCCGGCCAGAGTCTGCGTCATCGCCCAGATGTTGCACGAAGACATCCCCATGAAAATCCCGGCCAACGACAACGTCCAGATGTAGAACCCATCGGGCGCCACTCCTGAGATCGCCAGGAAGATTCCCATGCCAATGTTTCCAATCGTGGCCAAACCTTTGCGGACAATTGTTGGCGTGGCTCCGGAGACGATCCATCGATCCGAAAATTTCCCAAAGACCGTTGCCGAGGCGGCAAACAGCAGATAGACGAACCCGCCGGTTCGCGCCATTTCTGTCATGGAAAGATGCCGCTCGCGCGTCAGGTAGAAAGGCAGCCAGGTGACGAGAAAATACGACGCATAGTTGAAGCTGAACTGGCACAGGCATGTGCCCCATGCGGATCGCTGCCGCAGGATCGCAAGTACTCCCATGCTTTGTTCTGCGACCGGTTGAGGTTCTTTTCTAGGAGGCATCCATGCCCACCATGGAATCAGCCACAGCAATCCGATGAATCCAAGCACCGCAAAGAATGGACGCCAGCCAAAACGGCCTACCACATTGCCTCCCACAAACATTCCGATGGCTGGACCGAGCGCCAGTCCTGTGATGACTATCGAATTCGCAAACCCGCGTTGGGTTTCGTGGAAGTGAGTGCCGACAATCTTGCCGTAGGCGGGAAATGCGATCGACTCACCGATGCCCAGCACGATGCGCGCGGCGAGCAGTGCCACAAAGCCATGCAACATTCCCGTCACTCCTGTGGCAGCGGACCACACGAAAAAGCCGAGTGCGAATACCCACTTCACGTCGAAGCGGTCGACGAGCCATCCTGCGGGAATCTGCAGAAGGGCATACGTATAGAAGAATGCCGCCAGGAGAACGCCGAGCTGGGATCCTGAAATGCCTAGCTCGTCTTTGATCAGCGGCGCGGCGATCGAGAGATTGCTGCGGTCGATGTAGTTGATCAGAACCGACAGGCCCATCAGGAAGAGAACGCGATTCATTCGCGGATCTGGTGGGCTGAAGTGCTCGAGTTTCCCTTGCTGCTGTGCGCTTTCCGCTTGACCGGATGGGATCATGAAACGGCGAAACCGCCTCATTGTACTTCACAGCTAAATTCAAGAAGTCCTTCAGCGCGAAGCGTGCGATGAAGTGCCGCAGAGGGTCGCTGGGAAACGAAAACACTTAACCACGAAGGACACTAAGGAACACGACGGGAACCTCCGAGGGGGTTACGGAAATTGCTACGAGAAGGTGGGTAGTTTGACCAGATCGTTCTTGGGCACGCCTTCCAGATGTCCGCCCACTTTGCGCCAGGCCGCGATGCCGCCGACTAGTACAAACGTGTTGAATCCCTTTTCCCGCAACAGATGCGCCACACGGGCGCTGGTGGCTTCGCGCGTTCAAGTACAGTACAAGTAAATGTCCTTGTCCTTGGGAAGGTTCTTGATTTCTTCGTCGAGATTATTAGGCTCAATGCGGATCGATCCGAAGATTCGCTCCGCGCCGATATCGTAATAACCGTGGCTGCGAACGTCGACGATTTGAATCTTGTCGGCTTCTCCTGACGCAATGCGCGCCGCGAGTTCCTCCACTTTTACTCGGGGAACGACATCGTAGCTGCGGTATTCCATGAATTTCAGCACGCGGTATCCGATATAGGCGATGACGGCGGCGGCCAACAGGATTTCCATCGCGCGCCCCGCGGCATAGAAGCCTTTCAGGATCGCGGCGAGAAAATCGCGGCACAAGAATCCGACAGCCAGATAGGTGAACGCATACAGAAGAGATCCCGCGAGATCGAGCCGCAGAAATTGGGCAAACGGCATCTTCATGCTTCCGGCCAGCGGCGCGGCCATGGTATTGATGCCGGGTACGAATTTGGAAAACAGCAGGGTCGTCTTCCCGCGCTTGTAGAAGGACTCGGCGGAATGCAACATGCAGGTTTCCGGGTTCATGGACAGGCGGCAGAGGAATGCCAGCAAGGCCCAGCCGGTGTAGCGGCCCAGCCAGAATTGCCAGGAGTCGCCGATCATCAGTGCGATCAGAGCCGCAATGAGCACCCAAACTCCGGAAAGGGTGTGCGATGCGATGCCGGCGCCCGCCGCTATCAGTGCGAGCGCCGCAGGGAAGGGGAACCCAAGCGATTCCGCCAGAAGGATGGCGAACGTCAGGGCATACCCGTGGCGCCCCATCACGGAGAAGATGTCGTTCATGATTCTGTTGGAACCCCGGATAAACGGAAAAGGTAAGTATAAACAAAAGCCGGGCGCGTCCGACGGAGCACGCCCGGCCACGCGAGGAGCGAGTCTCTCAGGAGGACTTTCCTCGGCAGGGTGAGTGAGACAGCGGCTTGCACTCGAAGTCTCTCCGGCCCTGTAGGGGCCGGCGCGTCGAAAAAGCAAGGCGCCTTTCGTCCCAAGCTTCGACTGAAGCCGCCGTCTCAACTCGTTGACGGTTCGTCTGCAGCGGAGAGGACCCTGAGCGACCTGCCTTTCTCAGGTGCCAAGGGGAGAAGTGAGGTCACCTGTTCGTGCCCCACCCGCATGCCAGTGCGTCTCGTTAGCCTTCCGCTCTGAGACACCCCCATCAACTGGCTGCATTCTGGGCTGAATGCCCGGAGAATTTCTGTGGCATTCGTCACGGCTCAGGGTGACGGTGATCAAGCGTGAATATTTTGGGTTTCTGTGCTTGGAATCACAAGAGCCAGGGGTCAGGGGTTAGGGGCCGGGAGCAGGGAATAGGGAATATAGGGAATCGGGATATCTGCTCCTGGACTTCGGCACTTGTGGACATCAACTCAGCTAGTCGGCGCGACGAGGTTCACTCGCCCCTAGACTCTAATCGCTAGCCCCTGACCTCTGCCTTCTCACTTCTCTCTGGCGACGACAAACTCCGGCGCCCATAGCAGCGCCCTCTTGATTTCTGAATCAGGGAAGAAGCAGATCGCTTTGCAGGCGGATTCAGCGTATTGGGCGGCGCGGGTGGTTGCTGCCTCGAGCGAGCCGTAACGGTGCAAGATGCCGAGGATGTCAGCGTGAGTTACACCGTTGAAAGCGCGGTCCTGCAGAATCTTCTCAATTTTCCCGCGTTCTTCTTTTGTGCAGCGTTCGAGGGCATGGATCACTGCCATCGTGACTTTGCCCTCGCGCAGATCGCTGGCGACAGGCTTTCCGAGGACATCTTCTGAGGCAGTCAGGTCGAGGACGTCGTCCACGATCTGGAAGGCCATGCCAAGGTCGTGACCGTACTTGCCCAAAGCATCTTCCTGCTGGGGCGTGGCGCCGCCAAGAATCGCACCGAGGCGCATGCAGACGGAAAATAGGCAAGCTGTCTTGCGGTAAATGAGATCGAAATGCTCGTCGAGCGAGATCATGTTGCCGAGCGTCTGCATCTGCAGGAGTTCGCCCTCAACCATCTGCTGCGTCAGTTCGATCAGCGTGTCAAGAATGCGGAAGTTGCGCTCCTGCACCGCGATCTTGAAGGCCTGCATGTACAGCCAGTCGCCCGCCAGGACGCACTTGGAATTTCCCCAGCGAGTATTGGCAGCAGGGCGTCCACGGCGGGTTTTGGCGTCGTCGATGATGTCGTCGTGAACCAGCGTGGCGGTGTGGATGATCTCGACTACCGCACCGAGGCGGACGGCGCCTTGCCCTTGATAGTCGAGCAGCTTTGCGGAAAGAAGCAAAAGTGCGGGCCGGATTCGCTTGCCGCCGCCAGCGCGCAGATATTCACCAATCTCGGTGATCGCTTGGACGTTCGAGACGGTATCTCGCCCGAACTCATCTTCCAGAGCGACGAGGTCGTCCCGGAGCAGATCGAATACTTCTTTGCCGTTAATGGTAGCTGGCGCGCTCAAAGTCTGGTTTTGCTTAACCACGGAGCCACAGAGATTTTACTAACCCTTCTTTTCTCCGTGTCTCTGTGCCTCCGTGGTGACTATTAGTTCGTCCTGTAATTCGTAAATTGCAAATCAATTCCGAAATCGTGGCTCTTCAGGAGCTGAATCACGTCCTGTAGCGTGTCGCGATCCTTGCCGCTGATCCGCACCAGGTCTCCTTGAATTGAGGCCTGCGCCTTTTTCTTCGAGTCTTTCACCAGCTTCACAATCTCGCGGGCCTTCTCGATCGCGATGCCTTGCTGCATGGTGGCGCGGCGTTTGGCTGTTCCACCGGCCGCGGGTTCTACCGGTCCGTAGGTGAATGCTTTGAGTGAAACCCCACGTTTCACCAGTTTCTGTTGCAGGATGTCGTTGACGGCCTTGAGCTTGTAGTCGTCGGCGGAGTGCAGGACGATCGCGTCTTTTTCCAGTTCAATATTCGACTTCGAGTCTTTCAGGTCGAAGCGCGTGTGGATCTCCTTCAACGCCTGCTGGATGGCGTTGGAGACCTCCTGCGTGTCCACCTTGCTGACGACGTCGAAGCTGTTATCGGGCATATATTTCTGATCTTTCCGAAATAAAAGGAACTATGGTGAGGGTACCAGAAACACGCCGGTTAGCGGGAGAGGTCTTGCTTTTCAGAGATTTCAGAGATTTTGAAAAAATTGTAGAAATTGCGGGAAGTTTGCTCGCCGACGTCTTCCATCGAGAGTCCACGAAGCTCGCCGATCTTCCGGGCAGTTTCTTTCACGAACGCGGGCTCGTTGCGCTTGCCGCGATGTGGAATCGGGGCGAGATACGGGCAGTCGGTTTCGATGAACATGCGATCCAACGGAACTTCGAGGGCCGCATCGCGAATCTGCTGAGCCTTCGGGAACGTCACGTTGCCGGCGAATGAAGTCATGAACCCCATATCGAGCGCGCGCTTGGCTTGCGCCCAGTTACCGGTGAAGCAGTGCAGGATGCCGCCGATGCCCTTGGGTGCCCAGTGTTCGTTGATAAGTTGCAGGCAGTCGTCCCAGGCGTTGTCACTGTTATCGGAGGGGCGGCAGTGAATGACGATGGGCTTCTTCGCCGCCGCGGCTAATTCCATTTGCCGAATGAAGACCTGCTGCTGCGTGTCGCGCGGAGAATGATCGTAGTAGTAATCGAGTCCGATTTCTCCCCAAGCGATGACTTTGGGATGTTTGGCTAGTTGCTCCATTTCGGAGTAGGCATGATCGGACGCGAGTCGCGCTTCATGCGGATGGATGCCGATTGTGGCATAGAGGAACGAATACTGGTCGGCGAGTTTGATTCCGGCATCGAGCTCGGGTGGACCGTCGCCATTCCCGATGGCGACCATTGTCGTGACTCCAGCCTCGCGAGCGCGGGTTAAGACCTGCTCGCGGTCGGAGTCGAACTGCTTACCATCGAGATGGGAGTGAGAGTCGACGAACATTGAAAATCCGGCTTCGGGCTTCCGGCTCTGGGCTTCAGCCAACGTCTAATCGTCGTTGGTCGTCGGCCCAGGATCAGATTTGCCAACGACTAACGACCAACGACGATTTACTTCAGTCGTGCCCCAATCGGTACTTCTTCCAGAAAGCTGGCTAGCGCGGGCTTGCCGCCTTCGAGCGACGCGGCGACGATCATGCCGTTGGACTCGTAGCCGCGCAGTTTTCGCGGGGCGAGGTTCGCCACGATGACCACCTTGCGTCCGACTAGCGGTTCGGGCGCGTATGCTTCGGCGATTCCGGCCACCACTTGGCGGACTTCTGTGCCGATGTCGATTTCGAGGCGTAACAACTTATCGGATTTTGGAACGCGCTCGGCGACTTTGACGATACCGACGCGGAGATCGACTTTGGCGAAATCGTCGATCGTGATTTTGCCTGAGCCGTCCGCCGACGGCGCTCCGGGCACGGCAATAGTGGGCGGCGCGTTGACCGGCGTGGCTTGCTGCGGAGCTTTTGGTTCTTCTACCGCCGGCCCTCTTCCTTGATCTTCCATTTGCTGCATCCTTTCGATAGCGCTCTTGTCGGCGCGCGGGAACACGGGCTTCACTTCTCCCAGCTTGGTGCCGAGATGCAACTGTCCCCACGCCAACGAATTCAAATCCAACTTCTTGATGTCGCCCAGTCCCATCTGCTCCCAGATCTTGGCGGTTGCATCGGGGATGACCGGGTGTGCCAGTGCCGTCGCGATGCGCAGCGCTTCGGCGGAGGTGTAGAGCACAGTCGCCAAGCGTGCTCGGCCCTCGTCATCTTGTCTCTCGCCCAGAGACCAGGGCTCGTTCTCGACAATGTATTTATCAACAGCGGCGACCAGGCCCCAGGCCGTTTCAAGCGCGCGCGAGAACTGGAACTGATCGAAGAAGGTGCCAAACTCGCGGATAGCCTTGCGGGCCGTTTCAGCAACTGCGTCATCCGCCGGACTCTTCGCGACCGCGTGTGACGGATACGGCACTTCTCCTTTGAAGTACCGGTTGATCATGGTCAGCGTGCGGCTGGCCAGATTGCCGATTCCGTTCGCGAGATCGGAGTTGTAGCGTTGAACCAACGCGTCGAAAGAGAACGAGCCATCCTGTCCGAAGACGACTTCGCGCAGCAGGAAATAGCGCAAGGCGTCGGCGCCGAGGACGTCGAGGATCGTTTCCGTTCGCACGATGTTGCCGCGCGACTTCGACATCTTGCTCTCTTCAAAGAGCAGCCAGCCGTGCGCGACAATCGCCTTCGGCAGAGGCAAGCCAGCGGCCAGCAGAAAGGCAGGCCAGTACACGCAGTGGAAGCGCACGATTTCTTTGCCGATCATGTGAACGTCGGCCGGCCAATATTTCTTGAAGGCCTCTTGCGCGCCCTGATGTTTCGATCCGTAGCCGATGGCTGTGATGTAGTTCGCCAGCGCGTCGAACCAGACGTAAATGACGTGCTTGGGATCGTCTGGGACGGGAACTCCCCACGAGAATGTCGACCGGCTGATCGATTGATCGCGCAGGCCTGACTTCACGAACGAGATCACTTCATTGCGCCGCGTCTCAGGACGGATGAAATCCGGGTTGGCATAGAGCTCAAGCAGCTTGTCCTGAAACGCTGAGAGCTTAAAGAAATAGTTCTCTTCGTGAACGGTTTCAGTAATCCGCCCGCAGATCGGGCAGGGATCGCCGGGTTTCGCGCCATCGACATAGAGTTCATCGGAGACGCAATACTGCCCCGTGTAAGTTCCCTTATAGATGTAGCCGTTGTCGCGAATCTGTTTGAACAACTCTTGCAGACGTTTCTTATGCCGCTCCTCGGTGGTGCGGATGAAGTCGTCGTTCGAAATGCCCATCCGCTTCCACAGGGCACGGAATTCTCCGGAGATCACATCGGCATACTGCTGCGGAGACGTTCCGGCCGCCTCCGCGGCGCGTTCGATCTTCTGGCCGTGCTCGTCGGTGCCGGTGAGGAAGAAAGTGTCGTCGCCAAGCATTCGGTGACGCCGCGCTATCGTGTCGCAGGCGATCGTCGTGTATGCGTGCCCGATGTGCGGGCGTGCGTTGACGTAATAAATCGGAGTCGTGATGTAGAACTTCTTGGCCATATCCTGATAAAGGTTCGAGCAGTTCTCTGTGAACCTTTGTGTCCTCTGTGGTTAATGCTTTTCGCTTTTTAGATAAGCCCGCGAAGCCTCTTGCATGACCATCTTAAGCGGAATGTGATGCTCGGCGGCGATTCGCCTGCAGTCTTCGTATTCAGGCGCGTAGTTGGTGATGGTTCCATTCATGCTGGCAATCTTGATGCGGACCTCGCCCCATTCGGTGCGAACATTTTCCCAGCGGCGCGCCAGGCACTGTCTTCCTTCTTCGCGACGGCGCACGCCGAGCGTCGTCGTCTCGCTGAAAATCAGCTGCATCAGCTTGTCGACGTCTTCCGGCTTGCAGAGCACGGTCAGCAGCGTTCCCGGACGATTCTTCTTCATCTGCACGGGCATTCCGAAGACGTCGAGCGCGCCGTCTTCGAGCAGGCGATCCATCACGTATCCGAAAACCTGCGGGTTCAGGTCATCGATATTGGCTTCCAGCACGGTGATCGTGTCCGAATTTGTCTTGGAAGCAAGTTTTGGGGCGGCTTCGCCGATGACCAGGCGCAATACATTCGGATGGCCGTGAAAATCCCGGGAGCCAGCACCGTAAGCAGACTTTTCAATCTTCAGTTCCGGGAAAGCTCCAAAGCGCTTTGCGATGGTCTTGACGATCGCCGCGCCAGTCGGCGTGACCAGTTCCATCTGGATCCCAGACGAGTACACCGGAGCATCCTTGAGAAGTTCCACGGTGGCAGGCGCGGGAACGGGAAAGTTTCCGTGAGCGCAGTTCACGGTGCCGCCGCCAACGTTTAAGGAAGAGCAGATAATTTCGTCGACTCCAAGCGCCTCTGCGCCGACTGCAGCGCAGACGATGTCGACGATTGCGTCGACCGCGCCGACTTCGTGGAAGTGGATGGTCTCGATCGGAACGTTGTGTATTTTGGCCTCTGCGGCGCCGAGTGCTTCGAAAATTGAGATCGCGGTCTTCTTGGCTTTATCGGAAATTGATGCCGCGGAAATAATTTTCTTGATCTCGCTCAGCCCGCGATGGGAATGGTCATGTTTGTGTGGTGCGGACGCCCCCGTGTGCGAATGCTCGTGGTCAGAATGATGATGATGCCCATGATCGTGTGGGTGTTCGTGTGGGTGTGAATGGTCATGCTCGTGGGCACTAGAGCGGGAGGGCGCGCGCTCCACACTGTCAACATTCTTGCCATCTTGTTTGGCCCAGTACTCTTCGCGGGGCATGTCTTTTTCGCCGTCGACCCAGACGTCGACTTTTGTGGCGGAAATGCCGCTGCGCATGACTTTCGAAATTTCCAACTTCGCGCCCACGCCAAGGGCAGCGACAGTATCCTCGAGCAATTTTGGCGATACGCCGGCATCGACCAGGGCGCCCAGAAACATGTCGCCGCTGATCCCGGAGAAGCACTCGAGGTAGGCAATCCGCATAGAGGTGTCGATGGTCGTTCGTCTTTGGTCGTTGGCCTTGCTGCCGATGGCCGACGACCCACGACCAAGGACCAACGACTGATTTTTCATCATAGGGAAGCGCGGCATGGTCGGTCAAACGCCGAAAGCAGCGTTATCTCTGTTAAAATCACTGTTTCTTCAATGGCTTAGAGGCCTTCTTGTATCGCTATCTGGAACATCTTCTTGCCGAGCGAGTGCTGCAGTGTCTGGAAAAACGGCATCCAGGCGTTTCTCTGCCACCTGTGGTCATTGAGCAGCCTCCGAAGGTCGAACTTGGCGACTTCGCGATCCCGATTTTTCCGTTTGCCAAGCCGCTGCGCTCGGCCCCGCTAAAAATTGCACAAGCTGTTAAGGAGGAGATCGGGACAATCGAAGGCATCGCGGAGATGCAGGTCGCGCCACCGGGATACCTGAATGTGAGGATCGATCGGGCCTGGCTGGCGACTGCGATTGCGAGCGATCGGAAACCGCCGGCGGCGGTTCCCTCCGGCAAGATTCTGGTCGAGCATTCGAGCATCAATCCCAACAAGGCCGCGCATATCGGACACCTGCGCAACGCGATCCTCGGAGATACATTTGTTCGCCTGCTGCGCTATGCGGGCAGGGAAGTCGACGTTCAGAACTACATCGACAATACCGGCGTGCAGGTCGCGGACGTTGTCGTGGGTTTCACGCACCTGGAAAAGAAATCGCGTGCCGAGATCGAAGCTCTGGCGCGACAGCCGCGGTTTGACTATTACTGCTGGGATTTATACGCACGCGTATATCACTGGTATGAGGAAGATAAGCAGAATCTGCAGGCGCGACTACAGACCCTGCACGCCATCGAGGACCCGAAAAGCGAGACGGCTGCCATTGCCGATGCGATCTCGACGGCAGTTCTTCGTCGCCATTTGGAGACGATGGATCGGCTCGACATCGAATATGACTTTCTTCCGCGCGAGAGCGAGATTCTCCATCTTCGTTTCTGGGACGCGGCCTTCACGAAGCTTAAAGAGTCCGGCGTGCTGATCTTCGAAAACGAAGGGAAGAACAAGGGCTGCTGGGTGATGCGCCGCGCAGGGACAGAGGCTGAATCGACTGACTCGGATAGCGAAAAGAGTCTGGATGCAGTTCTTACCGAGATCGGGACCGAGGGGCAAACGGACGCATCCGGCATCTCTGAAGAAGATCAGAAAGTCATTGTTCGATCCAATGGCACTGTGGGCTACGTCGGGAAAGACATCGCCTATCACATGTGGAAGTTCGGGCTGCTCGGGCTCGATTTCGGATACCGCGAGTTCTACCGATATCCCAACGAGCACGATTGCTGGATATCCACGATCGAAGGGGTGAAAGAGCATCCGCATTTCGGAGGCGTGGTCGAAAACTACAACGTCATCGATGCGCGGCAATCCGAGGCGCAAAACACCGTGATGGAAGCACTCCGGGACCTGGGGCACGGAGAGGCAGCGGGCCGGTTGACGCACTTTTCTTATGGCATGGTCGTACTTACGCCGCGTTGCGCTGCCGAACTGGGCTACGACCTTACCGAGGAGGAAAAGTCCAGGCCTTGGATCGGAGTCAGCGGGCGCAAGGGCTTCGGCGTCAAAGCTGACGACCTGTTGGATCAACTGATTGCGTCAGCGAAAAAGGAAGTCGACTCGCGCCATCCGCAACTGAGCGAGCCGGAGCGGCTCGGAATCGCTACTCAGATTGCGATCGGTGCTTTGCGCTACTTCATGATGAAGTACACCAAGCAATCGGTGATTGCCTTTGATTTTAAGGATGCGCTCAGCTTTGAAGGAGAAACTGGGCCATACGCGCAGTATGCCGTCGTGCGTGCGACTAGTATTTTCCGGAAAGCCGGTATTGATCCCGAAACGTTCAGCGAGCAGACAAGCCTGTCTTCAACGGAACAGGCAGCTTACCTGACGGGCGAAGACGGCAACAAAATCTGGGAACTGTGGCTGGCTGCCTCGAAAACTTCGTATGTCATCGAACAGTGCATCGCTACGACAGAGCCCGCCTATCTCGCGAAGCACGTATTTCAGCTGGCCCAACTCTTCAACACGTTCTACCACTCTTATCCGATTCTCAGCGAGCCGGACGAAAAGCGGAAACAATTCCTGCTGTCGACAGTTGCTGTCGTTCGCCGCGAACTCATTCGATCACTTGCAGTCATGGGCATCACTGTACCGCCGGTCATGTAGAATGCGTGCACCAAGTGCGGCAATTCGTCGTGCTTTTCCCTGATGACGTCAGATTCGGCATCTTCGCCGGCTGTCCGTTGGCCTCGCCGCATTCTGGTGGGATTTGTTCTCGTCGTACTCATCGCGGCCATTACCGGATTCATTTACGAAAACGTTGCGGAGGCTCGCGACCGTCGTTTCAATCGAATGCCGGGACGACTCGTCGAAGTGAGTGGCCGCAAAATGCACATCTTGTGCACTGGAGAGGGAAGTCCGACCGTGATTCTTGAGTCCGGCTTGGGCGATTCGTTCGTGTCGTGGCGCAAAGTCCAGCCTCAAATCGCAGCATACGCGCACGTCTGCTCATATGACCGCGCGGGCCTGGGGTATAGCGAGTCCAGCGATGAACCACGCACGAGCCAAGTTATTGCGACGCAGTTACATGCGCTATTGCAGGCCGCAGGCATCGCGCCTCCGTATGTGCTGGTCGGACACTCCATGGGCGGTTACGACGTCCGGCTCTATACAAAGGCTTATCCGAGCGAGGTTGTGGGAATAGTGTTGGTCGACGCTTCTCATCCCGATCAGGACAACCGCTTCCCCCCCGACCTTAAGGCGATGGAAGGAAGCTGGCAGCGCGAACAGGAGTTCCTCAAGTACACGATGCCCTTCGGAGTTCCTCGCTTGCTCGGGTTTTGCGAAGACGATCCGGTGGAACGCGCCGCCGGATGCAACTGGAGTTCGGCCCGGGAACAGGTCGCGGAGATGAAGGCATTCCCGGAAAGCGCGGCGCAAACCGCGAGGGCGGGTTCCCTCGGAGATCTGCCGCTGGCTGTGCTCTCGCATGATCCCGACAAGCTGAATACCGAATTGCCGCCCGACATTGCCAAACCTGTAAACCAGCTCTGGGAGAAGATGCAGGAAGAACTCGCGCATCTCTCGACGCGGGGCACCCAGACCATTTCGAAAAATAGTTCCCATTACATTCAGTTCGACAATCCTGAGCTTGTGATTTCTACGGTCCGCCGAATCGTTGAAGAGGCTCGAAGCACACAGGCACCAGCAGCGCCGTCGGTGACTCATTGACTCTCCGCTGACTCGCTGGCTTGAACCTGCTAACCTTTTTACTCAACCGTTTATTCAACCCGGTATTTTTCTTTGTCGTATGGTTCCACCTTTCCTTCAATCTGGAGCGTTCATGCGAATCCCTGCGCGCGTGGTTCGTGATTTCGCGGTATTCCTTGTTCTTACTTCCATCAGTGCAGTCTCTGCCCACCCGCAGGATGCAGCGGCACAGGCGCCGGCGCCTTCTGTCCCAGTTCGGCCGCGCATAGGGCTGGCACTGAGTGGTGGAGGCGCGTTGGGCCTGGTCGAAATCGGAGTGATCAAATGGATGGAAGAAAATCAGATTCCTGTCGATCGCATTGCCGGAACCAGCATGGGCGCCATCCTTGGATCGATGTACGCCTCGGGCATGTCGCCGAAGGAGATTGAAGATTTTGCAAAGAAGATTAATTGGGATGAGGCCTTCCTTCCGGAACCTGCATATGCACAGATTTCCTATCGGCGTAAACAGGACCGCCGCAACTACCTGATTACTGCTCCTCTGGGAGTGAAACACGGCCTCCGCGGACCGAACGGCTTGAACTCAGGACAGGCTGCTGGACTTCTACTGGATCGCGTGGCGTTCTCCAATTTCGGAGTTACCAATTTCGATGATCTGCCGATTCCGTTCCGCTGTGTTGCAACCGACATGCAGAACGGCGAAGCGGTTGTTCTGCATGAGGGATCTCTGGCTCAATCCGTTCGCGCCTCCATGGCAATCCCAGGCATTTTCACGCCGGTCGAACTCAACGGGCGCATCCTGGCGGACGGAGGTATGGTGCAGAACATTCCGGTCGAAACCGCCAAAGCCATGGGTTCCGACATCGTGATCGCGATCGAACTGCATTATCCGCCGGGCGACGCAGGGCAACTCGGAACACTGGTCGGCGTACTCTCTCGCGCCATCGACGTCATGATTACGCAGAATGAGCATCGCTCCCTGGCGCTCGCGAATACGAAAGTTCAAGTGGATATGAACGGGTTCACCATTAACGACTACAACCGGCTCGATGAACTGGTGCGACTTGGGTACAAGTCGGCTGCGAGCCAGGCGGACTCACTTTTGCCCTACGCCATCAAGGACAAAGACGAGTGGAGCCGTTATCTCGCGCAGCGAGAGGCGCGCAAGCACAAGCCGGTAAAACAGGTGGAAAAGCTGGAGGTGGCCGGCGCAGATCCGGACATGAATGACAGGCTTAAGAACCGATTAGAGAAAAACGTTCAGCCGCTGGACCTTCCGCAACTGGAAAATCAACTGACCCGAATTGCCGGACGGGGACAGTTCGATCGGCTGGGTTACGAAGGCTTTATGCAGAACGGCGTTCCAGCGCTTCGAGTTACGGCGCACGAAAAGACTTATGGTCCGCCGTTCGTGGATTTTGCCGTCAATGTCGAGGGCTCAGGCGTTGCGGCTTTCGATTTCTCCGCGGGCGCGCGAGTCACTTTCATGGACGTTCTGCATCACGGCGGCGAGTGGCGCAACGATCTGCTTTTTGGATCCAGTAATCTTGCGGCAACCGAGTACTACCAACCGATCGCGCAGTCGCGTTTCTTTGTTGCGCCTTATGCATTTGCTTCGAAATTCGCGCGCAATTCGTTCCAGGGACAGACGCGCGTTGCCGTCTTCGGAGACGAACGCGCCGGTGGTGGTTTCGATATTGGCTTTGATTCGGGACGGCGCAGCGAATTTCGCATCGGATACGAGCTATTCGACGGCAAACTCTCGCCTCTGATCGGAGCGACCGGCTTGCCGATTGTGCATGGAAGCACCGGACAATTCCGGGCACGCTACGTATGGGATGGGCAGGATAGCCCGTCGGTTCCGAGCAGGGGAACGCGTGCAATCGTGACGTTATCTCGCGTCCTTCAGAGCCCGGCGATGCCTGAGCCGATCAGCCAGTTGAATGTTGAGACCTCGAACGCTATTGCGTTAGGCCCTAAGACGTCGCTGTTTTCGGATATTGCAGGGGGAACCAGCTTTGAGGGGATTGCCGGACCATTTCAGGTCTTCCAGTTGGGCGGGCCGTTTCGACTCGGCGCCTATCTTCCTGATGAGTTTCTTGGCAATCACTACGCTTATGCGTCGTTCGGATTCCGCCGCGAGCTCTACAAATTGCCGCAACTGATTGGCAAGAAGATTTACTGGGGCGGATGGTATGAAGCGGGATCAACTTTCGGCACCAAAGCAGGAGACCCGGGGCCGGTCGTAGTGCGTGGCAGTTTCAACCTCGGTGTAATCGCGGATACGATTGTGGGACCGATCGCGCTGGCGGGCAGTGTTAGTCCCACGGGGCAGAGCCGAGTGAATTTCTCGATTGGACGATTGTTCTAGGGCTGGCCTACTTTAGTTCTGCACCTGTTATCAGGGTAGGGGTCCTTCGACTGTGGTTGAGCTTTGCTTTGCTCAGCTCAATCTTCGCTCAGGAAGACAATACAGAGCCGTGAGCTCAGAACAGGAAGAACGTCATTGTGCAAAGTAGCAATTCACAGATGCCGCACTGGCTCACGATCCTGAATAGAGAAGTGGTCGCTTGTACGCGCTGCCCGCGGCTCGTTGAGTATCGCGAGGCGGTGGCGCGCGAGAAGCGTCGGGCTTACCGCGACTGGGAGTACTGGGGAAAGCCGGTACCGGGATTTGGCGATCCGCAGGCGCGTGTGTTGATCATGGGGCTGGCCCCTGGGGCGCATGGGTCGAATCGGACGGGGCGCCCATTTACCGGCGATGCCTCCGGAAACTTCATGTACCCCGTTCTGTACGAGACGGGATTTGCGAATCAGTCGACAGCTGTCGATCGCAATGATGGACTAAAGCTGAAGGATCTCTACATCACCGCTGCCGTGCGATGCGCGCCGCCCGACAACAAGCCGCTGCCGGTCGAACTGGCTGAGTGCTCGATCTTCCTCGACCGTGAGTTGGCAGGATTGCAGCGGGTGAAAGTGGTCGTTGCCTTGGGAAAGATCGGGTTCGATGCGTACCTGAACTACCTGAAGCGGCTGAATCAGTTGCCAAGCCGTAAGCCTTATCTGTTCAAGCACGGCGCGCATTATCAAATGCCGAACGGCAAGGTGTTGCTGGCGTCGTATCATCCGTCGAATCAGAATACGGCGACAGGAAGGCTGACGCGGGAAATGTTCGTGAAGGTATTTAAGCTGGCGGCAAAACGTGCCGATAAGTGAAGCAAGCGCCGCTTGAGCCGGATCGGGAAACCTTCCTCTCGATGAGGTCGCAGCCTTGAAGCTGGCTTCCGGTCCGGGGCGGCGCTTTGTGAGATGTTCGGCCTTCACTATTTCAACTTTGTAACCGTCACTTCGAGTTGAAACTGGCGCTTGGAACTGGGATCGTCCATGCTGCCTATGAGTATCGGCTTTCCCACAGTCAACAACGTACTGCCGGAGATCTTGATCTGCCGAACGACGGGGGTTGAAAGTTTTCCATGTTCGGAGTCATTGCTCGTATCGAGATTACTGACATCACTTCGCACAGCTAAAACCAGTTCATCCCCGTGCTCCCGCAGTTGAGCCCAGATGTTCGTTCCTACATCCAGGTATTGCCACTGCACAATATCCGTGCCTGGGCTGGAGGCGCTGGAAACGGGAACCCGTGTACCAATCTTGATCTCGTTCGATTCGCTGGCGGTCAGATTCATCGAGTAATGGCGCGTGTTTACGATCTTGCCGTCCGCCAGTTCGTTGAAGGCAAAATCCAACCGATAGGGCTGAACCGGCTGAATTTTTGCGGCTTGCGCCGGCGCTTCTTTCTTGGAGTCCTCCTGTGCCATCGCCGTGCATAGGCCGCAGCAGAGCCCGATGGAAATTCCCACGACGAATAGTGCAATCGCTCTTCGCATGTTTGTTCACCTTTCTTGCTGAATGGAATCGGAAGGCCGGGGTGCTGACCCGGCGTCGTTCATTACTTTCTGTGTCTCAAGTGCGAATTCCTCTTGCGTCTGGGCTACGAGTTGAGCTTCTTTCGGGAAGTTCTTCACGTAGTGCGCCAAGGCCATCTCTTCTGCGCCCAACGGCTGAGGCGAGGGGAACTGGTCGAGCTTTGGATGTGCTACTGCTGTTGACGCAGGCGTCCGCACGGCAGGTTTTTGCATCGAAGGGTGTTTCGAGACCGCAACTTCATTCGCTGCGTGAGGTGCGGGTTTTGGTTTCTCGATCGACGGCTGCTGAATTGTGTGCGGCGGACGGTTCGCGATTGTGGGATGTGGCGTTCGGCTTGATCTCCAAGCTAGGACCGCGATCACTGCGATCGCCGCCAGAGCACCGGCCAATCCCCATTGCAGCCATTCGCGTCGTCGTGTGCGCAGTGGCTCGGCGCGCAGATGCGCGAGGATTCGCTCTTCTAATCCCGCGCGCGGCTCAACGGCGGCATACTTTGTGAGCGCCCCGTCGAGCATGCGGTCGAGATCGTCCGGCTGATCCTGACTCCCGCCCGGTTTGTAATTCGTGTCTGGCATCTGCTTCCCCTTCATCTCATGCCCACTCGTTGAGCCAACTTCTCTTTCAAAATCTGCCGAGCGCGAAAGACTCGCGAGCGCACCGCGGCTTCATTAATGTCCAAAGTCGCTGCCACTTCTCGCGGGGACATCTCTTCAATTGCCGACAGAACTAAAGGTTCGCGCAGTTTCGCGGGTAAGGCGGCGATCAGTTTAGCGAGAGCTGATTCAATCTGTGCTCCTCGAATTACTTCATCTGCGCCAATGTTTGAGGAAGTCGGCTCAGTCACCGGTTTTTCCGGATCGTCCATGGAAACTTCACGTACTCGTCCATGCTTCTTGCTGCGATCGACGGCGACACGCCATGCGATGCGCGCCAGCCAGGTCTTCGGATCTGCGACTTGGCAGAGCTTCGAACTGTATCGCAGGACCCTCATGAACGTTTCCTGGGTGGCGTCTTCGGCATCATGATGGCTGCGGAGCACGGCGTACGCGATGCGATAGACCAGCCTGGAGTGTGCGGCGACAAGTCCTTCGAGCGTCACTGCCCTCACATCGGACTGATCTCGCCCGGCCGTGGTTACTCCGTTCAGGATCGCCTCTCCTGCCACCACTCGTTTGCCCTCAATCATCAAGACCAGCCTCGGGTCGCATTTGTTCAGGAATTTCTGAAAAAAGAACGACCGGAAGATGGCGTCTTGCGGATCTGTCAGCTTGCCGAGAATTGTCATTCTGAAGCGGCGCTTCCATCGGCGCGGGGCAGTTGCTTTGGTCATGTGGAGGACAGCAGTTTCCTCGCCGCTTTGCGGCTCAGAATGACAACCTTGGGACCCTGGTTATCGACCTCTCACCGATTGCTGACCCCTGGCGACTGATGACTAACTCCAACGAAAACGGGTTCCGGCTCCAGTTGGATGCCCCATACCGCTTCGACTCTATTTTGGATCTGTTCTTTTAACGCCAGCATTTCGACGGCTTTCGCACCCCCGCGGTTCACGAGCGCGAGCGTGTGTTTCGTGGAAATGCCGACAGGCCCATGAGAATATCCTTTGGGGAATCCTGCGTGTTCGACCAGCCACGCGGCCGAGACTTTATGGGTTTGCGCGAGCGCCGGATAGGAGGGCATTGTGAGGCCCTTGGCTTCTGCCCGCTTCTTCAAATGGGCGAGCTTTTCTTCTGAGACGACCGGATTCTTGAAGAACGATCCGGCACTGCGCGCGTCCGGATCGCCGGCAACAATCAGCATTCCCTTACGAGCGCGAATCTGGAGCACAGCGTCGCGTACTTCGGACAGAGTCGCGCTGGAGGAGCTTCCTTCGAAGTGGCGCTTGAGATCGGCATACTGAAGACGAGGCGGCCCTTGCGGCGTCAGCGCGAAAGTGACCCGGAGGATCACGAATCGATTCCGCTCGGTCGTGTTGAAGATGCTGGTGCGGTACGAGAATCCGCAGGCTTCGTTGCACAGTTCGCGAACCTGGCGATCTTTGCGGTCGTAGACCTGCACACTTTCAATCGTCTCAGCTACTTCCTGACCATAGGCTCCGATGTTTTGCACTGGCGAGCCGCCAACTGTGCCGGGTATTCCGCTCAGGCATTCGATCCCAGCACAGTTTGCAGCGACTGCCTGAGAAACGAGGGCATCCCATGACTCGCCGGCGCCGGCGTCGAAGAAGATTTTTCCCGATTCCTGTCGACGTTCAATTCCCAAAATTGCGATTTTAACAACAAGCCCGGGCCAGCCTGCATCGGCGATAAGGAGGTTGCTTCCGCCTCCCAGCACAAACAGCGGCGTGTTGGAAGCTTCGGCAAAAGTCATCGCTTCCGCGACGTCGGCAGCAGTTGGTGCTTCGACGAAGTATCTGGCTGGGCCTCCGATGCCAAAGGTGGTCAGCGGTGCGAGCGGAATGTTTTCCAGGATGAGCATCAGACGAACTCAATATACACAGTGGGAGTATGGCCGGCGAACTTGAGCGGGGGCATCTACCAAGCACCCAACACGTTACAATGAAGAAAACCAATCCAAGGGGTTCAGAAAAGTATGCCGATGTATCCAGAGATTATGGTGATACCGATGCGCGAAGAGTTGACGCGTCTGGGGATCGAAGAACTGCGCGCGCCTGAGCAGGTCGATCAGGCGTTGAAAAATCGTCCGGGAACGACGATGGTCGTCGTGAACTCGATTTGCGGCTGCGCTGCGGGACGGATGCGTCCTGCGGTGCGAATGGCCATGCAGAACTCTGCGACGCCGGAGCGTTCTTACTCGGTATTTGCGGGGCAGGATAAAGACGCGACCGAGCGTGCCCGGAGCTACTTTACAGGGCAGATGCCATCGTCGCCTTCGATTGCGATTCTGCGCGACGGGCAACTTGTGTACATGATGCCGAGGCGCGATATCGAATCGCGTGAGGCGCCAGCCATTGCTGCGGATTTAAAGGCGGCGTTCGACCGGTTCTGCGCGAAACCTGCTGCGGTTTAATTTTGTCATTCCGATGTGTGAAGCGCGAGGAATCTCCTTTGGGCCTGCGCAGGCAGGCAACAGATTCCTCCGCTTCACTTCGTGAAGCCGTCGGAATGACACATGCCTAAGGCTATTTGGTGCGTGCCATGAACGTTTTCACGACAATGGCATTCGGCTGCACGCCCACCGGAATCAAGGTCATCAGCGAATACTCCGATGTTTCCAACGTGCGGTGTGGCGTGCGTTTCTGGATAACCGTCACGTCGCCCGACTCGGTATCCAGGACGAGCAAATATTTCTGATCGGGCGTAAGTGCCAGACTCTCAGGGTGGCTGCCAACATTGAGAGTTGTGATCCTGCGTCCCATGTCGATGTCGTAGATCGCCACGCTGTTTGATCCGAAGTTCGAAACATAGAGTCTTGAATTATCCAGAGTAACCACAGCACGAGCGGGATGTTGTCCGATTTCCTGGCTATTTCCGACCTCGTCGGTTCCAGTCTCGATCACAGAAATGCTGTCGCTCTCGAAGTTGCAAACGATCATTTCGCCGCCATCCGG
>Ga0335082_10001463_pt1 | contig 25222 bp, 16 predicted proteins | sample Lox_Sample_41_FD_206718 | JGI IMG/M metagenome (GOLD analysis project Ga0335082, IMG submission 206718) | Soil microbial communities from Loxahatchee National Wildlife Refuge, Florida, United States - Lox_Sample_4.1 | ecosystem: Environmental > Terrestrial > Soil > Wetlands | place: USA... | reverse complement strand
TGCAGGGATTCAACGAAGAAATTACGCAAGCAGTACGCAAAGAGCAGTACCGGCGCGAGACTTACGCCATCGACCTTTCGTTCGACTCAGCTGCGATTCGCGTGAAGCAGGGCGACGTCGTTGCTTATTCCGGGGATTCCGGATATGGACCCCCGCATCTCCACTTCGAACTCCGCGATGCCGATCTCAATCCGGTGAACCCAATGTTGTTCCGGAGCTACAGCGTCCCGGATCACATTCCGCCGTATATTCAGCGGCTGGTAGTGTCGCCGCTTTCGTACAATTCCACCGTCGACAATGTGACGCATCCCAGATATTTCTCCCGTTTTCCACGGCGACGGCAGCTCATCTCGCTTTCCCAGCAGCTTCGTCTCCACGGACTCATCGGATTTGGTGTGGATGCAAAAGACCGGGAAGATCAGACCTGGAATCATACCGGTATCCGCCGGATGGAAATGTTCGTGGACGATTCGATGACCTTTGCCATGCAGCTGGATCACGTTCCTGCGGAAGAAACGAAACAGATCGACCTCGATTATGATTATTCTGAGATCGCCCGGGGACACGGACAGTTTCAGAAACTCTACATCGATACCGGGAATGTTCTTCCATTTTACCTTAACAAGCCGATGGGAACGGGGATCATCAATACCGATAAATTATCGGAAGGCCCTCATTCGTATAAAATCGCCTGCTACGATAATGCCGGAAATCATGTTGAGCTCCACGGTACTTTTCTGGCAAATCATAAGCCCACACTTTCTCTTGTCCGGGTCGAGGAAAAACAAATTACGGTACGAACGGGAGATGGTGCGATACCGGAAAAATTCTACGTTTTCGGCAAACGCGCCTACGAACCGACGTGGACACAACATACACTTCCTCACGGCAAGTTCGAGACGGGTGACTCCGGAACGGTTCTGCCCATTGCGACAAAACCGTATGATGTCGTCAAGCTGATCGCAGAAACAAAATGGGGTTCACAATCCGTACCGCTCTTCTATTTTGTGAAGAAACCGCTCGGGCCGGCGAGAGATATCCACATCGACAATGAGGTATTTGCCGACCGGATCCAGTTTACTCTCACCACGCCGGGCGTGTTCACGGAGGTCCCGAGGATCACCGTCGTCGCTTCGGGAGTTCGTCACATCGTTCCCGTGGAACCGGTGGATGTAAACAAATACATCGCCGCATTCCAGCCGACGGATATCATTGACGGTTCGTGCACGGTGGAAGCCGATGCCGAGATCAACGGAATGCCGGTGACCGCGCACCGGGACGTGTCCATCTTCGTCATTCCAGCAAATCAGAAAGGGAGTTTTTCTTCCGATGAGTCCCGGCTGACGCTTTCGTTTGACTCGGCAGCCGTGTACAAACCACTCTGCATGCAGGTGGGAACGAACGACGAGCACCATAGTACTGTGTGCACGCTTGCTCCGGACGACGTCCTGCTGAATGGCGGCATTCGCGTCTCACTGGAGGTACCGGAAACCGGATCACAACACCGGTATGCGCTCTATTATCAGAATGCGGGCAGATGGGTTTTCCAGACATCAACCCCCGACAGCGGCACGAACAAACTCTCGGCAACGCTTCGTCGCCTCCTCGGAGATGTGGCCGTTCTGGCTGATGATTCTCCGCCCTCGATCGGAAGATTACATGTCGCTGCACCGCGAAAACGCCTCTCCGGATCGTTCCGGTACTACGACAATCTGTCGGGGGTTGACCCCGATGAAATAAAAATGTACCTTGATAACAAGCTGATCATTCCCGAAATCGACGGCGAGCATCGGAAAGTAACCTTTCAGGGAGACGAACCGCTGGATCGCGGAAGGCATCTTCTTCATATCGTCATGAAGGATCGATCGGGAAATTCATCCGACTACTCACGAACGTTTTCCGTCCGCTGACCGGCGGCAGAGTCGGTTCATCACAGTTGCCTGAACTCCTGACCTGTTTTTCATTCTTGGTCTATGTCTGAGCTTCCAAAAGCATATTCCCCCGGAGACGCGGAACGCCGCTGGTATCCTTTCTGGGAGGAAAAGAAATACTTCCACGCGCGTGTCGCTGACGGCAAGCGGTCGTATACGATCGTCATCCCTCCCCCCAACATCACGGGCGTCCTCCACATGGGACACGTCCTGAACAACACAATTCAGGACATTTTCATCCGGTGGCGCAGGATGCAGGGGTATGAAACGCTCTGGATGCCCGGTACCGATCATGCAGGAATTGCGACCCAACATGTAGTCGAGAAATCTCTCCTGAAGGAAGGAAAAAGCAGGCACGACATCGGACGAGAGGAATTTATCCGCCGTGTCTGGCAGTGGCGCGAGCAGTACGGCGGCACGATCATCCGGCAGCTCCGCACGCTCGGCTGCTCATGCGATTGGGACCGGGAACGATTTACGATGGATGAAGGACTCTCCGCGGCAGTCCAGGAGATCTTTGTCCGGTGGTATGAAAAAGGACTGATCTACCGGGGAAAGTATATCGTCAACTGGTGTCCGAAGGACCACACGGCACTGAGCGACGATGAAGTGAATTACAGCGAGCAGAATACACACCTGTGGTTCATCAAGTATCCGATTATCGGTTCGAAGGAATTCGCTCTTGTGGCGACGACCCGCCCCGAGACAATGCTTGGGGACACCGCCATTGCCGTTCACCCCAACGACGACCGGTACAAAGCACTCGTCGGCAAAATGGTGTCGCTCCCGCTCACGAATCGCGAAATCCCGATCATCACCGATGAGTTCGTTGACCCGAAATTCGGTACGGGAATGGTCAAGGTGACACCCGCACACGATCCGAACGATTACTGGATCGGCCAACGGCACAATGCGAACATCGGCCAGCGGCATCAGATGCCGTTCATCAACATCCTCGACCCTTCCGCCCGTCTGAATGAGAATGTCCCCAAGAAATACCAAGGCATGGATCACCTCGAAGCACGAAAAAGCGTCGTGCGCGACCTCGAGACCGCCGGATTCCTATTGAAAACCGAGCCATATGTCAACAGTATCGGGCATTGTTATCGGTGTGATACGGTCGTGCAACCGTATCTTTCCGATCAGTGGTTTGTGAAGATGAAACCGCTGGCCGGAGAAGCATTGAAGGTCGTGCTCGACGGCAAAATCCGTTTCTATCCGGATCGATGGGTGAGAGTGTACGAGCACTGGATGAGTAACATCCGGGATTGGTGTATCTCGCGCCAACTCTGGTGGGGACACAGGATTCCTGTCTGGTATTGCACCAATCCTTCCTCGAAGGATGATCGGTGTAAAGAGCCCATCGTTTCAAAGTCTGCCCCGTCCGCATGTCCGCACTGCAAGGGAAACCAGCTCCATCAGGATGACGACGTGCTGGATACCTGGTTCTCGTCGATGCTCTGGCCCCTCTCGACACTCGGATGGCCGAAGGACAACCCCGACTTGCGGTATTTTTATCCGACGAACACGCTCATCACGGCTCCCGATATTATCTTCTTCTGGGTTGCAAGGATGATTATCGCCGGGATCGATGTGATGGGTGAGGTTCCTCTTCCCGACGGGTCCCCGAGAAATGATGTGGACCAGAAGATCCCGTTCCGTGACGTTTATTTCACGAGCATCATTCGAGACGGAAAAGGTCGGAAGATGAGCAAGTCGCTCGGCAATTCGCCTGACCCGCTCGATGTGATCGCTGAATACGGCGCCGACGCACTGCGCTTTACCATCGTCTACCTTGCTCCTCTTGGACAGGACGTCCTCTACGACAACGAGAAGTGCGAACTCGGCAGAAATTTCGCCAACAAAATCTGGAATGCCGGCCGGTTCCTCCTCATGAACAAGGATCAGATTGGCATAGCTCCGGATCCGGGACTTTCCGAACTTCATCTCGATCTTGCCGACCGGTGGATTCTTTCCCGACTCCATTCCACGATCGAGGACCTGAACCTGGCTCTCGACCGGTTCGAAATCAATCAGGCAACGAAGATTCTCTACGAATTCATCTGGCACGACTTCTGCGACTGGTACGTCGAGATGATCAAAGCAAGATTTTACGGCGACGAACCAGCCGATGTGAAAAAGATTCTGGTGAGCCGGGCAATCCGGATTTTTGATCAGGCGCTGCGCATGCTTCATCCGTTCATGCCCTTTGTCACGGAAGAGCTTTGGCAGCATCTCGAAGAGCGCACATCGGGCGAATCAATCATTGTGGCGCCGTTCCCGGTATGCGGCAAGAAATGGATCGACAAGAAGACCGAGAACGAAATGGCATTTGTCCAAAACGCCATTAACAGCGTCCGGAATGTACGCGGTGAATTGTCGGTCCCGCCGTCCAAAGAGATCGAGCTGGTCGTGAATTTTTCCGACCGGGCGAAGGAAGAGATCATCCGGAAATACCAAAGCTACTTCCAGCGCCTTGCGCGCGTCGTGAAGATTGATTCACTTAACGGGGGAGCAAAACCCAAACACGCTGCAAGTGCGGTGGTGGACGGCGGCGAGGTCTTTATTCCGCTCGAAGGATTGATCGATCTGGATGCCGAACGTGAGCGAATCCGGAAGGAACTGACGCGTGTTCAGGGAATGGTGGATGGTATAAAGGGAAAACTTTCCAATCAGAGTTTCGTGAACAAGGCACCCAAGGAAGTTGTCGACAAGGAACGAGAGAAACTCGAGAGTTTCCGGGCCACCATGCTGAAACTCCAGAATAATCTCGATCATCTCTAGTCATCAACGGCAGAAACTTTTCCGCATGAATGCCCGCCGCGTCGCCGAGTACCTCGGATTGGTTCTTTTTCTTATCGTCGCCGGTTACGTTTATCTCGGCTTCTTCCATCCCGATCCGTACTACACCAAAGACATTTACGTTCCCCGCGTCAAAGTTGTCCTCGTATTATTGAGGGTCCTTTTTCCCGTTCTCATCGCATTCCTCCTCTTCCTCTACTCCGGGATACGACGCGGGAAGATCAGAATTTCTCAAATTGCCCTCGCCGTCGGCTCGATGGGATTTGTCGCTCTTCTGGTCTACCCATTTGCAAACGGTTACTTCCAGAAACATTACTTGCAGAATGTCGAGCTGTTCCATCCCTATCTTCAGCTGACACCCCACGATTTCAACATCCGTCCGGGGGAACGCAACAAAAAATTCGTAATCGTCTGTCTGGGTGGATCGACAACAGAATTCAAGAATCATTCCGGTGTCAGCTGGACCGACATCCTGGATTCGCTCCTGAGGAACACTATTCCCGGGAAGACCGTGGAAGTATACAACGAAGGACGACAGTGGTACACCATGCAGCATTCGTTGTTCCATTATGAGGTCAACATCCGGCCCAAACACCCCGATATGGTCATCGTGATGCAATCGATCAACGATCTCGCGCAGAATGCCGATTTCGCGTACTTCAGCCATGGAAAATTTCGGGATGATTACGGTCACTTTTACGGTCCGATCAACCGCGTCCTTGAACGCCAAACACTCCTCGATTATTGCTGGACCATGATGAAGGGATGCTGGTATTACACCCCGAGAACGGTTATCGATACCGATCAATTCCCCGGGCTTCCGACATACGAGAACAAGCTCAATACGATTGTCGATGTTGCTCAGCACGATTCGACCACCGTCGTCCTGATGACGGAAGCGTTTCTCTTCAAGAAACCGATTACGGACGAAGAGAATGACGCTCTCTACATGCTCCATCATGAAACCATCGGTCCGGAAAAAGAATGGAGTCTTGAAACGGCGATCCGCGGAATGAATGCGTATGATAATGTCTGCCGGAGAGTCGCGGCGGACAGACATCTCCTTCTCATTGATCTGGAGAGGACAGTTCCAAAATCACTCCGGTTCTTCTATGATGAAGTCCATTATCAGGACACCACACATTCTCTTGTCGCTCATACGATAGTGGAGCGACTGATCCAGAGCGGCCTTCTCCGCTAATTCTGCCCGAAGATCCACCTCTGTTGCGGTACGGATTTGAATCCTTCTCGATGAATCTGTATATTCATCCATTCAAAACTTCACACCGGAGACAACAATGAAACGACTTTCCCTCTTCCTAATTTTCATAGGATTGTGTCTTACTTCCGCATTCAGCCAGAAACAACCCTTTACACTTCCCGATCTCTACAAGATCAAGACGGCGAGCGATCCCCACTTCTCTCCGGACGGCAGGCAGATTGCGTTCGTTCTTGCCGAGAGTTATTTGGAAACAGGGAAAACGAGTCAGGAAATCTACATCATGAACAGTGATGGCACGGGATTCAGGAATCTCACAAGCAACCCTGCAGCAGACAATCATCCCCGCTGGTCGCCGGACGGCAAATCTCTCCTGTTCATTTCCACCCGGGTGAACGGCTCACAGGCATGGCTCATACACCCGGAAGACGGCGGCACACCCGTTGCCGAACAACTGACAAATTTCTCGGCCGGCGTGAGCGATGCCGAATGGGCACCGGATGGAAAACATCTTCTCTTCTCTACCGATGTTTTTCCCGATTGCGGTGCAGATGATGCGTGCAACGCATTCAACGACAGTACCATGTCGAAGGGACCGTTGAAGGCGCACCTCGCCGACAAGCTCCTTTACCGTCACTGGACGGCATGGAAGGATGGAAAGCAGACTCACACTTTCGTGTACGATCTTGACAGCAGGAAATACACCGACCTCACTCCGGGCAATTTCGATTCGCCGTCGTGGGAACAGGGCTCCGTCGGGTTCACCTATTCGCCGGACGGGAAGGAAGTTTGTTTCGTCTCCAATCACGATCCCGTAGAAGCATCGTCCACGAACAAGGATCTCTGGATTGTTCCTTCAACGGGAGGTGAAGCAAAGAATATCACCGCCGACAACAAGGCCTACGACGGCGGACCGCAATATTCACCCGACGGCAAGTACATCGCCTACCACGTTCAGGCGGTGCCGGGATTCGAATCGGATCTCATCAAGCTCGCGCTCTATGATCGCACCGCCGGAACCAGGGCGATTCTCACGGATGCTTTCGACAACTGGATCGGAGACATCAGATGGTCTCCCGACTCGAAAAGCATCTACTTCACCGCACCCGTCAAAGGCCATACCCCGCTCTACAAAATTGATATCAGGTCGAAGAAGATTTCGCTCGTGATCGACCCCAAGTCAATCGACGCGTTTGACCTTTCCCCCGACGGCAAGACATTCGTCATACAGCGGAGGTCGATCAATGAGCCGGTCGAATTGTGGAGCTGTTCATCCAAAGGCGAGGACATGAAGAGAATCTCGTTCTTCAACAAGGACCTCGAAGACCGTGTCGACATGCGGCCGGCAAAAGAGCTCTGGATTCCTTCGCCGAGCGGAGTCAAGATCCATACATTTATCATCACGCCGCATAATTTTGATCCGTCGAAAAAATATCCGCTCATTCTCAATGTTCACGGCGGCCCGCAACAGCAGTGGGCCGATGCCTTTCGCGGCGACTGGCAGATGTACCCGGGCGCGGGATATGTCGTTGCATTCTGCAACCCGCACGGCTCATCGGGCTACGGAGAAGAATTCACCGCCGAAATTTCCAAAGACTGGGGCGGAAAGGTGTACGACGATGTCATGGCTGTTGCGGACTCACTGCAAAATATCCCCTACGTCGACAAAGACCTCATGGGGGCCATGGGCTGGTCGTACGGCGGATATTTCATGATGTGGCTCGAAGGACATTCCACGCGGTTCAAGGCCATTGCTTCCATGATGGGAGTCTATGATCTGACGGCAATGTTCGGCGCAACGGAAGAGCTCTGGTTCCCGGAGTGGGAGCTGGGCGGACTCCCCTGGAATTCCGACCTTTACCAGAAGTGGTCGCCAAGCAACTTCGCGGCAAATTTCAAGACGCCGTGTCTTGTGATTACGGGTGAACAGGATTTTCGCGTTCCTTACACGCAGAGTCTCGAGTTCTTTACCGATCTCCAGAAAATGAACGTTCCGTCACGCCTGATCGTTTTCTCAAATGACGGTCACTGGCCGAACGCGGTGAAATCGATGCCGCTCTATTACAATGCTCATCTCGACTGGTTCCACAAATATCTCGGAGGAGATCCCGCTCCATACGATATGACGAAGATGATGAGAAATCAGGAGTTCCTGAAATAGACCGGATGGCACCGGAAAAGATCGGACTTCAACTCCATTCGGTAAAGGAGGATGCGAAGAGAGATCTTGCCGATACACTGGGCAAGATTTCCCGGATCGGCTATAAATATGTGGAATTTGCAGGTTACTATGGTCACGAGCCGCAAGCCCTGAAGGATCTCCTCGAACGATTCGATCTGCACGCGCCCTCTGCACATGTCCCCCTCGGAGTCGTACGGGATAGTTTGCAGAATGCAATATCCGAGGCGTTGGCCCTCGAACATAACTACCTCATCCTTTCTTCATTCCACCCTGAGATTCCTGCTTCCCCCGCACAATTCCGGGAAAAGGCGAAATTCCTGAACCGGGTCGGGAGGCAATGTGCAGACAGAGGTATTCGGTTTGGATATCACACGCATGCGGATGAGTTCAGGAAGCTTGAGGGAATCATTCCGTTCAGTATACTGTTGGATGAAACGGATCCCGAGTTTGTGGTGATGCAGATTGATACGTATTGGGCTGTACGTGCAGGCGCGGACCCGGGAGATTTTTTTCGGACAAGTCCCGGCCGATTTCCGCTCATTCACGTGAAGGATATCGAGAAGTCCCCGGCGACCGATTCGACCCCAGTCGGAAGCGGAAGAACCGACTGGAAATCAGTCCTGCGCGCCGCCATTGCAGCTGGAACGGAGTACTTTATCGTCGAGCAGGAGCATTTTGATCACGCTCCGGTGGATTGTCTACGGGAAAGTCTCGACTTCCTGAAAAATATAAAGCTGTCATAAGAACGAATCGAAATATGCCCTTCGCACATCATATACCCGTTAGAGTTGCGATTGTCGGAACGGGGAACGTTGGATCGACGGCCGCATACGCACTTCTGCTGAGCGGACTCGCAGCCGAGATCGTCCTCATCGATGCGAACATCGCGAGAGCAGAAGGAGAAGCGATGGACCTGAACCATGCAGTTCCGCTGACGCATCCCACGAGCATCTGGCGCGGCGATTATCCGGACTGCTCCGGTGCTGCCGTCACCATTGTTGCGGCCGGGGCCGCACAGAAACCAGGAGAAACACGCCTCGCCCTGGTGAAGCGGAACGCGGAGATCTTCGGCTCCATCATTCCCCAAATTGCAAAATACAATCCCGAAGGGATACTCCTGATCACCACTAATCCGGTCGATATCCTCACGTTTGCATCGTGGAAGATGTCGGGACTGCCTTCAACTCATGTGATCGGCACAGGCACGATTCTGGATACGGCACGTTTCCGGTATCTTCTGAGCGAGCATTTCAGTGTTGATCCGAGGAGCGTGCACGCCTACATCGTCGGCGAGCACGGGGACAGCGAGGTACCTGTCTGGTCGCTCGCAAACATCGCGGGAATGCACTTATCGACGTATGCCCCCGGCCAGAATATCCCGTATGATGATGCAATGCGGGAGCGGATATTCAAACAAACCCGGGATGCCGCGTATGAAATCATCAAGAGAAAAGGCGCGACGTATTACGCGGTCGCATCGGGAATCATGCAGATCGTGGAAACGATACTGCGCGACCAGAGTACGGTTCTTTCAGTTTCGAGTCTGATTCAGAGCTATGCGGGAATTGAAAACGTCTGCCTGAGTCTTCCAACAATCGTCAACCGCAGTGGAGTTGAGAAAGTTCTGCCTCTCGAGTTGAGTGAATCGGAATCGGCTGCTCTGCATCGTTCTGCGGAAATTCTTTTATCCACGATCCGCGACATTGGTTATTGAGGGTGGATTGATGAAGACATTCCTCAGGTTCGCATTGAGTATCGTTGTTGTTCTGGTTGTGGCATCATTCATTTGGCAGGTTGTCATGGGATCTTGCCCGGTCCCATAAAATCCGGGTGGAGGCACCACCGACTCTGAGTAAGAACATGGGCAATCTGATTCGATGATCACCGATTTCTCTTGACAATTATTTAGATTTTCTTTATAATCACTGCGTTTTGAAGGCTCCTTGCCGAAGAACCTCGTCCTGATTTCTCGCGAACCGGGGTTCACCTCTTCTGAAACTGAAGTAACAAAACACCATACAAACATCATCATCCTCAATTCAAAGGAAGTACTATGTTCTTACGGAACCGAACTACCCTCGTTCTTGTCGTGCTCGCCTGTTTCATCCTGAGCGCCAATCTCACTTCCGCTCAATCCAAACAGGGAATGCCCGGAATGAAAATGGTGGAACGCGGCAGATACCTTACGACGGTTGGCGGATGCAACGACTGCCACTCACCAAAAGTCTTCACACAGGAAGGACCCGTCCCCGATACTACCCGACTGCTTTCAGGACATCCCGCCGATATGACTCTTCCAAAACTTCCCGACGGAATTGTCGGCATGTCGCCGGATACCTGGGGCGCAATAACCACGGGTGATCTTACCGCATGGACCGGACCGTGGGGAACTTCGTTCACCGCAAATCTCACTCCGGACAAAGAGACCGGAATCGGGAGTTGGACGGAAGAGATGTTCATCAAGGCGCTCCGCACCGGGAAGCACATGGGAACCGGCCGGGACATTCTGCCGCCGATGCCATGGCAGGAGTTCGGCGCCATGACCGATGCCGATATGAAGGCGGTGTTCGCCTATCTGAAATCCCTGAAGCCGATTTCGAACGCCGTGCCCGATCCAATCCCGCCCAAAGCACCGCCGAAGCAATAAACAGCAAGAGATTGGAAGAGTTAACTGAATGACGAGCATTCATTCGCGTAAGAGGGCGTTGGTTCACACCTGGTTGGTGGGCTCTGTCGCCATCTGGCTTTTCCTCCTCATGGCCGGAACCGTTCATGGAGTGGCGCAACCGGAATACACGCCGGTCACAGTGGGTGATGTTGGTACGATCAACGGCAGAGTGGTACTCGGAGCGAATTCCTTCAAGCCGGCAATGATGGAAGTTCTCCAGGATAACAAGTCGTGCGGGAAGGGAAAGCAGTCGCCGCGGTTGATTGTGGGAAAGGATCAAGGCGTTTCCGGTGCGCTTGTCTACCTCGAAGGAATTTCATCGGGGAAGCGATTCGCAGAGACGAAGGACTATCTGCTCGAGCAGAAGAACTGTGAATACTCACCGCATGTGATGGTAGTGCCGGTCGGAACGAAGTTGAATATTGTCAACAATGACGCCGTTCTGCACAATGTTCATTGTTATGATTGCACGAAGGATCTTAGGACGATCTTCAACATCGCACAACCGGTGAAGGGCTTGAAATCGTGCACGAAGTCGTTGGACACTCCCGGTCTTCTCACACTTTCATGCGATGCCGGACATCCCTGGATGTCTGCGTATGTGATGGTGGCAAAGCATCCTTACTATGCAGTGACGGATAAGAACGGGAATTTTTCTCTGGATAACATCCCTCCGGGAAATTATACGCTTCACATGTGGCATGAAGGCATATCGATCTCAAAGAAGGAACTCGAGCACGAGAAGGTGAAGAAGTATGAGTACGAGGAGCCGTACGAGCAAAGCATGCAGGTCACTGTCTCTCCGAAATCAACCACCACAACGAATTTTACGCTCGTTCTGCGATAGGAAATTCCAATGGTTGAAGAATGGGGATCGCTCCGGGTCCAACTCTAACCCAACCCTGGTGACACAGCGGGTAGGCTTGCTTTTTGTCTACTCACCTCCTATCTTGCTCCATTCCGTCAATTCCCAATAATCGAGGTACACCATGAACTTCCTCAAAGGTCTCATTGCCTGCGTAATTCTCATTTCCATCGCATCGTGCACAAAACCGGAAAAGCCGAGTATGACCATCGCCGACAAAGCCAAGCGTTTTGCACCGACAGAAATCACTGCCGATATCTCCAAACTCTCAGCGGGTGACAAACAGGCACTCGACAAATTGATTCAGGCATCAAAGCTGATCGACTCCATCTTCCTCATTCAGAAATGGAGCGGCAATATGGACCTTCTCGCAAAACTGCGTGCGGATAATACCCCTGATGGCCAGGCAAAGCTTCAATATTTTCTCATCAATATGGGACCCTGGTCGAAGCTCGATCAGGATGAACCGTTCATCGACGGCGTGCCTCCGCACCCTGAAGGAGCCAACTATTATCCGGCGGATATGACCAAGAGTGAATTCTCCGCCTGGGATTCGACGCTCTCTGACGACCAGAAGAAACAGGCCGAGGGATTTTTCTATACAATCCGACGCGACGCACAGGGAAAATTGACAAACGTCCCGTACAGTACGGAATACAAGACCTACCTCGAGCCGGCGGCAAAACTCCTGCATGAGGCAGCAGCATTGACGGACAACAGGACATTGAAGGAATTTTTGAATAAGCGCGCCGACGCATTCCTGAGCAACGATTACTATGAGAGTGACGTCGCGTGGATGGATCTCGACAGCCCCATCGAACCGACGATCGGTCCATATGAGGTGTACATGGACGAGCTGTTCAATTATAAAGCAGCGTTTGAAGTCTTTATCGGGCTCCGCGACGATGCCGAGACAGCAAAGCTCGCGACGTTCGCATCGTATCTGCAGGAAATCGAAAACAATCTCCCCATCGATCCCGCCTACAGGAATCCGAAACTCGGGGCGCTCTCCCCAATCCGCGTCATTGATGAAGTGGCGATCGCCGGAGAAGCACGCGAAGGCGTCCAAACGGCGGCCTTCAATCTTCCGAACGACGAACGTGTTACGGCGGAAAAAGGGAGCAAGCGCGTCATGCTGAAGAATGTCCAGGAAGCAAAATTCAATAAGATCCTGATGCCTATCGCTTCCGTCGTGGTCGACAAGAGTCAACAGTCGCTCGTCTCGTTCGATCGCTTCTTCACACATATACTGTCACACGAGCTGATGCACGGCCTCGGACCGCACACCATCACCGTGAACGGGCAGCAGACAACGGCACGCCAGGCGATGAAGGAGCTCAGCTCCGCATTCGAAGAAGCCAAAGCCGATATTTCCGGACTTTTTCTCCTCCAGTATTTGATAGATAAAGGCGTGCTCGATAAGTCATTCGAGCAACAAATGTACGTCACCTATCTTGCCGGAACGTTCCGTTCAGTCCGGTTCGGCACGAACGATGCCCACGGCAAAGGCATGGCCATGCAATTTAATTATCTCACGGATCAGGGTGCCTATCAATTTGATGAAGGGTCCGGGACGTACAAAGTGAATTTCGACAAGATCAAAGATGCCGTCAGGAACCTGACCCACGACATCATGACCGCACAGGCACAGGGAGACTACAACAAGGCAAAGACCATGCTCGAGTCATTAGGGGTGGTGCGACCGCAGATGCAGAAAGTCATGGATAAACTCTCCGACCTCCCGGTCGACATCGCACCGACATTCCCGCTGGCAGAAGGAAAGTGAGCGATGCTTTCCAAACCACTCGAGAACGAATACGCGGAGTTTTTCTCTTCGTATGTATCGCTGATAACGGAGGCCGACATCCTCTCAGTTCTGTCGGGCCAGCCCGCAGAGCTGCGCCAGCTCGTTCACGGCGTAACCGGCGAGCGGGAACACTACCGTTATGCTTCCGGCAAATGGACAATCCGCGAGGTGGTCAGTCATATGATCGACGCGGAACGGGTCTTTGCCTACAGGGCATTCTGTATTAGTCGGGGTGAATCCGCGTCCCTTCCCAGCTTCGATGAGAACGAGTATGCTGCACAATCCCGTTCGGACAACGTGCCGCTTGCGGAGCTCGTCGACGAATTCTCTACAGTGAGGAAATCAAATCTTCCTTTCCTCTCGCGACTCGACGAATCAAACTGGAAGCGGCTCGGAGCTGCGGGCAAAAATCCCATTTCAGTCCGAGCTCTTGCGTTCATCATGGCAGGGCATGTGAGGCACCACTGCACTATCCTCAAAGAGCGGTACGGTGTGGAATCCTCAACCAGCCGCTAGTATTGACTACTGCGGATTTTATCCCTAAATTATATGCGTACCCATCAGCAGTGACCGCGGGCTCGGAGAGAGACCGATCCGGAAAAGGCAGTTAGCACATTTTCTCACTCCTCTTCAGCATCATCTCCTGCTCGCACACGTCCCATCACTCCGTTCTCCGTGATATCTTCCGGTTATCAGACACAAGACAAGGGAGTTGACATGAAATCGCTTCTCACTGTATTTACCCTTCTCGTCACCATCTCAGGCATACAGAATTCCGCCGGAGCGCAGGAAGAAACCGCGCGCATTGCCATACTCCCGTTCCAGTCGAAAGGCATCGACTCGGTTTACATCCAGACCGCCGAATCGATTCTCCGCACGGAAGTCGGAAAACTGAGCCCCATGGACATCATTTCGCCGAAACGCATCAGCGATGCCCTGGGAGGGTCCACCTGCATTGAAACGGAGTGCGCTCTCGATCTCGGCAAAAAACTCAATGCGACGCGTGTCGTGGGAAGTCAGATCCTTCCGCTCGGCGAGAAACTTATCATCGACTACTTCATGGTCGACGTCCCGTCGAACCGGCGCATTCTGAGCGATGAAATCACCGCTTCGAGCGTCGAAGAGCTTGATGCCGTGATGAAACGCGTTGCGAAGGGGATCGTCAGCGGCGCCCCATACGAGAAAAATGCCGAGGTGGGAAATATTGTCCAGGGTGAATCCAACGAGCCGCTCCGAAGAGCATCGCGGAAAAACTTCGGCGTCATGTTCGGATATCTCTACCCCACCAGCGGGTATGATGGTTCGGATCGCGTCTTCGTCGGAGATGCCCGGTTCGATTTCGAGCTCAACGACTATGCTGCGGGAATCCTTCTCGGCATCCGGAAGGGGTTTGCGATGAACCTCTACGGCTCTTACCTCGCATCGAGAACCGATGTCTGCCCGTATATCGGCGGAGGTTTCGGATTCCATTGGGTATCCCATGATGAAGTGATGTCAGTCGGTCCAACCGGTAATTACACCATCTCACCGAGTAATCGATCGGATGGGTTCGAGCTCACAGTTGAAACCGGACTGAGGGTTCTTCACACATACAATTTTCAGCTCATGTTCAACCTAGAATACACGTATGCGTTCAATGATTATGATGACCAGGCGATCGTATTCACTATTGGAATCCTCTGACATCAGGCACCCGCATATTCCGCAACTGGGACAGGATGAGGAAGTTCATCATCTCATGAAAGAAATTTAATTCACCCCTTTCGGCGTGCTTTTGCGAACGTGACCGAAAACAGACCCCGCTAAACCCACTGATTTCTCCGGAGTCAAACAAGAAACACGGTGTGTTTGACTCTTTCGTTTTTTCCATGGTAATTTGTTGTTGAATTTAAAGAGTACACCGGCAAATCTGTTCCGATTGATCACAAGACGGGAACATTATGACGAAAAAGCTCTTCACGGTTCTACTCCTCGCAAGCGCCACCCTCTATGGTTCCGAGTGGCCGCAGGAATTCACCTCGGGTGATTCCAAAATTACCGTTTACCGGCCGGAATACGTTTCATACTCCGGCGAAATCCTTGTAGCAGACGCTGCGGTTTCGATCCTCCCTGTCGGCAGCTCGCAACCGCAATTCGGCGCAGCCCGGATGCAGTTCCGTGTCGCATCCGGAACTTCGAACACTCTCAATGTTTTGGGAATCGTCGTCGAGAAACTGAAGCTCCCTTCGGCGAATTCCGCAGATCTTGAAATGTATTCAGCCGGCATTCAAAACGGGTTGATGGGAAATCATCCTGAGTTTTCAATCGATGAAGTGAAGAATGCGATTTCTTCGCAGGAGCAGCCGGCGAGCGGTTTTGATCTTACGCCACCGAAGGTGCTCGTCGTGAATCATCCCGCGGTGCTCGTTGTGATCGACGGTGAACCGATACTCACGGACGTGGATGGTTCATCTCTGAGACGTGTTTCGAACACCCCGTTTTTCCTCGTCAACGATTCTTCGACGGGAACGTTTTATCTGAAAGGCGGGGACACATGGTACACGACGCGGGAAATCAAGGGTGATTGGAAACCGATCACCGAACCCCCCGCAGCGGTGACGGAACTCGAAGCCAAGTACAGAGACAACGAGGATTCCGCGCAGATGGCGCAGGCAAGCGACCTGCAGGCAAAGTCGGGCAAGATCCCGGATATCATCGTGAGCACGGAGCCGGCCGAACTCATTGCGACCGACGGCGACCCGGCGATGACGCCGATCAAGGGAACGGGATTGCTCTACATGAGCAATACTCCCTCCGATGTCTTCCTGGAAATTTCGAGTCAGAATTATTTCGTCCTCCTCTCCGGACGATGGTACAAATCGAAGTCGCTCGGCGGGCAATGGACATATGCCGCTTCGGACAAGCTGCCCGCCGATTTTGCGAAGATACCTCCGAACTCCGAGAAGGACGGCGTGCTGTCGAGTGTCGCTGGGACGATCCCCGCAACCGATGCGGTACTCGATTCGAAGGTGCCGCAGGCAGCGACCGTTCAGCGCAACTCCGCCACGGCGGATGTTCAGTACGATGGTGATCCGGAATTCCGGCCGATCGAAAATACGAACATGAGCTATGCAGTCAACACCTCTTCATCGGTGATTCAGTTCGGCGGTCAGTATTATGATTGTGATCGCGGGATCTGGTTCCAGTCGGGAAGTCCGTTTGGTCCGTGGACTGTCTGCGTGAGCGTCCCGGCCGAGATCTACACGATTCCGCCGAGCTCTCCGCTCTATCACGTTCGTTTCGTCAGGGTATATGGATATACACCTACGGTCGTGTGGGTGGGATACACCGGCGGTTACACCGGCTGTTTCGTCTACGGCCGCACGGTGATTTATGGAACCGGATATCATTATCGTCCGTGGTTTCGCAGGTGGTATTATCCGAGACCGTACACGTGGGGATTCGGGGTACACTACAATCCCTGGACGGGATGGACGATCGGCATCGGCACGGCATGGGGAAGGCCGTACGGGTGGTTCTCGTACAACTGGGGAGTCCATTACGGCGGATGGTGGGGCCCGGTCGGATACCGGCCGTGGTATTATCATACCGGCGGACACATTTACCGGGCAGGTTACAGGCCTGCACCGTTCGTGCGCAGGCCGTTTGCCACGGGAAGATCGATCGCTTCCGTCTCACGATTTGCCGCAGCGCGTCCTCCGAGTCTGTACGATCGAAGAGCTGCCGGCATTGTTCGCTCGACTCCGGGAAATCGATCGCGTCCGGCAAACGAGTCCCGTTCGTTCCAGAAACGGGGCCGGCAACTTATGCCGCAGGAAAGGCCGAACAGAACCGCATCCGGACGTACCGGCAATGTCAACAAAACGCCGTCGCAATCGCGCCCGGCGGGAAAACAAGGACGACCAAACGCGAAGGAGCATCCGAAGAAAAAGGAGAGGGCCGGCCGGCGCGAAGAAGGTGGACGAAGACGCGAGTAGGATCAGTTCCGAGCGGCTTCCGCCGGAGAGTTTACACAAGATTCCATTCATGAGGGAACAATCGTTCCCTCTTTTTTTGCACACTTGAGATTGAGGGAGGATCTTCTTACTTTTTTTCTCTGAGGCAGCCCCGGTTTCTTATCAACTGAGAATTGTACAATGAAGAATCGGTATGACGTTGCGGAATCTCATGTGGTGAGATTTTTTAACATATCTATTTTAGTGGTACTGCTGGCCGGTTCGTCCCAGGCATTTTTGCGCCAGAACCAACACCCACCACTTATCAAGCTTACACCCGGGATGGTCATTACGAAATCGGTTCGTATTGAACGAGGATCATATTTGATTTCACCTCCCTCCTCGCCTGATTCCGCGGTCATCACGATTCGGGGAGAGAATATCAGAATCGATTTCCAGGATGCCACATTGGAGGGAGTCAGTCCCGAAACGGATCCCGACCAGTGTGCCGGAGTAGCAATCCGCATCGATGGGGGGAAGAACATCACCATTCACCACGCGCATATCCGTGGATATAAATTCGGCATACTCGCCCGCCGCACGCAGAATCTTCAGCTCATCGATAATGATATCAGTTATAACTGGAAACCCCGCCTCTTCAGTGAGATCGAACACGAGAGTTTGGTCGACTGGCTTTCGTTCCACCACAATGAAAAGGATGAATGGCTCCGGTATGGCGGAGCGATCTTCCTCGTCGATGTTGATTCGGGACTGATCTCCGGAAACCGTTCCATTCAGGGAATGAATGCACTTATGGTAACGCGGTGCGATCATCTGCAGATTCGGAATAATAATTTTTCATTTAATTCAGGACTGGGAATCGGACTTTACCGGTCATCCCACAACAAGATCATCCACAACAAACTCGATTATGATGTCCGCGGCTTCAGCAAATTCTATCACCGCGGACAAGACTCCGCCGATCTCCTGATGTTCGAACAATGTTTCGATAATGTCGTGGCATATAATTCCGCCACCCACGGAGGCGACGGCCTGTTCATCTGGGCCGGACAAACAACGATGGATTCTGGCAAAGGAGGCGTGAACGACAATCTCTTCTTCCGGAATGACTTTAGTTATTCGCCGGCGAACGGGATGGAAGCAACCTTCAGTAGAAATAACTTCATACAGAATCTCGCGGCGGGATGCGATTACGGCGTCTGGGGCGGGTACAGTTATGAATCGAACATTGTAGGGAATACTTTTCGTGACAACCGGTTCGGGGTCGCCATAGAACACGGACAAAAGAATATCATTTCAGGAAATTTATTCGATCATGACACCACGGCGATCAGCTTGTGGGCGAATCCAATACAACCATCTGATTGGGGTTATCCGAAATATCGTGACACGCGGAGTCACGATTACAGAATCGAACAGAACATCTTTTCCGGAAACAGATACGGCCTCAAGGCGCTCAACACCGACAGTCTCATTGTGAAGAAGAATTCCTTTTCGGGTGTCGATACGGTATCCATCACGCGTGATACGCTCAATGTTGCGTTCGATGGAAATTCAATCTCATCCAAAATTGCTCAACATCAGATACCACCACTTCCGAAAGAAATTGCGCGCATCCTGCCGAATATTGAACATGGATCGGACCGGATTCCTCAATCTCCCACCTCCACAATGCAGCGATCGGCGATCATTGTAGATGAATGGGGGCCATTCGATTATGAATCGCCGCGTCTTACTCCCGTCGACAGTTCACACTCCGTTCCGCTCCGGCTCCGTGTTGTCGGGCCGGTCGGAAAATGGAAGCTTGTCTCGAGAACTGGTGCGACTGCACTATCCCGGGAATCGGGAAAGGTCGGAGATACGATCACAGTCACTCCCGATGCGTCGGGGATCTGGAACATCACACTCGAATACGATGGTAATCGGGTCGTTTCACCACGCGGAATCATTTCAAGGAGTGGACAACCGTATCAGTTTGGCTACACGGTATTCGATCCGGTCATCGTCTGGACTACGCGGTTTTTTGTCTGGGGCGACAGCACAGATCCGCGCAGCAAGTACGATGCGTTCCGGTCACTTCTTCAATCGCATCCGGTTTATTCCCGCAATTCACGGCATCTCGATTTCGAATGGTACCGCCCGCTCATTCACGAACTCCCGCAGGAGAAGTTTGCAATGGAAGCATCAGGAACCGTCGCTCTCGATTCGGGAACATACTCCCTCCGTTGCATCAGCGATGACGCGGCGCGGATCTGGGTCGATTCCACACTTGTGATCGATGACTGGACACCTCACGGTTCGACCATCGATTATGCGTCTCTTTCCGGAGGGAAACATAACCTTCGGGTCGAATATTACCAGGCCGACGGATGGGTCGAATTCCGACTCGACATACTGAAAGGATCGAACCGATCGACCGGATCACCGTGACGGGCTGCATTACGGGGTCACTGATGGAGATCGAGCTTACAGATTATGAACGCGGGAGCCGCATCCGCGACATACAATCCCCTCCGAACTTCTCCCCCCAAGTAGAGATTGTTTGACAGAGGGAACTCCAAGCCAACTGCCTGGGGCAAATTGAAGAGAAAACCAGTCATGATTCCGCTGCCGATGCCAACCTGGCCATAGATGATTGCATCGTAGACATGAAAATGTAACTTTGGCCCAATACTGAAAAGGACCGACTGATATGGACGCGTGTTCGTACCTTGACGCCAGTACCAGATGCTTCCTTCGGTCCATAAACTCCAGGGGGAATCATTTCTGAATTCAACGCCGATGAGAGCAATAAATCGCTGGTAAACAGGTCCTTGATCGGGATGTTGAGAGGATTCGCGTTCAAAGTGGAACCCCAATCCCGGGGTCACCCAAGTGCCGGTGTCCCTAAGATCGCTTGATGAATTGAGTTCAGGCACTTTGCCCGCCTTTGTCGAATCGAAGGAAATTAGAGTTGTTGACGAATTGATCCACAGGTGATTCTGAGCCTGCGATTGGAAGGAAAGTATGAGCGGCAGGAGGCAGCTTGCAAGTAATGATAAGTATCGGTGTGTAATGACCATATGTTTTCCCTGGATCCGCTTTCTTTGTGAGGATATCGTCGAGAATAATTGCTAACGGATAAACGAATTGAAATGAACTCCCTGAGAGATGGCCAAGAAAGGTAGTGAAACTCATGGGCAAAATCAACGCATAAGAAGATGGGATTTCGAAAATCGTTCTTGAATCTGCACCCCTGAACGCGTATATTGCTCTACTCCCATTTATCAATCACAGGAAGGGTTCTCCATGCACCTTTTTCGTCCGTTCTTTGCTGTAGCGGTGTTGTCCGTTCTCGTGCTCGTCGCACCCACATCTTCACAAACTTCCAGGCATAGAAATTCATCAGGCGGAAAGGAATCGGCCAACCCCGATCCTCTGATGCTCAAATCGATCCAGGCACGCAGTATCGGTCCGGCGATCATGAGCGGCCGCGTTTCGTCCATCGCACTTGATCCCGAAGACATCAACACGTTTTACATCGGACTCGGAACAGGTGGGATTATGAAAACGTCGGATGACGGTGCGTCATTCGGTGCGATCTTTGAGAAAGAAGCAGTCGCGGCCATCGGCGCAATCGCCGTCTCGCCGTCCAGGCCGAATCATGTCTGGGCCGGCACCGGCGAAGCGAACGACCGGAACAGCTCTGCCTGGGGAAACGGCGTCTATCATTCGACGGACGGGGGAGGTTCATGGACAAATGTCGGTTTGAAGGAATCGAAAACAATCGCGCGGATCGTCGTGCATCCTACGGATACCAACACGGTCTACGTCGCGGCAATGGGCGACCTCTGGACGCCGAATGACGAACGCGGTCTCTACAAGACAACGGATGCCGGAAAAACATGGAGCAAGATCTTGAGTGCGAAGGGACATCCCGACAAAGTCGGCTGCGGCGATGTCGCGATTGATCCTGCAAATCCAAATACGGTTTACGCCGTGCTGTACGCCCGGATGCGGACACCCTGGTCATTCAGCTATGGTATGGAGGTAACGGGAGGCAACGACGCGGGCGGCATATTCAAGAGCACGGACGGCGGGGGGTCGTGGACGAAGCTGACAAATGGTCTCCCCGGCGCCACCGGAAGAATCGGGTTGGACATCTACAGGAAGAATCCCAGCGTCGTGTATGCAGTCATTCAGAGCGATGAAGGCGGAACGAGCGACATCGACGATCCGCACAGCAAGCGTGGCGGCGTGTTTCGATCGGACGACCACGGCGATACCTGGAGAAGGATGAGTCCCCTCGACCCCCGGCCCTTCTACTTCAGCCAGATCCGGGTCGATCCCACAAACGAACAGCGTGTCTATGTCCTCGGGTACATGCTGCACGTCTCCGACGACAGCGGAAAAACTTTCCAGGAGGATTTTTTTGATAAGGTCCATCCTGATTGCCATGCACTTGTCGTCGACCCGAGAAATGCGAAACGGCTCATCATCGGTACGGACGGCGGAGCATACCAGAGCTACGGCTCGGGCAAGGGCTGGCATCATCTCACAAAATTTGCAGCCGGAGAATTTTACCGCATCACACTCGATAACAGTATTCCCTATCGCATTGCCGGCGGACTGCAGGATAATCAGAACTGGGTCGGACCGAGCAACACGATGAAGGGCGACGGGATCCTCAACAGCGACTGGATTGATATCGGCGGTGGTGACGGATTTTACTGCGCGTTTGATCCCACAGATTCAAATATGGTCTACGCCGAATCGCAGGAAGGGTATGTCCACCGTTACAATCTGAAAACCGGTGAGGGAAAAGGTCTCCGGCCACAACCTGCAGAAGGCCAGATGGGTTTCCGGTTCGAATGGGATTCGCCGCTTATCAATGCGAAGAGCCCACCGGATGCGCTCTATCTCGCCGGAAACCATGTTTTCAAATTGACCGACAAAGGCGAGCACTGGAAGATGATCAGCCCCGACCTCTCCGCTCAGGATCCGAAGAAGATCATGACGGTGGGAAGCGGCGCCGAAACGTACGGTGTCGTCTACACGCTGGCGGAATCTCCATTGAAGGCCGGAGTGCTCTGGGCCGGAACCGACGACGGAAAATTATGGATGACGACGAACGAGGGAGAAACCTGGACCGATCTCACCGGGCATCTTCCGAGGGAAGCGAAAGGTCAGTGGATCAGCCGGATCGAGCTCGGCCACTTCGATCTCAACACCGCCTATCTCGCCGTCGGCGCCTACCGGACGGGGAATTACAGTCCGCTCGCATACCGCACGACGGATGGCGGAACCTCCTGGGAGAGCATTTCCGGAAACCTCCCTGCCGACGATCCGGTGAAGGTTGTCCGTGAAGATCTTTCCAACCCCGATCTCCTATTTGCCGGAACGGAATTCGGGCTCTATGTCTCGTTCGAACGCGGCGAGAAGTGGATGAAACTCGGCGAACTCCCGACCGTCGCCGTCGATGATATCGTCATCCATCCGCGCGACCGTGATCTCGCCATCGCAACGCATGGACGGAGTTTGTACATTTTTGATGACATACGTCCGCTGGAAGAATTCAATGCGGACACGGCGGGAAAAGCCGCGGCTCTTTTTCCGGTACGGCCCGCCTACGGCTATTATCCGAATTCGGGGAGTGCCGATTGGGATGGGAATGCAACCTTCCGGGGAAGCAATCCTCCCACCGGGGCGATCATCAATTATTTTGTGAAGGAGTTTACGGGTGATGGCGTGAAGATCAGTATTGCAAATTCCGCCGGCCGCACCGTGGCGAATCTTTCGGGTCCGGGGACGCCGGGATTCAACCGCGTCACGTGGGATTTAAAGCCGACAAAGGATCTCCTGAATAATTATGGAGGAGAAGGACAGAAGTTTGTGCCGTCGGGCGATTATACACTCAATTTCAGCTTTGGGAAGACGAAAGCGACACAGAAAGTTCATGTGGAGATAGCCCAGGGAATTGAAACGCGTTGAAGAATAACCTATTGGATTTGGAGGAAGAAAAGCATGGTTAAACTTATTGCCTTGTACCGTAAACCGACGGATGTCGAGCCGTTCGACAAGCACTATTTCGAAATCCACATTCCTCTCGTAAAGAAGGTTCCGGGTTTGCGGAAGGTTGAGGTCACCAGGATCACCGGTGCCCCGATCGGCGAATCGAAATTTCATCTCATGGCGGAAATGTATTTTGATTCCGTCGAGAGCATGAACGCCGGGAATGCATCTCCCGAGGGGAAAGCGGTTGCACGTGATATCATGAGCTTCGCCGCCGACGTTCTCACACTCTTTTACGGTGAGGTTGAAGCATGAGCAAGTATGCAGGCAGGAAGCCGCAATCATTCAGGTTCAAGAACATACGCTACGAGAAAAGAAACCTGAAAGCAACCATCACACTCAACCGGCCCGAAGTTCACAATGCGCTGAACCTGAAGACCCTGCAGGAATTGGGTACGGCGTTCCAGGATGCATCCTGGGACGATGAGGTTGCAGTCATCATTCTGACGGGCGCCGGGAAGCGTGCGTTTTGTACCGGTGCAGACATGAAGGAATGGGATGAGGACTTTTCCGAGAATCCGGCCGACTTCCACAAATGGATGGGAACATTTGTGGAAACGTTCGAGCGGTTGCGGAATATCGGAAAGCCGACAATCGCCCGCATCAACGGAATGGTCGTCGGAGGCGGAAATGAGCTGCAAATGTCGTGCGATCTTGCTGTTGCCGCAGATGATACATTTGTTCGGCATGTCGGCGTTTCCCGCGGAAGCGTTCCGTCAGCCGGCGCCACACAATGGCTTCCCCTGATTGTCGGAGATCGCAGGGCAAGAGAGATACTCTTCCTCTGCGAAAATGTCCCCGCGCAGCAGGCACTCGAATGGGGATTATTCAATCGCGTCGTTCCGCGCCGGGAACTCGATCGCGCCGTCGACGAGATTGCCGAAAAACTCATCAACAAGCTCCCCGAGTGCACGCGTTACGCCAAGCAGCAGCTCAACTTCTGGCGGGATCTGTCGTGGGGATTAACCATCGGACACGCAAAGGAATGGTTGACAATACACACCGGTTCAGCCGAAGTCCGCGAAGGTGTCCGGGCATTCGTCGAGAAGCGTGCCATTGACTACAAGAAGCTGCGCCGCCCTCCTCAAAAGAGCATGACGTCGAGGCGTAAGCCGGCCCGACGACGTTCGTAAGTATACTGCTTTTATGATTCGACCGGGAAGAAAGCGTTCCAGCCTGTTGCTTTCGGCAACAACGGGAGTGTGCACATTTCTTCTGGTCCTCGCTGGATTCGCTTTCACCGGATCCGGAATCATTCCGCCCCCGCGACACACACAGGTATTTCTCCCCGGAACTCAGGTTGGAACAGTCGATACCGCCACACCGGTCAGCTTCTGTCAACAGTGTCATCAATCGAATGTCGTTTCGCATCGGGTGCCGGTTCAGGACGAATGGGCCGGTAGCATGATGGCACAGGCGGCACGTGATCCCGTATTTTATGCGGCACTCGCCGTTTCCAACAAGTACCGCACGACTTCGGGAGAGTTCTGCATCCGCTGCCATTCACCGATGGGCTGGCTGGCCGGCCATTCCGAGGATTTTACGGGACAGTCTCTGGCGGGGACTGATTTCGACGGTGTGCAATGTGACTACTGCCACCGTACCGGTGATCCGCTGAATCCCGATTCCACAATTTCGATGATTGCGAATTACACCGTTCCCGGATACGGCAATGGAATGCACGCCGTCCAGAAATATGTCTATCCTAAACGGGGACCGTTCGATTCGCTCTCCGGCTGGC
>Ga0335082_10001462_pt1 | contig 25227 bp, 21 predicted proteins | sample Lox_Sample_41_FD_206718 | JGI IMG/M metagenome (GOLD analysis project Ga0335082, IMG submission 206718) | Soil microbial communities from Loxahatchee National Wildlife Refuge, Florida, United States - Lox_Sample_4.1 | ecosystem: Environmental > Terrestrial > Soil > Wetlands | place: USA... | reverse complement strand
AGTGGACTTCGCCCATCGCCGCCTGATCGTGCATCGTGACCTGAAGCCTTCGAACATTCTCGTGACGCACGGTGCCGATGTACGGCTGCTCGATTTCGGCGCCGCCAAGCTGTTGCAGGACGGTGGTGCCCCGGAATCGGCGCTCACCCGCGAGGTCGGCAGAGCGATGTCACCTGATTACGCTTCGCCGGAGCAGATCCGCGGCGAACCCATTACGGTGGCGAGCGATGTGTACTCCCTCGGGGTCGTACTATTTGAGCTGCTCACCGGCGCTCGTCCATACCGCCTCGAACGGCAATCGAGCGCGGCGCTCGAGGCGGCCATTGTCGATGCCGAAGCGCCCATTGCGAGCTCGACGGTCGCGCACGACCGCAAGCTGTCTCGTGAATTGCGCGGTGACCTGGACAACATCATCGCCAAGGCGCTGAAGAAATCCGCGCAGGAGCGCTACGGCACGGTGCGCGAGCTCGCCGATGACCTCCGGCGTTGGCTCGATCACCAACCTGTCAGCGCTCGTGGGGACAGCCTCGCGTACCGGCTGCGGAAGTTTGTGCGGCGCAATCGGGTCGCGGTGGCAGCGACGAGCCTGGTGATCTGCACGCTCGCAGTCGCCACCACTGTGACCAGCATGGAGATGTTCGAGGCGCGTCGGCAGCGCGATGAGGCGCGACTGCAGGCAAAGCGCGCCGAGGCACAGGAGCGCTTCGCCAACATGGTGATGGAGCAGACCGGGCCGGGCGGTCGCGAGCTCACGCGCGAGGAGATGCTCGATCGCAGTGTCGAGCTGCTCGAGGAGCAGTACAGCAACGACCCACGCTTCATCGCCCGGGCGCTGATCCCGATCTCCGGCCGTTACATGGATCTCGGCGATACAGCCAAGGAACTCGTCGCGCTAGAGCGGGCGGAAACGATCGCACGGCAGCTCCACGATCCGGTGCTGCTGCTCAGCGTGCAGTGCAACACCGTCGAGACCGAACTCACGCAGGGAAGTCTGGAGCGCGCAACAGGCCGCATGTCCGAGGCACGCAATCTGCTGGCGCACACGGACAATGTGCCGGTGGCCGAACGTATCGACTGTATCCACGCCGAAGCGACGCTGGCCGATGCCCGCGGCGACCGTGCGACTGCGGTGGAACGGATCAGCCAGGCAATCGCGTTGCAGGAGCAGCTTGATCGCACCGATTCGACTTATCGCGCGCTGTTATCGCATGCACAGGTGTTATATCTGCATGCCGGTCGACCACAGGACGCATGGGCGGTCATCGAAAAGACCCTGGCGGTGCTGCAGACGACCGACGCACGGAACAATGAAGCCCGTTCCGGGGCACTGCACAACCAGGCGATGGCACTCTTGCAGATGGGCGAAGTGAGCGCCGCGCTAGGCCGCGAAAAGGAAGCGTTTGCCCTCGTGAGCAGCGAGAACCCCGACCAACCGGCGCATCCGGTCATGGCAGGTGTTATCGGCCGATTGCTGACACGAATGAACCGGGCACAAGACGCCGCCGTGTGGGGTGAGCGTGCCCTGGCGAGCGCCCGTGGCGACGGCAATCTCGGGGCGCAGGTGTTCGCGCTCGCCACGCTCGCCGAGGCTGAAGAGCTCCTGGGCCGTCACGAGCGGGCGGCGGCTTTGGCTCAAGATGCCGCAAACCTCATCGAACCGGAAGGCGATCCGCGGCTGCGCGCGACGGCGGCTCATGCGCGTGCGTTCATCGCGTTGCGCCGCAGTCAACTTAACGAGGCGCAGGCCGCAGCCGCGGAGCTACTCGAGACGATTGGCTACCCGAATCCGACCAAGGTGCATGCCTTCCAGGCGGCAGACGTGCAACTGCTGCTGGCCGCGCGCGTCGCACTCGGGGCCGGGAACGCTGCGGATGCCGCACGGCTGAGTGCGCAGGCACTCGAGATTGCCACCGGTGTGGCACGCGATCCGCAGCGAAGCGCGACGGTCGGCGAAGCACGGCTGATGCTTGCCCGCGCACGTGATGTCCAGCACGACCGCGCCGGCGCCCGCCAGGCAATTCGCGGTGCCGCGCAAGCACTGCGCGCAGGGCTGTCGCCCGACCATCCCCTCGCTCTCGAGGCTGCCGCAATCGAGGCGCGTCTCTAGCGACCTCGCCGGCGGATCTTCCCCGGCAGAAACTTCCAGGGCAGGCGAGTGCGGCACATTGGCGACTCCTTTGCCCGTCGCCATGTCCGGATCAGGCCCACCCTCACGTGGAACAATACGAGAGCGGGAAAGCGGGCGCCGTGCACGAATCCGGCTCACCACAGCTGCGCTGGGAGTTGGCCCTGCGCAGCACCACCCCAATACCCGAGGAGGGGGCTGCCGCAGGCGCAGGACGCCGAAGGCTGCCTGTCAGATACAGCTATGGAATTAATTCTGCTGTCGATCGCGGGCACCATGATCCTGTTGGTGCTGCAGCTCATGGAATTCGTGCATCGGGAACCTGCGACAGACCTCGCCTGCAGTATCAGAGCTATGGCGCGGCTGCGAAAGGACAGCGAAACGCTCACGACGACTGTGTCGGTAGCGGCCGCTTACGCGAGTCGGTCGAATGCGTTCAGGACGGAGACGTCAGCGCCGCTCCCCGGACTCATTGAGGCACTGGCTCCGCTCGGCATGCCCGACGTCCCACATGCCTCGCCAAGAAGCTACGGCGGCGGCTGGTTCACCCGAACACGCTCGGAAGGAGTACGTCAATGATCGGTGTATTTGTAACTTTCCGCTACGGAGACAATTTCGATGAGCAAGCTGTGCGGAAGATCGCGGAGGCAGTTCGCTCGACGTTCGAGGGAATGCCTGGATTACGTTCCAAGGCCTTCGCGGTCAACCCCGGAAAGCGTGAGGCCACGAATTTCTACATTTGGGACGCAGAAGACGCAGCCGAAGCCTTTTTTACCGAGGCACTTTTGGAGCGCGTGACACGTCTCTACGGCGTTCGCCCCAGCGTCGAGTTCGTGCAGATTGCCACGCTCGTCGAGAACGCTCGTGCATGACGCCGGCAAGAGTCCCGGCACGGGAAGCATGACGCCCGACCCCTGTGTGCGTTCGATCGGACGACGTCGTGCTGGGCAATCGAACAGCGGACCGAAATAGTGGACTCTTTGATCTAACAATTTGGATATGGCCCCGCTGTTGTCTAGCGTGGCGCGCATGATTCTCGCCGTCTTGCGCATGGTGTGAGTCTCCTGCGGCTGCGGTGGCCCGGAGGGGCAACGCGACGCGCGGTAGTCTCGAGCGACGATGGATCGCGCTGCTATCCGTGGCGGTGGGCCGTGGCTCGCGATGCTGCAAACCTCATCGAACCGGAAGGCGACCCGCGGCTGCTGCTCGCGCGCGCGATACGCCCAGCACGACCGTAGTGCCGGCCGTCAGGCACTTCGCAGTGCCGCGCAAGCACTGGGCGCAGGGCTGTCCTGATCATCCCCTCGCTCTCGAGGCCGCCGCACTCGAGGCGCGCTGTAGCGATCTAGTCGGCGGATCTTCCCCGGCCAAACTTCCAAAGCAACGAGCGCGGCTTAGTGGCGCGCCTTGGGCCATCGCCATGTCCGGATTAGGCCCACCCTCACGTGGAACGATACGAGACCGGGAGAGCGGGCGATACGCCTCTGCGAGTTCCGGCTCAGATGCCTGGAGGCATAAGCCGATCTGCGCGAGTCGTAGCTTGGCACCCACAGATTTCAAACTCGACCGCCGAAAGAGGATCTCAATATGGAAACCGCTGCGACCGTGCCAAACCGCGAGTCGGGCCACACTGCTCGATATGCTCAAGTTGTCCGATTGTCGAAGAAAACGGAATGGCAGATCGATCGCGATTTGCTTCAAGGCCGGACCTTCGACTTCTTGCGCAAGTTCCTGCCGGACGGACTATCGCGAATCGATCGTCTGACCTTTCTATCCGCGGATGAGGCGCGCCTGCTCAGTCATATCCAGGGTCGCACCTATGCCTACATTTTTGGGCTGGTCGAGCGATTCATCAGCGCCAAAATGCTCGATCAAGGTCGGGCCCATATATTCGGCGACCAGCTTGCACTCGAAGCGCTTGTGCGTTTCTCTAACGAGGAGATTAAACACCAGGAGCTGTTCCGCCGCATGGAGATGATGATTGGTTCGCAGATGCCAGCCGGCTATCGTCAGGTTGCCAATCCGAACGACGTGGCGCGTGCGGTGCTCGCGGCCAGCACCTGGTCGGTTCTGGCGCTCACGTGTCATATCGAACTGTTTGTTCAGGCGCACTACGCCGAAAGCATTGCCCCGCGCGAGGAGTTGTGCCCCCTATTCAAGGATGTCTTCAAGTATCACTGGAAGGATGAAAGCCAGCACGTCGTACTCGATGAACTGGAGTGGAAGGACGAACATGCGAGACTCTCGCCGGCCGAGCGTGACCAGGCGGTGAACGATCTGATTGCGCTTGTGGCGGCCGTCGACGGGATCCTACAGGCGCAGTCGGCATCCGATGCGGACTACTTCTTTCGCAATGTCTCGCGATCTTTCAGTGTTGAAGAGACGGCGCAAGTCAAAGCCTCCATGCTGAGCGCTTACCGCTGGCAATACATCATCTCGGGCGTGCAGCACCCGCACTTCGGCCGGCTACTCACCAGCATGACAACTCCAGCGCAGATGTCGCGGATTCAAACGGCGCTCGCGCCGATCATGAATAGCTGACTGCCATGGGGCGGCCGGCGCATGTCGGCCGCCCTATTTCGCGGGAGTTGGGGACAGCTGGTACCCCAACTGCTTTCGTTAAGGAAGCTCTCGTCTGGCTCGACACTTACTTGGGACCCGCCCGCTGACGCCAGTCGAGCGCCGGACCCAAAGCCAACTGACCGCAGCCGACGACGGACCTCGGTCTGAATGGAAAGTCGGCTTGTGGCCTCTGGGTGGCATGCGTTTGCCCTCCAACACACGACGTCAGCGCTGTATCGAATGGCGGCTATCCGGAGGGTCTCGCGATTGAGGCAAACGGCCGTTTCCGGCCCGCAACACGACAGTTCCGCCAGCGCCTGGCAGCTCGTCTCAGTCAAGCGAACAGCGGACCAAAATATTGGACATCCGCACCAATATTGGACAACGAGCGGATGCGCTCCGGAGCAACTCTTTGATCTGACAATCGAATTAATGGTGGCCAGGGGCGGAATCGAACCACCGGCACAACTCGCGACCGGGCACCACCCTGCGTGCGGCTCGCGCGATGAGCCACTCCCACCGCCGGATGCGCGCTTGGAAGAATGGAGGAATCGCGCATGGCGGCCGCCAGCCCTGCCGCGAGGCTGCGTCGAAATACGTATGGCGGGCGGCACTGCGCGTCCCTGGCTCGAAGCGCGCCGCGCGCGCTTGCAACGGATCGCGTGTGGAGTTGAGTATCATGGCACGAGATCGCTGGCTGCCTGCGCGTAGCGCCCGTCCCGACGGACCGCGTGTGGTCGGCGGATCGTCGCGCGGCGGGAGTTCAATGCCGGAGAGTGAGCGTGACGCCTGAGCGTTGGCAGCGAGTGAAGGAAGTGTTCGAGCAGGTGAGCGAGCTCGAGGTCGCAGCCCAACTCCCGATCCTCGAGCGTGTCCGCGACGACGACGGCGAGCTGCACGCGGAAGTGGTGTCGCTGCTCGAGGCGCATGCGACCGCTGCGGCGGTCATCGACCGGCCTGCCGTCGAGTATCTGCCGCCGGGCGCACTCGAGCAGGTCGCCGAGGATTGGCACGGACGCCGGATTGGCGCATATGAGCTCCTCACATGCCTTGGGCGGGGCGGCATGGGCGAGGTCTGGCGGGCGCGGCGCGCGGATGCGCACTACGACAAGGAGGTGGCGATCAAACTGGTGCGTATCGGCTATGCCAGCGATTATGTCCTGCAGCGCTTCAAGTCCGAACGGCAGATCCTCGCCACGCTGGAACACCCGAACATTGCGCGGCTCATCGATGGGGGCGTCACCGAGGAGGGGCAGCCGTATCTCGTGATGGAGCTGGTGGAAGGCCGGCCGATCGACGAGTACAGCGAAGCGCACGCATTGCCCATCGCCGAGCGGCTGCGTCTGTTCCGCGAGGTCTGCGCCGCGGTGAGCTACGCGCACCAACGCCTGGTCGTGCACCGCGATCTGAAACCCAGCAACATCCTCGTGACCGCCGAGGGCACGGTCAAGCTTCTCGACTTTGGCATCGCCAAGATCCTGCAACCGCCGCCGGCTGACGGGGCGCCGGTCGATGCCACGCTCACGACCATGCGGGCACTCACGCCGGCGTTCTCCAGTCCCGAGCAGATCCTGGGCTTGAACATCACCACCGCGAGCGACGTGTATTCGCTCGGCGTCGTGCTCTTTCACCTGCTGGCTGGCCGCAGTCCCTATCGCACGGACCTCGCCTCGACGCGGGATGCCATCCAGGATGTGTGCGAGACCGAACCGACGAGGCCGAGCGTCGCCGCGATGCGGCTTACAGTGACGGGCCAGGCGCGTGCCCTGCCCGACCGGGATCTCGATGACATCACTCTCAAGGCGCTGCGCAAGGAACCGGAGAAGCGTTACAGCTCGGCGGAGCAACTCTCCGAGGATCTGCGCCGTTACCTGGTCGGTCTTCCCGTCGCCGCTCGCGGTGACCGGCTCTCGTACCGTGCCGGCAAGTTCGCGCGCCGCCATCGCGTAGAGCTGGCCGCCGCTGTTCTGGTCGTGGCGGCGCTGCTCACTGGCATCGTCGTGACGAGCCGCGCGGCGCGGATCGCCGATCAACAGCGTGCGCGCGCCGAGCGTCACTTTGCCAGCGTTCGAGCGCTCGCCAATACATTCATGTTTCAGATGGACGAGTCGATTCGCGACCTGCCGGGGGCCACGGCGGCCCGCGAACTGCTGGTGCAAACGGCGCTCAAGTATCTGGACACACTGTCGCAGGAGGCCGGGACGGACCGCGATCTGCAGCTCGAGCTGGCTCGAGCGTACGAGAAGGTCGCCGACATCCAGGGGCAGGCTTACAACCCCAACACCGGCAAGCCGCAAGCGGCCCTGGCGAGTTACGATCAGGCAATCGCGCGATTGACCGAGCTCGCGGCAGCGAACCCTGTCGACAGGGAAGTTCGCGGCGCACTTGCGACCGACCACCTCAAGCGCAGCCGGCTCACCGGGCTGCTAGGCGGCGACCCGCAGGCCGTCGCGTCGGAGTCGCAGCAGTCCGTCGCGCTGCTTGAGCAGCTGCTTGCCGAGAAACCGGGCGAGGCGCTGGTGCAGGATCAGCTTGCCGCGGCCTACAGCACGCATGCGGTTCACCTGATGTGGTCGGGCCAGATCGAGGCAGCGATTTCGAACGCCTACAAAGGCATAACGCTCATGGAGGCACTTCACCGTGCGGATCCCTCCAACCGGACATTCGAATTCCACCTGGGCACTCAGTACACGAATGCCGGCGCGGTCGTCATCGCTCGAGGCTCGCAGCCGGAGACCATCGAGGAGGTACAGTCGCTCGGACGCAAGGCACTGGCCATGCACCAGCACCTGCTGAGCGTGGATCCGGAGCACGCCTTGCGGTACCAGCGAGCCATCGGTGCCGATCTCGATAACATCGGCTCCGAACTGTACGACCGCGGCGACTACTCTGGCGCCCTCAAGCAAACCAGGGCCGCCCTCGATGTCCTGGCAAAGACAACGACCGACCCGAGCAACTCGCAGGCGCGGATCGACGTGGCGAGAGCCACCCTTCATCTGGCGCGGGCGCTGTTGGCCTCGAAGCAGAGCGACGCTGCGGCCGCCGCTTTCACCCGAAGCGCGGCGGCATTGAACGCGATGGCTCCCCACGTCGACACGCTTGAGACCCGTTACCTGCTGGCGACTTGCGAGATGGGGCTCGGCGTCATCGAGACGCAGCGCGCCGTCGCGGCGGCGAGGCAGGAGCATGCGACGCAGATGCGTCATTGGCATGCGGCGCACGATTGGTTCGCGACGAGCGTGCGGCGCTACGAGTGGCTGCAGAAGGAAGCAAAGGTCACATTGACCCCGAAGGAAGCTCACGGCTACGACCAGGCGGTCTCGGGCCTGGCGCGGTCCAATCTCGAGCTTGCGCGGCTGGAAGGCGGGGCCTCAACGCCGCCGTATTGACGCCGCGCTCAGTGAACGCGCTACCCGCGCTGCAGTTCGCGCTGCAGCCACGCGCGCGCGATAGACCAGTCGCGCTTGGCGGTGGCCCCCGAGATATCGAGTACGATAGCCGCTTCCTCGACGCTCAAGCCACCGAAGAACCGCAACTCCACCAGTCGCGCCGCACGGGGCTCGATCGCCTCGAAGCGCTGCAACAGGCGGTCGAATTCCTCGAAGTCCCAATCCGCTTCGGCAGCGCCTGACACCTCATCGAGATCGATCCGCACAGGGTTCGACCCGCGCTTGGCTGCCCGACGCCGGCGGGCGTAATCGAGCAGGATCCGGCGCATCATCTGCGAGGCCAGCCCGAAGAACTGCGCGCGCGATTGCCAGTTGACTGACTTCTGGTCCACCAGGCGCAGGAACGCCTCATGCACCAGCGCCGTGCGCTGCAGCGTGTGCATCGAACGCTCGCGCCGCAGGTGATTTTGGGCGATGCCCCGCAGTTCGTCGTACACCAATGGGAAAAGCCTCGCCAATGCGGCTTCGCTGCCCCCGCTCCAATCGAGCAGCAGGCGGGTGATGTTCTCCTTTCCTGGCACGGTCATGGCGATTCGTTGCGACCACGCGACGCGCGAGGATGGCGCAACCCCGTCCTTGAGCAGATCGCGGGAATCACCGGCAGGTTGTGAGCCGGAATTCGGGCCGATGGCGCGTCTTTAGTTTGTGGAGGCACTGGCGACGCGGACCGGAGGCTCGATCAAGATGTCCACCCGATATTCGGCTCTTAGCTATTGCTGTATCTCGATTGTAGGCGTGTTTCTGGCCGGCCTTGCACTGGGTCAGACCGGGGGCACCCCAATCACGATCGGTATTGCGTTGCCGCAGGGGCAACTGGGCGGAAGCGCGCAAGTCGCCGAACCCATGCGTCAGAGCCTTATCAACCAGCTGCGGATGCAGACCGTGCAGGCCGTGCCCCTCACGGCGACCTCCGGCAGCGATCTGGAAAGCGAAGCCCAAGCCAAGCACTGCACCTATGTGCTGTACACCCGACTGGAACAGAAGCACAGCATGAGTGGGATGTTCAGCAAGTTCGCACCGCTGGCGGGCGCCCTCCCTGTCGGCGCCCTCGCAGGTCGGGGCGGAATGGCGTCGATGGCCGGTGCTGCAATGCAAGGAGCGACCAGCGCAGCCGCCGCGTCCGCCCAGCAGCAGGCGGTGTCACAACTGACCGGGGCTGCGCAATCGAGCGTCAAGGGAGGCGACACGGTGACGCTCGACTATCGACTCGTGCCCGTGGGGTCCACGAACCCCGCAAAAGCCGAGACACTGAGCAGCAAGGCCGCAGGCGACGGACAAGACGTCGTGAGTCCCCTGATCGCGCAACTGACCAGCACCATCGCGCCTTTGGCGCAGGGCGTGCCGTCGGCGTTGGGCGCGCCACCCAGCACGCCGCCGGGCGGGTCGGGCAACGCCGACTCGTCGAACGGGCATTCGTCGCTGTTCAGCGGCCTCGGGGGTCACAAGAACATTCCCAGCTCAACGCCGACCGCCGGTGCGGGCGCAAACGGAATGGACTGCGCCAAGATGGCCAGCATGCCGAACGCATTCATGACCGTCGAAACGTGCCAGAAGCTGCAGGGCGCGCAGCAGGCGTACAACCAGGCGGCCGCAGATCCGAGCGCGTCGCGCCCGGGTGATGACCAGATGACGTGCGCCCAGATCACCGCCGAACTGAAGCAGCAATCGTATACCGCCCCCGACCAGGCCAAGGTGGCCGCGGCTCAGGCGACGTCCGCGCAGGAGCAGGCGCTGCTCAACGCAGAGTATGCCCACATGATGAAAGCAAAGGCCGAGGACCAGGCGCTCGTCAACGCCGCTTCGGCTGCCGATAACGCGACAGAGGCCGCGAGTATGGGTCTTGTCCGGGGGCGCAACCTGCAGGCTGCGGAGAATACGATCGACGCCCGCAACCGTGCGTACAACGAGACGATGACAAAAGAGGGCCAGCCGATCCACCAGCAGACCATGGATCAAATGGCCGGCTTTGCGACGGACGCAGGGCAACAGTTGCAGTCCAACCCGCGCCTAGCACGCTTGATGCAACTCGCCAACGCCAAACACTGCAAGGGCGGCGGCTGAACGCACACATCCCAAGCGACACGGTCGCCGAGTTCGATGATTCCGACGCACACCCGAGCACGTAGTGCTTGCCCGTTGGCGTGTGAATGGCAGGCCGCACCTTCGGGAACGTCGCTCAATATTTCTGCGAGATACGGGCACTCAAGGTCCTGATTCCCCGAGATGGCGCCACGTAATAGTGGACGCTGTTCCCGGCGCGACCGACTGTTCTCGACGCACGCGTCAATCGATGTGATTGCTCGGTACCGGACGGAGCAAACGGCAGAAATCGACCCGCCCTCATGTCCTCGACCGTGAAATAGAGGTCCAGAACCCAGTGACGAAGCTCTCGAGCGAGTCAAAGCCCATCTGTCGGCAAAGTTCCTGCTTGTAGAACTGCTGGGACAGCCCCCAGCCGGCGTAGACCCGCGCCAACGCCCGCATCCCGAGCCCCGGTTGGTCGCGGTAGTCACCGCCCGCCCAGGCCGCATCTGCAGTCAAGGCAGTCCTGAGGCTCTGTAGGAATACGGCATTGTGAGGCGTAGTCCTCGTGGTGCCGCAAATTGGCGCAATCCGTTGGACCATCTCGACGGCCCACTGATACGTTTACTGCGCGCCCAGCGAATATCCGATGACAAGCGCGATGCTGTGTATCCCGAACCGCTGCGTCATGAGTCGCTATTGAGCAGCGATATCGTCCCTAATGTTAATTGTGGGAAAACGCACGTGATCGAACGGTCGAGGAGTATTCCAACCGGCGGTCCGGGCAGCGCCCGCGGTTCCCGGGGGCGCGGACGGTGGGAGCGTGGGCGGCGCGCGGCGCAGCTGCTATGGGCAGCCGCTGTAGCCGAGGATCGTGAACAGATAGCCCGGGAGGTTCACGGTCACGCTGCCCGCGGTTTCCCGTGCGAACCAGAAGTTGTTATAGGCCGCCTCCGCGTTCGGCATGGTGTGCGCCACGCAGACGTCGGCGTAGACGGACGCCTTGTTTGCCATGAAGCCGGCGGCGGTCGCGAACGATAGCGGCGCCGACGCCGCGAGGTGGCACATCGCGCAGTTGGGCTTCACGACCGTCTTGTAGAGCTCCGCCTGCTGCGACCACCCCGCAGGAATGTAGTTGGCCTGAGACTTCGCGCCTTGGCTCGCGACCTGCCCTGCGTAGAGCCCATTGATGAAGTCGCTCACGGCCGCAGACGGTCCCGATGCCGCGACTATCGCGTTGAGCGCACGGACCGGCTCCTCGTTCGCGGCGCGGTCGGCGCCAGGCTGGCTGCCGAAGGCAACCAATGCGGGGTCGATCGGGAGGAGTGATGCGCCGGTGACTTTGCCGGTCACCGCGTTGAAGCTGCCGCCATGGCAGGCCATGCAGGCCTGCGGTGCGTACTTCGGTCCCTCGCTGTCGAGGGTCGTCGGGGCCAACATCCAGCCCGTCGCCCACGCGGTGTCGCTGGTATCGTTGGGGTCGTGCGTAAAGTATACGGGGTGGGGATTCGGGGCAAAGTTAACCATGAGTTGACCCCTGAGCGGGGAGGTCAAAATCGCCGCGACCGATCCCGGATGCCCCGCGGCCGCCGAGAGCAGCGCTGAGGCATTCGGGACCGCCTGGAAACCCGCCGGCGTACCGTGATTCCCCGCGAGGCACAGCGTGACCATTCCGGCAGCGGCGATCCCGAGACTGTTAGGCCATTGCCAGCACAGCACCGAGCGCCCGAGGCCGAGCTCTGTCACGTTGGCGTAGCGGGCGCGCACGGTCGGCGCGCGGAAGATCGGCGCCCCGTTGTTGTCCCACTGGCTGATCAGATTCACGAGCCGTCCTACGTCTGCGAGATCGGCGTTCGCCTGCAGGCCGAATGCCGTCGCGTGCTGGGTCGCGGTTGCCGCACTTCCGACACCGCCCTTGCTGAGGTATGGGGGCGCATGGGCAGGCGGAGCGAAATGAACGAGGACGGTAGCCTCCGGGAGGGTCGGCGTCGGCGTCGCGATCGAATAGTCGGTCTCGATCTGGTACGTGTGCGTGCCCGCCGCGACGTTCTTGAACGTGGTACTGGTGCCGGTGACGCGCGCCGGTGGCGCCGAGAGCCCCTTCTCCGAGATGCGATAGCCGGTGGCGCCCGGAACCGGGTTCCACGTCATGTTGACCTGTCCGAGCGGGGATTCAGCGGCGGTGAAACCGCCGGGCTCCTGTGGCCCCTCGGGGGAGGCAAAGACGAAGTCCGTGACGGCCGGCAGCAACTGGCCCAGCGGATCCTTTCGCGTGACGCGAAAGGTCGTCTGCGGGACAACGAACATCGTGAAATCGAACTCCACCGGGCAGTTGCCGAACGAGCATCCGCCCGCCGGGTGTACCGGCGTCGACGAGGTCACGTCCGTGAAGACCGTCTCGCCCGGGGCCTGCTTGGCCACGTGGTAGGTGTAGGCGCGTGGGGCGGAACCGGGCGTGGGCCCGGCGGTGGATCCGCACACGGCCTCTCCGCCGTCTGCGCACAGCCAGATCAGTCCGTGCCACACGGCCGTAAACGACACAGCGTTGACGACCACCACCGGGGGCACCGACTTGATGACCGTCGACGATACGGGTGGCGGTGCCGTCGCGATCGACGAATTGAGCGCGCCGCTGCTGACGGCCGGAGCCGTCGACCCGTACGACGGCCCCGTGGATCCGGTAGCCAGCGACGCCTGCACGGGCAGCGCGGAGGTCGCCATCGGCGCCGGTGCAGCCAGGCCCGGGGCGGCCACGCCCGGGCCGAGGGTGGACGAAGAGGCCTGTTGGCCAGTGCCTGCCGTAGGCTGAGTGGCGGAAGCCGCGTTGGCGGCCGGCGTGTTCGTGCCAGCGGCTGAGAACCAGGGACTCGCGGCGCGGGTGCCGCCGGCACCCAGTGCCGTCACCTGGTAGTACTGCGTGCCACCCGGGGACTGCTTGTCATTGAAGGTAAGCATGCCGGCTGGGGTGGTTCCTACCCGGCTCGGGCGTTGCGTGGGATCTGCGGTGCGCCAGATCTCGTAGCCGCCCGGGGACGGTTGCGCGGAGGTCCACGCGATCGAGGTGCCGACTGGACCCGGCGTCACGCTGGTGATCGTCGGGGTGTTCACGAAGAACCACGCGCTCACCGAGCGACTGGCATTCGCTCCGAGCGCGACCAACTGGTAGTACTGCGTCCCCAGAGCCGAGTGCGCATCGGTGTACCCCAGAGTGCCAGCCGGCACATTCGCCAGGATCGTCGGCGCCGCCCCTGGGTCGGGCGCCCGAAGGACCTGGTAACCCCCCGTGGCACCTCGGACCGACCACCAGGCGAAGTTGACGGCGGTGCCGGTGCCCTGGACCTTCGCGAACATCGGCGTGCCGAGCGCCAGGGTAGCCGTCTCCGGCGACGCGGCGAGGGCGCGACTGATCGCAACCGCTGCTACAGCGACGACGAGCGCCAGTACCCAGGCGACCCCTAGCCGGGGCACGATCCGATCGTAGCCAGGCCGGCTCACGGACTGCATACCCTTCCGTATTCCGGGCGCACGCCTGGAGCGGGCAGTCATGACGCGGACTCTCATGCATACAGACGCGCAGGACGCTGCAAGAAAGGCTCTTCGCCGAAGGGCGAATGTGGTGGTGTGCCGGCAGCGTTACCTACTTGTACACCTGGTCCAGGACGGCTTGCGAGTGGACGGAGAGATCTGTCCCCTTAGGGAAGTACTGACGCAGCAGTCCGTTGGTGTTCTCGTTGCTGCCTCGTTGCCAAGGGCTACTTGGATCGCAGAAGTACACCGCCACGTCGGTGGCGAGAGTGAAGCGCTTGTGATCGGCCAGCTCCACTCCTCGGTCCCAAGTCAGGGAGCGACGCAGCTCTCGAGGTAGTTTGCACACTTGGCGAGAGAGAGCGCTACGACGCTGTGAGTGTCCTTGCCTGGCACCTTCACCAGCATCAGGTAACGCGAATGCTGCTCGACCAAAGTGGCGATGTGTGAGTTCTTCGAGCCCGCCAGCAGATCCCCTTCCCAGTGACCCGGGACCGCTCGATCCTCCACCTCCGCTGGCCGCTCACTGATGCGTACCGCATCCTGGATCTGGGAAGGTGGCACCCGGGTACTGGCCGCTCGAGGCATGCGCATGGGGCGCTTGCGGCGCAGTTGCTTCACAAGCTCCTTTTTAAGCAGCCCACGGGCCTGGATGAACAGACTGCGGTAAATCGTCTCCGGCGACACCCGCATACTCTCATCGTCGGCAAAAGAGCTGGCAAGCCAGCCGCTGATCTGCTCGGGCGACCAGCGCTCTTGGAGCTTCTGCTGCACCAGCTCTCGTAGCCGTACGTTACAGGCCAACCGATACGGTTTGGGGCGGCGGGCGCGATGCCACGCAAGCTGCTCTGCACGGCACGCCCGGTAGCCCTCCCGGCCACCATTACGGCGCAATTCCCGGCTGATACTGGAGGGGGCACGCTGCAGAGCCCGGGCGATCTCACGCACCGTCGCTCCGCTGGCAATCCCCCTGGAGATCTCCTCGCGCTCGTGCACATGCAACGAGCGGATATCGCGCACACGAGGTCGCGGGGCAAACCCGCCTTGCCTACGCAGAAACAAAAAAATAGTGGATGGGCGCTTACCTAAAGCCCGCCCGATCTCACTCAGACTCTCCCCATGCTTCCAGCGGCGCCAGATCTGCGCCCGGAGCTCCTCCGGCATCCCCCGTGCACCCATGCCACACCCTCCTGTTCCAGATGGTGTTGCACGGACCGCCTGAATTCACAGCGTGAGTTCAACTGGTCGACGCAACACTTTACCTTTTGAGACGGAGGTGGAGTGTGATGCGGCAACGACGGAAGCGACGCTATTTGGCCGCAACGGTGGTCGAGGCTGCTATCGCGCTGCGGCCTCGGATCGACAGGCCTGGCGCCGGGCACTGCGACTCAAGCCGTGTAAGCTGGCCACACACCCGCAGCTGCGGCGAGTAGCATGCCACGGCCAAAGCGGACCTGCGGATGCTCGCCAAGATCCCAGCCGCGACACGCAGACCGTCGTCAAGGCACTGATCAAGCAAGCCAAGCAGCTGCCTGACGAACTCTACAAGTCGCTGACCTGGGACCGAGGCTTCGAACTCGCCGATCACAAGCGCTTCACGATGGCAACCGATATCGCAGTGTACTTCTGCGACCCGCAGAGTCCCCGGCAGCGTGGATCCAACGAGAACACTAATCGCTTGCTACGACAGTATTTCCCCCGAGGCACGGATCTGTCGGTTCACAGTCAGGCCCGATTGAACCGAGTAGCAAGAGAAGTCAACGAACGGCCTCGCAAGACGCTAGGAAGGCGAAGTACGCGGGGATGACGGTCTCTGACGCACGGCGGCTGAAGGAGCTCGAGGCGGAGAATTCGAAGCTGAAGAAGCTGTTGGCTGAGTCGGAGCTGGACAAAGCGGCTCTGAAGGATCTCCTGGGCCGAAAATGGTAGGCCCGCAGGTGAAGCGCCAAGCGGTCGATGCGCTCAAGGAGGAGCGAGGCTTTGGAATCACGCGCGCTTGCGGGCTGGTCGGCATCTCACGGTCGCTGTACGGGTATCGGAGCCGCCGTCCCCTCATCGCGGGGCTGCGCGAACGGATCTGCGAGCTCGCGGGCGAGAAGCGCCGGTACGGATATCGGCGCATCCACATCCTGCTGCGCCGTGAGGGGTGGAAAGTGAATCGCAAGCGCACCTACCGGCTGTACCGCGAGGCCGGTCTCGCCGTGCGTCGGCGAAAGCGCAAGCGAATCGGCCTTTTCGAGCGCAAACCATTGCCGAAGCCGAGCGCTGTGAATCGCAGCTGGTCGATGGACTTTGTCGCCGATGGCCTGATCGACGGGCGCAAGCTCCGGTGTCTGGTGATCGTTGACGACTACAGCCGCGAGTTCGTGTCTGTCCTTGTAGGATCAGGGACCTGCCGGAAAGCACTCGTCCACTTGCCTCGTCCCCAGGCCACACACGCTGCAACAGCCCTGTAGGGCTCTCCCAGAAGAAATGGGTCGCGAGGTCAGCTGCCGGCCGTACCCGGACAGCAGCACGAGGAAAGCATAGCGGGAGCCTCTATCGGCCCGTAGAATCGCTGGCTTTAATTGGAGGCAGCAAGCCGATGGCAGAGGTCGAAATTCACACCGCCCACGAGCACTCGACCGATGAGTTCGGCCGGCGCGTTGGTGTCTTGGTCGGCATCATTGGCATTCTCCTCGCGGTCGTCACGATCTCTTCACACCGTGCACACACCGCCGCCGTGATCGAGCGCACCAAGGCAAATGACCAGTGGGCATTCTTCCAAAGCAAGAAGCTGCGGCAGCACCTCGCCGAACTCGGAGCGAACCTCGCCGGTGCGCTGGCAACGGAGCCGGCTCGGGTACAGGGCCTCATCGACAAGTTCAACCAGGATCATGACCGCTACGCACACGATGCCGATGCGATCCAGAGGGAAGCGCAGGCCAAGGAAGCCGAGAGCGCCCACGAGGAGCTACGCGCGGCCCGATTCGATCTCGGAGAGGGTTTCCTCGAGCTCGGCCTGGTGCTGTCCTCGCTCTACTTCCTGGCTAAGCGCCAATTCTTTCCGGTGCTCGGGGGCGTGGCGGCCCTCGTCGGTATTGCGCTCGGGATCGCCGGGTTCCTTGCGTGAGCTAGCTCAGGCGGGACCGTGGCACCTTTCGACACAGTCAGCTGAATCAAATTACCCGAGCAGACTCTCCATCTCCGACCGGTCGAACGTCTCCCGGATCGAATCGGGCCGAAACCATTGCATCGTCTCGCCGACTCGCTGATGGAGTTCGGCCAGCCGCTTCGCGATTTCCGATTGCACCTGGTCTTTGATCTTTCCCACGGCTTCCTTCATCTGATCCTTCTGCTCGTCGGGCAGGTTCTCCGCCGCCGACTCCAGCTGTTCCAACGGCTCCGCCAAGCTGGCGCCATAAATCTCATCGCAGTTCCTGAGGAAAGCCGTTCCGATGTCCAGTACCTGCAGGTTCGCCAAGCCGTCCGCGCTCTCTTTCCACCAGGTCGCGTCCGTGAGCTTGTCCTGCGTGGTCGCCTGGAGTGGGCCATAAAAGATGCCCGACCATTTCTTCTCGAACTCTTCGCCCACATCCTTCACGCACTGCCAGCGTTCTTTGATCTTCGAATAGACGTCGGCACTAAAACGGTCGGCGTCGTCTCTCTGCGCCGAGGTCGCGCAACGCGATTTCCAGTCGTCGAGCGCCGAGCGCGCCTGGTCCGGCCAGACGCTCGAGGTCTTTGTTCCTTTCTCGTTCCAGTACTCGTAGACCTGCTGCCGGCATTGCTTGAAGACCGGCAGCACGCCGCCCTTCTCGCTCGCGAGCAGATTGCGGTAATTCGCGATCCGCGCCATCAGCAAGGGATTCGTGTCCGCCCAGAGACCGAGCCAGGCGCTTCCCCATTCGGTCCCCAGTTCGACGGTCGACTGCAGAAGGTCGGAAATATCGATGCCCGCGGCTCCGGCCGCCGCACCACCCAGCTTGGCAATCGTGTTCGCCCAAGACAGAATTTTCGCGCCGGTCTTTTCCGCCTTCTCCTTCGCGGTCCGATCCGCCTCGGCAAGCTTGTCGATCGCCTTGCGCGAAATCTCCACGATCTCGGCGTAGCTCTTGCGCTCCTCCTCGTGCGCGCCTTCGACGTCGCTCATGATCCGTTCCCAGATCTCGCGCAATTGCCCGGTGAATTCGCCGAGATCCTTGGCGTTCACCACGAGATAATCCCGGTAGCGCGCCGCGTTGGCCTCGGTGAGGCGCGCAAAGAACTGCTTTTCCTCGTCGACCGCTTTCACCGCCTTGCCGCCGAGCGCCGGAAGGTCATGCTCGCCATCGACCCTCGAAACCAGATCGAGCTGCGAGCGGAACGCACTCTCGATTTGCGAGCCCATGGCTTCGCACCGGCTCTTCCAGCTGCTGGCATTGTCGGTGTGGCTCGCCTCGGAATCGGCCACGAGTTCCACCAGCGCATTCAGGCATTCGTTGCGCTGCCGCATGTAGTTCCCGACCGTGTCGCGATAGGCGCTGAGATATTCCGCCGGTAGCGGCGGATCGATCCTCGTCGACTCGTCCAAGAGCTCTTCCGCCCTGTACGTATAGTCGGACATGCGGCCTCTTCCTTTCCGTTACGGTACCGTGACGTACTTTGCGGAGATCGTCAGTATAGGTTACCCTCCGGCCGTTCAAAGAAGCGCAAAATACGAGAAGCGCCATGGACTGGAAAGGCAAACTGGGGGCCCTGCGCGACTCGGGGCAAAAGTCCTTCGACCAACACGCCTCGGCGGCTCTCGAACAGCATTGGCCTCAGGTACAGACCCTGTTCGCCGAGAAGGTCGGCCCGGCGGCGCTCGCCGCAGCCGCCGACGATGCGAAGATGACCTTGCTCTTCAAGGTCGTTTACGCCGCCTTGCCGTCGCCGGTCAAGGTCATCGTCAAGGAAGACAGCTTCGTGCAGTTCTGCTTCTCGCACCGCGATCAGTTGATGCCACCCGCGGCACCCTCTGTCAGCCCCACAGGAAGCACCGCCTGAGGGAAGACCAGATGGGAGACCCCGATGGAAGACATCGAAAGGGCCTACGGAATCATCGACAAGACCGCCGGAGAGCTGGGTCTATTTGAGGCCGACCGGCAGAAGGCCCACGACCTGCTGAAAAGCTACGGCGAGAAGCGCGACAGCCTCCTTTCCGCCATGGTCGATCTGCTCGAAAAGTCCGATGAATCCAGCCTCGAGGAAGACTGGAAAGAGTGTTCGTCCAACAGCAAGGAGGCGCTCGCGAGTCTCAACGACTCTGTTCCGCCTGACGGCGGCGAGGGCCTCGCGGGCATCGGACTCGACGCCTTCTACCGCGGCGAACTCAAGGCCTGGGAAGAGAACGCCAAGGCCGCCATCGCTCTGGCCGCGCAGGAAATCGACACCATCCATCTGATCCACGCCACCCTGATCGAAGACGCCAAGCAGCAGATCGAGACCATCAAGGACGACGATGAGGTCATTCAGGAGGCGGTGCGCGGCATCTTCCCTTCGATTACCGACAGCCTCAAAGAGGTCGCCGTCAATGTCGCGAAGCTTGTCTGGTCGGCGCGAGGCTCAGGCGAAATGCTCTGGGCCAAGAGCTTCACCGACCAGGCCGCCAGCTTCTTCGTCAACGATTTCAAGCGCACCGTCGAAGAGGCGCGCAAGCGCGGCGCCCTGAAGCGAAAGCTCCTCGGCTACATCGGTCAGATCGAGGACACCAAGGAAAAGATGGGCGAATGGAAGATCGATGAGACCTTTGAAGACGCAAAGAAGGCCATCGAATCGCTCACGGACGTCCGCGACGGGGACTATGAGGCGCGCGACTGGAAGGAGTTCGGCGACCGCTGCCGGGAAGCCCTCGAGAAAAAGCGCGACGAGGCCAAGAAGAAATCCGAGGAGCTCTTCGAGGGCCTTTATCCTGCCCTCATGGAGCAGACGCAAAAGGATTTCAAGACCCTCTATTCCGATCCCGACAAGCTGGAATCCTGGAACGACGAGATCTCCAGACTCTTTGACAACATCGACAGCGCCATCGACGCTCAGGATTCGCTCGTCGATTCGCTCGCCGAGGGCCCCGTGAAGCAGGGCGCGATCCAGACGCTGCGCACGATCCGCGACATGATCAAAGCCTCGGTCGAGAGCTTCAAGGACCTCAGCGAAGAATCGCAGAAAGAGATGGACGAAAAGTGACGGCTTCCAGGGACTGGTTCGTCCGCGCCGGCGCGGGGTTTTCGGGCGACGGGTCGCGCGAACAGCCCTTTCATGATCTCTGGCAGGCGATCCGCAGTGCATCGCCCGGCGACACGATTCGCGTCGCCGCCGGGACGTACTACGGGCGCTACGACCGCTCCTCGTGGATCATCGATTGCCCGAACCTCGCGATCCGCGGCGGCTACAGCGCCGATTTTGCCTCGCGCGCCCCCTGGAGGACTCCTACGGTTCTCGCTTTCTTTCCCGACTGTCAGGCCGTGCGAGAGACCCACATGATCGGCTGGACCGGCGAGCACTCCGGCCTGACGCTCGACGGGTTGCTCTTCGACGCCGCCGGCGCGAACGAGTACGCAACGGGCCCCCTGGGCGCGATCACCAGGTGGCCGAACATGACCGGCGCAATCGCGTCGTTCAACGGCGAGCGCGTCACGATCTCGAACTGCATTTTCATCAATGGCGCAAACGGCGGCGTGGAACTTTCCGGAAGCGGCTCGCGGTTTGAAAACAACCTGCTGCTCAATCTGATCGGACTAGCCATGCTGGACCTGCGCAGCCAGACGCCGATCATTGCCGAGCCCATCGTGGTCAAGGGCAACAGCTTCTGCTTCATACACGATGTGAGCGTTCCGCCGGGCGGCGGCGCCGATCAGGCGAACGGAGTGAGGATCAATTGCCCCACCGTAGTCGAGGGCAATCTTTTTGTGTCCTGCGGGAACGCCGCCATTTCGGTGTTCATCGACCCTGCGCGCGTCGCAATCGATCGCAATGTGTTCTTCCTTTCGCCGCGCGATGCGGTCCGCAGTCGCGCGCTGGACAATACCGGGGAGATCACCGAGAAGAACCTCGATGAGCTCGAGGACCTCGGATTCAAGTCCGCCGCCGACAACGCCATTCACGATCCGGGACTGCGGGGACTTAAGCCGGAGTGGGTGGACGCCTATTCACGGCAATTGCTCGCCACGTATGCGAAGCCACCGCGCGAGGCGGTCAATGCCGTGCGCGCATCGGCCGGCTTGCCGGCACTCGAGCCCGCCGCGCTTGAAAGAGCGGAGAGCCAGGGCGCGCTCGCTCCGCGTATCAGCCCCGAAGAAGCGCTCAAGATAGCGTTCGGGGCCAAGCAGGGCGCGCACCCTGTCGATCCGCCCGCGGAATCGTTGGCCTCTGCGCCGAACGCCGCGCCCAGCTATCGCCGCATCCAATGGAGCGCCTTCGAGACGGCCGATTCCTCGCTCGTGAACTCGCGCGTCGAGATCCTGGCGGGATTGGGCGGCGAGTTGAACAATCCGTTGTTGCCCGACGCGCCCCGTGAGACCCACATGGGCGTGCGTATCTACAAGCCGGGCTCGGACGACGCCGAACCGTTCGTGTTCATCCCACGGTGGACGCTGCCGGCGCGCCAATACCAGGAAGCCACGCGGTATGAGCGCGGTCTGGATGTCGAGACGCTCTACCTGGTGCGCGGGGCGTATCGCACCGATGTTTCCTCCTCGCGGCAGAAGGCGACGCTGCTGATCGAGGCCATCGTTCCCGCGCCGCTGGCGACGCCCGATTTCCCCGCCCGGCCGCAGGGACGGGATTGGTTCGTGCGGGCAGGATCCTCCGGCGGCGACGGGTCGCGCGAGAAGCCCTTCCGCGATCCGTTCCAGGCGATGGAGAAGGCCGAAGGCGGCGACCGGGTTCATGTGGCGGCCGGCGACTACTTTGGAAAGGTGCATGCCGGAGAATGGCGGATCGCGATCCGCAACCTGATGCTCGTCGGCGGCTACACCGCCGACTTCACCGCGCGCGATCCCTGGGCGAACCCCACGAGATTTCTGCTGCACGAAGAGGAGAAGGCCAAGCCCGGTCGGCCCGAAGGGACGATCCTAGGCTCGGAAGAAAACAGCGACGGCCTGGTACTTGATGGCTTCGTCTTCGATGGCGCGACCTGGAACACCTACAAGGACGGCTCGATCGATCTCGATACTTCGCCTCTCGCGCCGCTCATCGACCTTCGCGGGGGACGCGCGCCGATTACCGTCCGCAACTGCGTGTTCCTGAATGCTTCCTCGGGCGCCGTGAAAATCTCCTGCCCTTACGGCGCGTTCGAAAACAACCTCGTCCTCAACACCAGCGGCTCGGCCCTGGCTTTGCACGCCGATGGCCCAGGGCCGTGGACGATCCGCGGCAACACGATTCTCTTCTGCAGCGATCCCACATCGCGGGCCGGGACGGGAGAGTCCACCAACGACGGGACGATCCTGCACCTGAGCGGCCGCGCCCCCGTGAATATCGATTCCAACATTCTTGCCTTTGCCGATAACTTCGGCGTGCGCTGCACCCTGCCGCAGCCGGGCGTGTCGTTTACCAACAACGTGCTCGCCGCGAATCTCTGCTACCAGCTGAGCGACGCGAAGTATTTGTGGGCCGACGATTCCAATTGGGAGCGCAGCGTTGTGGGCGATTCCGCATTTCGCGCGCTCGAGGGAAATTCTTTCGAGTTGCCGCAGCTGCCTGTCGATCCCGCGTTTGCGGCGGCTGCGCTGGCGAGGCTCTCAAAGCTCTCCTCGCACTTTTCGGCAGAGGAGTGGAAGAAGATTGCCGAGCGCGTTGGGACGACGGTCACGCTCGATCCACCCACCACAGCGGCGACGCCGGTCGCACCTTCCCCGCCTGCCGAAACGCCGGCGGCGAAGCCCTCTCTCAATGACCTGATGGCGCGGCTAGGGCATCTGGACGCGCAGAAGAAGCAGGCCGAGCAGCCGGCCAAGCCAGCCCCCGATGCGCCCAAATATTGTCCGCCCTTTGACTGGACAAAGGCGATGGATCTCGTTCTGGCGTCGGTTACGCCTGCGGCCGGGGCGCATCGCCAATCGATCGCGGTCGCGTTCAGCGCCGCTGCCGAAGCGAAAGAGGCAGCCAGCTACGTGCCGATCCCCGCCGCGCATCTGGATGCTGTTCGTGCGGAGCTCAATGGCAATGCGATTGAGATGGACGTAGCCGACCTGCGCGAGTCGAGCACCAGCCTGGCGCTTTTTCCGCCCGGCACGAGTAAGGTCGATTACACGGCCTATACCGTGGCGGTGGTCGGTGGCGACTCGGTCCGAACGCGGGTCGCCGTCGTCGTGAAGGACGATACCGCCGCCGCGAAGTATCTGAACCGCATGGTTACGGGCGACAAAATCCGCGTTCGCGGCACGGCGTACAGCGCGCCGGAGTCGGTTCAGCTGTCGATCTTGGTCGATTGGGCTGGACCCGTCCAAAGCTAGAACGCCTTGGGGTCTCTTGTCTTCAGCGAGGATCAAGCCGAGAGATCAGAGGCCAGGCTATCTCAGAACAAGGATTGTTGGCGACTCTCGGGGGAGTCAGAGGTCGTCGGAAGCGCGAAACCGCCCCCGTCTCGATCCTCGGCTCTCGTCCCCTCTGCGCCTCGCGCGAGCGCATCCTCCCGGCAGGCGGGGCACACCCTCGGAGCATGGCTCAAGCGATCCAGCAGGAGCGCCCCGTGACAGTGGCCGCAGTGCCCGATCTCAAATTCCTGCCGCTCGCTGATCGCGATCACGAGTCGAATGAGCTGATCCATCGTGAAGCGCGAGTCGGGGGCCACCTGCCGATAGACCTCGAAGACCCGGCAGAGCCGCTCGGCTCCCTCGACCCCGAAGCGATCGAGGCGCCCGCCAGCGGTCGGCGGCAACGGGACGACGTCCGGCACGCGAGCGAGTCCCCCGATCGCCGAGGCCTCGGCCCGAAGCGCGGGGGACCGGACGAAGGCCGCGACGCGTGTTGGCGCGGGTCCGCGATGCCGCCGTACGCTCCCCAGCGTCTTCTGGTAGGCGCGAAAAAGGCGTCGCACCCGCTCCTCCGAGAAACCTGTCAACGCGCAGATCCACTGCGTGCGCACCTCGTGCCGGATGAGACGCTGCGCGACGTTCAAGCGGCGCAGGTCCTTGGCGTAGCGATCCTCTGAGACGCGCACGAGGGTTCCTTCAGGAGCGCCGACGGCGTCTCTTGCGCTGGGCACTCACCGGCCTCGCGCCGCGCCGACCCTTTCCCTCCCCGGTGCTCCGGGCGTCCCCCTCCCAGAGATTGATGCCGACCCCGACCCCGAGCGTCGGCTCGCCGGGCCTCCGGCTCACCTCCCGTCGGTGCATGCAGGCATCGAGGCGAAAGAGGAACTCCTTGCCGAGCATCGCCACGTACTTGTCGAGACTCTTCCTCTCCCGCACGGGGAACTGCCGGTTCTCCGTCACGTACACAAACCAGCCGGGAGCGGGTGGCTTCACCTCGAGGTTGTGCTCGAGCGTCGAGAGCATGTTGGTAAGGAGCCGCTGGGTATGGAAGTAGTCAGGACCCCCGGCGCCGCGGATATCCAAACCCCAGCGACGCGGGAGATATCGCCGGCCGACGCGCCGGATCGCCCCGCCGCGCACGAGATAATCGAGCACCTCCCTGGGATCGAAGCGTCGATCGACCCTTCGCACCAGTGCCGCGAAGGATCTCGAAGGACCCTCAAACGGAAGCGGGCGGGGCTTGCCGAGGGGATCGAGATACTCGGCTTCCGTGTGCCAGAGCGTGAGCGTGTGGGGCGCGTACTCCATCTCGCGGGTCACGCGGGTCGCTCGTGCCGACCAGCTGCCCGGAATCTCCGCCGCCGCGCGGCGCACGGCCCGCACGATGTCCGGGGCCCTCGCTCCGCAGCGCGCCAGGATTCGCACGAAGCGGCCGATGGCCTCCACCGAGGCGGCGGAGAACGGCGCGGGCGATGGAGCCGGAGCGCTTCTCCTCGTGTGCTGTCACGGGCGAGCTGACCGTGCCCAAGACTAAAGCCGGCACCCGCTGGATCGATCTGCCGGCCGACCTGATCCTCGAGCTCAAGGCCCATCGCCTACGCACGTCAGGGGACTTTGTCTTTCCGATCGACGACCGCAACTGGCGCTCCCGGGTGTGGCACGTGGCGCTCCGTCGGGCGGGTTTGCGCTCCATACGCATCCACGACGCGCGGCACACTCACGCCTCACTCCTCATCGCCTCCGGCGCCGATGTGGTCGCGGTGAGTCGGCGCCTCGGCCATGCCGATCCCTCGATCACGCTCCACACCTACAGCCACTCATTCGACCGGCGCGGCGTCGCGCCGCTCGGCGAACAGCTCGCCGCCTTCATGCGGCGGGAAACTTTTGGTGGTTTTTTGGTGGTTCCGGACACTTCCTGCGAGGTGCCCGATGCGCAAGCCATTGTGTGAAGTCCCAAGACTAAGGTGACATTCTGGCTCCCTTTCTCGACCCAGGGGTAGAGAGCCTATGACCAAGACCGAACAGAACCGTGTTCTCGCTTGGCGCCTGAAGCTGCTGAGAGAAGCCAGCA
>Ga0335082_10001458_pt1 | contig 25252 bp, 19 predicted proteins | sample Lox_Sample_41_FD_206718 | JGI IMG/M metagenome (GOLD analysis project Ga0335082, IMG submission 206718) | Soil microbial communities from Loxahatchee National Wildlife Refuge, Florida, United States - Lox_Sample_4.1 | ecosystem: Environmental > Terrestrial > Soil > Wetlands | place: USA... | reverse complement strand
TGGCGAGTTCGCAATGCTCGTAGCGGCGTGGGATCCGGGCCGCCGTCAGAGCCGACTGCGCATGGGCGCGCAACTGGCAGTCACAGCGGGTGACGCGGCGGTCGTTGATGCTACGAACGCCGTCGGAGCCATTGGGCACCGTCTTCCATCCAGTACCTTCACAAATCGGGCAAACTGCTGCGGGGGCCTTGATCACCGAAACTCTTTCCTTGTCAGAAAACTCTGTTTCGACTTTGCACCGGGAGTGGGGGTTTGCGCAAGCCGGAATCCCTGACTGGCTGTGTACATCCTGTGCAGGAACGGTGGCTTCTGTGGAGAGCATAGGAAAATCGTTCCTGCAGGCTCGCAAAGCCGCACCCCTAGGCCCAATTCAGGCCTCGGAGGTGCAAAACAGGCTTCCGGCGCGGATTTTCACAGTTGACATTCCCCAAAGAGGGAGGAAAATACCAGACGGTCAGGTTTCCCAACTCAGCCTCTGCCATATTTGCCTCCCGGTGCGGGCTGGGTATGAACGAGACCTGCGAGGAGAGACTATGAATAAAGCCGATCTGGTTGACAAGATCGCAGGCGCGTGTGAAATCAGCAAAGCGCAGGCCACCACCGCCATTGATACCGCCGTCGACAGCATTACGTCCGCCCTCCGTAAGGGAGATCGCGTAGCGTTGATTGGCTTCGGCACGTTCTCCGTGTCACAGAGAAAAGCACGCAACGGCCGCAACCCGCAAACCGGCGCAACCATCAAGATTGCTGCGCGCAAAGTCGCGAAGTTTACCCCTGGAGCCGAACTCAAAAAGTCAGTTAACAAGAAATAACCGAAGCAAGAAGTTTGACGAAACGGCAGGGGGTCGGCCCTGCCGTTTTTTCCTGCCTGCGTGAGAAAGATGTTTTCGAATCACAAAACAAATTGGGTGTTGATCCTCGTGGTCATCACGCTAACTGCGCAGGAGGGCTCACGGCTGCCCTTCGGTGCCTGGCAGCGCGTCTCGGACGCTGCTGCCATTGCTCCGCGCGGCAATGGGTGGGAAGCAGCAGGAACGTTCAATCCCGCCGTGGTCGTGCGCCAGGGCAAGGTGGTCATGCTTTACCGCGCTCAGGATAAGCAAGGCACTTCGCGGCTGGGCTATGCCGAGAGTGCGGATGGCCTGCACTTCACGCGTCGTGACGACCCGGTTTTAAGTCCGTCGGCGGACTACGAAAAAGATGGAGGAGTCGAAGACCCGCGCCTCGTCCAGTTCGACGATACCTACTATCTGACGTACACCGGTTACAACAAGAAGGACGCGCAACTCTGCCTTGCAACGTCGAAAGACTTGATTCATTGGGACCGCAAGGGCGTGATCATTCCCGCGAACAAGGGAAATTGGAATGTGAAGTGGACGAAGTCGGGCGCGATCGTTCCAGAGAAGATCGCAGGAAAATACTGGATGTATTTTCTCGGAACCAGTGCCGATGGCAAGGATCAGGGTGGGCTTGCGTCTTCTGCCGACTTGCTGAGTTGGACTGAGGAGACCCAAGCTCCGGTACTCCCCGTGAGGCTGGGCCAGTTTGACTCCCGGGTTGCGGAACCAGGTCCGTCTCCGATCGTCACGCCAAAAGGGATTGCCCTGATTTACAACGGTGCCGACGACAAATTGGTCTATCGAACCGGAGTAGCGATTTTTGACCGCAACGATCCGCGGAAGCTCGTATGGCGTACAGACTCACCAATCTTTGCCCCTGAGAAAGACTGGGAGAAGGTCGGGCAGGTTCCAAACGTCGTCTTTGTGGAAGGAATGGTCAGGAAGGACAACCGATACCTGTTCTACTACGGCGGCGCGGACACGTACGTGGGCGTCGTCGAGGCCCCAGGCCGGCCTTGACCCTTGCGACGGCAGCAACCTAACATCGATGGGCCGATGCGATTTCTACCCCGCTTGTTTCTTCTCCTGATTTCTGCGTGCGCGTGCGGCCCTTGGCTGGCATTCGTTTCTGCGCAGCAGGCCAAACCTGCAATGGCCGCGCCCATTGTTAACTTCCTCGACATTGCGGAGAAGGCTGGGTTGAGCACACCGAATGTGTTCGGCGGACTCGACACCAAGAAGTACATCATCGAAACGACCGGAAACGGCGTCGCTATCTTCGACTACGACAACGATGGATGGCCCGACATCTTTCTGGTGAACGGCACGAAGCTCGAAGGTTTCCCAACGGGGAAGGGCCCGACTAACCGACTTTATCGCAACAATCATGACGGGACATTTACCGACGTGACTGCCAAAGCCGGCCTGACCGCCACCGGTTGGGGGCAGGGCGTGTGCGTCGGCGACTACGACAACGACGGGTGGGAGGATCTGTACGTCACGTACTACGGCAAGAATCGGCTCTTGCACAACGATCACGGAGTCTTCACAGAAGTCTCCGAGAAGTCTGGAGTCGCCGGATCAGGCAAGGATTGGGGGACCGGTTGTGCATTCGTCGACTACGACCGCGATGGGCGTCTGGATCTGGTTGTTGCCAACTACGTGGACTTCGACCTGGCGACAGCGCCAGCACCGGGCGAGCGGCCAACCTGCATCTGGAAGGGAGTGGCGGTGATGTGCGGGCCGCGCGGTCTCGCGGGAGCCAAAAACATCCTTTACCACAACAGAGGCGATGGAACATTTGAAGATGTCACGAAGAAGGCGCACGTTGATCGCACCGACGGGCATTATTGCTTCAGCGTGTCGACGCTCGACTTCGATGAGGACGAATGGCCGGACATCTTCATCGCCTGCGACAGCACGCCGAGCATTCTCTACCGCAACAATCATGATGGAACATTCACCGACGTGGCCGTGACTGCTGGCGCGGCGTTCAACGAGGACGGGCGCGAACAGGCTGGCATGGGATCAACCATCGGTGACTACAACGGCGACGGGCATCTGGATATTTTCAAGACAAACTTCTCCGACGACACCTCGACGCTCTACAAGAACAATGCGGACGGTACATTTACCGACGCGACTTCTTCTGGTGGCCTCGGGCTCTACACGCAGTATCTGGGCTGGGGCACGATGTTCCTCGATGTTGACAACGACGGCTGGCCGGATTTGATCCTGGTGAACGGCCACGTGTATCCCGAGGTTGACAGCCAACACCTTGGCAGCAGCTACAACGAGCCGCGGATTCTGTTTCACAACAACGGGGATGGGACTTTCAGTGATATCTCGGCCTCGGCAGGCGCAGGCATCACCACGATGGCGTCCTCGCGCGGGCTGGCAGTTGGAGATCTTTGGAATGACGGCAGGATGTCGGCGGTGATCAACAACATGAATGCGGCGCCGAGTTTGCTGGTCAGTCAGATCCGCAGCACGAATCACTGGGTTGCGATACAAGCGGTGGGAACGAAGTCGAATCGAGATGGCATCGGCGCGCGGATTCGTGTGAAGACCGGCGCGCGCCTTCTTGTGGATGAAGTGCGGAGTGGATCGAGCTACATCTCAAACAGCGATATGCGAGTCCACTTCGGGCTGGGGAAGGCCGACAAAATCGAATGGGTCGAGGTCCGCTGGCCAAGCGGGCTGAGGGAGCGCTTCGCAAATCTGGCGGTGGATCAGATTCACACGGTGAACGAAGGCACCGGCAGTGCCGCGGAAACCGATGCCAAGAAACCGCAATAATGCTATTTGGTGGTCTTCGGATTCTTGGCGAAATCGATGGTGCGTTCGATGCCCGCACCTTCCTTGACGTAGATCACCTGGTTGACCTTCACATCCTTCAGTGTGTCGACCTGGCCGCTGGGCCAGCGAATCTCGAGTACATCCACCTTCTCCGCCTTCCCTAATCCGAAGTGAACGCGCAGGTCGTTCTGGGAGAAATAGCCGCCACCACTACGGACTTCATCGATCTGCCGATGCGGCTTCGACTCTCCGGGCGGATGAGTGGTGCAGACAAGTCGGGCGCCGATCCCGCTGCGGTTGGACTTGGTGCCGATGGTGCGAATCTTGATCCAGTTGTTGGCGAGCTGTGAGTCGCAACGTAGCAATTGCGGATAGTCATTGACGGTGTTGACCACGATGTCGACATCGCCATCGTTGTCGAAGTCGCCGAAAGCCGCGCCCCGCGAAGCGCTCGGCTCCGAAATTCCGGGGCCGACTTGGAATGAGATATCGGCGAAGTGGCCGTTCCGCAGGTTCTGATACAGCAACTTTCGCTGCGCGTAGGCCGCTTCGGTCTTCAGTTGCTCGACCTCCGGATACACGTGGCCGTTGCAGATCAGGATGTCGGGCCAGCCGTCGTTGTCCATGTCGAAAAAGCCGCAGCCCCAGCCGAGAAACTGCGTGTGCGCGCCGAGTCCGGCCGTGAAGGTCGCATCTTCAAAATTCCCTCCGCCCTGGTTGTGATAGAGCGACGGAGTGTCTCCGGCAAAGTTTGTTTTGACGATGTCGAGGTTGCCATCCATGTCGTAGTCGGCGGCGGAGACTCCCATGCCCGCCTGCGGCTTGCCGTCGGGACTCAAGGCGCATCCGGCTTCGATGGCAATGTCTTCGAACTTGCCATTCTTCTTGTTGTGATAGAGAGCGCTGGCAGTGGAATCGTCGGCGACGTAGATATCCGGCCAGCCGTCGTTATCGAAGTCAGCGGTGAGCACGCCGAGTCCGTAGGTGCCGTTAGCGCCGGTAATCCCGGCAGCCTCAGATACGTCCGTGAATGTTCCGTCCCCATTGTTGTGATAGAGGATGTTCTTCCCGCCCTGCAGTCCCGGTGGCCCGCAGGCGACCATGATGCTCTTGTAGAGGCACGGCCCGGACTCGGGCACCGGAGCCGTCGCCAGATCCATGTCGATGTAATTGGCAACAAACAGATCGAGTCTGCCGTCTCGGTCATAGTCAACGAATGCGCAACCGGTGTTCCAGCGCTTGCCGTTGCCCGCCACTCCGGCCTTTTGGCTGACATCGGTGAATGTGCCGTCACCGTTGTTGTGATAGAGAAGGTTCTTTCCGAAGTACGTGACGTACAGGTCGTCCCATCCGTCGTTGTCGTAGTCGCCGACACAGCAGGCTTGTCCCCAGCCGGAATGCGCCACGCCGGCTTTCAGTGTGACGTCGGTGAAAGTTCCGTCACGATTGTTTTTGAAGAGGTGTGAAACGGGTTCGCTTCCTGCAGGAAAGCCCTCAAGGCGAGTGCCATTGACCAGAAAAATATCGAGCCAGCCGTCGTTGTCGTAGTCGTAGAACGCGACACCGCAGCCGGTGGTCTCGAGCAGATACTTGTTCTTGTGCTCGCCCCCGAAGATCGTTTTCGCGTTCAGGCCGGATTCTCGGGCGACGTTTAGAAAGCGGATGCCGAGGTCAGGTTGCGCCGGAGATTCTTTCTGTTGCGCACGCGCGCTTGCGCCTAACCATCCGGGACGAACAAGCGCCAGCACATTTTCCAGCGACAACACGAGCGCCGACCGGCTGAGTGATTTCAGAAATACGCGGCGTGATGAGGACAAGAGGTCGCTACCTGGCTGGTTCGGCTCGTGCTAAAATTCGCCCCTTCCCTCTTATATGCAAGGGAACCGCGACTTGGCAAGCGTCGGCGGAGGCCAACTCCCGGTCGTGGCAAAGGCGGCGATGAATCCCTCCATGGTCCGGCATTTTCGTTTTGCGTCCAGCATCTTGCTGGGCGTTTCGCTTTTGCTGATCTTTCATTTGCTGATCTTTTGGCCGACGGCGTTGGCTGCCGAGCAACCCACACACAAGCTTGAATTGACGCGGACGATCCGCACGTGGGAGTTTCTCCCGATCGTCGGCGAACGTGCGGGACTGTTTGGCAACGAGACAGGAAGATTCGAGGCGTGGGTGTATCCGCTGAAAATCTTCCGCGAGTTCCATCTTACGTTCCATGTCGGCGATCGCGCTCTTCCTGCGGAGAGCCTGGCTCGTACCCTGACAGTGCGCCCAGAGTCCGCGTCGATTCTGTATGCGGGGGACTCATTCCGCGTGCGCGAGACGTTGTGTGTCCCTGTCGGTGAACCTGGGGCGGTAATTCTGTTGGATGTGGAAACGGAGCAGCCACTTGAAATTGAGGCCGCATTCATCGGCGATTTCCAATTGGAATGGCCCGCCGCGCTTGGCGGCACCTACCTCACATGGGACGAGAAGCAGCACGCATTCTTCTTTGGAGAGGAAGCCCGGAAGTTTGCGGCTCTTGTCGGATCGCCAACGTCGGGCGCAGCGCACGTCGCCTATCAGACAAACTACTCGGCTACGGAGGAGAGTTCGCTGCGTCTAGGCGTTACGCCAAAAGGGAAGGATTCGAAAGCGCTGGTGATTGCGGCATCGGTGACCGGCCCCGAGGACGCTGTCAAAACCTACCAGCGCTTGCTTACGTCCTATGCAGACTCCATGCATCAGTCGGCCGAGTACTATCGTGCTTACATCGACAGGACTGTAAGTCTGGACTTGCCCGATCCTGCCTTGCAGCAGGCGTACGATTGGGCGCGTATCAGCACGATTCAGGGCCTCGTGAACAATCCGTACTTGGGCACTGGGCTTGTCGCTGGATACCGCACATCGGGAACCGGACAGCGCCCGGGTTTCGCGTGGTTCTTCGGACGCGATTCTGTGTGGACCTCATTCGCTCTCAATGCCGAAGGGGACTATGCGACGAGCCGCATGGCATTGTCGTTCATCAGCAAATATCAGCGCGATGACGGCAAGGTTCCGCATGAGATCTCGCAGAGCGCCAGCCTGGTGCCGTGGTTCAAGGATTATCCCTATCCGTACGTTTCTGCCGATGCGACGCCCTTGTTCATCATCGCCATGAACGACTATGCGGTACAGAGTGGCGACGTGGCATTTGCGCGCGAACAGTGGGACAACGTTTGGCGGGCGTATCAGTTTCTCAAGTCGACGTACGATTCCAACGGTTTCGCACAGAACATGGGCGTTGGACACGGCTGGGTAGAGGGAGGTCCGCTGCTACCGGTCAAGAACGAGTACTACCACGCGGGGCTTGGGGTAGAAGCGCTAAGAGCATTGTCGAATCTGGCGCGGCTGGTCGGCAAGGACGACGTCAGCAAGCAACTTGCGACCGAGTTTGAGAAGAGCCGTTCGGCCCTCGATCAGGCGTACTGGTCTCCTACAGCGAGGAACTACGCCTTCGCCTTGAAGCAGGACAACCAGCGCGCGGACGAGTTGAGCGTGTTGACGACCGTCCCAATGTGGTTCGGCCTGCCGGACGCGAGTCGCGCGGACGAAACGATCACCAAACTCGCCGCCGAGGATCATCAGACTGACTGGGGCATGCGGATCATCTCCAGGCAGTCGAGGGTCTACGACGGATCGGGCTATCACTACGGGTCGGTGTGGCCGCTGTTTACCGGATGGGCGTCGGTGGGTGAATACCGCTACCACCGCCCGTTTCCAGCGTATTCGAATCTGCGTTCGAACGCTCTGCTTGCAGTTGACGGGGCGCTCGGGCACTTTACCGAAGTTCTGTCCGGGGACTATTACCAGTCGTTCGCGACCAGCTCTCCTCACCAAATCTGGTCGGCGGCCATGGTGGTGAGCCCGATTCTGCGCGGGATGTTTGGCTTGCAGACGGACGCCGAGAAACATCAGATCACACTGGCGCCGCACGTTCCTGCCGACTGGACAGAGTTCTCGATCCACAATGTGAGTGCGGCTGGCGCTCAAGCCGACCTTCAGTATCGCAAGACCGCCGACAGCATTGTGCTCGAGACCAGGAAGAAGGGAACTGGCGACTGTTGGGTCGAGTTCTCGCCCGCCTTCAGCCTGCGTGCCGAAGTGGTCAGCGTCGAATTGAATGGCAGGCCTGTGCCCTTCAAAATGCAGCCGACTGCAAGCGACCAGCATCTTTCGGTGCGCTTTCCCGTGTATGGCGGGCCGAACAACCTGGTGATTCGCGTCAAGAACGATTTTGGGCTGTCTCTGTCCAACCAGTTGCCGCCGCTCGGCAGCGCGAGCCGGGACTTGCGCGTGCTTTCGGATTCTTGGAATTCGGCGAAGAATCAATACACCTTGGAAGTATCAGGATTGGCGGGACACAGCTACGAACTGACGGCGTGGAATTCTGCCCAGGTTACCTCGGCGGAAGGCGGGACGGTCACGAAGACCGGAAAGCTGGAAATTCAGATGCCGGCGGGAGCGGCCGACTCTTATGTCCAACAGAAGGTGATCCTTCACTTCGGTAGATGATGTGGCTTAGGCGAGCGGAAACGCATCGCAAACGCGTTACACTGCGAAGTACAAGTCTGTTCCGCACGTCGCCTCAGTTCAGGCCCGTGCGTGAGGAGTCTCGATGATGCGTTGCAAGTCTCCCCTGCTCTTGATGTCAGTCCTCCTGAGCGTATTGCGGATCCATGTCCTCGCTCAAAATTCTGCGAAAACCGTTGACTCGGAAGGTCATCAATGGTGGCAGCATGCGGTCTTCTATGAGATTTATCCGCGCAGCTTTGCCGATAGCAACAACGACGGCATCGGCGATCTCAGCGGAATCACTTCGAAGCTCGACTACCTGAAAGACCTGGGCGTCGACGCGATCTGGATCTCGCCTTGCTTTCCCTCGCCGCAGGTCGACTTCGGATACGACGTCTCCGACTACGAGAATATCGATCCGATGTATGGCACGCTGGCGGACTTCGATACCCTCGCCGCCTCCGCCAAGAAACATAACGTTCGCATCATTCTTGATTTTGTGGTGAACCACAGCTCCGACCAGCATCCCTGGTTCATCGATTCAAAGTCGTCGCGCACCGCCGCGCATCGCGATTGGTATATCTGGCGCGACGGCAAGGGGAGTGCCCCGCCGAACGACTGGACCTCGATCTTTGGCGGTTCCGCGTGGAAACTCGATGCGACCACGAGCCAGTACTACTACCACTTTTTCTACGCGCAACAGCCGGATTTGAACTGGCGCAATCCCGCCGTGAAAGACGCCATGTTCGACGTCACCCGCTGGTGGTACAAGCGCGGAGTGTCCGGGTTTCGCCTTGATGCGGTGGATACGTTGTACGAAGATACCAATCTGAAAGACAACCCGGTCCTGCCCGGCAAGAATGCCTTCGGTGATCCGAACGAGGAGCGCAAATTCAACACGAAGCTGCCCGAGGTACACGAAGCCCTGCGCGGGTTGCGCAAAGTCACCGATGAATACAACGGTGTGCTGATCGGGGAGACCTGGACTGCGGATATCGCGGAGCTGAATCTTTACTATGGCGCGGGCAACAATGAACTGCAGTTGCCCATGGATTTTCTGTTTACCACGGTGAACAAGCTGTCCCCCGCCGAATTTCGCAAGCAAATCGCTGCGGTGAATTCGGCGGCAGGCTGGCCGACGTTTGTCATCAGCAATCACGATATTGTCCGCTCCTATGACCGCTACGGAGACGGGGAACATAACGATCCGATCGCCAAGCTCATGGCCGCTTTATATCTCACGCTGCGCGGCACGCCGATCATGTACTACGGAGAGGAGATCGGTATGAAGACGACTCCTCCGACGCGCAAAGAAGACGTGAAAGATCCGATCGGCCGCTCGGGATGGCCGAAGGAAAAAGGACGCGACGGCGAGCGTACTCCCATGCAGTGGGACGAGAGCGACAACGCCGGCTTCTCGAAGGCTGCGCCGTGGCTGCCGGTGCCCCCGACTGCCAAGACGCACAACGTTGCCGATGAAGCCAAGGATGGGGAATCGATCCTGACGTTCTACAAGAAAGTCCTGAAGCTGCGGCATACGAATAAAGAGCTGCTCGATGGAAGTTACGTGCCGATCAACCAGAACGACCAGAACGTGCTCTCGTACCTTCGCGTGTATCAGGATCAAGCTGTGCTGGTCGCGCTAAACATGTCCGGAACCACGCAGAAAGTGAACTTCGAGCTGAAGAAGAACGGGTTCGCTTCGGCGAAGAGTCTTGTGGCGACGGGTCAGTCCTCATCGAGTGGAGACGTTGTAACTCTCGATCCTTATGGAGTTTTCATCGGGCAGTTGATGCGCTAGGAGAGTCCGGACGAATGCACGAACTCTCAATCGCGATGGGCATCGTCGATGCAGCCGTGGAGGAAGCGAAGCAGCGCGGTGCGCACGTCACTGGAGTCCACTTGCGTCTCGGTGCTCTGTCGGGCGTGGTGAAAGACGCTCTGCTCTTCTCCTGGGACGTGGCCTGCCAGGACACAATGATCGAAGGGGCGCGTCTGCTCATTGAAGATGTTCCGGTGGTTGTGTTTTGCCCACAGTGCAGACAGGACCGCCAGTTGGAGTCAATGCAGTCTTTCACGTGTCCAGAGTGTGGCACACCTACGATGGACGTGCGCCAGGGGAAAGAGCTGGAAGTCTTCGCGCTCGAGGTGGAGGAAGAGGAGATCCCAAAATGAGCGAGCCGCGTCTGGTTGAAGTGCGCCGGAATGTCTTGAAGCAGAATGACGTGATCGCTCGCGCCTTGCGAGAGCAGTTCCGGGCTGCGGGGGTGTTTGTGGTCAGCCTGGTGTCGAGTCCGGGCTCGGGGAAGACGATGTTCCTCGAAAGGACGCTCACACGGTTGCAACCGAAGTATCGTGTCGCGGCATTAGTCGGAGACCTTGCCACTGAAAACGATGCGGTACGCCTGGCTCGCAGCAAGGCTCCGGTGAGGCAGATTACGACTGGAACGGTCTGCCATCTCGAGGCGGCGATGGTGCAGAACGCGCTGCAGGAGTGGGATCTCAACCAGTTGGATTTTCTGTTCATCGAGAACGTCGGAAACCTGGTTTGTCCGTCGTCCTACGATCTCGGCGAGAACCTTCGGTTGGTGCTGATGTCGGTGACCGAAGGTGAGGACAAGCCGCTGAAGTATCCGACCATCTTCAACAGCGCGGATGTTGCGGTGATCACGAAGCATGAACTGGCTGCGGCGGTGGAGTTCGACTGGGAAGCCGCCCGCAAGAGCATCGAATCCGTGCGGCCCGGGATGCAGATCTTTCGTTTATCGGCCAAGACGGGCGAAGGAATGGAAAGCTATCTGGATTTCCTCGGGCAACGGTTGGCTGAGCACAGAGCGCTGGCACCCACATAGCTCGCGGAAGCCGGCAGGATGCCGGCGCTATGTCAGCCTCGCGGAACTTGCGCCAGGGCAAGCAGCGTGTGCGTGACGTAAGTGATCAACAGCGCCAGTATCGACGCTAGGATTACCGGCCGATAACTCGTCTCCAGCAAGTCCGCTAACACTCCGGAAACGAAGATGAAGAGAAATGGCACCGCGGCAAGCAGAAATCCCGAGCCCGCCGTGTGAGGATTCGCCATCGTCAACACGATGAAAAGCACCGCAACCAGTAATGGCGCGGTATTCCCGAAGTAGCGTGTGCGAGGCCACATGGCATACGTCACAAGTGCGGCCGGCAAGGCAAGAACGAGCGCTGGGCATGCACGCCCAATCTGCGAGGCAATTTGCTTGTAGACTCCCAAAACACCAAACCCTCGATACGTGGCTCCCCAGAAGATCGCGTGCTGCATACTCTCGCCAAATGTGTGCGTGTGAAAGAAGTAGAACGCAAACAGCAAAACGAATCCGACACAGCAGGCCGCAATCCAGATAACGAATCCAGCTTTCTTGCGTACTGGAGCGACGTAGAGCAGAAAAGCGAGCGCGATCGGTACGACGACAACGAAAGAGAACTGTGATCCGATGGCAATGGCCAGGGATACTCCGAGCAGCGCGATGCGCCGCCAGTTCCAGAGCACGACTTCACGTGGGGCGTACAGAGTATGCGCGACCGCAATCGCGGTGAAGATGGTGCCGAACGCACCCCACGCGGCGACGATCTCCGGATCCGTGTGCCAGACTGTGCTCGCTTGAATCACGTAAGGCGAAAAGCAGTAGAAGGTGAGCGCGATGAAGCCTCCCGTATTGCCGCAGAGCCGCCGCGCCACGTACCAGAGCGACGCTCCCAGAAACATGCCGCAGGCAAGAAAAGGAAGCCGAGAAAGCCATCGCCAATAGACAGCAGAGCCGGGATCGAGGTCACGCGGCCAAGCCAGAAGCGGCGCTCCTGATACCAGATAGAGCAACGGCGAACGCTCAACATCGAATCCGTTCTCTTCGTTGCGAAACGGATCGCGAAGGAAATTGTCCGCTGGTTCGGCAATCGGAGATCCGGCAATGCCGCGTCCATGCAACTGTTTCAGGCCCTCGCCGATGCGCAGAGCTTCCCGGCTTTCCAATCCCTGAGAGGCGCTGAGTTCGGCATGGACCAGCCACAACGCCTGCGCGAAAAAGGCAAGCAACAGCAAAGCGGCCAGAAACTGCGGGCGGCCAAAGCGTTCACGTGTGAAATATCGGCGCATAACGTCGAGCCGAGTGTTTTACCATGACGGAAGCTGTTGCGGGAAAGATTCGCGATGAGCGACGTGGAAGTCGATAACAACGGCCGTTCCGCGCCGGGTGCACCGGCGACTCCCGAGTTCGCCATTGCGGGCCAATCGTCATATGCGCGCACGCTCTTCGTTGGTCCGGACGGACTGCGGCCCGGGTGGGGATTCGCGTTTTATGCGATCTCTTTCTTCCTGCTGCAACAGGTGGCGGTGCAGCTCGCATGGATGCGCAATCTCGGTGACGGCGGTTTATGGTCGATGTTGCTGGAAGAGTTGGGCGATCTGGTTGCCGCCGTAGTTCCTGCACTGGTGCTGGCTCGAGTCGAGGGTCGGCTGTGGTCGGCGTATGGGCTTCCGGCCCAGCGTGCCTTTGGACGCCAGTTCTGGACGGGGGCAGTCTGGGGATTCGCGGCGATCAGCCTGTTAGTGTTCTCTTTGTACGGCGCGCATAGTTTCGCTTTCGGCCACGTAATGTTGCATGGAATTCGCGCTCTACGGTTCGCCGCGTTCTGGGCTCTGATGTTCTTGCTCGTAGGATTCTTCGAAGAGTTCCTCCTGCGCGGCTATTCTCAGTTCACGCTGGCGCGTGGCATTGGATTCTGGCGCGCAGCGTTTGGCTTGTCGAGCGCTTTCGGGCTCATTCACCTGCGGAATGGAGGCGAACACTGGCCGGGCTTGCTGGCTGCGGGGTTTATCGGACTTTTCTTGTGCTTGACGTTGCGGCGCACGGGCAGCCTGTGGTTCGCCGTTGGATTCCACGCCGCCTGGGATTGGGGCGAGACATTCTTCTATTCCGTTCCCGACAGCGGGTCAGTTTTTCCTGGACATCTACTGAGCTCATCACTGCGAGGCCCGGACTGGCTGAGCGGCGGATCTGTCGGGCCAGAAGGCAGCGTGCTGTGCTTCCTCGTGATGGCAGTTACCTGGATCGCCTTTGAGCGCACGCACCGGCGCTCGCTTGACAGTTCTGCACTTGACCTTCCCAGTTCGGGAGCAGATCAAAGAGAGTAGAGCACAGTAGCGCGCTGGCATCTCGCAGAGACCCTATACTGGTTGCATGTCCCCGGAAGGCGACCTTATCACGCCGTTGCGCCGATACTGGGGATACAGCACGTTCCGGCCCCTGCAGGAGCGCATCGTGCGCAGCCTACTCGCCGGCCATGACACCTGCGTTGTGATGCCCACCGGGGGAGGCAAATCTCTCTGCTACCAGCTTCCCGCTGTGATCTCAGAAAAGACAGCCGTCGTAATTTCTCCTCTGATTGCACTGATGCAAGATCAGGTGGCGCAACTTGCACAGATGGGAATTCCTGCGGCGGTCCTGAATAGCTCCCTGAGCCATGAAGAACAGAGCAGCGTCATTCGTCAGGCGCGCGGAGGAGCGTACAGACTTCTCTATCTGTCACCGGAGCGATTGCAACGCGCGGATACAATCGGGTGGCTGCAGCACATCCCGATTTCTTTCTTTGCGATTGACGAAGCACACTGCATTTCCGAATGGGGCCATGAATTTCGCCCGGAATACCGTCAGTTGAGCAAGTTGCGCGGATCGTTTCCGGATCGTCCGATTGCAGCCTTCACCGCCAGCGCAACCCGCCATGTCAGGCACGACATCCTCGCGCAACTGGCGCTGCGCAATCCCGATAAGTACATCGCCAGCTTCCATCGGCCGAACCTTCGATATCTGGTGCGCGAGTGTGACAGCGTGGAGCAGACTGCACTTCTGATCACCGCCTTGCGCAGCTACGGCGAGGGCAACGTGATCGTCTACTCGCCCACGATCAACCGGGTGGAAGAGACGGTTGACTATCTCGGCGATCGGGGAATTTCGGCCGTGCCCTATCACGCCAAGATGCAAACCGACGAGCGGCGGCGCAATCAGGAGCGCTGGATGTCGGATGAAGTTCGCGTGCTCGTGGGTACCATCGCGTTCGGGCTTGGCATCAACAAGGCGACGGTGCGGGCCGTGATTCACCTCGCGCTTCCCAAGTCGGTGGAGCAGTTTTATCAGGAAGCGGGACGCGCAGGCCGCGATGGCAATCCAGCCGATTGCCTTTTGCTGTGGCAGAAGAAAGACGCTGGCCTGCTGGGCCACTTCGCCAACCAGATTCTGGATGCGGCCGAGCGCGACCGTGCGTGGCAGAGGTATCACGTGATTCGCGCGTTCGCAGAGTCCGCCCAGTGCCGGCATCGACAGATCTGTACGCACTTTGGAGAGACCCCGAAATGGGATCGCTGCGGCGCCTGCGATGTATGCGGCAGCGCTCCGGAGTGGCTCGCCCGGTCAGAGAGCCGCGAAGCGGTGCGGAAGGTGTTCGCCAGTGCCCGCGGATCAGATAGCGCCTTGGATCTTGTGTCGTCAGCCGAGCCTGATGCTGAGCTGCGCGAGTACCTCCGTGAATGGCGGAGAGCCACTTCCAAAGAACAAAGTGTGCCGGCGTTCGTGGTGCTGCACGACACGACGCTCGAAGAGATCTGCCGGGTTCGACCGACATCCATTTCGCAGTTGCTCACCATCACCGGCATTGGTGAGCGCAAAGCGGCTATGTTTGGACAGGGAATCCTCGGCGCGCTGCGAAAGTTCAAGGAAGGCGCCCGGGCGTCGGCACTGCCTGTGAAGAAGTCTGCTCCTGCGATCGAGACCCTTCAGTTGCTTGCACAGGGAAAGAGTCCGGAAGAGATCGCGCAGATTCGCGGCCGGCAACTTGCCACAGTAGTAAGCGGCGTTGTCACCTTGGTTGAGAATGGCGACATCGATTTCCAGCCGTCGTGGATCGAGCCCAACAAGCTGGCCGTCATTGAGGCGGCTTGCAATCGGGAGGGTGTCGACAAGGTCGATCGACTGAAGCCGTTGAAAGATGTTCTTCCGCCGGAAATCACCTACGACGAGATCCGGCTGGTGCTGGCGCACTTGAGAAAAGTTGTCGCCCAAAAGAAGAGTGTGCCCGCCTAGATTGCCGGAGTTTCGGAGGCAAGCAAGTGCTTGGCGGCATCCATTCCTGAACGCACGCAGTCAGGAACCCCAATGCCGCGGTAGGCATTACCGGCCAGAGCGAGTCCCGGCAACTGCTGGCGCAGGTGTTCGATCCGTTCGAGGCGTTGCAGATGACCAACGCCGTACTGCGCCATCGCGGACTTCCACTTGTAGACGCGGGCGAACAGAGGTTGCGCTCGCAGTCCAACGATCTGCTGAAGCTCGTTGCGCACGATGCCGATGATCTTCTCGTCGGACAGCGGCCAGACATTCTCCGCGTTGGACCCCGCGAAAAAGCATCGCAGTAAGGCACGATCCTCGGGGGCGCGGTGCGGAAACTTGTTGTGCACGAATGTTGCCGCAAGCAGGCGCTTGCCTTCACTTCGCGGCACGAGAAATCCGAAGCCGGGAGGCAAAGCCTGTCGCACGTCGTGGCCGTAACCGAGACCCACAGTGATCGATGACGTGTACTGGACCGCCGCGAGTTCGCCAGCAAGCTCCGCGCTCGAGAGACGCAGCACGTTCGCCGCGGCGGAGCCGGGTAACGCGATGATCACGCCGTCGAAGTGATCGGACCGCAAGCCTGCGGAGACCAGCCATCCGCCGGCTTCTGGCTGAATCGCCTGCACGGTCGTGTTCGTCAGTAGGGATGAAGGCGCCAGAAGCCCGACGATCGTTTCGGCAAGATGCTGCATGCCGTTGCGCAACGAAGTAAACAGCGTTGGCGCGGGCTTCTTCGGCCCCGACGCCTTCATATTCTTGCGCGCCGCCAGCATCGCTCGCCCGAGACTGCCGTGCGTGCGTTCCATTTCGGCGAAGCGCGGGAGCACCGCGCGAACGCTCAGGCTGGCGGACTCTCCTCCATATACGCCCGAAAGCAGTGGATCGGCAAGCCGGTCGACCATCTCGCGTCCGTAGTGACGTTCGACGAAATCTGCAACGGACTCGTCGTGATCGACGGCTCGCGGCGGATGAAACAGCTCTCGAGTCATCCGGAGCTTCGTGCCCCAGGAGAATAGCGGCGACAGCCCGGTGGGCAGAATCTTCGTGGGCACCATGAACATCAGCCCATCGGGCATTTCGACCAGCCGTCCGCGGGTCAGAATGTAGGTCTTGCGGTCGGCGTCGTTTGAGCCAATCAACTGATCGCCCAGGCCGACAAGCCGAGCCAGTTCGGCCGCCCAGGGCTTTTCGGTGACGAAGGAATCTGGGCCAGCCTCCACTACACATCCGTCGATGTATTCGGTGCGCAGCACGCCGCCCAGACGCGAAGAAGCGTCGTAGAGCGTGTATTCAACGTCTTGTCCACTCCGGCGCTGCTGCTCGATCTGAAAAGCCGCTGCGAGCCCGGAAATGCCTCCGCCGACGATGGCGATCCGCGTCATCGCTTGCGGCTTCCGGCAGGGGGCCTCGAACCAGATGGCGAGTACTCCTGCACGAAGCGCGCCAGGTTCTTCACGTTATCGACGGGAGTCTCTGGAAGAATCCCGTGCCCGAGATTGAAGATGTGGCCGGGATGCCCCCCGGCCCGTCGCAGAATATCCTCGGCGCGCGATTTCAATTCCTTCCAGTCCGCGAATAGCAGTACGGGGTCGAGGTTTCCCTGAACGGCAGCTTTGTGATCGACACGCTGCCAGCCTTCGTCGAGAGGAATGCGCCAATCGAGTCCGATGACGTCCGCCCCAGTCTCCATCATCGAGGGCAGAAGCGTCGCGCTGTCGGTGCCAAAGTAAATGATCGGGACGCCCGCTTTCTGAAGCTCCTTCACCATCCCGGTGACATGCGGCAGAACGTAGCGGCGGTAATCTTCAACGCTCAGGCAGCCAACCCAGCTGTCGAAAATCTGGATCGCATCGGCGCCGGCCCGCACCTGCTCTGCCGAATATTCGGAGGTGACCGCGACGAGCTTGCTCATCAGCGCGTCCCAATCAGCCGGGTTGTTGTACATCATCTTCTTGGCGTGGACGTAGTTTCGCGAGCCTCCGCCTTCGATCATGTAGCTGGCGAGCGTAAACGGAGCGCCGCAGAAGCCGATGACCGGAACGCGGTGGGCAAAATGCTTCGCGACCAGCGCGACCGCTTCTGACACATATCCGAGTTCGGATGCGCGATCGGTCCGCAGATTGGCAACGTCTTCTTTGCTGCGAACCGGCTTCTCGATCACCGGGCCTTCGCCTGCGGAAAAATGGAACGGCAAGCCCATCACCTCGAGCGGCAGCAGCAGGTCCGCGAAAATGATGGCCGCATCCACGCCGAGGATCTCCGCGGCTTCGATGGTGACTTGCGCCGCGAGAGCGGGCTTCTTGCAGATTTCAAGCAGCGAATGCTGCTTGCGGATGACGCGATATTCGGCCATGTAGCGCCCGGCCTGGCGCATAAACCAGACAGGCGTGCGATCGACAGGCTGAGACTTGCAGGCACGAACAAAGATGGAATTAGGGGCAGACATGAATCTCTGAATGTAGCACTTTGGCGAAAGGAAGAAAAACCGCCGGAGGTCAGACGGGCACCAGCAGCAGGTAGAATCGCACTATGCGGAAAACGGGCGCCCTGCTTGCTGTGATTGCGGTGTCCCTGGTCGTGTGCGGCGCCTTTCAAACATCGAGGCCCGCGGCGCCGACGTTTTACCGAGACGTGTTGCCCCTCCTGCAGGATCACTGCCAGGGCTGTCATCGTCCGGGGCAGGTCGCGCCTGTGCCGCTGGTGACCTACGAGCAGACCAAGCCATGGGCGGGTTCGATTGCGCATGCCGTCGAGATGAGAATGATGCCGCCGTGGTTCGCCGATCCGCGCTACGGGCACTTCGCGAATGATCCATCGCTGTCGGAGCAGCAGATCAAGACAATTTCCGATTGGGCCCGTACCGGTGCGCCTGCCGGAAATGCCGGCGACGCACCGCCTCAACCAAAGTGGGCTGAGGGCTGGAACATCCCGACGCCGGACCTTGTGGTGAAGATGACAAAGCCCGTGCAGATTCCGGCGCACGGCGACGTCGAGTACACCTATGAGATTGCGGCCACGCATTTCGCCGAGGACCGCTGGGTGCAGATGTCGGAGCTGCGTCCGGGAAGCCCGGCGCACGTGCATCATGCGGTCGTCTACATTCGCCCGCCGGACTCGGAGTGGCTGCGTCATGCGCCCGTCGGCGAGCCGTTCACTGCTTCGACGCTGACCGATGCCGCAGAGCGACGCCAGGCTCACGAGACTACCAGCGACCTGCTGCTCGTTTACGCACCCGGCAGTTCGCCTGATCAGTGGCCCGACGGCATGGCGAAGTTTGTTCCTGCAGGCTCCGACCTCGTTTTCCAGATGCACTACACCACCAACGGAAAAGCGGATCAGGACCAGACCTGCATCGGGCTGGTATTCGCGAAGACTCCGCCGGAGCAGCGTGTGATTACGCTTCAGTTGAACAATCACGCGTTGATCATCCCGCCCGGGGCCGATGACTTTCGGGTAGAAGTGCAGGGCACGCTTCCGCACGACGCGATGCTGCTTAGCCTGTTTCCTCACATGCATCTGCGCGGCAAGCGCTTCGAATACGACATCGTCCACGAAGACCACAGTGTGGAGACGCTGCTGCGCGTGAACTATCACTTTCATTGGCAACTGAGTTACCGTCTGGCCGAGTCGCGTTTGCTCAAGGCGGGAACGAAGCTGCGCGCCATCGCGTGGTACGACAATTCGAAAAATAATCCGCACAATCCTGATCCGACGAAGACAGTGACATGGGGAGATCAAACGTCGGACGAGATGATGGTCGGTTTTTTCGATGTCGCTGTCCCAGCGGCGATGGACAAGTGGAAGTTCTTTGAACGCCCGGGAGATGCTTCAAGACACGAATAGTGGGAGCCGGGTAGACTCGCGCTGGTGTCTCTATCAGTGTCGCTAACCCGCTCTGGCCGACGACTGATAGCCTGCCCACACCTTGCAGCCTCTCGCCATCCTTTGTACCCTTAAACTGGTCGACCCGAATTGAGCGCGATCCCTACAGTTCCAATCTCTGGCGAACGGAGTCACCTGCCGAGCGGGGCACGGGCTGCGTCCTATTGGGTGCTGGCGGCCGTGTTCGTCGCGGTGTACTTTGGGGCGCTGTTCTCGCCGCCCCTGCTCGACGATGCGGACGCGACGCATGCCGAGGCCGCACGCGAGATGTTTGTTACGGGCGACTACGTTACGCTCCATATCAATGGCGTCCGCTATCTGGAGAAAGCTCCGCTGCCGTACTGGATGGTCGCGATCAGCTATCGCGTGTTCGGAGTCAACGAATTCGCCACGCGCCTGCCGATGGCTCTGGCGATTCTGCTCCTCGGTGTGTTGGGGTTGGGTTGGGCTCGCCGAGCATTCGGAGAGCGGGCCGGAATCTTCGCCTGCGCTTTCGTTTATACGGCGGCAGGAGTGTTTCTCTTTACACGGATTCTGATTCCCGATGTATTACTGAGTCTGCTGATCGGAGCGTCGCTGTATTTTTTTCTGACGGCACTCGAAGCCGGTTCGCAGCCCTGGCGCTGGTATGCCGGATACGTCTGCATGGCTCTGGGCGTGCTGACGAAGGGGCTGATCGCGCTGGCGTTCCCAGGCGGCGCAGCCTTCCTCTACCTTGTCATCGCAGGAGAATGGAAGAGATGGCGCGAATTCCGCATGGTTTCGGGAATCGCCCTCTTCCTCTTGATTGCGGCTCCGTGGCACATTCTTGCGGGTCTGCGCAACACCGGTGGACAAAGCGGCCACGGATTTTTCTGGTTTTATTTTGTCAATGAGCACTTTCTGCGCTTTCTTGGGAAGCGCTATCCACGCGACTACAACAAGCTGCCGTGGGCGCTGTATTGGTCGCTGCATTTGGTCTGGCTCTTTCCGTGGAGCCTGTATCTTCCCGCTGCAATCCGAACAGTCATTGACGAGCGCAAGTTCATACGACGTCCGGACTTCGGCGCACGCACCCGCTTGCTCTGCTGGCTTCTCGCCGGGCTGGTGCTCGTCTTCTTCGCCATCTCGACGAATCAGGAGTACTACACATTCCCGGCGTATTTGCCGCTCCTCATGCTTCTGGCGGAAGGGATCGCGCGCTGTGAATCAAGCGATTGCAACACGGGTGTGCGCAAAGGATGGCTGAGAGTCTCTTCGGGGGCGCTTGCCATGGTGGGATTGGCTGCCGGCATTACTTTACTGGCATTGCTTTGGCAGTCAAGGCATCTGCCGTATGAACCTGACATCGGAAACGTTCTCGCGAAGCACGACATGGACACCGATACGCTCTCCACGTCACACATGCTTGATCTGAGCCATCAGACGTTTGCCGCCCTGCGACTTCCGGCGGCACTGGCCGCCGTGGCGTTGCTTGTGGCGCCCGTGTCGTCGTTTGTGCTGCGCTTCAAGCGGCAGCATTTTACTGCAACCTGGGCCCTTGCCGCCGGAATGGCTGTGTTTCTGGTGGCCGCGCACATCGCACTGGCAAGATTCGGTCCTTATTTGTCCTCGAAAGATCTCGCACAGCAAATCGCCGCCCGGGCACGACCCGAAGACCGCGTCATGATTTATGGGGACCAGGCGTTTGGCTCATCGCTGCTTTTCTATTTGCAGCGGCCCATCGAACTGGTGGACGGGCGCACGACATCCATGTGGTTCGGGTCGACATTCCCTGACGCCCCGAAGATTTACTTCACCAGTGCCGACCTGCAGAAAGATTGGGTTGGCAACCGTCGCATCTTTCTGTTCGTCCCGCCGCATCTAAAGTCCAAGGTCGACGCGCTCCTGCCTAAGCACGCGACCATCGCCCAAGTCTCCGGCAAATTCGTTTACAGCAACCGCCCGTGAACCTGATCAAGTCTGCTAGACTGCAAATTTCTCCGAGGACCAACTGACGATGACTCGAAAACTCATTCCTGGACTGTGGATCGCCTGCGTGTTGACAGCGTGCGTGTTTCTGATCGCCGCCTCCAAGTCGCCAATCCTGGCTCAGGTTCCTGCAGGGCCAACCAACACGCCGAAGAAAGCCGAGGAGCAGTTCAAGAACATTCAGGTCCTCAAGGGTGTTCCCGCCGATCAGATATTTCCGACCATGCAGTTCATCGCGGCGTCTTTGGGCGTCGAATGCGACTTTTGCCACGTACAGAACGCCTTCGAGAAAGATGACAAGAAGCCGAAGCAGACCGCCCGCAAGATGATGGCGATGATGTTCGCCATCAACCAAGACAACTTTGACGGGCACCGCGAAGTGACTTGCAACTCGTGCCATCACGGAAGCATGCATCCCATGGCGATTCCGACCGTGATGACCGACGAACCGAAAGCGAACGCCGCCACTCACGGGGCAGGGGAAGCGAAGCCAGACGGCGTGCAGGAACCCGCCGGCCCGACCGCTGATCAGTTGATGGACAAGTACCTGCAGGCGTCGGGAGGCGCGCCCGCCATCGAGAAAGTCACAACTCGCGTCATGAAGGGCACCATCGATTTCGGTGGCATGTCATTGCCCATCGAGATCTATGCGAAAGATCCCAAAAAACGCATCTCCCTCACACACATGAAGGATGGCGACAACATCACGGCGTTCAACGGGCAGGAAGGCTGGCTCGGCATGACGGGACATCCCATGCGCGAGATGCATGGCAGCGACCTGGATGGAGCCGCCATCGACGCCGATCTGCACCTGGCTGCTCATTTGAAGCAGATGTTCAGCGAATTGCAAACGCACGGAACGGAGAAGATCGGCGACGCTGTAACCTACGTGGTCATCGGACGCCGCGCCACCAAACCGCCCATCGAGTTGTACTTCGACCAGCAGTCAGGCCTGCTGGTGCGGCTTGTGCGCTTTGGAGACACGGCGCTGGGCTTGATGCCAACCCAGATCGACTTTGCCGATTATCGAGACACGAACGGAATGAAAGTCCCCTACCGTTGGACGCTGGCGCGGCCCAGCGGGCGCTTCACGATCCAAGTCAGCGAGATGCAGCAGAATGTGCCGGTCGATGACGCCAGATTTGTGAAGCCGCCTGCACCGCCCGAACCGCCGAGAGCGCAATAGAGATCTCGGGAAACGTGCGCAATCAGCCGCCTTCTTCGGGCACCGGCATTGCGTGCGTGACGGCTGGGTCCGCTTCAATTTTCACGTCTACTTCTGCTCCCGGCTTGAGCTTGACCTTCTTGCCGTCATCATCGACGAGCCGGTTGGGAACCCGGATTTCGCGATACAGATGGTCGGCGCCCTCCACCCGAATCTGAGCTTTCTCAGGCTCACCGCTGGTTGGTTGCGCCTCGATCACCTTTTCGACTGTTCCGGGAAGCGTGGCAGATGCTACTTTCGATTTTTTGCTCGACACAGACAATTGCTCCTCTCTCGCGGTCTAGGTACACGGGGGCGCTCGAACCCTGGGGCGTGGACTCTGCTGAATATCTCCGAGGAGCTCTGTATGGGATATCGGGGGAAAACCTTAGATTGACTGGACTCTTCCTTTTTGTCGGCCGCGGACCTTCCCTCCCTGTTTGGGCAGCCGGGTCGTCGCCGAGCCTTCCCGCCCGCAGCTTGATGTGGAACTCAAGCACTCAGCGCGTGGCGTGCAAAATTCAATAACAAAACCTGATAGGGACGATAAATAGTTTCGATTTCCGCCAGCCTCTCGCGGACGATACATTGAGGCGTCGTTTATGCGGCGCAGGACTCGAGTCCTGTCCCTCAGGAGAACATTCCTCAAGTGCCTATCGCACAAAGGCTGATCACCTGGCTGGTGATGGCCGTCTTGATTCTGACCTTCGCGCCGGCAGTATGTGCCCAAACGGGCACAGCAACGCCTCCCGATACGAGTGCGCGCCTCGCGAAACTCGAGCAGCAGGCTGCCGACGCCAAAAGTTCCGCGGACAATGCCTGGATGCTGACCAGCTCGGCGCTCGTCCTCATGATGACCGGGCCCGGCCTCGCCCTCTTCTATAGCGGCCTGGTGCGTAAGAAGAACGTGCTCGGCACCATGATGCAAAGCTTTGCTCTCATGGCGGTCATTACCGTGCTGTGGGGTTTGTTCAGCTATAGCCTCTCGTTCGGCTCCGGAAACAGCTTCATCGGCGGCTTGCACAATCTATTCCTCAACGGTGTGGGATCGGCGCCGGACGCGGATTATGCCCCAACGATTCCGGCGCAGACGTTCATGGTGTATCAGCTGATGTTCGCGATCATCACTCCGGGCCTGATCGCCGGCGCATTTGCCGAGCGCATGAAATTCAGCGCCATGCTGGTGTTTATGGTGCTGTGGTCGATCGTCGTGTATGACCCCATGGCGCACATGGTGTGGGGCAAGGGCGGCCTGTTAAATGCTTCGCTTGGCGGGCGGTTTCCGACGCTCGACTTCGCCGGCGGCACTGTGGTCCACGTGACGTCGGGGGTTTCCGCGCTCGTTTGCGCACTCTATCTCGGCAAGCGCCTTGGATATCCGAAAGTGGCGATGCCTCCGCACAGCGTCGTGTTGAGCTTCATCGGCGCGTGCCTGTTGTGGGTAGGATGGTTCGGATTCAATGCCGGCAGCGCCCTGGCAGCGGGCGGCCTTGCAACCAGCGCCTTCGTCGCAACGCATTTCGCCGCGGCTGCAGCCGCTCTCGGATGGGCCGCCGCGGAGTGGATCCGCAATGGCAAGCCGAGCGTGCTCGGTGGAATCTCGGGTGCGGTAGCAGGTCTCGTGGCCATCACTCCGGCTGCTGGCTTCGTCAAACCCATGCCCGCCCTGATCATCGGGTTGATTGCTGGCGTGTTCTGCTACTGGATGGTCGCCCGGGTCAAAGCGATGTTCGGCTACGATGACTCGCTCGACGCCTTCGGCGTTCACGGAGCAGGAGGAACGCTGGGCGCGATCCTCACCGGAATCTTCGCCGTCAGCGCGGTTAATCCAATCTTCAAAAATGCCCAGGGCAACACGCTGGCATCCGGTCTATTGGAAGGAAATGCGTATCAACTGCTGAATCAGTTGGTAGGAGTCGCCATCGCTTGGGTACTCGCGATCGTCGGCACACTTGTGATCCTGAAACTGGTCGATGTGACCATCGGCCTGCGAGTTTCCGAGGAGGAAGAAGTGCAGGGCCTGGACCTCTCCCAACACGGCGAAGAGGGGTACTATTGGGAAACGCCTGCTTGAGGCGCCAGAGACATCCTGGATTCGCCGGAACAGCGTGATCAAAGCAGAACAGGACTTGCAAAAATCATGACGAAGATCGAAGCGATCATACAGAATTCCAAGCTGGATGCGGTCAAAACCGCGCTGCAGGAAATCGGTGTCGAAGGCATGACGGTGATCGAAGTGCGCGGGCACGGACGCCAGAAGGGCCACACGGAGGTCTATCGCGGCCGCGAATATAGCGTCGACCTCATTCCCAAGACGAAGATCGAAATGGTGCTGCCGGATGCTCTCGTGGAGAAGGCCGAACAAGCCATCTTGAACGCGGCCCGCACTGGGAAGATCGGCGACGGAAAGATCTTTCGTTCGCGGGTCGATGAAGCCATCCGTATTCGCAACGACGAGCGGGGTGAAGGAGCGCTGTAGATTGGGGCAGCCGCATGCCGCAATGCAGGATTGCCGGGAAGCAATAGGAAGGCATCTGGAGAAGCAGCCTTCCGTGACGGCAGGCGCTGCGGGTTGAATTACTCTTCATGATGGCAGCGTCCTCATTGATCGGCGAACTGCGGGGTTCCATTACCGACGAGTCTTCTCGCATCCAGCGCGAGTTTCAGGCGAACGGAGATGGACGTGCCTGCGTAGCCCAGCGCACACGCCTCATCGAAGACATACTTGCCCGCCTTTGGCGTGACATCGTTGCTTCCGACGAAGCCAAGCCCGCCAATTTCACTCTCGTTGCCACCGGGGGCTTTGGCCGCGGCTGGCTCTTTCCATACTCGGATATCGACATTCTGTTTCTCTTCGCGGACCGTGAGTCCGAACAGGCGTACAAGGACCCGGTCCGCCGCTTCTCGCAGGAGTTGTGGGATCTGCG